>Ga0180438_10008834_pt1 | contig 12710 bp, 9 predicted proteins | sample SS_ome_12_FD_132455 | JGI IMG/M metagenome (GOLD analysis project Ga0180438, IMG submission 132455) | Hypersaline lake sediment archaeal communities from the Salton Sea, California, USA - SS_3_D_2 metaG | ecosystem: Environmental > Aquatic > Non-marine Saline and Alkaline > Hypersaline >...
AGGGGGCTGTAGCGGGCGGCTGCTTCGCTGTGGTCGCCGCTTTTGTCTACCAGCAGAGATACGCCCACTTCCTTTCGTGGTTCGACTGCGTGATGCTCGGCCTGCTGACAGGCGTTCTCGCCCAGGTTGGAGACCTTGTCGAATCGCTTCTAAAGCGCGATGCGGAGCTGAAGGATGTCTCCGGCACCATACCGGGACACGGCGGGGTCCTGGACAGATTTGATTCGCTTCTCTTCACCGCGCCAATGGTCTATTACTACTTGAGGTTTTTCGCTGCGAGATGAAGAAAGTAAGCATTCTCGGATCGACCGGTTCGATAGGGAGATCAGCTCTCGAAGTCCTCACGAGCATGCACGGGGAATTCGAGGTCTACGCACTCAGCGCCAGGGAAGAGACCGAACTCCTGGGCAGTCAGGCCAGGGCGTTTAATCCAGCCGTCGTCTGCATCGGCGATGAATCCCTCGAGCCCGCTGTGAAAAAACTGGTACCTGCCGGTACCCGGGTGGTTTCAGGTGAAGATGGGCTGCTTCAGGCAGCCTCTTCTTCAGAGGTTGACATAGTCGTGAACGGGCTCAGCGGTTCGGTAGGATTCAAACCAACCCTCGCGGCCGTCAGAGAAGGCAAACGAGTGGCACTCGCCAACAAGGAGACTCTCGTCTCCTTTGGCTCGTGTATAATGGCTGAAGCACGGTCCTCGGGCGCGGAGATCATACCGGTGGACTCAGAGCACAGCGCCATACACCAGGCTATCGGAGGGCACCTGAAAGAGGAGATATCCCGCGTGATACTGACAGCTTCGGGGGGACCGTTCCGGAACATCGAGTCCCTCGAATCCATCACGCCCGAACAGGCTCTTGCCCACCCGACATGGAGTATGGGGAGCAAGGTGACCATAGATTCTGCCACACTGATGAATAAGGGGCTCGAGGTGATCGAGGCGAGGTGGCTCTTCGACGTGGAGCCCGGGAGGATCGAGGTGGTAATACACCCTCAGTCCATCGTCCATTCAATAGTCGAGTTCATAGATGGCTCGTGTCTCGCGCAGCTCGCAACACCCGACATGAAGCTACCCATTCAGTACGCGCTCACCTATCCGCGCAGAAAGCCATGCCTGACCGAGAAACTGGATTTCGCTGAGGTGGGGAGCCTGGAGTTCTCGAGCCCCGATTTCGAGAAGTTTCCTTGTCTCAGGCTGGCCTACGACGCAATCGGCGTGGGAGGCACTATGCCTGCGGTTCTCAGCGGCTCAGACGAGGTTGCGGTCTCGGCCTTCCTGGGCGGGGGCCTGGCGTTCACCCAGATACCGCAGGTGCTCGAGGAAGTGATGAACCGGCACGAGTCGACTTCCGACCCCTCGGTGGAGATTCTCCAGGAAGCAGATGCCTGGTCCAGAACTGAGACGACCGGGGTCCTTGAATCAATCAAGAAGGGTGATTTTCCTCGTTCGCGATAGCTGGCCGACCGTCAACTTGAGGAAGTAGACCCCACTCTTGACCCTGGCGCCGCCCTCCGACACTCCGTTCCATGTGACACTATACAGCCCCGGGGTGGCTCTGCCGCCGCATATCCGACTTACAAACCTTCCCGATGCGTCGTATACCGAGAGGTTCACCTCGCTTCCGCTCTCCGAGACCGCATAGAGTACGTTGACACTGGTCCGGAAGGGATTGGGGCTCGCCATCACAATTGCGGACACCGGAGGTGTCTCTCGAATGGGCCTTGATCCGATGCCGGTCCCGGGCGCGAGCACCAGGTCGCCGAAATGGAGCGGATCAGTTCTCGACGAATCCGGCACTGACTGGGGCCACCAGCCCAGATGGTCGGAAGCTCCTGAGTCCATGAGATCGACGAAGAGACCGAGTGTGTCACCAGGTTGAGCGTCGATGAGGGGACCGTCTGAGCCGAAGGGGATGGCTGCTTCCACAACGACGCCCTGGCCGTCGCCCATGGCGACGGCTGATCCGGACACCTCGTACTCCGAGAGACCGGGATATGCGACGAACCGGATGGTGTCAGTTCCTGTGTGTTCAAGCCGGTACTCCCCTTCCGCGTCACCAGGGTCCCACTCGCCGTCATCATCGTCGTCAATCAGGAGGTCGACCCGGTCTCCGATCTCCAGCAGCGTATCTTCCGTTGTCCTCACGAGTACGTAGAGGTAGTTGTCATCGTGCAGAAAACTGGCAGAGCATGACCCGGGCAAATTCGGGAGAGATGCGTGGCCGTACAGGTCCGATACGTCGTACGCGTTCGCACTGTCCCATTCGCCCGCAGAAACCACTCCGTCAATGACCGGAGCTGAGTAGAAATTGGAGAAGACCTCGAAGAAGGGGAGAAAGGCGACCACCTGCGCACACACGGTATCGTTCTGGGTCGTCGTGTCCTCCGGGACAGACGCAGATACGCACAGGGAGTAGACGCTTCCCGAAGGCCCCGGGGTCCAGTCGCTGAACACCGCCAGCGTGGTGTCTCCGGGCGAGAATCCCGCGATCATGGTCGAATCAGAGTAGACGATGCTGGGACTGGCTGCCACGGAATCAACCTCGCAGATGACCCACAGCGACTCCGCGCGCGCGCCGTGGTTCGCGATCAGGGCTGAGGGCGCGACGGCGACCTGAGGCTCGATAACCGATTCCGGCGACAGAATCCGAACGACCCCAACGTCTCTCGGGATGATGGTGCCGTACTCGAGGTCTATCCAGTGAATGAACGGTGACCTCGAATTGAGGGAAGAGCTCATCTCAACCCGGTACTGAACGTACTCCTGGGCGTCGCTGACCGAAGGCAGGCTCGATATGTCCTGTCCATTGGAGACTGGCGGACAGCTGGCCCAGGGCGGGGCTGTCGACATGTCGGGATTCACATCCGTCCTCACCCTCACAGTCTCCGACATTCCGTTGGGGGTGACTGACCAGCTCAGCGTGCCGTATCCGCCCGGCGCGTGATAGGCTGATGACACGAGATACCCGGCGGGGAAGTATCCAGCCCTGTAAACTTCTGCCCCGGTGGAAGTTTCGGCACCTGCGAACAGGAATCCCCTTGTCGTGTAGATGAAGCAGAACAGCTCGAAAACGTTCGCATCGCTGAAGACTTCTGTCCAGTTGGCCCCTGAGTCCGTGGATTTGAATATGCGCCCCATGACATCACTGCTCGTGGCGTAGAGCACCTGATCCGCCTCCGCCAGCGCCCGGACGAGCGTAGTGTTGGGTATGGAATCAGTCTCGAGCCAAGTCGCCCCCCGGTCAGTCGTCTTGTAAACGCCGGTGGCCCAGCTCGTACCGGCATAGATGTCCCCGTCGGAAGCGGTGAGCAGCGAGAGCACAGCTTCGACACCGGGAATGTCGCCCTTGGCTTCCCAGCTCCCCCCATTGTCAGTCGATATGAAGACATCGCCGTTCGGATACGTGCCTACCCAAAGCGTATCGTTAAGGAGCATCATGGACATCACGTCGCTGGCGGCAGGTATGTCGCTCGCCGGAAGCCAGGTCGAGCCCATATCGGTGGTTCGGAAAACATCGCCCGCCGAATACGTTCCGGCATAAACGGATCCAACTGCCTCGAGGAGAGTGGTGACGACTGAGGCATTCGTCAGCTCGGCCGTCCCGTTCCAGGAGCCGCCCAGATCCGTGCTCACAAACACATCGCCGGAGTCGTCCATACCCGCCCAGAGGTATCCGTTTACGTCGCATATGAGCGAGTAGATCGACCTTGCAGTCGGTATGTTTGCGGTATTACTCCACGTCACGCCATCGTCGCTGGATCTGAAGACGTCGCCGTTTATCCTTGTAGCGCAATATACGCCGCCTGAGAGGTCTTCTGCTAGAGCGAGGACGGCTGAGGCTCCCGCAAGGACACCTGTCTCCTCCCATATTGAGTCATTGGGAGTGTCCAGGTGGAGATCGCCGGGGTTTAAGACGCCGTTCATCCGCGAATCCTCGAAGTACATAGACGTGTCGGCCCAGCTCTGCTGTCCGGATCCTCCCGACCAGTCGGTCTGAGTCCAGTTATCGGCAGATGTCCCGGACGCGGTGACGAGCAGAAGCGCGCTCAATAGGGCCGGAAAGAAAAAGTCTCTCATTGTTCGTCCTCCTTGGGTGGGCATGGTCATCGCCTATGATTTAGCACCTGTCAATTCGAGATGTCAACGCAAAACTGGCGCCTCGACCCGCGAGTGACACGACCGTGGGCCCGGGGGCGGTCTCTCCGGCATAGGGCGACTTCCCGTAGCGGAGGCAGGGATGGCTGGTCCCGGCCGGGTTGCGCGGACTCTCGTCGGGACGACCGCGTCGGGGAAAAGTGTTGATAAGTGGCGGCACCTGTGCTAAATAGAATAAGTTACACTACCTGGAGGGTTCGCGGTATGCGATGGAGCGAGGCTTTCATCCCCACGACGAAGGAAGACCCTTCGGTTGCGGACTCGAGAAGTCACAAGCTATGCTTGAAGGCGGGCCTGATCAGGCCGCTCTCGGCCGGTATCTTCTCCTTTCTCCCCCTGGGATGGCGGGTCATGAGAAGAGTGGAGAACATCATAAGGGAAGAAATGGACTGCATGGGAGGCCAGGAGTTCTTCTTGCCGGCTCTCTCCCATTCGAGCATCTGGGTGGAGAGCGGCAGGTGGGAGGATTACGGCGAGGACATGTTCAGACTGAGGGACAGGAAGAACAGAGCCCTCTGCCTGGTCCCCACCCACGAGGAGATCGTGGCAGATCTGGTGCGAAACCACATTCGTTCATACAGAGATCTGCCTCAAGTCTGGTACCAGATACAGACGAAGTTCAGAGATGAGCCCCGTCCCAGGTCAGGTCTTCTCAGGTCGAGGGAATTCATAATGAAGGATTCCTACAGCCTGGATAGGGACGCGGCTGGACTGGACGAGAGCTACGCACGCCACTTCAGGACCTATCAGCGCATATTCAGAAGGTGCGGACTCGACACTTTCACAGTAGGGGCTTCGAGTGGAATGATGGGCGGTTCGGAGTCCGAGGAGTTCATGCTCGAATCTGACGCGGGCGAGGACCAGGTTGTGAGGTGCGGGGGGTGCGGGTATGCCGCCAATATTGATGTGGCGAGTTCTGTACCAGCGCCTGTTGGCGGCGAGGATGGAGAACTCAGGACCGTACACACCCCGGGGAAGAGGACGGTTCAGGAAGTCTCGGGTTTCTTGAAGATGGACCCGGACAGACTGATGAAGAGCCTGCTCTTCGTGGCCGGGGACGAACCCGTCTTCGTGCTCATAAGAGGGGACCACGAGGCGAACGAATCCAAGCTTGCAGCTGTGCTGAAGAAGCAGTTCAGGCAGGCTACCGGCGATGAGGTCAGACAGCTGGCCGGGGCAAATGTAGGCTTCGTGGGGCCGGTAGGTGTCAAGGACGTAAAGGTTCTCGCGGACCTGGCCCTGGAAGGACAGGTAGGTCTGATCACCGGGGCCAACAAAGACGACTACCACTATGTAGGAGTCCACCCGGGCAGGGATTTCAGAGTCACCGAGTACTGTGATCTCAGGCAAGTCAAAGAGGGAGACAGATGCGTCAGGTGCGGCGGCGAACTGAGGATGTCCAGGGCTATTGAGCTGGGTCATATCTTCAAGTTGGGCACCAGATACTCCGAAAAGATGGGCGCCACCTACCTGGACAGCGAGGGGAACGAAAGGCCTGTGGTTATGGGATCGTATGGGATAGGCTTGGAGAGGATACTCGTTGCCGCGATCGAACAGAATGCGGACGAGGATGGCATAGTCTGGCCCCCTCCGCTGGCACCGTTCGATGCCGTGATCGTGCCGCTCAACATGAGCGACCCCGGGATCGTCGAGACGTCCGAGAGACTCTATGAAGGGCTCGGCGAGAGTTTCGAAATACTGCTCGACGACAGGGACGAAAGAGCGGGGAGCAAGTTCAAGGACAGTGACCTCATTGGCATACCTCTCAGGATTACCGTCGGCGAAAGAGGCTTGAAGAGGGGTGTGGTTGAGCTTAGGGAGCGGAGAACAGGTGAGGTGAACGAGTTCAAGGTGGATTCTTCTGTGGAAGAGATAAAGAAGGCGATAGAGGGTTTCCTCAATGGAACGCCGGCCGGGTGAAACGTCCTCCGGTCGGTGAGACCCGCTGTCTGCGGAGCGCGCCATTCCCGATTGTCGTCGCTCTCAGCCTTCTACTGCTTTTGTGTTGCATGGATATCCTGGTTGTGCTAATGTATATAGTTAATCTGCTCGTATGATGGAGACGATTGATACGGCGCTGTGTTCGCTCATCCGTTCGGAGCTCGCGGATGTCGGTTGCGAACTGGTTGATTTAGAGGTGAAGAAGATAAGAGGGACCGCTTCTGTGACGGTCTACACGGATAGAAAGGGTGGTGTCACTCTCGAGATGATAGAGAAGGCTACAGGGAAGATCAGGGACGGGTTCGACCGCACCGACTTGCTGGGAGCGGACTACACACTCGAGGTGAGCTCGCCCGGTGAGAAACGGTCTCTCAGGGGAGACGCCAACCCGAGCGGCTTCCTGGGAAGGTCTGTGATGGTCTATCTGAAAGACGGTGGTAGGAAAGTAGGCTCAATACTTGAGGCGGATTCGAGCCTTCTCACGCTCATGACCGAAGAGAAAGAGCGCGTTGAGGTCGACCGTGACGCTGTAGAGGACTTGCACCTGTTTTATGCGGGCAGCGAGTGAGGAGAGAGAGTTGGCAGGTTTCGATCTTACAGACGCAGTAACCCAGATCATGTCACTCAGGGGCTTGGACAAGGATTTCGTCATCCTGACCCTCAAGGAGAGCATACTCGCCGGGGTCAAGAAGAAATTCGGGACATCAGACAATCTGGAAGTGGATGTAGACGGGCAGACAGGCGATATTACCGTGATGCGGAAGAGGAACGTGGTGAAGGAAGTCGAGGATGAAGATCTCGAGGTGGACCTGGAGAAGGCCCGCTCCCTGGGCTACAAGGGCGAGATAGGCGGGGAGCTCGTGGAGACGATTCCTCTGGAGGAGTTCGGAAGAAGCGCGATAATGGTTGCAAAGCAGATAATGTTCCAGCGGGTGCGCGAGGCCGAGAGAGAGAGGATCTACGAGGGGTTCAGCGAGAGGATCGGGGATATAGTGACGGGTACGGTCCAGCAGGTGGACAAGCGTGGTGTGATAGTAAACCTGGGGCGAACGGAGGCGATCCTGCCGCTGAGGGAGCAGATCTATACTGAGAGGATCAGGCAGGGGCAAACCGTCAGAGCTTTTATCCTGGATGTAAGGAGAACAAGCAAGGGACCTCAGGTTGTGCTCTCGAGGACTCATCCGGACTTCCTGAAGAAGCTCTTTCAGTTTGAGGTTCCGGAGGTGTACGAAGGTGTCGTTCAGATCAAGTCGGTCGCCCGGGAGCCGGGGGACAGGAGCAAGATCGCCGTTTACTCCAAAGATGACAAGATCGATCCTGTCGGCGCCTGCGTGGGTGTCAAGGGTTCGCGCGTTCAGGCTGTCGTGAGGGAGCTGAACGGAGAGAAGATAGACGTTGTTCAGTGGAGCAGCGACATGACGCTCTTCGTCGGCAGGTCGCTCTCTCCAGCGAAGGTGCAGAAGTGCGTGCTGAATGAGAGGGCGGGGAGCGCGAGGGTGGTCATTGCAGATGACCAGTATTCGCTCGCCATAGGAAGAGGAGGGCAGAACGCCCGTCTCGCCGCCAAACTGACGGGACTGAAGATTGACATCTTGAGCGAGAGCCAGTACAGGGAACAGCTCGACAGAGACAAGGAATCGCTGACGATGCTGGGGAAAACGCCGGGCATATCCTCGAGGATGGTGGACAGGCTCATACTCGCCGGGTATACCTGCGCATACGATATCTCTCAGGCTCAGCTCAAGGACCTGACGACGATCAAGGGAGTTGGGAAGAAGACCGCGGAGAAACTGATCGAGAGAGCCGCAGAGATACAGGAAGAGATGAAGCGGAGGATCGAGGAGGAGGCGAGGGCGGCGGAAGAGTCTGCCCGAGACGAGTCGGCGGAGAAAGAAGAGGAAGAAGAGCAAGAAGAGCAGGCGGTAGAACCGGAAGATGACGCGGAAGACGAAGGTACGGAGTCCACGGAGGATACCGGGACGACCTCTCCGGAAGCTGGGGAGCCCCCGTCTGAATCCGGGGAAGAGCGAGAGATGCAGGCTTCAACCTAGGAGCGCGGTTCTTGGCAAAGCAGAGAATATACCAGGCTGCAAGAGAGCTTGACCTTTCAAGTGAAGCCCTCCTCAAGGTCATCCGCTCACTGGGGTTCACTGTGAAGAGCCACATGAGCGTGATCACCGACGAGATGTATGACGCGGTGAAGAAGAAGATGGCGGAGGATCAGGCTGAGGCCAAGAAGACGGACCTGAAACGGACGAGGGAACGGGAGCAGATAAGAAGACCCAAGACCGCGACGGTGAGACTCGAAAGGCCCAGCAGAAAGAAGGTCAAGAAGGGAAAACCCAAGAGGAGAAAGATAGATCAGAACAAGATACGCGAGAAGGTCAAAGAAACACTGGTACACATGGAGCGGTCCTCAAGGGGCAAGAAGAGGAAGTACCGGACAGAAAGAACTCCTGACGCCGGCGTTGTCGAAGAGAACAGACTCAGGGTGAGTGAATTCGTGTCTGTGTCTGAAGTGGCGTCACTGCTCGGGGTCGAGCCGACGGAGATAATTGCCAAGCTGCTCGAGCTCGGTCTGATGGTTACAATGAACCACAGGCTGGATTTCGAGACTATAAGCATGATCGCCGATGAGTACGGCTATGAGGCAGAGCTCATACCCGAGTACGGCGCACAGCTCTTCGAGGCTGAGGAAGAGAAGGGCGAGGACCTTGCGGGTAGGGCGCCTGTTGTCACGGTCATGGGGCATGTGGACCACGGGAAGACCTCGCTTCTGGACAGGCTCCGTGAGACCGACATAACATCCGGAGAATCTGGCGGGATGACCCAGCACATGGGCGCCTATGAGCTCACCGTGGGTGAGCACAAGATCTCATTCCTGGACACCCCGGGCCACGAGGCATTCACGGCGATGAGAGCGCGCGGCGCTCAGATCACTGACATATGCGTGCTTGTGGTCGCCGCGGACGACGGAGTGATGCCTCAGACGATTGAAGCAATCGACCACGCCCGGGCTGCCGGCGTGCAGATACTGGTAGCGGTCAACAAGATAGATCTTCCGACGGCAAACCCGATCAAGGTAAAGCAGGACCTCGCCCAGCATGGTGTTCTGGTGGAAGAGTTCGGTGGGGAGACACTCTGCGTGGAAGTGTCTGCGAAGACGGGTCAGGGGCTGGATGACCTGGTGGAGGCGATTCTTCTGCAGGCGGAGGCGTTGGAGCTTCGGGCTTGCTGTTCCGGCCCGGCCAGAGGCGTTATCGTCGAGTCGAGACTGGACAGAGGAAAGGGAACTGTCGCCACCGTGCTCGTCCAGAAGGGTACTCTTCGCGCAGGCGATTCATTCGTGGCGGGGCTGTGTAGCGGCAAGGTGAGAGCAATGCACGACGAACACGGCACGGATGTCAAGGAAGTACTCCCGTCTACGGCCGTTCAGGTGATCGGCTTCAACGGGACACCGGATGTGGGCGACACCTTCCTTGTGGTCGAGGATGAGGCAAAAGCGAAAGAACTGAGCAGAAAGAGGATGTTGGCGAGAAGAGAGCAGGCATTCCGCGCGTCAGGCGAGGCGGTGAGCCTGCGGAAGTTCCAGGAAGACCTTAAATCGGGGAAGAGCAAGGAGCTGAAGATAGTCTTGAAGGGGGATGTGTGGGGCTCCGTGGGGGCGCTTGCCGACTCCATACAGAGTCTTTCCACCGATGAAGTGAAGGTCAATATCATACAGAGGAACGTAGGGCCCATAAAGGAGTCCGATGTTCTTCTTGCGGCCGCATCGAAGGCGATCGTAGTGGGTTTTCACGTGAAACCAGACGCGCGAGCCAGGGATACGGCAACCAGGAACAGTGTGGAAGTGAGGTTGTACAACATAATCTTCGAGGCGATCGATGACATCAAGCTGGCTATGACCGGCCTCCTGGAACCCGAATACGAAGAGGTGAGCCTGGGAAAGGCTGAGGTGAAGGAGACCTTCAAGGTCTCCAAGACCGGTCTTATCGCCGGGTGCTTCGTGGTATCCGGAGAGATCAGGCGGGGAGCGTCCGCGAAGGTCCTCAGAAACGAAGAGTGCATATACACAGGAACCGTCGAATCGCTGAAGAGATTCAAAGACGATGCAAGAGAAGTACCAGCCGGCATGGAGTGTGGTGTAGGGATAGCGGGGGTCGAGGACCTCGAAGCTGGCGACGTGATAGAGTGCTTTGAGTTGAAGGAAGTCGCCAGAGACCTGCTATGATCATAGGTACCTGCCTGGTTGATCTGCGCGTTCCCGGCTGCAGATCACTAAAGGACAAGAGGCAAGTACTAAAGGCTCTAAAGGACTCAATACGCCGCAAGTACAATGTTTCAGTCGCAGAACTTGACCATCAGGACACCTGGCAGCGAACACTTCTGGGTGTCGCAGTGGTCTCCTCCGATGCTCGTTTCGCCAACCAGGTGATATCCAAGGTCGTGAATGAAATAGAGGGGAACCCAAGCGTCGAGGTCCTCGACTACAGTTACGAAAACAGATGAGTTTTAGGACCGACAGAGTAGGCGATCAGTTGGCGAGGGAGGTCTCGCTAATCATAGACAGGGAGCTGAAAGATCCCGCAATCGGCTTTGTGACCGTGACCGGGGCGAAGGTTACCGTAGACCTGAGATACGCAGACATCTACGTTTCTGTCTTGGGCGACGAGGAGAAGCGGAAGAAGAGCATGTCAGGGCTTGCCAGGGCGAGCGGATTCATCAGGTCGCTCATCGGAAAGAGGATCAGACTGAGACACGTTCCGGAGATAAGGTTCAAGCTCGACGAATCTCTTATCAGGGCGGAGAAGCTGGACAGGCTGCTGGAAGAGATCGAGAATGAGTGAATTCGCTGACATAATCAGGGTGATATTGGCGCGCGAGTCGTTTCTTGTCACATCCCATACGCACCCTGACGGGGACTCCGTGGGTTCACAGCTGGCGTTCGCGTCCGTGCTGAGAGAGTTGGGCAAAGGAGTTCTCGTGGCGAATCAGGATCCAATCCCCGATAAGTATGATTTCCTGAAGGGTTCTGAGAACGTGGTAACCAGGATTCCGGTCGGCTATGTTTGCGACGCCGTTTTTGTTCTCGACTCCGCGAGCCTGAAGAGAATAGGCTCGATTGCCGATCAACTGCCCTTGAAGGATGTCATGGTGGTAAACATAGACCACCACATCTCAAATGATGGTTTCGGGCATGTAGTCTTCGTAAAACCTCAAAGCTCATCGACGTCGGAGATCATCTACGACCTCATAAGAGCGATGGATCTTGAGATCACCCCCGAGAGGGCTGAGCATCTGTACACGGGGATTGTGACTGACACGGGATCCTTTCAGCATCCGAATACAACGTCCGATTCTTTCTCCATTAGCGCGTCGCTTGTCAAGCGCGGTGCGGATCCCGCCCGGGTCGCGGGCGCGCTCTACTCAGATAACTCAGTCTCGAGAATGAGACTCCTCGGTCTTGCGCTCAGCCACATCGATGTCATAGGAGAGATATGTTCTCTCACCCTTACCAGAGAGATGCTCGACCTTTGCGGCGCGAGCATGGAGGAGAGCGAAGACTTTGTCGACCTCCCTCTTTCACTCAGAGGCGTGAAGATAGGACTTCTCTTTAGAGAGCAGGTCAACGGCCAGGTGAGAATATCTTTCCGATCGAAGGATGAGATCGATGTTGATGAGATAGCCAGGCACTTCGGAGGTGGGGGCCACGAAGCCGCATCCGGCTGCATTGTGCACGGCAAGGTCGATGAGATAAAGAGGGTGGTGGTGGAGGAGATCTCAAGGAGACTGGACGAGCGGAACGCGCGCAGAGTCAGCCGGTAGGTGTGAACCGGGTGTAGTCTGCCAGTGAACCTGCCCTTCAGCATGTTCACTCTTTCATTCTCTTGGGTGGTTTGCTCTCATGAAGATCGCGACATTGGTGGGCGCGAGACCCCAGTTCATAAAGGCCTTTCCGGTATCCAGAGAGATCCGAAAGTCGAACGAAGAGTTCCTGATACACACGGGGCAGCACTATGACCACGAGTTGTCCAACCTCTTCTTCGAAGAACTCGGCATACCTGAGCCGGACGTAAACCTTCTTGTAGGTTCAGGGTCGCACGCAGAACAGACGGCGACTATGCTCGTCGGTGTCGAGAGAGAACTGGTTAGGTACAAACCTGATATCCTGGTCGTCTACGGCGATACGAATTCCACGCTCTCAGGCGCCTTGGCAGCGGCAAAACTGGGCGTTAAGATAGCCCACGTCGAGGCGGGCATGAGGTGTGGCGACATCTCGATGCCCGAAGAGATCAACAGGCGCCTGACCGACGCCGTCTCTGCAATCCTCTTCTGCAGTACCGATGAGGCGGTCGGGAACCTTCGCAGAGAAGGGGTCACTGAAGGTCTCCATATGGTCGGGGACGTGATGGTTGACGCTCTGGAGCTGACTCTCCCGGTGGTCAGGACCAGGTTGGACACCATCAAGCGGCTTGGTCTTGAGAAAGGGGAGTACGTCTTCTGCACAGTGCACAGGGCGTCGAATCTGAGTGAAGAACATCTGGGCAGCATCGCGGAAGCTCTTTTGAGGACTGAAAGGACGGTGGTCTTCCCCGTGCATCCCGGGACTGGGAAG
>Ga0180438_10008835_pt1 | contig 12708 bp, 6 predicted proteins | sample SS_ome_12_FD_132455 | JGI IMG/M metagenome (GOLD analysis project Ga0180438, IMG submission 132455) | Hypersaline lake sediment archaeal communities from the Salton Sea, California, USA - SS_3_D_2 metaG | ecosystem: Environmental > Aquatic > Non-marine Saline and Alkaline > Hypersaline >...
CCGCGATCGATGGCGGATGCCGGTGCTGCTGATGGGCATTCGCTTCATGCTTCAGTCGTCGATCGTTTCGCGTGGGATCCTCTTTGTGCGAGGTGGGGTGTGCTTTTTCAGCAGAGGGTCATTTAACTTCGTCAAGCTGGTCATCAGGTCCTCGAACATCTGCTTGACCCGTTGTTCATGTTCAGGCAGGGCGGCGAGGTTGTTCGTCTCAAAGGGATCCCGGTCGCGTAGACCAGGTACGTGCTGAGCAGCTTGAAGGTGTCGTCCAGGGCGATGTACTGCCGGCCCAGGGCGTAGTGGGCGACGTCGTAAAGCTCGTCGGGCGACTCGCCGGGGGCGAGCCGCTCGTTACGCTCAGCACGGAGATAGAGGCGCAGATACTGCTCCAGGATCGCGGCGGCCAGCTCGTGCTGCTTGACCTGGCCGAACAAGTCGGCGCTGCGGAGCATCGCCGTCTTGACGTACCGTTCGACGTCGGGGTACCGCGGATCCCGACTTGTCACCCAGGGGTGAAACTCCTTCTCGAAATCCTTGTCGTAGACGTCGAGCGACGGGTCAACTACCCCGGTCCACAGGGCCTCGGCCAGCTTGCGCTTGGCCTCGGCGGTCTGGCCTTCCTTCCCCTTGCCCAGCTCCATGGCCAGCCAGTAGTTCACCTCGGCCATGGTGGGGTTCTGCTCGGGCATGTTCCGGGCGATCCACCGATAGGCGGCGATCATGTTCTGGTGGTGCGACCGGAGATAACAGCAATGGGCCACGCGCAGGGCCGCTTCGTGAAGCTGGACCGTCCGGTCGTCCACCGTCTCCGGCTTCCACGGCCCGTCGGCAAAGCGCCCCTCGGCGTCCTGCTTGGGCCCGTAGATGCGAATGAAGTCGCGGAAGGTCTTGGCGGCGGTAGAAAAGTCCTTTCGCAGGTAGTACAGCTCGCCCATGTAGTACCGGGCTTCGCGCGAAAGCTCCGAGAGCTGTCCCCGCTGGCGGATGATCTCTTCGCACATCTCGAGCGACGAGTGGATCAGGTCGTCCGTGTCGGAGCGGGTCACGAGGCCCTTGAGGTACTCGAGCGTCTGCTTTTCCAGCTCCTGGTCGTCGGGGCTTCGGTCCAGCCGGCCTTTGGCGATCGTGAACAGCTCGTCGTAGGCCCTCACGGCCCGGGCCTTGTCGCCTGCCCGAGATTGCCTCGCGCCCCAGCGGATTGCCCGGCCCGCAGCCCGCCAACGCCGCCAGCGCGAGCAATCCCGCAGACCAAGGACACAGCCGGCGACACGACATGGCATCTCCCACGTGCTGCACGAGGAACGGCGACCCCGAACGCGACCACACCCTTCCAGTTTACCACCGGGGCGATTTTCGGGACAGCACATTGAGGCGTGAAGGTTTGCCGGCCGGTATGCCGCCGCCCCATCCCGCCGAAGGTGCTCTCGTAACCGTCACCCTCCGGCCGCATCAACCTCAAGAACCCCGGCCGCCACACGCTCACCGTGCAGCCGCAGCCCCAACCGCCCTGGAAGTCGATGGGTTTGCGGGCGATTGTGCTGAAGCCCGTGGCAAAGTGAGCCCGTGCATGAAGCCGGCAGCGGCGAGCCAGCCTTGCGGCCGCGCCGGAAACGGCCGCGTGACGCTGCGGCGTTTGCGCGCGTCCTTAAGCGACATCGCTTCGCCCTCGCCCGGCGGAGTGACTTCGGAAACCACTTGGCCCGACGCCCCGAAAGAGGAAAGGGCAGCATATTTCTCGCCCATCTTGCGCAGAACTTCAGCGGCCGTTATCTGGGGCTGCTACGGCGGTGCGACGGGCGGCGCGGATGCGGCCGACGATTCCTCGGCGTTCGTGCACACTTCGACGTTCCGGATTCCGACGCGACCGGTGCCCTCGACGACGAGATTGAGCCGGATGAGGTCGGGCCGCTGGCCTGGCTCCAGGCGGAAGAGCGTCTCCGTCCGGACCCATCGGTCGTCGCTCGGCCCGGAGACGGCCCGCTCGAACCCGCGCGAAAAGAACTCGTCGCTTCCCGGCAGGCGGCACCACATTTCCAGGTATGCCCGGCCTTGGAGCCGCGCCGGGTTGAGCCTGGCCCGATAGTGGAGCATGCCGCCGTCCACGTCGGGCTCGACCATCTCGAAGAGGTGGAACGTCTGCGGCGAGGGGCAGTCGATCAACCACGTGCCATCGGGCATGGCCGTGATGGCGCTGGAGCGCGTGGGATCGTCGGTGGTGAAGGTTCGGATCGGCGTCGAGTGGACGGCCTGCTGAGGCTGGCCAGCATCGCCCGGTCCTCCACTAGGCACGGACCGCCACTGCAGGGCCGCCACGACTTCCGACAGCAACACGGCCGCCGCCACCGCGACGAAGCCGATCACGGCAGCCCACGGCCGGCCCGGCCGGCCTTGTTGCGGCGGGGAGTCGTCGTCACGGGACATCGAGAATACGAAGGGTACTCGAAACAGCAGAAACAAGGCCGCTTGGAACACCATCAGGCCGCCCAGCAACCACGCGACCCAGGGCATGCTTCGCGCCATCTCCGATCCGGGGAGGCCGAACGGGACCGTCCGGACCAGAATCCCCGCGACGACGGCGACCAAGCCGAGCAAGCCGTAGACGGCCAGCGAAAGGTCCAAGCCGGTCCAACGAGGCATCTTCATCAGATCGCACTGGCCGCGGAGTTGCCGGTAGGCGTTCCACGAACCGGCCAGGCTGCCCAGCCCGCCGGCCAGGCAACCCAATGCACTTCCCAGTAGTCCCCCCAACATCCCCGGGCCGGAACTGGCGAACAGAAACGCCGCCGGGATGAGCAGCACGCCGATGGTGACCAACAGCATACCGAACACCAGTCCGATGGCGACGGCCAACATCTGTGGCAGGGGCGCTACGGGTGCGATGGCCGCGGGTGGCGGCCAGGGAGCAGCGGCCGGCCTGCCCAGCTTCTCCCGTGAAAACCCCGCCCTTACGTCCGGACGGCGGAGGACAACGAGCGCCCAGATCCCCACCGGCAGTCCGACCAGGAACAGGGGCGGAATCGGCACGGCCAGGATACTTCCCGCGACGGCCAGCCGATACCCACGTAGACGCATCATCTGCACTGCTGCAACGAGCAGGATCACGCCCAACACCCAGGCGACCGCGCCGACGGCCAATTCGTCGGTGCGACCCCAGGTCCATACTCCTGGCTCCCACAGTACCTGGCTGAGATCGGTCCGCATGAACATCGTGCCGCCGAAGCAATACAGCAGGCCCACAGCCAGGAGCGCTATCGCCGGGGCCCGGACCTGACGACGCGGATCCCGGCCCGCGGCCAGCCGGTCCGGTTCTACCTCGAACCCGAACGCGGCATGCCCCTTCGCACTGAGCAGTACCGCCAGTGCCCAGATGCCGACCACCACTGCCAATACGGTGAACGTAGGGCGGATGAAGGCGGCGCCGGCTACCAGGGCACCGGCGCTGCCCGCCAGCGCCAAGCCGTAGGACGTCATCCGCGTCATGGATGCCCCGCCTACGAGCGCTGTGACGCCGCCGGCAATGGCCCACAGCGATGTCTCCAGGTTGGCGTACGTCGGCTGATGGCCGAGCGTCTTGACGAGCCAACCGATGCATTGGGATGCACCAAGAATCACGGCCCCGGCACCCACCGCCAACACCGCGACGGCCGGCTTCAAGACAAAGGCGGGCGTCATGGGACCGATCTCGCGAGCACCCGCCGCCAAGGGTGCGCCCGGTGTCTGCGGCGCGCGATTGATTTGCTCCACCTCCGTCTTTACCTCGCTGGCTTGCTGGTAGCGCTGTTCTGTCTCGCGTGCCGCGGCCAGCCGCCGACAGTGCCGTTGCACGATGATCCAGATCCCGAGAATCCAAGTGCCCAGGAACAGCACGATGAGTACGTTGTAGACGGTATCGTAGGTCAGCCCAACCGATTGCATGGTCCAATACAAGTCTCCCCCGCCGTGGCTCGTGAACGGCCCGATCTTGGCCCCGCGGGGACAGATGCGTTGGGCGGATTCATCGGAGTCGGCGGGGCGCTGGCCGCCGGGTAGCAGCCCGCTGCTCGCATCCTTCACCAGCCGAATCAGTTCTGCGGCCTCGCCCTGGACGCCAGGCTTCGTAACGTCGATGCCGGCCTCCTTCATCCATCCGGCGACCGTGGCCGGCTGGGGTTCCTCGCGGTACCGGGTTATGAGCCGGCTGGTTATGGTTCCACAGTCGGTGGTCCACGTCCACTCCTCGAGGAACTGGTCGTACTCCAGCGTCACGTTAGGCGCCAGGTTGTTGGGCAATCGATCGTGTAGTTCTATCTCCGCGCTCCCGGTCCACGGCCTCTTGGCAATGAGGTTGCGTGCGGACAACCCGTTCGCTCCCCAGACGAACAACTCACGCTTGCCCCTCAGCCACACGTGTCGATACGCGTCCGACTGAGGCGACAGGGAGATGTCCCAATGCTCGTTGTAACGGTGTGGCCACCACGCTTCGAAGGCCATCGGAAGGGCAACCGCAAAAATGCCGACGAGAATCGCCGTCCACGCGGACAGACGCAAGAGCAGCGTGGCCCTTCGCCGGAGGCCCGTGGGGCGCGGAGCCGCCGTGCTGCTGATCTCCTCGACCCGCGTCTTCACCTCGCTGGCGTGCTGGTACCGCTGCTCCGGCTTCTCCTCCAACGCCCGCAGCACAACTTCGTCCAGCCGGACGTCGATTCGCACCTTCTTCGACGGCGGGGCGAAGCGGCCGACCGGCACCTCGCCGGTCAACAGCTCGTAGAAGACCACGCCTAGCGAGTAGATATCGGCCCGGTGATCGACGGCCTTCGTGCCCACCATCTGCTCGGGCGCCATGTAGCGGAGCGTGCCCATCACCTGCTGCGTGCCGGTCAACGAGACGTCGCCGGGGGCTTGCCCGAGCAGCTTGGCCAGGCCGAAGTCAGCGATCTTCACGCGGCCCTTCTTATCGACGAGGACGTTTTCGGGCTTGATGTCGCGGTGGACGATCCCCTCGTCATGGGCGAACTGGAGCGCGTCGCAGATTTGCGGCACGATGGCCAGGGCCTCCTTGGGCGACATCCCGCCGGAGCGGATCGCCTGGCGGAGGTTCACGCCGTCGACGTACTCCATGACGAAGTAGAACAGCCCCTCACCCCCGGCACCCTCACCCCCAGCCCCTTTCCCCGCGGGGGAGAGGGGAGCAGATGTCCGGCCGAAGTCGTAGACGGCAACGATGTTCGGGTGGCTGAGCCGGGCCAGCGCCCGGGCCTCCCGGGTGAACCGCTCGGCAAAGGCCGGGTCGGCGCTGACCTCCGGCGGGAGGATCTTCACGGCCACCAGCCGGTCCAGGCCAGGCTGCCGGGCTTTGTAGACCGCCCCCATACCCCCTCTGCCGAGTAGTTCAAGTATCTCCAGTTGTGGGAACCGGGCCGCCAGCTCCTCGATCGTCGGCGGCACGAAGCCGGACGACGCCGCCTGGGGCGACGGCTCGGTCGGGGCGAGCTTCGCATCGTCGGCCGGCCGGCTCTCTAACCCGGCCAGCACCAAGCACTTAGGGCAAAGCCCGGCCGGCGAGCCGGCGGGGATTTCGCCGCCACACTGGGGACAGAGAACGCGTTCGCTCATGGCCAGTTTGCCTTTCGTATTCGGGCCTCTACCCATCTCTGAAGCAAACGGCGGAAAACGTGACGGCGATTTTCCACAACGCCCCGATGCCTCGTGGGGGTCTAGCTTCCGAGCACGTCGAACAGACTCCTGATTTCCTCGTCCACGTCGCCCGGTTCCGCCAGGGTCTGCGCGACCTCCTCGCGGAGCAGCCTGCGGTAGCGCTTTCGCAGCCGGCTGGCCGCCTGCCGAGCGGCCGGTTCGGAGATGCCCAGCTCCGCGGCCACCGCGGCATACGGAAGCCGGCCGCCGCCGGTCAAGGCCCCCTTGAGCCGCGCGAATTGGGCCGCCTTGCCCGAGGACTCGTACTCTTCCTGCAGCCGGCCCATCACCAGGTCCAAGAGCGTCAGCACCCATTGCCGTTCGAAGAGCCGCTCGGGCGTCAGGTCGTGGGACGGCTCCAGGCGGAGGCGAGACTCCCCCGATTCCAGGTCGAGCGACAGGGTGCGAACTCCCCCGCCCCGCTTTCGGGCACGGGCCCGGTCCCACTCATTGGCCAGGAAGTGCTTTAGCGACGTCAGCAGAAAGGAGCGGAACTTGCCCCGCCGGGGGTCGGCCGTCGCCAGGTATTGCTTCTCCAAGAGCCGGGCGAAGAACTCCTGGGTCAGGTCCTGCGCCTCGCCCGCGTCCGCAACGCGCCGCCGCACGTAGGCGTACAGCGGGTACCAGTACCGCTCGCAAAGCGCCGCCAGGGCCGAATCCGCCCCCCGATCGGCCCGCTTCCCGGCGCGCAGCACCAGACTCCAATGGGTGGTCTGAAAGCCGCCACCCCCCTCCCCATTCGGCAGGTAACCGCCCGGACGGACCATGACCTCGATTCTACTGAGCCGGACCGTTCCGCCGCAACGATGGCCCAAGCCAGCGGCAGCATTTGCAGCGCCTGGCGGTCGGGCAATCCCCGCGTCGGCACGGCCCCCCGCGTTTTGCGGCCGGCTTTCCACTTCCGGCCTCTTGAGTGCTCCTTGTCAGTTCCCCCCAGTGGCTGGTACTTGAGACCGTAACGGAAATCTTGCCATCGGCGCTGGAGCCCGGCGCAACCTGCGGAGGTCGCCCCGCCGATGCGCCCCGCAGCTATCGCCAAGACGCTTCGCTCGCATCGCCCGTCGCGTCTTCAGCACGCCCGACCGTCGTGCAGGAAGTTGGCGGCGTTGCCCCTATTCGAACCCCAGCCCCTTCGTGCTTGTCTTGATCCGGCAGAGATACATGTCGGCCGTGAGATAGAGCATCGAGCCGTCTTGGCCAAAGCCGCAGTTGGCGGTGGCCTGGCCGGGGTTGATGCGGCCCAGGGGGGTACCGTCTGGGGTGAAGACCCACACGCCGCCGGGGCCGGTGGCGAAGAGGTTGCCCTGGCGGTCGACTTTCAGCCCGTCGGGCAGGCCCTTGTAGCCCGGCTTGCCCACGTGCCGGGTGACGTCGTAGAACACGCGGCCCGTGCCCAGGGTGCCGTCCGGCTTGACGTCGAAGGCCATCCAGACCGCCCGCTTGGGGTCGGACTGGGCCACGTAGAGCGTCTTCTCGTCGGGCGAGAAGCCGATGCCGTTGGGGCGGGTCATCTCCTTGGTCAATAGCGTGACCTCGCCGTCGGCGCCCAGACGATAGACGCCGCAGAAGTCCAGCTCCCGCCCCGGGTCGGCCGCCATCTTGGGCAGGCCGTAGGGCGGGTCGGTGAAGTAGAGGTCGCCGTTGGACTTGTAGACCGCGTCGTTCGGGCTGTTGAAGCGTTTGCCCTGATAGCGGTCGCAGAGCGTGGTGAAGGTCCCGTCGGGTTCGAGTCGGGCGACCTGCCGGTTGCCGTGCTGGCAGAGGACCAGGCGCCCGGCCGCGTCCAGCAAGAGGCCGTTCGACCCTAGTTCGCCGCCGCGGGGGTCGGAGCCGGTGTAGCCGGCCGGCTTGAGGAACCGGGTCAGCCCCTCGCCCGGCTTCCACTTCATCACGGCGTTGTTGGGGATGTCGGAGAAGAGCAGGCAGGCGCCCTTGGGCACCCAGACCGGCCCCTCCGACCACTCGAAGCCCTCGGCCAGCTTTTCCAGCTTGGCGTCGGGCGGCACCAGCTTGTCGAAGCGCGGGTCGAGGCGCTCGATGCTGCCGATGGACTGAAACGGCTTGGGCGGCTCGGCCCGCAGCGGGGCGACGGCGGCGCCTACCAAAAAAACCCCCAACACCATGACCACGATACTCCGACCGTGTGCGCTCATGACTAACCCTCCCGTTGATAAAGAACGTCCGATCGTGTTTCGGCGGCGACGGTGCACGGCGAGCCCGGCGGGTAGCCACGCTCCGGTTGCGACCAGGTCATGGTAGTCGGGTGACCGTCGCGCGGCAAGCAACGCGGCGGTGGCACAGGTGGGCCGCGAGGCTCGACGACGGCGGTTGGGATCGACAGATTTTCCACAAGCCGCCGCAAAATCCGCGCGGCAAATCGGCGCCGGACGGCGGCGCCGACCCGGCGTGACGCGCATAGGTCTCCCGGGTGGTTTGATGGGGCCAGGCCGTCCGTCAGAGGGGTGGCCGTTGTTAGCGTTCAGTTAGGATTCGATGAGGCCCCTTGCTTTGCAGGGGAATCCGAGTCGAAGGAGCCGATTCAGACATCCTATGGCCCCCAAGCTGCTCTCGAGGGGACCCGCGAGAGTTTGCCCATTTTTCCGGCTGCCGGAGGGGTGGTTTGATGCCACCCGAGGCGGGACGTGGCGGGCGGGGGCGTTCGCAGCTAGAATTGGAGTCATGTTGGCGCCCCGTTAGCGTGCGGTGTTCTCTCGATCCCCTGGTTCTCGGGCATGGGAAAGCGAAAGAAACCCAAGATCGACGAGGGCTTCCGCCTGCTGGCTGCGCGGTACATGCGCAAACAGGCCCGACGCCTGACCAGGCAGCTCGACGGTGCGCGCCGGGCGGAAGACGTCGAATGCGTTCACCAGGCGCGGGTGGCTTCGCGCCGGCTGAGGGCCGCCCTGGGGCTGTTCCGGGATTGCACCAAGCGCAAGCGATGGAAGCGCTGGCGCAAGCACGTCCGCCGCGTTACCGAGGGCCTGGGCGCGGCGCGGGACAAAGACGTGCAGATCGCGTTCGTCTGCGGCTTTCTGCACGAGCTGGACGAGGAGGCCCATTGCCCCGGCATCGCGCGCCTCCTGGTGCAAAGAGAAAAGGAGCGCGAAGAACTTCAGGGCCAGGTGATCGAGGCCGTCGACCGGTTCCAGGCCAGCGGCGTGCTCGAGGAGATCCAGGCGGTCACCGACAAGGTTCTCAGGAAGAACAACGGGACGCCGGCCTGTGTGCGGACTCGGGTCGCCGTGGCGCGAACCCGAACGGCGATCCTCGAGCACCTCGATTCGTTGCTGGTCTTTGAGGATTGCCTGGACGAGCCCGAGGACTTCGAGCAACACCACGCCATGCGCATCGCGGCCAAGCGGCTTCGCTACACGGTGGAGATCTCCGACCCGGTCTACGACGGCGGGCTGGCCGAGCACGTGAAGGCGGTCAAGCAGTTGCAGACGCTCTTGGGCGACGTCCACGATTGCGACGTGTGGGTCGAGGACCTTCGTGCGTTCGGCCGGGACGAGCGGCGGCGGATCGCGGGGCGATTCGGCGACGACGGCCCGTACGAACGGCTCAGGCCGGGCATCGAGCATCTCGCCGACGATCGACGGGCCCGGCGGCGGGCGCTTTTCGAGCAGCTCGTGGCGTATTGGCAGCAGCTCCGGGCCGACCGGCAGTGGGAGCGGCTGGTCGAGACGCTCCAGCGCGACGGTCACCCGGCCGAGCACGCGCCCGAGCAACCGCCCGCCGGCGAGGAGCAGGTCTCTTCCGACGAATCGCCCGCCCAAGGTGCCAAGCCGCGGCGCAGGAAGAAGTTGCGGCGGCGGGCCCGGTCGCTGGCGGCGACGGGTGGCAACGGGGCCTCGGCGGCGGCGGAAACCGTGGGCCAGTAGGCAACGAAAAAGGGACCTGGTTTGTTTTGTGCCGGGCACCCTTCGGGCCGTTCCGGCAAGACAAACCGGGTCCCTTTTTCGTTCCGCCCGAGGACTCTTCCCCCTTTTCCCCCTTCCGGCGGCCTCCGGTTCCCGTCGGACGGCCCCTTGACCCCCCGCCGGGGATGGGAAGAATAAAGCGTTCCCCTTGGTTTCGCCAACTCGACGGTTTGAGAGGCTGTCCGAAAAGTTCGTAGTGACCGCATTCATGCGGTCCTGGACCCGCCAAAGGCCGCCTTTCCGCAGCCAGACCCGATGAATCGGGTCACTACAAACACTTTCCGGACAGCCTCGGAGTTTGGCGCCGAGCACGCGAAGACCGTAATGAATCACGCCATGGACCCGACGCATCCTGCCGACGGCGAGTCCCCCGCGGTCACCACGGTCGCGGCGATCGACGTGGGGTCGAACTCGATCCGCATGGTCGTGGCCGAGGTGTTGCCCGACGGCTCGGTCGAGCCACTCGAGCGCCTGCACCGGGCGGTGCGCCTGGGCCAGGACGCCTTTCGACTCGGTCGCCTAAGCAGCCAGAGCATGAGGGCCGGCGTGGCCGTGTTGCGCGACTATCGCCAGGTGCTGGACCTCTACCACGTCGAGCGGATCCGGGCCGTTGGCACCAGCGCCCTGCGAGAAGCCACGAATACCGACACGTTCCTCGACCGCGTGCTGATGGCCAGCGGCATCCAGCTCGAGGTGATCGCGCCCTCGGAGGAGAGCCGGTTGACGGTTTCCGCGGTTCGCCAGGCGGTGGGCGACGCCTTGGGGATCAACCACAACGAGGCCCTGATCGTCGACGTCGGCGGTGGCGGCTCCATGCTGACGATCCTCCAAGAAGGCCAGATCATCACCTCGCAGAGCTTGCGCCTCGGTTCGATCCGGCTCCAGGAACTGCTGCTTACCAGCGAGGACCCGCCCGAGCGTTCCGCCGAGCTCTTGCGCCAGCAGATCATCAACATGCTGGCGACCTCCCGGGGCTCGCTTCCCCTGGACAACGTGGAGTCGTTCATTGCGGTGGGGGGCGACGCACGCTTCGCCGCCCGGCAGATCGGCGAGCCGACCGGGTCGGCCCACCTTGCGGCGGTGAAGCGGGAGCCGTTCGACCGGCTCGTCGCCCGCTGCTGCCGCCACACCGCTGAGGAGCTCTCGAAGCAGTACGGTCTGCCTTTTGCCGAAGCCGAGACGCTCAACCCCGCCCTGTTGGTCTACCAAATCCTGCTGCACCGGACGGGCGTGGACCGGATGATCGTCTCGAACGTCTCGATGCGCGACGGGCTGCTGTTGGATTTGGCCCGTGAGGCCACCGGCCAGGAGGACGAGGCGGTGCTGGCCGGCGTGATCCATTCGGCCACGAGCATCGCCGAGAAGTTCCGCGTCGATCTGGACCACGGACAGACGGTGGCCGAGCTGGCGGTTCGGCTGTTCGACGAGCTGAAGGCCGAGCACGGTTTGGGGGCCCGGCACCGGCTGCTGTTGCGCGTGGCCGGCCTGTTGCACGAAATCGGCAGCGTGGTGAGCAACCGCGCGCACCACAAGCACAGCTACTACCTGATTTCCAACTCGGAGATATTCGGGCTCAGCCGCGAGGAGATCGAGATCGTGGCCCACGTGGCCCGTTACCACCGCCGCAGCGTGCCCAAGCCGTCGCACGTGGATTACTTGTCGCTGCCGCGCCGTTCGCGGGTGGTGGTCAACAAGCTGGCCGCGCTGCTGCGCATGGCCGACGCTTTGGCCCGCGGCCACGTCCGCGAGGTGACCAAGCTGAAGTTCCAGCGCGACGGGGACGAGCTGCTCGTCTACGTTCCCGGAGAGGCCGACCTCTTGTTGGAAGAGCGGGCCATCGCCGCGAAGGGCGACCTGTTCGAGGATATTTACGGAGTGAAGGTTCGGCTGGAGGAGGGGTAGGGAGAACACAGGATCTAGGAGTCAGGAGCCAGGAGTCAGGAGCCAGGACTCCTTGCGGGCGTGTTTGTGGCCGCGGGCGCAAGCCCGCGGTTGGGTTGCGGCTTCGAGCCGCCCTGGGAGACGGAGATGGCCAAAGACCCGCTCAAATCACCCGAGCTGTACATCAACCGCGAGCTGAGCTGGCTGGAGTTCAACGACCGCGTGCTGCGGGAGGGGCTCTCGGAGGAGCTGCCCCTCTTGGAGCGGTTGAAGTTCCTGGCCATCGTCAGCTCGAACCTCGACGAGTTCTTCCAGGTCCGCGTGGCGGGGTTGATGCAGCAGCGGTCCGCCGGGGTGCGCCGCACCGATCCCGCCGGGCTGACCCCCGCCGGGCAGCTTGTGCAAATCAGCCAGCGAGTCCACCGCATGGTCGACGACCAGGCCCGGGGTATACGCGATTGCCTGCACAAGCTCGCGGACCACGGCCTCCACGTCCACGAGCGCCGGGAGTGGGACGACCAGCAGCGGGAGTTCCTGGCCGGCTACTTCGTCAAGCGGATCCAGCCGGTGCTCACGCCCGTGGCCATCCAGGACCTGAAGCCCCCGCCGCTGTTGTCCAATCTGCAGTTGCACGTGGCCGCGCTGTTGGCCCCCGGGCCGGACGACGAGAGGGAAGAGAAGATCGTCGTGGTGCCGGTGCCCAGCCAGTTTCCCCGGTTCGTCTCCTTGGGGGGGAGCGAGGGCGTCGAGCTCGCCTGGCTGGAAGACGTCATCGCCGAGAACGTGCCCGCCCTGTTCCCCGGGCGCGAGGTGCTCGTCACCGCCGTGTTTCGCATCACCCGCGACGCCGACGTGGCCGTTTCCGACGACGACGCGGAGGACCTGCTCCAGGCCGTCGAGGACGCGGTCCTCTCGCGGCGCCGCCGGGCCGCCGTACGCCTGACCGTCTCCGCCGGCCCGGACTCCCGGATCAAGGACTGGCTCAGCGAATGGTTGGGGTTGCGCGTCGAGGAGGTCTACGAGGTCGACGGGATGCTCGACCCGACCGCGCTGTGGGAGATCGTGGGGCGCGAGGGCTTCGACGAGCTGAAGGACGCCGACTGGCCCCCGCAGCAGCCCCGCGACCTGATCGGGGCCGACGACCTCTGGGCGGCGGTCCAGGACCACGACGTGCTGCGCTCCCTCCCCGACGAGCTGGCCGCCCGGGTCGAGGCTTTCGTGGGGCGGGAGCAGCAGC
>Ga0180438_10008836_pt1 | contig 12707 bp, 26 predicted proteins | sample SS_ome_12_FD_132455 | JGI IMG/M metagenome (GOLD analysis project Ga0180438, IMG submission 132455) | Hypersaline lake sediment archaeal communities from the Salton Sea, California, USA - SS_3_D_2 metaG | ecosystem: Environmental > Aquatic > Non-marine Saline and Alkaline > Hypersaline >...
CAAGTGGCGACCGACCAGAGCAGCGAAAAATTCACAAATGATGCCCGAACCGAGTTTACTGTAAGGCTTTACAACATAGTCCTGATACTGTCCATCATCAGCCCGACAAGTAAACAAACTCGGTCATCGTCTTGTCTCCCTTGTCTCGTTTTCTAATACCAGTATACACCATAAATGCAAACTTGTCAAGGGAAATCGCTATTTTTACCCCAAATTGGCCCGTTTTGGCCCCCAAAAAACAGGACTGAATGTGTCCTCGTTAGTCGTTTCGCGACTGGAACAGCCCCGCGAGCCAATAGATGACCTGGGCATTAGCCACACCCAGGATGATACCGATCACCAGTGCCAGTGCTCCGCTATAGTCCCCGACGATGAGCAGGGCCACCAAAAGAGCTGCACAGGCCAGAATAGCCGTCCAGCGGGCCAGTCTATCGCTTCTCGCTTCCATACTCTCTCCTTATCCATTTCACAAAGTCCATGATCACCTCATCGCCTTGCACTGCCAGCAGCTCCCCTTTCGTCGTCTTGGAAAGAACCGACCCGTCTGGCATTGATTCTAACCGCCTGAATGTCGCACCATTGCCGATAATGGAAACGATGACTGGTGCATCAGGTGGAAAGCGCATGGTGATGGTGGTCATTCCATCCCCCGAAACAAGGGTAGCTCATCAAATGTTTCCCCATCTGGCACGCTGGCCCGTTGTTCACACCACGCTTCTAGCCTGTCCAGTTCCAGCCGTGACCGGCAGTGATCTCGCAGGTAGACATGTGATGCATCTAGGCCGATGCTGTTGCGGCCCAGACTGCGCGCCACGAGACAGGTCGTGCCCGAACCGATGAACGGATCGAGGACGGTGGCGGGGGCGGTGGGCCAGTTTGGATCTCCGGGCCTGGCTCGCACTCGCTTCCACCAGTTGCCGGTGATGGCTCGCTGGTGCCGCTTTCTGGCGCGACGGGCCTGCGGGAATGTCTGGTGATAGAGGTCATCGTAGCAGGCACAGGCGGGTCGCCAGCCGATGGTTTGTATATCAACGACTGGACCGAGCTTGATATTCTCGCCGTATTGCATTCCTGCCCACTTCCCACTAGCATTAACTTCCGCCGCTGTCCTGCCTGCTTTTCCGGATCCACCCTCAAAATGAGTGCTCTTTTTCACCACCCTCCCCCACGGTGCCCCACACTCAGGACACACACCCCGCTCGCTCGTGCTGCATTCTACCAGTGGGCGGATCATGCTCGGCGGGAATGTCGCAAAGTGGGCCTCTTTGTATCCACGGGTATTGAACACCAGCCCCAGCGGGTTGCCGTCCTCATCCAGCAACATCCCGCCGTTGTCGCGGATGTGCCGTAGGTGCTGGAGGTATCGGCACTGGTCGGTTATGAGCTGGTCAAGGGACTCAAAGAAAGAGTCAGATGTGCGACGGTTGCGGCTACCCGTGTCTGTTGTTGGTTGGCGATCTTCTCTATGCTGTATTGCTGTCTGGTTAGGGGTAAGGTGGTCTTTCGTCATCCTAACAAAATTAACAGCTTGGCCATTTTGGCCAGTGCTGGGCATCCTCACCGCCCCACCATCGTAGTAGTATTTGGCGTTCTTGGTGAGCATCAGCCATTGCTCATGGCTGGTTGTTGGGCGGTCAGTTGCTGACTCGGGCAGGCTGTTTTTCTTAACCCAGGTCGGGGCAGAGCGCAGCCACCACCCGTCACGCTGGAGGGCGATGGCGACTAGCCAGGGGATAGGGATCAAGTCTTTGGGCTTGTAGCCATGAGCGTTGGCTGTAGAGGGCAAAAAGCCTGTATCGCCATAGGCTTTGCGTTCCCATCTCTTGCCCTCTTTTGTCTGGGGTCGCTGCTTGCTTTTTATGCCACCCGGGGCGTAGTTTCCCCAACTACCGGCATAGCTGAATCCCAGATTGATCCACACCACCCCGCTCGGGTGCAGCACTCTCTTGACTTCCCAAAACACTTGCACCAGATGCGAGACGTACGAGTCTACATCTGGTTCGTTGCCCAGGCAGCCGCGCCAGGCCCCGCAGAGCTGGCAGAATGCGCTTGTTGTCGCTTGTCGCTGCGATTGCGTTTGTGTCGTCTTCCCACCACCGAGAGTGCTACCAGTGATACCGTCATCGCCGTGCTGTGGCGGTATTGTGGTTTTATCCCACATATGCTGACACCCTGCATTCCCACCCCACACGCTGGGCTCCACGCCCTCATACACCCGAAGGCCAAAGAACGGCGGCGAGGCGATGCAGCAATGGATACTATCGTTTGCCAGCGGGATGTGGACTGAGTTGGCCTGAGTGAGTTGTACCTTACTCATTCTTCCATCCCTTGATCAACTGACCACCCAAGGCCAGACAATAACGCCTTCTGTTTTGAATTGATCCGACCAAACACGACAATAGCAGACGGAAACGGCGCGCTATTCGTGGCATTCCCAAAGCGCAAACGACCACGGATGAATACTATGAAGGATGCACCGGGCACATGATCCTGCCACCATCGCGTGTCGGTGCGGGCGGGCACGAGACATAGTACCGTTTTTGCGCCACACATCGCTGCCCTGTGCATCCATCTCCCGATCTTTCGTCCATATGGCGGATTCATATAGACCACTCCAAGCCACGGCTTGCTCAGGCCGTCATCCTCCTTGGTGTAGTGAATTTTCGCCCGGACGTTTGGAGCCTTCTTGCTATCTGAACACGGATCAAGATCGAAACTGAATTCCGCATACAACTTCTCTAGCAGTGACTTGGGAGTATTCCATTTTCCTGTATCCGAGGAAAATAGCCCGGCATTGATCGTGCTCATCCTTCCCCTCCCAAGAACGCCGCCGCATCTATCGGTGTCTCTGCTAGCGATGCCTGTCTGGCTGTAGCAAGCTCATCCTGTGACCATGTGCCGCCATCACGGCGCGGGTTGCGTTTCTCGCCCTTGACTACAAACGACGGCAGGACGTTTACGAGACTCTGGGGACCCGCAACTGTAAACCCGCCATCGAATTCACGGCGATAGGCACGTACAGCATCTATTGCAGCCTGCCCGTCATCGTTGAAACTTTCCAGGATGAGAGTTGCACCACCTGCCCACTTGTCTATGTTTTGAAGCACCATCTCTTTAGTGCCATCGTTGTGGGTTGGCTTTAGGACCGGCATCCGGCATGGGTACTGCTCTGCTACGGCCTGGCAGATCTCCCACACGGGTTGGCTGATGCGTGCCCAGCCTTTGGGCCGGCCATTGTCGCGCTGGGCCTGGCGCTCGGCATGTTTGACCATGGCGTCGAGGGGGCCTACGCCGAATTTTTCTTGACGGCGTGATTGGCGGGCGGAGGGGGATTCTTTGGGGGGGGATAGCACTGACGGATCTATTGATGGATCTACTAATGGATCTATTGACGGATCATGTGACATAGCTATGTCACTTAGGGACCCTTGGATGTCACTTGTGTCTGTTGAGATGTCACTTAGAGAGCCTTTTTTGTCACTTGTGGTTTTTCTACAATGTGACATCTTGGCACTAATTGAGATGCCTGTATAGCCCGCTACTCTTTGAGCCGCATTCTTGGCTTGTTTGTCTGTTAGGTCAATGGCTATGACATACCAGTTGCCTCGGTTTCGTCTACGGATGACGATAAGTTCTTTTGCCTTCTCTGCCAGATCAACCAGGCGATGAACTTGACGCTTTGACATCCTGATTTTTTTGGATAGTGTTTCTGTTCCGGGCCATGCAACGCCATTGTCATCCGCAAAATCAGCGATTGCCAACATGAGCAAAAGACTGCTGCCCTTTAGGCTAGACTGTTTCCAGACGCGAGTCATACACTCAATACTCATGTTTTGCCTTTCCCCTGTTCTCCATGTAGATCAATGAGTTCTAGAAGTTCTGGAACAGGCTTGAACCATTCGCCACGAATATTGGCAGTGTCGAATCGATCATGCAATTCCTTTTCGTATTCTATTCCCCCCCTTGCAACCGCTAATAGCTCAAACTCGCTTGATGAGCCGCCTTGTAATTCCTTTATCCGTTTCACAACGTCTTGAGCAATACCTATCTTGATACTATTGTTTGCCCCGCGAATAAAATAGACAAGTCGAGTATCTTTTATAACTGATGCTTGCTCTATGGATGGAATGGCCCCAGAAAATCGGGGCACAAAAGTGATTCCGTTTTCAAACTTGACTTTAGAGGGAAGCGAATTGCAGGCTTTCTCTTGCTTCACAAGATCTGTGTAATCTGGATAGAATAGTTCAATTGCATCAGCCGAACCATCCACAGAATCATATATCTGGCCAAGGACATAGATATTTGGCTGGATACCTCCTGTGGCATACCCATCTCTTATGAGCCAAAAAATACCGGCTTGTTTCATCCAGTCGATCTGGCGACTGATTGTTGCTCTACTGACATTTAGTGCATTCGCCCATCGTTCAAGGTATCCTTCAACGCACAACAATCCCTGACTATAGAATGTGCCAAGCCGCCCTGTCTTAGAGCGCCATACAAATCGTTGCATATAGATGTATAGCTTGAATGTTCCGCCAGGCCACTTATGAAAAAGCCCGGATTCAATCAGCTTAAAGCTAATTGGGATGTATTGACTTGATTGCCATGAGTTCAATGTTTCTAATCCCTTTCTCTAAAAACAAAGACGCGCTCTGCCTTGTGTCGGTCTGCCGGTAGCGGCTCCTGGAGACAGAATCAGGAAAACGGCAACCGGCACAAGGCAAAACACGCCTATGCTCTGTCTCGCTATAAGGGCCGCTACCCCCTATTTGCTCTCATATTATACCCGATCTTTCCCCTTGTGTCAAGCCGGTTTTGGCGGTGGTGGCATAGGTCGCCAGTGCGTCACCTTTCCATTCAGCCTGCCATATGGCGACCTCCAGTATCCGTCATGGTGTGAGAAGTAGGCTTTGAGAATTTGCGGTACAGCTCCAGGATCGTCAAACTCCACGTAGACCAGAACGAATCCGGCCGGCGGCAAGGACATGATCGAGCATTCAGTCCATTCGTTCATCCTTCCACCTCCAGCATCCTCACCGGCCAGCGCCGTTCAACCCTCACGTTGTCCGATGCCATTTCACCCAGCCCAAAGGCCAGTCCGATAGTCTCCAGCGCCGCCCGGTAGCCTGCCATGTAGTCTGCTGAAACGGTCCCGGCCCTGGCCGTCGTTTCACCGGCCCAGCGGGCGGCCACGAGGGCGCGCTGAATGTCGGCGGAGTAGTAGACTTCAAGCGTCATCCTGGTCATCCTCCTGATTGGCGGCGGCATAGACTACAGTCACATGGTTATAGTTGTGCCACTCAACGCAAACATAAGACCACTTATCCAGAACACTGTGATCGTCCAGCATGGCGTCAGCGAATCTCGTGCGGCATCTTCTGTCAAGTTCTCATCCTCTTCAGAGATGACATACATCAACAGAACGGGACTCACTTTCGCGATTTTCATCTTCTTGCTCCTTTCTATAGTATGCCCTATACTAATTCTCATTACGCAATGAGAATTATCGCCATCCCATCCCGCATGACATCGCGGCGGATTTTCATACAATCCTGACATCGGATGGTCTCGCTTGGAATAAAACTCAGTTTGTCATAGACCGCTTCTTGAAATTCCCCAGTCCATTGAACGGATGAAATGACAATTGGTTCCCATCGTCTCTGATAGGTGCTGGCCATATTCCAGAAACACACAGGCGCTTGCCCTCCAGCCTGATAGACAGGCCCTTGGTATCATCTGCCCCGACAAAGTTCAGGTGGAACAGGTGATCGTATTTCCAGGAAAGTAACCATTTTGGCCCCATGGCTGTGGCAATCTGTGCGGCCTTTTGTTTCAACTTCTCCACCTTTCGTTCCTTTCTCAATGCTTTCTGGCCGCGCTATCTGGAGCAAGCGGCCAAAGAATTGGCTAACACCACCGCTCGACTGGGGCAGTTATCCAGAGACGCACAGTAATTGTCTTGTCGTCTCGTGGATATGCGGTAAAGTCGTCAATGGAAATCTCTGCCGGCAATGACCTGGCAGCGTGGTGAAAGTCCATTATGTTGAACCGCTGTATGATGAGGTCTACTCCCCATCCGGCCTCATACCAAATATCCCCTTTGGTATTTTGCACGTCATTGACGTGGGGGTCACATTCAAAGAATTTGGTAATCATGGCAGTGCCATCAAGTGTATTGGCAAATTTGATAAGCCATTGCCGCACTTCGTTTGTTGCCTGCCCCGGTGTTTCTGCTAATGATTTTGGTTTCATGATTCTTGCTCCTCTCTAATCCTGCCCCAGAATCCCTCGTTGCGCCCCAGGAACTTGGCGAGATCGGCCTTGATGTAGTATGGCTTGCCAACCACCCTCAATCTCTGGATGGCAGCCCTGCCAACCGCATACCAGTCAATCCCCTTGGCCGCTGGATGGTAGTTCAGCTTGCCGACTTTGAAGTGGTCGGTGTAGTCGGCTACTGCCTCGATGAGTGCCAAGCTTTCCCTTGGCTCGATTACAGGCTCCAGCGACACCCAGGTAGGAACACCTGTCTTATGATAGATCCTGAGTGCACCCATTCGTTCGCCTGGCGGGGCCGCGTGTGGCTCCCACTGGCTAGACATTGCCCAGCCATAGGCCGTATCAGTGAACGTCAGTGTGGCGGCGTAGGCATCAGTGGGCGTTAAAAGGTCAAGATCTCTCAGTGATGCCGTGCCGCCCTTGGTGAGAATCTGGATATTCAGCCCTGCGCCCTTGAGAATCTGGATCGCCTGGCGCGTCAAGCCGAGCTTTGCATCAAGTCGCTGATAAGGGTCACAAGTGAAGCACAGCAAGATCTTCTCTGTGATCCCTGCCCCGGCACACCAGGTGGCCTCTTTTGTCAAAGTCTCCAAGAAGGATGCCGCCCTGGTTGTAGAGCTGGCGAAGTCTTCCCGGCTTTTCCTAGTGACACCGGGGCCATAGCAATAGATGCATCCATGGTCACAGCCCCGATAGATATTGCAGGCCAGGGCAGAGTATTCGGCTGCCCGCCCTTTGGGCTCATAGATGAGTTTGCATTTACTTGGCAGGTTCATATGCTATCCAGTGCTCTTGTTGCCAGTGATGCAATTCGCTGTACCTTCGCCCGATAGAAATGCAGCTCGCTGGCATACATGCCATCCACCGGCAAAGAGGATCTGGCCTCGGCCAGAATTTCCTCAAGCACTTTCTGTAGGCGAGTTTTTTCCTCTACGTAGTCTGTTTCCGCCTCGACAAAGCCGACCTCTGGCATGGCATCCTTCGGCCAGTTCAGGATGTAGACGCCCAAATATTGAATCGGCGCGCCTTCTTTTAACTCAACTCGTTTATAAAGCCCCATCTTGCTTTTCCTCCTTTGGCAGCATCGCTACAACCGCCGTCATAGCGATGACTAATAGCCACGTGGTCTGGCCCAGTGCCACACCGATGAGCAGGCCCAAAAGCATCTTGCCCGCCATGCTATCAGCCGGAAAGGCGAACAGGCCAATCACCCCGACGGCGATGCTAATCAGGCCAACAACACAAATGACTATTGTCTGAATCGTGAGCTTTCTATTCATCGTTTGTTTCCCCGTCTGATTCTATTGTGCATCATTCTAGCCATCTTTGCCCTTTGGTGCCACATACGATCCCAATGGCCCGGTTTCTGTCAACTCAAGCCATGCCGGATGGCCAAATATAGCAGGCTTCCGTTCTGGCTTTCTCAGCTTGTTCGCTAGCCATCTCATTGGCCTGGTTGTCATTGCTATAAATTCTAAGAGCCAGTCTAGCGGTTTCAGTATCGTCCACATGGACAACCTCCTACAGGTTGCCCACATCCCCGGTATTCCTACTTTTCTTTCATTGTACTCTAGCGGCCCCATAGGCGCGTTCGCCGTTTGGTTCCAGCCAGGTACGCATTGGCCCACTTGTTTCATTCCCGTACAGGGTAAAGGCCCCCTCAAAATCATCGCTGTTGGGAATGACCTCGCCAGTGTTCCAATCGCGGAACCCAGGTAGGCCATTGACTAGATAGACTTTCCTAGTCATGTTACCTCACTCCTTGCGTCATCGCCAGACCACTGCCGGTACTTCGGGCAGAATTGCAGGTCTGTAGCCGCCTCAAAGCCACACGGATGAGGGCGCGCCTTGAGTGGTGCTGTCCGTTTGGCCCCGGAACCCAGCGACCGCTCATCTATGTCCTGCCAGCACTCCTCACGGAATGGGCAGATGTGACGTATGAAGTTGGGCGCTTTGTCGGTGTCGGAAGTCATATTATTCCTTCCCACTATCTCCATTCCACCAGCCCGTCAAGGCTCTCCATAATAGCCCCAACGTCCTCTTGTGTCCTGGGCCACAGTTTGACAGTTAGACTGGCATGATCGATTTGGCCCAGTATCCGCCCGTTGCTATTCGGCGGTAACTGCGGTCTGGCAATAGCATTCCGAAGCTGGCTAACATTCATGCCTTCCTTTTCGGCTTTATCTAGCCATTGCTCTTGTTCATCTGGGGGCAATGGCGCGACGGCTACGTGATGAGAGTATGACAAATTCTCATTACGTAATGAAGAATCCACATGACCAGCAACCCATTTCATGTTTGCTAATGACTCTTCAGTATAGCCAGATTGTTCGGCGGCCTGGGCATAGGTTTCACCCCACCGTTTTTCACCGTAATTGAGTAGATCACCAAGCCAGAACTGGCAGCGGTCCCGGAGCTCTTGCACGACAAGAACCGCTGATTCATACCGTTTGAATGACGGCTTACCAATGACGTGTAAACTTCTAGCTGTAAACAAGAATGGTCCAAGCTGGAGGGTGAAACCGCGCTTGAGAATAAGCTGCCCATGCCTGTTTACTTGCCCAGATGACTGTCGCCACCGCCTGGCGGTGGCGAGGCTCAATACAGGCGCTTGAAGTTCGTCGTCTTGCAGGATTTCGCCAGTGTCGCCGTCTATAATCCTAGAACGGGATGTCATCAGGTGTATTCTCTTGCTCTGGTGCTGCATCAGCCTCTTTGGCTTCTTGATGTTCCCGCAGCATTTCCCACAGGTCGAGGCGCGTGAGGTTGCTCCCGCCGGTGACGCCAAGTTTCTTGAGCGTGTTCTTGACGTGTTCGGCATGGTTATAGCCCAGATGTATGATGGCCATCTGGCAGAGATGGTCAAAGCTACGGAGGACCGGGTTGTCAATGTCAAAGATGCCGGCGGTAACGGGCAATATCTCTGGCTCATTATCAAGCAGATCCGGCGATGTCAGAATTTCCCCGTACCATTCCTCGTTGCCGTCGGGTGGATAATCATCGTCGTCGTATGATTCTGGTTCTGTCAGTAGCTGGGATCGATCTGTATCTGGCATGGCCCCACTCTTGAGGGCCTCGAACATCTTGGCAGACCACTCTTCGCTGGCCTCGATGGAGATCAGGCTTTTCTTGTCCCTGACCTTTGTTCCATCTGGCCGTGCGCATGGAACCTCTTGCATTCTCCGACGCAAAATGAACGGAATGCCCTTGAGGCTGCCAGCAAGTTGGTAGTATGCCATGAGTTGGCGGGTAATATTATTCTTGTCATACCAAGATCCGCTTACGACCTGGAAGTAAACGATCCGCTTGAGCCGTGGGATCATGACTCGCAAGCGGCAGCGCAATGTTGGCATGACGTGCTTGAGTTCGCTCTTCTGGTTTGTGTAGGAATATGCGGGTGTTTCGCGGTCCCAATAGACCGCTTCGCCGTTCTTGCCCAGGCTGTTGCGGACGATGACCTCACCCGTGCGGGGGTCAATCCAATACTGTACCAGGTTTGTATCCGCATCTACTAACATGACCCTGATCCCCCGCCCGGTATACGCCTCAAGTCCATATTCCCATACCCGCCGCGGTTCGTCAAAGGGGAACATGATTTCAATCTCGGAGGGGTTTTCTGGGAATTCCTGGGCGAATAGGGCGGCGGTTTCCTCCTCACCCTCATTGAAAACTACCCGGAAGTGTGGTAGGTCCTTACCCATATATCCCCTGTCGGACTTTGGCGCGCCTTTTCTGATTTGCCCAATTTCAATGAATGATGCTTCTTGCATGGTCCCTGTCCTTTCTATGTGAATAGTTCATCGTGGGCCTTGCGCCACCACATGTTAGGCTTTGGTAGCCATGCCCACAACTTTTGAAGTCCTTTGTCAAAGACGATCTCGATGTACTCTGACCGCTCTCGATATTCTCTATCTTCCAGATACCGCTTTGACCATGCCCCGTAATGCTCTGGATTTCTGGCACACACGATTGACCATGCTCCGGTATCAGGATCGCGGGAAAGCTTGAGATTGCCCTTGCAGACTCGGCAAACGTAGTTATCGCAGAAGTGTTTGAGGATCATCACTATTCGATACCGCTCCTGGATGGCGCGCTAGTACTCCATCCATCCATCCATTCTTTTGTGATCGGTTGGTTGTGTCGCTTCCACCAGGCCAGCCCGGCGGCCTCTGTTTCCGCATCGATCTCCATCGGCTCATCCGGTTCAGGGTCGCTGGCTGCCGCCTCTGCTTTGGCACGATGGAAAAATCGGCCACAGAATCCAGACAGGATGTCCTCAGCTTCCTGGCGCTGCATCTGCCGATCTCGGTAGTAGCTCACCTGGCTACCCCAAGATTGAGCATTGTCTCACGCTCATCTTCGACACATGCTTGCTCATAGGCATCGTACTCGATGAGCCAGTCTGCCACGATGCTCAGGATGTGCCGCAGCATAACCTTGCTACGCTCTGACAGCTCATCTGTGGCGATGGCCGTAGCCAACGCACTCTCCCAGGCCATGACATCCCGTGCCTGCCAGGGCTTGTCCCACCACTTCTGGGCGATGGGGGCCAGCCGATCGGCCAGGTTATAGCGGGTCATGGCCCTAAGCTCAATGACGGTCAAGTTGATGACGGCATCGGGCTGCATGTACTGGGGCTGACTATCGAGGCTTGCGGAGCATTGCCTGAATAGGAGGTTTCCCCTGGAATAAACGGTGTTTCTCATAACCTTCTCCCCTTTCGTGGTTAGCAGGGCATAAACGTATTTACCAGGTCAGGGTATGACTTTTCTACGCGCCTGGCAACTCTCGCCACGAGGATATGGCGAGCTAATGGCTTACTCCAGAACGCCAGTTTGCGCGCCGCTTTTTGTAAGGAGGGGGCAGGTGTTAGTTGTTAACTCTACAGTCATTATATCATGACTGCTATTTTTTGTCAAGTAAAACGGCCTTTTGAGATAGAAATTGGCCCCTTTTTGGCCTCAAAAAAACAGGACTCAACTTGTCCTCGTTGGCGGTTTTTGCTTGACAAAACATGGCTGTTCATGGTACAATGTCATCAGGAGGTAGGTAAATGCTTAAGTTTCAATTGGCTGAAAAGATGCAAGAATATGGGGATCTCACATTAGAGCAGTGGGCCGACCTGACCGGGCTGTCGGTCAACTTTCTGTTCCGGTTTCGCAAAGGCACAATCCAGCTTCTAGATGTGGGCAAGCTAGAGGCGTTGTGCAAAGTATTGGATTGTACCCCTAATGATCTGCTATGGTCGGCAAATCCCTAATTATCATTACGCAATGAAAATTATTAGGCCGCCTACTGTGGCGGGTGATGCTCGTAGCAGTATACCCGCTTCTCTTCAGGGATGGCCGCCAGCCGTTCTTGGAAGTCGTCTTGCCAGTGCTGGGCAAATGGCTGCCGGGCATCTCCCCAGGTCACGACCGCCCCACACACGGGGCATTCACAGGTGTCAGCGGCCCATAGTCTATAGGGCCGTGGGGGATTGAGAAACATCTCCACGACGGTTAGCCCGATGTCTCTGACCTTCATCTCTGTTTTGCAGGTTACACATACTGGCCTCACGGGTTTACCCCTTGTGCCGGTAGAAGCACCGGCACCAGACTAAATTTGTGTGTTTTCCGATTCAGGCTGACGCATTCGGCCAGCCGTAGGCCATCCAGCATGATCCATATGGTATCAGTCTCAAGGCTCATGGTTATGGCCATGACCTCGGCGGTCATCGGTCCTGCCTGCTCAAGCAGTTCCATCAGGCGCAATTCATTCCGCGCCTGGTCATACCACTCATCTGTTCGTTCGTACTTCTTGGTCATGCTTCTCCCTCATTCGGATGCATGAGCAGCATGAGCCACCAGATAGCCAATGGCAAATATTCGCGCCCATGCCAGTCGAGGTTCATCTTCTTATATCCCATGTTCTTCCTCCTTATCGCACTTATCGCACTTATCGCACCACATGAGCTTGGCTTGTAGTGTCGCCATCTCGACTGTGACAACCTTGCCGACCCGTCTTCTTTCGCAGACTCCGGGTACGTGGTTTCTTCAGACCATCGCTGCTCGGTGGCCGGCCACTGTTCTGGCTGTTCTTGGCAAGTTGATCGCGCAACGACTGGATGACCACTGCTTGCTCTGCTGCAGTCTGGCGCAACGCCAGAATGATCGATATGAGGGTTTCTTTATCCAGCTCTCCAAGCTGGTTGTCATCAAACTCAGGTGGTGACGTCATAGTGGATAGTTTGCCACAAATTCATTAGTTTTCTGTTTGATTTTCGTTAGAGATGTATTAGCATTGTGTCAGGCGGCTACAGCCTGAGTAGTCACTCCTGGCAGATACCTGTGGATGACACCGTAACTGAGCAATGAGACGACACTGCGCGGAAGGGGCAATGCCATGGACCGCAACTACAACCAACACTCCGAATTGATCCGGCTGATTGG
>Ga0180438_10008837_pt1 | contig 12707 bp, 11 predicted proteins | sample SS_ome_12_FD_132455 | JGI IMG/M metagenome (GOLD analysis project Ga0180438, IMG submission 132455) | Hypersaline lake sediment archaeal communities from the Salton Sea, California, USA - SS_3_D_2 metaG | ecosystem: Environmental > Aquatic > Non-marine Saline and Alkaline > Hypersaline >...
AGGCACATTCAAAGCTCAAAGCTGGCAAGAAGCTCCTGGTGCTCTTTGTGAGCCCTGGGCGATTCCAAATACCTTAAGGAACGAAGACTCATGGCTACGATTACTCCCTTTCAAGGGATTGTCTACAATCGAGACAGGATTCAGGATTTGAAGGATGTCGTCACCCCGCCCTATGACGTTATCTCAGAGCGGGAGCGGCAAGAGTATTTCGACAGGCATCCTCAAAATGTTGTTCGGTTGATCCTGAGCCAAGAAGAGCCCGATGATACTGAGGAGAATAACCGATACACCCGTGCCGCCAGGCATTTCCATACATGGCTTGAAGATGGGATACTCAAGCAAGACAGTGAGCCCGCATTGTACCTGACGAAAATGGATTTTAGAAGCGAGGGGGTGGTTCGCACGCGTCTTGGATTTATCGCCTCGGTTGAACTCGAGGATTTCGGTGGCGGCATCCTTCCCCACGAAAAGACCTTTTCGGCTACAAAAGCAGACCGCCTGAGACTCATACAGACATGCAAGGCGAATTTCAGCCCCGTCTTCTCATTGTTCTCTGATCCTGATGAAGAGATCATGGAGCTTCTTCGGCCCACGGCGGAGGAGGTTGATCCGGATGCGGATTTCACGGAGGTGATTGGGTACCGTCACCGACTCTGGCGCGTGACCGATCCGAAAATCCATCAAGGGGTTCGAGAAAAACTGGCAGGGAGGCCACTTTACATCGCAGACGGGCACCATCGGTACGAAACGGCCTTGATCTACAGGCGTCAGATGGAGTCACAGAAAGGAGGAGTTGACGCAGAGGCTCCATACAATTCTGTGATGATGTATCTGACCAGCATGCAAGACCCTGGACTCATCATGCGTTCAGTTCATCGAATGCTCTGCCAGGTCCCCCGAAGCGCCATGGACGAATTTGCGGAAAGGGCCGGGGCCTTTTTTGATGTGGAGACCATGGATGTTGGGGCCAATGGCCCTGTGGAAGTTCCCGCCCCCTTCCTGGCTAAAATCCATGCAGGCGCCGGGCAAGGGGTCATGGGTGCAGTTATCAGAGGCCACAATGCCTTCTATATTCTGCGCCTGAAAAAAGGGATCATGGACCAGCTCTTTGACGGGGACATTGCCGGGCCCCTCAGAAAGCTCGATGTCACGATCGCCACGAAGTTGGTCTTAGGGAAGGTGTTGGGATTTGAAGAGGGTGCCCTGGATGATGAAAGGCGTGTATTGTATACGAGTCGAACCCGAAAAGCCTTTAACGCGATTCATACCGGTAAATGCGACGTAGCCCTTATCCTTAATCCCACCAGGCTCTCCGAGGTAGAAGAAACATCGCAGGCGGGCCTCATTATGCCGCGCAAGTCGACGTACTTTTTCCCTAAGGTCTTAAGTGGCCTGGTAATGAACAAGCTTGATGATTAGGCCAGCATGGCTCGTGCCCGACGGGCCGGGTGGGGCCACCTTGACGGTTTCGTAAAAAGTCTTTTGCGAACGACAACGTTTTCGTTACCAGAAATGCCACGCCTTTCAGGCGGGGTGTTCCCCGAAGGACTGATGATGACTACAGAGACGCCTTTTCTGGGGGGACTCAGGATATGCCAGAAAAGGAAGGGATACAGGTTTTCCATTGACGCCGTCGTACTAGCCCATTACGTATCCTTGAAAGCGGCTGGTGTGGCAGTCGATCTAGGCACCGGCTGTGGCGTTATCCCCCTCATGTTGGCCTCCCGCTTTCCGCTAGCACAGCTTTATGGGATTGAAATCCAGGACGATTTGGCCGAGCTGGCGTTGAAGAATGTGAGGCTGAATCACATGGAGGGCCGGATTACTATTTTGCGCGCAGACATGAAAGATCTGAACTCCTATCTCGGACCAGGGGTGGCAGATGTGGTTTTGAGCAACCCCCCTTACCGCAAACTCCACTCTGGTCGGCTTAATCCAGATCCCGAAAAGGCTGTGGCCAAACACGAGGTGAAAGCTTCTATCTCTGATGTACTTGCTGTGGCTGAAAAGCTCCTCAAGACCTCAGGCCGCGTCTTTGTCATCTATCCTGCTGATCGTGCCACAGATCTTCTCACACAGATGCGAGCCTCCAAGGTTGAACCCAAGCGACTCAGATTTGTCCATTCCAAGAAGAAGGCAGCGGCCGAGTTGGTTCTGGCGGAAGGACTGAAACTTGGCAAACCAGGCCTCAAGGTTGCCGCCCCCCTTGTTGTCCACAACCAAGATGGAAGCTATACTGAGGAAGTCAGCGCCATGCTAGGGGGGGCGCCTGTCATTCCAAGGGGCCGATCTTGAACCGAATGTCTGCCACTGCGTTCCTGCCAAGGGCCTGATTCAGTTTTTGGATCAACTCTTCTTTTAGATATTGAAGCTGTTGTATCCATGGAGCACTCGAGACATTCACCAGGAGCAATTTCCCTTTGATGGCCGCAGGCCGGGCGTTTTTCTCAATAACAGGCCCTACGGCCTCTGGCCACCGCTCCCACAGCCCATAGAGCTCCAGGTCCACGTCGATGTTAGAGGCCTTTAGGGCTTCTTTTAACACGCCTCCAAGAGGGGCTGGCTTGTCCATCCGTTTTCGCCTCATCACAAAAAAGATATAGTTGACCCTTGTGCGGGGTGTCAACAAATCTGTGTTTTCCTACCTCTTTTCCCTTGACCACGTCTATGGGCTTACCTATAGTGGCAGCTGTGTCTGGGAGCAAATGGATATCAGAGACCGATAGATAGGAGCAAATCATGCCCTGGGATTGGGATAAACTGAAGCAACAGCAACAGAGATCTGGCGGCGGGGGCCCTCCGCAGATGGACGAAGTGCTGAAGAGATTCAAGGAGTTTAAGCTCCCTGGTGGCTGGCTCATTCTCCTTCTCATCGCCATTGTTTTTCTGGGCGCTTCCAGTGTTTATACGGTGGCTGTGGACGAGGTGGGTGTGGTTCAGCGGTTTGGCCGGTATGTGAGAACGGTGAACCCTGGGTTGCACGTGAAGCTTCCCAGCGGCATCGAGAAGGTCACCAAGGTCAAGGTGCGCTTTGTGTATAAGGAGGAGTTCGGCTTCCGGACACTTCAAGCGGGTGTCCGCACACAATACGCCGCCGGGAAGGCCTATGATGACGAGTCCCTGATGCTTACAGGGGACCTGAACGTTGCAGTGGTACCCTGGATCGTCCAGTACCGGATAAAGGATCCTCAGAAGTACCTCTTTAAGGTCTACAACGTGAAAAGCACGTTGCGGGACTTGTCAGAGTCCACCATGCGGTTGGTGGTGGGGGACAGGAGTATCAACGAGGTCATCAGCAAGAGAGAAGAGATTGCCGTGGAGGCACGGGGGCTTTTGCAGCAGGAACTGGATGAGGCGGAAACAGGGATCTATGTCTCCACCATTGAGATGAAGAAGACCAATGTCCCGGAGCCGGTGCAAGCATCCTTCAACGAAGTGAACCAGGCCACTCAGGAAAAGGAACGCATGGTCTATCAGGCCAGAGAGGAATACAACAAGGCTGTCCCTGCGGCCAAGGGGAACGCGGAAAAGACCATCAAAACGGCTGAGGGATATGCCCTGGATCGGGTGAACCGGGCCAAGGGCGATGCAGTCAGGTTTGCGGCCCAGTACGAGGAATATGCCAAGGCCAGGGACGTGACGCGCAGGAGGCTTTACCTGGAAGCCCTTAAGGACCTGTTTCCTAAGTTGGGCAAGAAATATGTCCTTGATGCGGACCAGAAGAACGTGCTGCCGTTGCTGAATCTGGGCAAAGAAGAGGGGGCGCCGAAATGAAGGTTAAAGGGTTTGTCATTGTCGTTGCCATTATCGCCCTCCTTGTCATCTCTGGGGGGGTCTACACGGTAGATGAAACCCAGCAGGTCGTGGTGACCCAGTTTGGGAAGGTGGTAGGCCAACCCATTACGGAGGCAGGCTTAAGATTCAAGGTCCCTTTTATACAGAACGTGAACTATTTCCCCAAGAATCTCCAGGAGTGGGACGGCGATCCAGGACAGGTTCCAACGAAAGACAAGACCTTCATATGGGTCGATACCTTTGCCCGGTGGAAGATCGTTGATCCTTTGAAGTTCTTCCAGACAGTGAACAACATGACGGGCGCTCAGGGGCGGTTGGACGACATTTTGGACCCGGCCGTGCGAAACCTGGTTGCCGAATATCCCCTCATTGAAACGGTCAGAAGAACAGATCGGGAACTGGATACGTTTGAAATCGGCCTGGAAGGCATGAAGGACAAGAGAGACCTGGGTTCGGTAAAGGTGGGCCGAAGAGGGATCACCAGAAGCATCATGGAGCAGGCTCAGCCTAAGCTTGCGAAGTTCGGCATTGAGTTGGTTGACGTCAAGATCAAACGGGTCAACTATGTGGAGGAGGTCCAGAGATCGGTCTTTGCCCGCATGATTGCCGAGCGGAAGCAGATTGCAGAGAAGTTTCGTTCAGAGGGAAAGGGGGAGGCCCGCAAGATTGAAGGAGACAAAGAAAGAGATCTGAAGCAGATTACGTCAGAGGCCTATAAGAAGGCCCAGGACATCATGGGAAAGGCCGATGCGGAGGCCACAAAGATCTATGCGGACTCCTATGGCCTTGATCCGGATTTCTACTCCTTTGTCAAGACCCTTGAGATCTACAAAGAGACCCTGGACAAGGACAGTTCGCTGGTTCTTTCCACGGACACGGAGTTTTTCAAATATTTAAAGGGCTATATGGGCGGGAAATAGGCGTTTTTCATGCCCCAATGGTGGTCTGATGAGGGTCTCGTAAAGAGCCGTCAATCATGGGGACAAAAAAGAAAAGGCACCGCGGTTTCTGAAGGTTTGCGGTGCCTTTTATGTGTCGGAAAAGCAATAGATGTAGTCATTATCACTTCTTCCTTCTTTGATGACGAGTGCGAGCCATCAACTTTTTGTGTTTATGCTTGCGCATCTTCTTCTTCCGTTTCTTGATCACACTTCCCACAGCATCACCTCCATTCCTTGTGTCCTGACAAGCCGGGCTCTTTCTTATTATAACGAGAGGGCGATGTCCAGCCTTTTCCTGATGGTGCCCCGGTGGGCGGCCTTTTCGCTGCAGCCTGAGAACCCCGTGCCTTGATCAGGGGCAGAGAAAGGGTGTCATGAACGACGCAAAGGAGGTCCGGTTTGGGCGACAGCCCCTTTATAGAAGGCTGGCTGTGGCTTAAATAATGTGTTAAGAAATGAGGACACTATCAGGCCTTGTCAAAGCAGGTGGAGATGGTATCCATAGAAGCACTGCCACATTTCGAGGGGGACCAATTGGAAGTCGTCAACGAAGCCGTTGCCGTGGCCGAGGAGCTGGCAAGCAACGCTTACAAGATGTCTTTCGCCGAATGGCGGTCCCGGAGATATGATGTCAAGACCTTGGTTGACCTTTTTCCAGAGGAGGTCGTAAACGGGCCCTTTGCCCAGATCATAAGATATATGGGGCGGAAGGCGGAGACCTCACTGGGGTCCTCAACATATGATTTTTATAAGATATGTCTTCAGGACCACACCATCCTTTCCACGCTAAAGGGGTCTCCGGAGCTTCGTTTGTTCCCTTTTTCTCTCTATATTGTCACCCACGAGCTGATTCATGTTATTCGCTTTACCAAGTTTCTACAATCATTTGAAGCGTCGTTAGAGGAAAAAATGGAAGAAGAGGCCCGGGTGCATGAGAAGACAAGGGCGATCTTGGAACCAGCTCCTATCGGCGGCTTGGACGTGGTGTTTGAGTTCTACAAGGGGTGGCACGGAGTCGTGGATCTGGTGAGGGATGTTTGAGAAGGACTATTTGGTACTTGACAGATGATCATGGTTGATTATGTTTAGTCAGAATCTGGGCCAATGGAGGTATCGCGATGCCGATTTACGAGTACGAATGTACAAACTGCGGGAGGATCGTAGAGGCTTGGCAGAAGTTTTCCGATAGACCGCTGACGACTTGCAAACACTGTTCCGGCAAACTTCAAAAACTTGTCTCGCAAAGCTCTTTTCACCTGAAGGGTACCGGTTGGTACGTTACTGATTACGCGCACAAATCAGGATGTGCACCCCACACCCCAGCAAAAAAGGCAAAGAAGTCCGGGGGAGAGGACACGACATCTACCAGTGGTTCCACTTCTTCAAAGAAGGAAGAATGAGGCCATGGGCTGTGAGCCTTTGTAGGTGCTTTTTCCCTTTAGTGAAAAAGGTTCTGTACTGAAAGGGAGTTACAGTGGAAAGTCTGTAGTATTTACAGGCCCATTCTAGGGCTCAATGAAAGCCTGCCCCTGTCTACCCACTTGTCATGCCAGGCAAAAATTTTTTGCCCTTGCCCCTTTACAAGTTCAAGTCCGTGATTATATTTCGGAATATATTTTCTTGCAAATGATCCAATTCCATTTGTATTCCTGATGGTTTTTCACGATACGGTTTCAGTTGATTGAAGAATGAAATGTCTTGCGAAAGGAGGTGAGATCAATAGGCTAGTTGAGTATGCTGGCTTATGGAGAGTTCGTAAGAAGCGCCACAGAGAGGGCAAAACAGGGTTGAAAATCTAGAAAGAAGGAGATGTAGCACTATGAAGATTAGACCTTTGCAGGACCGAATACTTGTCAAACGTCTTGAAGAAGAAGAAAGGACAAAGGGGGGTATCATCATCCCGGACAGCGCCAAAGAGAAACCCTCTGAAGGCCTGGTTATTGCAGTAGGGAAAGGCAAAGTTTCAGAGGAAGGCAAGAAGCTTCCCCTTGACGTGAAAAAGGATGACCGCATACTCTTCAGCAAATATGCCGGCACAGAGGTAAAAATCGATGGTACAGAATACCTCATCATGCGGGAAGACGATGTGCTGGGCGTTATTGAGAAATAGAATGCTTCACGGTCAAGGTGTCAAGAGTCGTACAAGGTGAAGCTTGCTGGTATCTCCAGCAACAAAAATTTTAAGGAGGATACAATAAGATGGCTGCAAAAGAGATAAAGTATGACATCAAGGCTCGGGAGGCGATTCTACAAGGTATTAACACGTTGGCGAATGCCGTTAAGGTGACCTTGGGCCCAAAAGGGAGAAATGCTATTCTTGAAAAATCCTGGGGGGCTCCCACAGTGACCAAGGATGGCGTTACGGTGGCCAAGGAAATCGAGCTCGAGGATAAGTTTGAAAATATGGGCGCTCAGATGGTCAAGGAGGTCGCCAGCAAGACCAGTGATGTGGCAGGCGACGGCACGACGACGGCCACAGTCCTGGCCCAGTCCATCTACACGGAGGGCCAGAAGCTGGTAGCGGCAGGTAACAACCCCATGGCGCTGAAGCGGGGCATTGACAAGGCCGTAGGCGTGGTCGTCTCAGAGCTGTCCAAGTTGAGCAAGCCCACGAGAGAGCAGCGGGAGATCGCTCAGGTAGGTAGCATCTCGGCCAACAACGACGAGACCATCGGCAATATCATAGCCGAGGCCATGAACAAGGTCGGCAAGGAGGGCGTCATCACCGTAGAAGAGGCTAAGTCTATGGAGACGACCCTTGAAGTGGTAGAGGGCATGCAGTTTGATCGAGGCTATTTGTCCCCCTACTTCGTGACAGACCCTGACAAGATGGAGGCGTCCTTGCAGGATCCTCTTATCCTGCTTAACGAAAAGAAGATCAGTGTTATGAAAGATCTCCTGCCCATCCTTGAGCAGGTGGCCAAGATGGGGAAACCCCTCGTCATCATTGCCGAGGATGTGGAAGGAGAGGCCCTGGCCACATTGGTGGTGAACAAGCTCCGCGGAACGCTGCAGTGCGCGGCCATTAAGGCCCCAGGCTTCGGGGATCGCCGCAAAGCCATGTTGGAGGACATTGCCATTTTGACCGGCGGTCAGGTGATTTCGGAAGACTTGGGCATCAAGTTGGAAAACATCACGCTCAACGACCTGGGCAGTGCCAAGCGCATCGCCATTGACAAGGATAATACCACCGTCGTAGACGGCGCCGGAGAACGTTCTGCTTTGGAAGGGCGGGTGCGCCAGATCCGGACTCAGATAGAGGAGACCACATCCGATTATGACCGAGAGAAGCTTCAGGAGCGCCTGGCCAAGCTGATCGGCGGGGTGGCGGTGATCAATGTGGGTGCCGCTACGGAGCCGGAGATGAAGGAAAAGAAGGCCCGTGTAGAGGACGCCCTTAATGCCACCCGTGCTGCCGTGGAAGAAGGGATCGTGCCTGGCGGCGGTGTGGCCCTGGTGCGGTGCATGCCATCACTGGACAAGGTGAAGATTAAGGCCGACCAGAAGCTGGGCGTGAAGATTGTCCAGCGGGCCCTGGAGGAGCCACTTCGTCAGATCGCCAATAATGCCGGCCACGAAGGCTCGGTCGTGGTTGATCAGGTGAAGAAAGACAAGGATGCTATGGGGTTCAACGCCGAGACGGAAAAGTATGAAGATCTCATGAAGGCAGGGGTGATCGATCCCACGAAGGTGGTGCGACATGCCTTGCAGAATGCGGCAAGTGTGGCCGGTCTCATGCTTACCACGGAGTGCATGGTTGCTGAAAAACCAGAAGAGAAGAAGGATATGCCAGCCATGCCTCCGGGCGCAGGGGGAATGGGCGGCGGTATGTACTAGCAGACCCCGTTGCTTGGGTTCGTTATTTGAAAAAGGGCCTCCATGCCAGCGCATGGAGGCCTTTTTTGTGGCCCATGCCCGGCAGGAGTGGGGATGGGGATGTTTCAACACTTCCTTGACAAGTCACGGTGTTGTGATATTTGCATCGTGAAAATTCATCTTCCAGCATTGGAGTATGACATGGACTATAAAGCCACTCTGAACCTCCCGCGAACAGACTTTCCCATGAAGGCGAATCTTTCTCAAAGAGAGCCTGAAATGCTCAAGGCATGGGAAGGGGGCGGGCTTTACGAACAGATCAGGGAAGCATCCAAGGGCAAGCCCCGTTTCGTTCTTCATGACGGCCCCCCCTACGCCAACGGACATATCCATATCGGCACGGCCCTGAACAAGATATTAAAGGACATGATTATCCGATCTCGCCAGATGAATGGTTTTGACGTACCCTATATACCGGGATGGGATTGCCATGGCCTTCCCATTGAGCATCAGGTTGACCAGGAACTTGGCGAGAAAAAGAGAGAGATGGGCCAGATAGAGGTGAGAAGGCAGTGCCGTGCTTACGCAAAGAAGTACATTGGGCTCCAGAGGGAAGAGTTTAAGAGGCTCGGTGTGATGGGCGAATGGGACAACCCCTATCTGACGATGAACCACGGCTATGTGGCCACCATCGTCAAGGAGTATGGGAAATTCGCCGTTGATGGAAGCCTCTTTAAGAGCACCAAGCCTATTTATTGGTGCAGCACTTGTCACACAGCCCTGGCAGAAGCAGAAGTGGAGTACAAGGCCCGTACCTCTCCATCTATCTACGTCAAGTTCCCTCTTATTTCAGATATAGGAAAGGATTTTCCTTCCCTGAAGGGCAAGGAGGTCTCTCTGGTCATCTGGACGACGACGCCATGGACGATTCCGGCCAATCTGGCGGTGGCCATCCATCCTGCCTATGAGTATGTGGCCGTGGAGGTGGAGGGCGGCGAGGTTTACATCCTGGCCCAGGCCCTGGTGGAGAGCACCATGGAGGCCTCTGGGATCGGGGACTACAGGGTATTGGAACAAATGGACCCCCATAGACTGGAGAAGTCCCTTTGCCGTCACCCCCTTTACGATCGAGAGTCTATGGTGATCCTTGCCGAGCACGTGACCCTGGACGCTGGAACGGGTTGTGTCCACACGGCACCGGGTCACGGGCGGGAAGACTATGAGGTGGGTTTGGAGTATGGTTTAGAGATCTATTCTCCTGTGGACGATGATGGCTGTTTTGAAAAGGACGTTGAGTTTCTGGCCGGCATGTTTGTTTTTGATGCAAACAGCGTGGTTATTTCCAAGCTTGAAGAATGTGAAAAACTCGTCAGTAAAGGGAGCCTGGAGCACACGTACCCACACTGCTGGCGTTGCAAAGAACCCGTGATCTTTCGGGCCACCGAGCAATGGTTCATTTCCATGGACAAGGCAGGGTTGAGGCAAAAGGCCCTGACATGTATTGACGAGGTAGCCTGGATCCCGGCCTGGGGACGGGACCGCATCTACGGGATGATTGAAAACCGTCCAGACTGGTGTATTTCCCGGCAGCGGTCGTGGGGTGTGCCCATTGTGGCCTTCTATTGCAAGGAATGCCGATCATTGCTTATCACCGCCGATATCATTGATCACGTGGCCGCCCTTTTTGAAGCCCATGGGGCAGATATCTGGTTTGAAGCCGACCCGGCCGTTCTCCTGCCCGAGGGGACAACGTGCCCTCAATGCCAGGGGGAGACCTTTGAGAAAGAAAGAGATATCCTAGATGTGTGGTTTGATTCAGGGGTAAGCCACACTGCGGTCCTTGAATCCAGAGATGGCCTCAGGTGGCCGGCAGACATGTACCTGGAGGGGAGCGATCAGCATCGGGGATGGTTCCACAGTGCCTTGCTCACTGCCGTGGGCACCCGTGGGAAGGCCCCCTACCGGAGCGTGCTGACCCACGGTTTTGTCGTGGACGGCAGGGGAGAAAAGATGTCTAAGTCCAAGGGGAACGTGATTGCGCCCAGCGAGATCATTGACCGCTACGGTGCCGAGATCCTCCGCCTTTGGGTCGCGGCATCAGACTACCAGGATGATATCAAGATATCGGAAAAGATCCTCAAACAGCTCACAGATGCCTACCGCCGGATCCGTAACACCAGCCGGTTCATCCTTGGCAACCTGGGCGATTTTGATCCTAAGCAAGATGGCGTGCCATACGCACAGATGCAGGAGCTTGATCGATTCGCCTTGCTCCGGCTTCAGCACCTGGTTAGGCGAACCCGTGGGGCCTATGAGTCCTTTGAGTTCCATGCCGTTTACCATGCCTTGTACAACTACTGTACCTTGGACATGGGTGCCTTTTACCTGGACGTGTTAAAGGACAGGCTCTATACGTCGCCCAGGAGATCCAATGCCAGGCGGTCGGCCCAGAGTGCGCTGTACATCATTATTGACACCCTGGCGCGTCTCATGGCCCCCATTATTGTCTTCATGGCCGAGGAGGTATGGCGGCACATGCCCATGACAGATGACAGGCCGGCAAGTGTCCATCTGGCTCAGCTGCCGGAGGTAGATGAATCGTTGCTGGACCCAGGACTTTCACAACGATGGGAATCTATCATGACATTGAGGGCAGAGGTGAGCAAGGCCATGGAGGAGGCACGGGGCCAGAAGGTGATCGGCCACTCCCTTGATGCCGCAGTGGCGCTGGATCTGCCTGGGGAATTTATCGAGAAAGTGAAGCCCACGGAAGAAGAACTGCGCACTGTCTTTATCGCTTCCAAGGTATCGCTCGTATCGAATGGAGGGGTGGAGAACGGTTTCTCCAGCGACAAGATCCCAGGCCTTGCCATAGGCATAGCGCGCGCCCCTGGCGCAAAGTGCGAACGTTGCTGGATACATGACCCATCTGTGGGCACTGAACAGACCCACCAGACCCTGTGTTCTCGATGCGTGAAAGCCCTTCAACGGGGCGATGACGGTATCTAGATGTTTGCCTTTTGGGGTAAGAAATATCCACCATTCTTCTTGTTCGCGGCCATTGTCGTCGTGGCCGATCAGGTGACCAAGGCAATGGTCATTCACGCCTTTTCACTCCATGAAAACCTGGTGGTGATTCCGGGGCTTTTCTCACTGGTCCACATCCGCAACACTGGCGGCGCCTTTGGGTTGCTGGCAGGGGACGCGACGGGGATGCGCACCCTGTTCTTCTTGGGCGTTTCGGTCTTGGCCCTTGTGGTGATTCTGATCTTTTATTCTAAAACGGTCCCCGCCAGGCCATGGATCGCGGCAGCCTTTGCCATGATATTTGGAGGGGCTTTGGGAAACCTCATTGATCGCCTTCGTTTTGGAGAGGTCGTTGATTTTCTTGACTTCTACATAGGGGCCACCCATTGGCCTGCATTCAACATTGCCGACAGTGCCATATCAGCTGGGGCGGGAACCCTGTTCTTCTTGGCCCTGACAAAAAGGATATGACCCTTTCGTCAAGGGGGTTGTGCCCGAAATCCCAGTCTTAGTCAAGCAGCATCACGTAAGCAGTACCTATCAGTTGGGCAGCAACACATGCCGATGATTGTCATTCCGGCGAAAGCCTGTCGAGAGCCTCAAGGCCGAACGGCCGGAATCCAGGCGAATACTGGATGCCGGATCAAGAAAGTCCGGCATGACGGGTTTTGCATCTTTGATTGCCGGGTTCATCAATAGTATCGAGCAACAAAAACCAGTAACGCGGTCACCCGGGAGCGAACACTATGCATCCTGTCTTGTTTCACATTGGTCCCTTTGCACTCCACACCTATGGCGTTTTTGTGGCCATCGCATTCCTTGCTGCCATGGGGCTAGCCCTCAAAGAGGCCCGCAGGGTCGGGGTCGATCCCGATAGACTGCTGGATCTGTGTTTTTATATACTCATTTCCGCCATTGTGGGTTCTCGAATACTCTATGTAGTCATTGAGTGGCCGACTTTTCGACAAGATCCGGTTGAGATCATACGGATATGGCGCGGCGGGCTTGTATTTTATGGGGGGTTCATCGCTGCCTTCCTCACGGCATTGTGGTACATCAAGGCCAAGGGGCTGTCCCTCTGGAAGACGGCAGACATCTTAGCCCCGTCCATTGCCTTTGGCCAGTTAA
>Ga0180438_10008838_pt1 | contig 12705 bp, 13 predicted proteins | sample SS_ome_12_FD_132455 | JGI IMG/M metagenome (GOLD analysis project Ga0180438, IMG submission 132455) | Hypersaline lake sediment archaeal communities from the Salton Sea, California, USA - SS_3_D_2 metaG | ecosystem: Environmental > Aquatic > Non-marine Saline and Alkaline > Hypersaline >...
CTGAAGAATGGCTCTGCATAGTGAAAACCAGAGAACCTCTCTATGAAAAGCTTCAGAAAGCGATCACAGACATGCACTCATATGAAGTGCCTCAGATACTTGCTTTGTCTGTATCTTTAGGGAACCCGCCCTACTTCTCCTGGCTGCAGGATGAGCTCAGCAGAGAGTGAGATTCTGCATTGAGATCCTGGTCATTTTGCAATACATTTTATTCATTTCTCCCACGGAGGGCAAAATGCTGAACATCACGATTTTCCTTATGGCAGGTCTTGGTGCAGGATACCTACTCCGGAAGAATGAAGGGGTGATTCGGTTTTCGGATAGAGTGAGCGCAATCTCTATCCTTTTGCTTCTCTTTCTCCTTGGCTTATCCCTGGGCAGGAATGCGGCAGCCCTGCGTAACTTTTCCCTGTTCGGTGTCAGAGCTGCCGCACTCACGGTCAGTGGAGTCGCTGGAAGCGTCTTTTTTTCCTCTCTGGTGTACAAGGCTTTCTTCAGGGAGAGAAAGAATGACAAGTAGTATTTATATATCGATTGCTTTCGTGCTCGGTGTTTGCCTGGGAAGGTTCTCTCCTATTCCTACCGAACTTCTGTCTCAAACACTGACGACCTACGTGCTGTATGCGCTCATTTTCACTGTTGGGATTACAGTGGGTGCCAACATGGAAGTGTGGCGTGCGGTGAAGGCAATACATGTGAGGATTGTTCTCATTCCCCTTTCAATTATCGCAGGAACTTTCGCCGGCTGTGCTGCCGTTTCACCTCTTCTTCGGACGATCTCCCTCTCTGAAGCACTCGCAGTGGGGGCCGGGTTCGGATATTACAGTCTCTCGAGCGTGTTAATTGCACAGATCGATGGAGAAGCGCTCGGTACGATCGCCTTGGTTTCAAACCTGATGCGGGAAGTCATCACGCTCCTTTTGGCTCCCCTGCTTGTGCGGCTGTTCGGAAAACTCGCTCCCATCGCTGCCGGTGGCGCTACTGCAATGGACACTACCCTTCCGGTTATCAGCAGGTTTTCGGGAAAGGAATATACAGTATATGCGATCTTCAGTGGAGTAGCCCTCACGTTTCTTGTACCCATGCTCGTGCAGTTATTTCTGACATGAAGGGTGATGAGAAGGAGAATCTTCTTTCTTTTTCCCTTGAGCTTTTTTAAATTACTTCAAGAAGTTCTCGAAAAAGGACTCATCGAGAAAAGGAAAGAACATGAAGGACATTCCTGTCCTCCACGTGGAGGGAGAATCCCTTGCCAAGGCATATGAAAAAGCTCTCATGTGCCTTTATGAGAAGGGAATACGTATAAGAACCCAGTACGACAAACCCTCTGACCCTCCGAGCATCGATGCCACGATGAATATCACTGTTCTCGAGCCTATGACGGACCCAATGATCCACAAGGCGTTTCCAGGAGGAATAGAGGACCTGAGGGAATACGTGATGGAACTTTCCGGGCTGAAGGATCACTGGACGAAGAACATGAATGATCCGGAAGATACCCGGTGGGAATATACCTATCACTGGCGCTTGAAGAACTACGGCACCTGGAAAGAGCGTTCACAGGAGACAGGAAAACCCGAGATCGTCGGCCCTTTTAGGGTTGATCAGATTGAAATGGTGGTACAGAAACTTGTCGAGCAGCCATACACCCGGCAGGCGCAGATGATAACCTGGATGCCCAATCTCGACCCGCAGTTCTATGACCCGCCCTGCCTGCAGTCTCTCCATTACCGGATTATCGAAGATGATGACGGGACATGGTATCTGAACTGTAACGTGAGATTCAGGAGCAATGACGCCTGGGGTGCAAACTTCATGAACATGTTCGGGATCGTGCACTTCAATCAGCTGTACATAGCAGTACCGATTGGTACAATGGCAGGCAGGAAGGTGGAGCTCGGACGAATGAACTGGCAGGCCGATTCCTTTCACCTCTACGGAAAAGATATCGAAGATTTTAAAAAACGATTTCTCGAGCGGGTTGAGGAGCCCTTCGAGAGGCGGGTGTACAATTTCTATGACAGTTTTATTCAGGAAATCTACCACGAAGCCGAAGAAACAATCGTCGCCAAGATGAAAAGGTATGATGAAACACACTCTGATTTACGTTAAAAGAAAAAGATCTGGATGGAAAAAGCATGACCAGGGGTCGTAAAAGATAAGTGTTGGAAAAGTGCTTGACAGATTTTTCCCCATTTACTATACTGAATGCTCAAATGGATTTGATATTCAAGGAAGCAGCTTGTCCCGAAGGGAACTTTCTCCTGTGGAGAGGAGAAAGTTTTTTTTTGTATTTTTCTGAATGATAGGGACGATCATGGAGAAACAGGTAGCAATTGACCTGTTGGAAAAGTCAGGCGCGCTCCTCAACGGGCATTTTCTCCTCACCTCAGGAAATCATTCTGCACAATACATACAGTGTGCGCTGCTGCTTTCTCATCCAGCGCTCGCTGCTATTTTTATGGAAGATATTGCAAGCCATTTTAAATCTGCGAAAATAGATACGGTGGCGGCTCCTGCAATAGGAGGCATAATAGTTTCCTATGAAATCGGAAGGCTACTGGGATCGAGGACAATTTTCCTGGAACGTGAAGAGGGACGTATGGCTCTGCGGAGGGGTTTCAGCATTCATCCTGGAGAGAGAGTGCTCATTGTCGAGGATGTGATTACTACTGGGAGATCGGTGCTCGAGGTGAGTGAAGTCATCAGGAGCAATGGCGGTGAGCTGGTCGCCTTTGCATCGATTGTGAATCGCTCGGAGGGCAGGTTCCATCCCGATGCGCCATACTATGCATGTGTGAGTATGGATATTCCGATATACATACCCCATGAATGCCCGCTCTGTACGGCGGGAATCCCTGCTGTAAAACCCGGGTCCAGGGGACTTACATAAAAAAATTGGTGGAGAGACGTCATGGAATTTAAGGGAAAGAGCATTATTTCCATCAGGGACATGAACAGAGAGGCGCTCCTTCGGATCCTGGAGATCTCCCTCAAAATGAAGAGGGGAGACCATCAGGGATTACTCGAAGGAAAGATCATGGCAACTCTCTTCTTCGAGCCAAGCACACGAACACGGCTCTCCTTTGAATCGGCAATGAGGTATATGGGTGGTGAGGTAATTGGATTTACCGGTATTGACTACACTTCTATAAAAAAGGGAGAGACGCTGATAGACACCATTCGAACAGTATCCGGTTACTGTGATGTGATTGTCATCAGGCACCCGGTCGAAGGTGCGGCACGCATTGCTTCAGAAGTGGCGAGTGTTCCCGTGATCAATGCGGGTGACGGAGCAAACCAGCACCCAACCCAGACGTTCCTCGACCTTTTTACCATGAGCGAATTTTTTGAGGATCTCTCCGCCGTAAGAGTCGGATTCCTCGGAGATCTGAAGTACGGGCGCACCGTGCATTCTCTCGCCTACGCGCTTTCCCTGTTCAATGCACCCATGTGGTTTATTGCACCCGAGCTTCTGAAAATGCCTGATGATCTCATGAAGGAGATCAGGCGAAACGGCTCAGAAGCACGGGATATCAATGATCTCGATAATCTTCACGAAGGTCTCGATGTTCTCTATGTGACCAGGATACAGAAGGAGCGTTTCGGAGACATGCAGGAGTACGAAAGGGTGGCTGGATGCTATAGAATTACAAGAAAGATCGTGAATCAGCTCGGCGAAAACATCAAGATAATGCACCCGCTGCCCCGTGTGGATGAAATCGCTGCTGAGGTTGATGAAATGAGGAATGCGCTCTATTTTCAGCAGGCCCACAACGGCATTCCGGTCCGTCAGGCTGTGTTGGGGCTCATCCTCGGTTCGTTGCATTGAGGGCTCGATTGCGGTGTCCGGTACAGAAACATGCGGAGCTGGATCCTGAGAGTTGTATTTTTTCTCTCACTTGAGCTTTGTGCGAAAGGAGAATGAAATGAAAACATACAAGGTGTATGCCATCAATGATGGAACTGTCATTGATCATATACCGGCCACCAAGGCACTGAAGGTCATTGAAATACTCGGTATCGAAAATGAGGGAATACTGACCATCGGGATTGGTTTTTCGAGCCAGAAGATGGGAAAGAAGGATATCGTGAAAATAGAAAACAAGTATTTAAAGAAGGAGGAGACGGATAAGATATCCCTTATTGCTCCCAACGCAACCATAAACATCATTCGGAACGGAAAATTGAGCGAAAAGAGAAAAATAGAGCTCCCCGGGGAGTATTTCAACATAGTGAGGTGCCTCAATCCGAACTGCATCACCTCGAAAGCGGATATAAGCACACGTTTCAAGGTGGTCGATACCTCACCACTAGTCCTCCGGTGTCATTACTGCGAACGGACAGTGGAGGCGGGGGAAATCGAGATAATATGAGTGACTGTCCTACCTTTCTTGGCGTGGAGTGCAGGAACAGGTCAGTCCTCGCATCCGGTATTCTCGGGGTGACTCTTTGCTCCCTCAAGAAGGTTCTGGATGCAGGAGCTGGTATCGTTACAACGAAATCGATCGGACCAGAGAGGAGAAAGGGTCACCGGGGCCCCGTCCTGTACGACTGGGGGCATGGGCTTATCAATGCAGTGGGTCTCTCCAATCCAGGGATTGACGAGTTCTGCGCAGGGTTTGATCGCACAGAAACGCCTTTCCCGATGATTGTGTCGATTTTTGGCAGGAAGATTGGAGATTTCCCCTCCATTGCCGGGAAATTGGAGGAATTCCGGTTTCCCTTTCTCGAACTCAACCTTTCCTGTCCCAATGTGCTTGATGAGTTCGGCGCACCATTTGCTTTTTCCGAAGAACTCACCGCGAAGATTACCAAAAGCGTCAAAGATACAAGCTCGAAGAAGTTGATCGTGAAGCTGAGTCCGAACGCACCAAACTCCGTTTCCGTGGCTCAGGCGGCTCAGAGGGCTGGTGCAGACGCCCTTTGTGTCATGAACACTCTCGGACCAGGAATGGTAATACACACTGCAGCTGCGCTGCCCGTGCTGGGAAACGGCGTTGGTGGAATTTCAGGAGTAGCAATACTTCCCCTGACTGTAAAGAATGTATACGAGCTCTACGATGCGGTGAGTATTCCCATAATCGGCACCGGGGGTATTACGGATACAGATAGCGCGCTTCAGATGCTTATGGCTGGTGCCCAGCTCTATGGCATTGGGAGTGCAGTCCACCTCAGAGGGCTCGGGGTGTTCATGGAGATAGAAGAGGGTATCAGTCAATTTCTCTACAACAACGGGTTTCAAAGCACTGAGGAGATTATCGGGCTCGCACACAGGAGAGGCAGGCCAAGATTTTATAAAGTGCCTCAGGAGCCTCTTCCCCTGGAGCCGCGGAAGTCTGATCTCTTTTTTTTGGTTCTGCCAGTTGCAGAGGTCCTGGAAGGGGAGGTGAAAACACTTTTTTTTGAGTGGAAAAACTCTCAGAAGCCGCGGGCAGGACAGTTCTTCATGCTGTGGATTCCGGGTGAAGATCAAAAACCTTTTTCTGTGTCTTACTTCGATGGAGAGAGGATTGGATTTTCGGTTCAGGAAAGAGGCGGTTTTTCTAAAGCGCTTGTACGTCTCAGAGAGGGAGATTCTGTGGGCCTGCTCGGTCCCCTGGGAAATGGGTTTGATTGTACGTCCTACCGGAAATACCTCCTGGTTGGAGGCGGGATCGGTCTTGCTCCCCTGCTTTTTGCCGCCGGAGAGCTCGTCAGGTTGGGAAAAAAGGTTACCATATTTGCAGGTGGGAAGAAGTCCGGATCTGTACGCTGGGGAGAGGCCCTGCTTGATAAAGCGGGGTATAAAGAGCAACTCGAGCTCCTATTCTGCACTGAGGACGGCACCTGCGGTTCTCTCGGTCTGATAACAGATCATCTACAACATGTGTTTGAGAGTGTACGCCCGGATTACGTCCTCCTGTGTGGTCCCGAACTGTTTATGAGTAAATCCCTCACCATATTCAAGCAATGTGGGGTGTCAGGTGAGGCCTGCATCGAGCGGATGATGAAGTGCGGAATCGGCATCTGCGGTTCCTGCTGCATCGACGACTCGGGCGATAGAGTATGTATGGAGGGTCCTGTGTTTTCCTTCGAGTATCTCCGAGAATCCTGGGAGTTTGGGCGGTATCGGAGAGATGAGAGCGGGAGCGTCACGGGGATCGATTGAATGACCGTTCTGCAAGAGGTTTTCATACCGGAACTGGATGAATGGGTAACGCGTGATGTAGGAATAGACCGTGGTGTCTTCAGAGAAATTGCCGCACCAGGGTCTCTCAAGGGCATTCCTTCGCTTTCTGCTGAAGGGCTGTATCTCATGCCCGCCTGGATTGATCCGCATGTGCACGTGAGAGATCCAGGTTACACGCACAAAGAGGACTGGGTAACCTGCACAAAAGCGGCACTCAGGGGTGGGTTTTCCACGATTCTCGACATGCCGAACAATCGAGTTCCGACCGCGGATTTCGAAACCCTGCAGGAAAAAATGGGAATTGCGAAGACAAAGAGCTATACCAACTTCGGGCTCCACATCGCGCTCACCGAGTCCAACATTGATATGATTCTCAGAGAGGACATCCAGCGCACTGTGTGCGGTATCAAGATCTACATGGCAAAGACCACTGGAGGAATCACCGTGAACTCTGATCAGGTGCTCCTTCAGGTCTTTGGCCAGCCGAAACCTGTGATGGTTCACACTGGTGGTGGAGAAGGGCTTTCACGGATCCTTTCGATCTATGAAAGGGCTGGCAACATTACTTCGACTTTGCCGGTGCTCTACATCTGTCATGTGAGCACCAGGGACGAGGTGAGTCTTTTGAGGAAATGGAAAAGAAAATACCCAAGACTCTGCGCTGAAGTTACCCCTCACCATCTGTTTCTCCAAAAAGAGAGTTACAATGGCCCACCAGGGGTTCTTCCTCCTCTCGGAACTGCACAGGACAATGAAGCGCTCTGGGAAGGGATCACACAGGGGGTGGTGGATTTTCTTGGCACGGACCACGCACCCCACACGCTCGACGAAAAGGGATCGGAAAACCCTCCATCCGGATTCCCCGGTCTGGAGACGGCGCTCCCGCTTATGATGAATGCGGTGAGGGAGAAGAAAATCGGGCTCCAAAGACTGAGTATGATCACTTCTCATAATGCTCGGAAGCTTTTTCATATCCGTGAAGGTGAGGGTATAAAAAGAAATGCATCCGCCAACTGTGTGCTTCTTCAGGAAGGTGAGTATATCGTTGGTGAGGAAGGATATGTAACCAAGTGCGGCTGGTCCCCCTTTCACGGATGGAGGCACAGTTTTCGACCAGTGATCACCATGGTAAATGGGGATATTGCCTATGAAAGAGGTCGTTTTATGAGACCCCACACGAAGATGGTGTGTTGTACATAACTACCCTGTGGAGTTTGATGTCATGAAACAGTTTCTCGATACACTGCGTGAGGAGTATGAGAAAAAGAACACGCTCCTCTGTTTTGGCATGGACCCTGTCATTGAGAGAATGAGAATCGACCCAACAGGAAGAATCGACGTGGAGATCTACAACTACTTTTCCGGGATCCTCGATGTGATTTCGGGAAAAATTTCAGCAGTGAAGCCAAACCTGGGGTTCTACCTCCAGTACGGACAACAGGGGCTTACCGCGCTTACACGCCTCATCAGGTTCAGCCATGGGCTTGAGCTCCCGGTGATTGTCGATGGGAAAATCGGAGACATAGGAGCGACATCCGAAGCATATGCGCGCTTTGTCTTCGAACTGCTGCATGGCGACGGGCTGACACTGAGCCCCTACCTGGGATATGATTCACTGGCTCCATTTTTTTCTTACACAGACAAAGGGTTCTATGTGCTTGCCCTCACCTCCAACCGGGGAGCCCGGGATTTTCAATACACCAGCCTGGACACAGGAATTCCATTGTACGAAAAGGTAATTCAGGAAATATGCGCTTGGAACAAATCTCACAGATCTGTGGGAGCGGTCGTTGGGGCAACCCATCTGGAATTCGGGGACTGTGTCGGAATGATAAAAAGCCTCGGCTTTTCCCTTCCGCTTCTGGTTCCAGGTGTAGGAGCGCAAGGAGGGAGTTACCAAAAGACTCTTCATGCGCTGCATGCTTCAGGATACGATCCGTCGATTGTGCGTATCAACGCGTCCTCGTCAATAAGCTACGCGCATGAGCGGTATCCTGAGCACGGCGTCGAAGAAGCGGCCCTTCGAGCGGTGGAAGATATTCTGAAAAAATGAATCTGGCCGTTGAAGCCTCCCTGCACAATCCTGCGCTCCTTCTAGACGAAACTGTATGTGAGTATCTTGCGATTAGATCACGCACAGACGATTGAACCGGCATACGAAAAAAATCATTGACAAAAAGAAAAATAGTGAGACAATGGAACATGTCGGCTTTCGAAAGAGTTGTGAGTATGAAATTGTGCTTTAAAATTATGTTTTGTTCTCGATGCTGACAAAAAATGTTCGCGGTTTTACATCCTCGTTTGATCATGGGATGGAGGAGGTAGGGATATGGACAACCATGAAAGAAGAAAACACGAAAGAATTTCAAAGTCTGATCTCCCCTTCATTTTCAAGACTCTTCTTGTGGATGTGGGAATGAGTGTGCACGTACCGGCAGATACAATTGACGTGAGCACCACGGGAATCGGGATGAATCTCTCTCTCCCGCAAGGGATACCCACAAAAATAGATCATATCTCACTGTTTTCCTCTGATAATATTCATGAATTTTCGGGTCGGATAGTACATGCAGAAAGACTCAAAGAAGATCAATACAGAGTTGGTGTTGCGTTAAAAATTTAACACCCCGAAACGGTACGAAGGTCTGCATAGACATCCAGCCTTATTCACCTCAAGACGCCTCAGTATCTATTCTTGACAACAATAATTGTCTCCCCGAACAATTACCCTAACCCCAAGCGATTCTTCTATTGTGTGTGCAAAATCATGGTGAGCGCGCTTCGGTGCGTTTCTGAAGCTCCCTGGAATGACGGTAGAATTCCTCCAGATTCATCTCCTTTATGAACACAAAGCCCCGTGTTGCCCTGATGAGGGCACTCTGGTGCTCGTAGAAGTAGGATCGGCCAAGGCACGTCTTCAGCATCTGGTATTGATCCACCTGAATCTTTTGCGCGAGCTCTGAAAAGGGACCGTCGTGTTCGTAGGAAGGAAAAGAAGCTTCTTTCTGTGAGAGAAAGGAGTTTCTGAAGGCGCTGTCCTGCAGCGCAAACATGTTCAGAGAAACCGGTATAAATATATTTGCCTCGCATGGATGAAACCGGTACCAGACGTTTCTGTATCCCCAGATCACAATGTCCGGTCGTGAGGCTTGTTTCTCGTAAAGCTTGAGCGCCTCTGTCACGGCCTGGAGCACCTTGTAGTGAGTATCCGGACCGCTCCCCTCCGGATCCAATGCAACGCTCACCACGTCGGGTTTTACCTCCCGGAAAAGATCGAGTATGGGTGCCACATCGCGCTCCATGGTGGGTTCTTCGGAAAAAATGTCCCCTGTGTAGAATCCGAGTCGAAGATGGAACACCGAATCAGAGTGCCATCCAAAGTATCCCCACAAACAGTCTGCCTCCCATTCTCTGCACATCCCTTTCAGCCGTTGTATGTGGGGGAGATCTTTCCTTCCTGGATACTGGGTCTGGAAATAGTTCATGAGCTCGTCGATGCGGTCCTTCAGGCGTTCGATATCGTTTTCATCATAGAGCTGGATGAGGTTTCTCAATAGTCTCCTGAGCTGACCTTCATCTTTCATCGAAGGGGAGTCTGCGGCAACTCCATCCAGATACTGCCACACGTCACGGTTTTTTCCGATACGGTTTCCCGGTTCGAAGTACCCTTCGCGAAGAAGCTCGTCAAATATTCCTGTTTTCAGGGCTCGTTGCAGCAGCTCAACCTGTTTCAGCATAAAATGGTTGGTCACAGAGGTGAAACCGCTTGTGAGTGTGGCAAACACGTGTTTTGTACTATGATCTCGAATGTGGCGGACTACGCCAGGCAGGTAGCCGAGCATTATATCATCATGGTGGGGTTCGGTGTGGAGAAACACACAATTTTTACGGGTTGCAGTTCCCGCTTCGATCTTGTCAGAGAGGTTTCTGAGTGTGTCCTTCCTGATCTGTTCCAATTTCTGTTTTTCCAGGAGCATACGCCCAAAAGAGTCTCCCATGAAGTCTTCACGGCTGAGATCCATGATTGTTTTTTTCCGCTCCAGAGCCAGATCGATGATGATCCTTTCGGCGTGCAGGGGAGGAAGTTCACCTCCACCTTTGAGCACATGGAACCTTCTCTGCCGCAGGGCCGATGCGGCTCCCTGCGTGAGAAAGAATCGTGCGTTGGGGAGCGAGTGAAGAATGGTTGCAGGAAACCGTATTTGTGCTCCCTTCTGGATCGAGTCTGCAACGATACGTGACTTTGCCTCGCCCGCTGCGATGATGATCGCAACGCATTCAGGATTGAAGAGGATGGTGGAAAGCCCGATGGTGATCACAAGCCTTCTCCGCGCGATTTCTATACCCCCAAGATCCTGGGCTGCGGCAGCCTGAGTTTCATAATTCGTCCGTGTCAACCTGGCTGTCGAGTAAAAATCTGAGCCCTTCACATTGAAACCGATGTGGCCGTCAGGGCCGATTCCACCGAGGAAGAAGCCGATCCCTCCGAGAGAGCGCACCTTCCCTTCATACTCTGTGCACCACTGGTCCACCCCTTCGAGGACCGACTTCTGCATCGCTTCCAGATTGCTCACGGGTTGCCGGTAGCGAAGTGTGAGATCAACCTCACCGGAGGGCCATATCTCATCCAGAGACCTTTCTTCAGGGATTCCGATCCTTGTGCAGTTGATGAGAATTGCCTTTTCAGGATCAAGGCCGAATCCCTGGATGTAGAACTTGTTCACATAGTAGAAAAAACTGTTGTGCTGAAGCGGATTAATGGGATAAAATTCATCTATCTGCACGAAGGAAAGACTTTTCATGTCCGGCTTCTTCGATGGATCTAACCCCCACTGCTCGAGCTCTCTCGTCGTCTCTTTTCTGTTCCAGGTGTCGAGAAAACGACGGACCTCCTGGATAAAATATTCAGGCGTTTTACCGGTTGGAAGGCTTATGACCCCTCCAGGATTGGCCTGTGTCCACTCGAGAAATCGCAGTGCCGCAAGTCTTCCGAGCTCCGGAAAACTCTCCACAATGATCACGCCGATTTTTTCCTCAGGTTCATACTTCAGTTTGAACCCTGAATGTTGCAGATAGCTGTTCTCAACGGTGGAACCCATCGAATTTGCCCCAAGGTATTGATGTTACGATTGTAACAGAGTGGTCTTCCTTTATCAAATGAAAAGAACAGGGGGACAGAGGAGTTTTCAATCTGCACTGTCCCGTGAAATATCCTATTCACGAAGGGGGTGGGTGTGGTATTTTATCTGTAGAGCGAAGAACCGCTTGAGATCGAGATTGTAATGAGATCCCCCCATGATAGCTTATCCTTCCGGGGAAAGGAGTGATACGTGAACCTCTCCATATGTGTAAAGGAAATAAAAGGCTACTGCCCCGTTTATAAGATCAATGACAGCTTCGTGCTGGAGGAAGGGTATCGGCTGGTTGCCCGCATTCCCCTCTGCATGCACGCGCTTTCATCACTGATGCCTTTCTACAGCGCGCTCCGCTTGACTTCACCATCAGATCTAGGGCTTGCCGGGACAGAGGACAGCTCAAAAGCCTATGTGCAGTGTCCTGATGTGCACGACCGCACCGGAGGAGGGACGGTGCTGTTCGAGATAGAGCGGGTCCCATCCTCACTGCAGAAGGATTGAGAAGTATGCTGGATCTTGCGAGTCTTCATGCTGCCTATGAAGGAGGCGGATTCTATTCCCTCCAGCTTGAGGTCGGTGATCGGTGCTTTCAGGGCTGTATTTACTGCTACATGAATGCGCTGGAGCGAGAAAAGAACACTCTCACAGACGAAGAGATATACGGCATCATCGATGATTCGCACTCAATCGGCATAGCCGCAGTGGAATGGCTCGGCGGTGAGCCGCTGCTCAGACGTTCCGTGTTCACACACATGGCCCATGCCACTGAGCTTGGAATCAGAAACAATGTGTGGACCGGTGGGCTTCCTCTTGCGAATGGTGAAACCTTGAGAAACACGGTGAAGCATGCAGCTCACGGTCTCATTTCAGTGCATGTGTCCACCATTGACCCCGCTCTGTACGGTGAGCTCCACCCCTCTCGGCCGGTGGATGACCTCAAGAGCATTCTTGATGCAGTGAAGAGGACGATCGACATGGGTTATCCCCCGGCACAGATGCTCAACTCCGTGACCTTCACCGGACTTCAGAGCGCCGATGATCTCATACATACCATCGATTACTTTGAAAGTGAGTTTGGAATAAAAACCTCGCTCAATGTCTACCATACCTATCTGCGTCCCGGGACACCTCCCGGAACGCTCTCAAGATTCATACCCGCTGAGGAAGCGGTGAAGAGGGTGTATGACCGCTGCGCGCGCCAATGGGGCGAAATGGAACTGCCGATGAATTGCGTGAGCAAGCAGTACTGCTCAACAACCGTTGCGGTACTCTGCGACGGGTGTGTCACCCCCTGTGCCACGATCAGGGATGCATGTGCGCCGAACATTCACAGGGATGGCGCATTCCGGAACATCGTCGAATCGCACAGGGATCATTTGACCATCGGAGCGTTCAGGA
>Ga0180438_10008840_pt1 | contig 12703 bp, 8 predicted proteins | sample SS_ome_12_FD_132455 | JGI IMG/M metagenome (GOLD analysis project Ga0180438, IMG submission 132455) | Hypersaline lake sediment archaeal communities from the Salton Sea, California, USA - SS_3_D_2 metaG | ecosystem: Environmental > Aquatic > Non-marine Saline and Alkaline > Hypersaline >...
CCAGTTACATCAGCACATAACGCTCCTATCACAGATTGTGACTCCCACATCTCAGCGCCACAATTTCCCACATATAAGGCCTCGATCTCCTGAGGATCAAACTCTCTATCCACAGAGCTCACCATATCAAGGAAGGCCTCTGCAAATAATTCGCGGTTAGTCACATCGGGCCTAATGCCAAAGGCCGACATCCCAGCTCCTACCATAGCAACCCCTCTACCCAGTTTCTTTTTTCTTTGAGTCATTATTCTTCCTCCAAAAAAAATTAGTGATTATGTAATAAGTAATTTTCTCCGCTCCTTTTATTACATTTTTAAACACGAAGTGTTTTATACATAGCATTTCCACGTTAGACAATCAATACTTCATTCACGGGTAACGTATGAATAACAATCGCGTAATGTGTAGCAATTTAGTTTTTAAAAGACAAACTAAAAAAGGGGATGATATCTTTTTTTAATGTTATTGGTGGCCCGCGACGAGCCGAAGGAAGCTGTTTTGTGGTGATTCATCCATGGAGGAAACTGTAATCCTGCCATCGGGGGGAACTGCGGAACCCCTCCTCAGTCGCGATATAGATATATCTACAAAAAGACCATTCCGTGAGACATGGAACAAAAAAGTATCGTTTTTCCTATAAATAGAATCAATTTTTTTCAATGAGGCATTCTATATCCAGGCTTGATTTCACAAGTCTTTTGTCCATTATTACATACCCTAAAAAAAGCATGTTGATTTCCTGGAACTTCTTGGCTACATTACATTGAGAACATTTGGTTCCCATTCTGAGCAAAAACCTTTTTTTCTAAAATCAAAATATAGATAATGTCAGTCGATCGTTGTCAGTTGTCCGTTGCTGAATTAGAAACGAGATATGATAGGATACAATGGTATGGCGAGGACAGGATTTGAAAATCTTCGTGTTTATCAATTAGCAGAAGAAATAACAGATCTTGTATGGGAAGTAGTTCTCAAGTGGGGCAGTTTTCCTCAGAGTACAATTGGCAAACAACTGGTAAATTCAGCAGACAGTATAGGTGCAAATATCGCTGAAGGGACAGGACGTAGTAGCTTTGCCGACAATAGGAGATTTGCTAAGATTACAAGGGGATCTCTCTTTGAAGTAAAGCACTGGCTTAGGAGGGCATATAAAAAAAATTATTATCTGAAACAGAGATACATTCATTACAGAAATTGATTGAAGAACTAACTCCTAAATTGAGCGCTTATATCAAATCAATTGGTAATAACCAAAAATCAGGTAAGTAAACCCACGGACAACTAACAACTATCTACGGACACTATAGAAATATGAAAAGTTCCAATAAAACAATCTATATTGTAGATGGAAGTTCATATATTCACAGGGCCTTTCATGCAATCAGAAATCTCTCTAATTCTAAAGGTCTCCCTACCAATGCCATATTTGGCTTCACAAAGATGCTTATAAAACTCCTTGATGATAAATCGCCTGATTATGTGGCTGTTGCCTTTGATGTGAAAGGGCCAACCTTTAGACATAAAATATTTAAAGATTATAAGGCTACCAGACCACCGATGCCAGAAGACTTAGCTGTACAAATCCCCTACATTAAAGATGTGGTCGCTGACCTAAGTGTTAAAGTTTTGGAAAAGGAAGGATATGAGGCAGATGATATCATCGGAACCGTAGCCATACGAGCCAGCAATCAGGGTTTCAATGTAGTCATTGTGAGCAGCGACAAGGATTTCAGGCAAACTCTGTCAGAAAATACAGTTATGTGGGATGCAATGAGTGAAAAACTGACTGATTATACAGCGATAAAGCGTGATTATGGGATTGAACCTGAACAGATAATTGAAGTAATGGCACTTTCAGGAGATTCAGCTGATAATATCCCCGGCGTTCCCGGTGTCGGTGAAAAAACCGCCCTCAGCCTTATTCAACAATTTCACTCAATTGAAAACCTTTTTCAAAATACCAATAAAGTCACTAAGGCATCGCTTAAGAAAAAGCTTGAGGAATTCAAAGAGCAAGCACTCTTAAGTAAAAAACTGGTCACCATTAAAAATTCTGTACCACTCGACGTAACGCTTGATGATTTCAGGCTCGGCTCCCCCAAAAAAGAGAAGCTTTTAGAGGTATTCCGGGAACTGGAATTTAAATCACTTATACATAAATTCTCTGAGCATGCAGAACTTAGCAAGAAAGACTATCGGCTAATTCTTACCAAAGAAGAGTTGAAATCTCTTATCGAGCGTATACGGAAAAAGGGAATATTCTGTTTTGATACAGAGACTACCAGTATAAACCATCTTGAGGCAGAACTGATAGGCATATCGTTCTGTATTGAACCAGGAATTGCCTACTATTTACCTGTAGGCCATGCGTATAGAGGTGTGGGTCAACAATTACGTGTAAATGAGGCACTCGATCTCCTAAAAGATACCTTCTGCGATGAAAAAATAAAAAAGATAGGACAAAATATAAAATATGATGCCGAGGTCCTGGCTCGATACGATGTCTATGTGAGGGGATTATTTTTTGATACCATGATAGCCTCATATGTTATTGACCCAACACTACGTCAGCATAATCTGGACTACCTGGCTCAACATTATTTGAGCTACAAAATGGTAAGCTACGATGAGGTAACCGGCCATGATAAGCACAAAAGTTTTGCCTATGTGGATATTATCAAGGCCAAGGAGTATTCCTGTGAGGATGCAGAGATCACTGTACGATTAAAATCCATTTTGGAAGAAAAACTTAAATCTGATGATAACTATACACTTTTTCAAGATCTAGAGATGAATCTGGTACCGGTGTTAATGGATATGGAAACGGCTGGAATAAAGATAGATGTGCCTTTTTTTAGAGAGATGTCAGAAAAATATGCCGATGAGCTTATATCCATTCAACAGAGGATCTTTCGTCTCACTGGAGAAGAGTTCAATATAAACTCACCTCAACAGATAGGCTATATTCTCTTTGAAAAGTTGAACCTACCAGGCAAAAAGAAGACAAAGAAAAAGACTGGATACTCTACAGATGTTGAAGTGCTTACAGAGCTCGCACGCCAACATGAAATACCTTCTCTTCTTTTACGCTTTCGGACCATTAGTAAGCTCAAATCTACCTATCTGGATGCCTTGGTGAGCCTGGTAAATCCCAGCACACAAAGGGTGCACACCTCATACAACCAGACAGTGACTGCAACCGGAAGGTTAAGCAGCAGCAATCCGAATCTTCAAAACATACCCATCAGAACTGAAGAAGGAAGGCAGATACGAAAGGGATTTATTGCAGAAGATGGTCATTGTCTGCTATCTGCTGATTACTCACAGATTGAATTACGGGTATTCGCCCATTATTCCGATGACCCAGTTCTTCTTCACGCCTTTGAGAAGGGAGAAGATATACATTCCAGAACAGCTGCAGAGGTATTTGGTCTGGACCCAAGAATGATTACAGAAGACATGCGCCGAATGGCAAAAACCATTAATTTTGGAATCATCTATGGTATGGGTCCTATCAAATTAGCCAAGGAACTCGGCATAAGCAAGAAGGTGGCGCAGGCCTATCTTGATAATTATTATGAGCGGTATAAAGGGGTGAAAAACTTTAAAGAAAAGATACTATCGCAGGCTCGGGTAAATCAATACGTGAGTACACTTTTCAAAAGAAGACGATATCTCACTCATATAAACAGTGATAACGGACATCTTAAAAGTGAGGCAGAAAGAGCAGCAATTAACACACCTATTCAGGGAACCGCTGCCGACCTTATCAAGATGGCTATGATAAAAATTTCTGAACGATTTCATAAAGAACATTTACGAACAAAAATGCTTCTACAGGTTCATGACGAGTTGGTTTTTGAGGTGCCTCAAAAGGAGCTTGATATTGCAACTAATTTAGTAAAATATGAGATGGAGGGTGTTTATCCCTTGAAAATCCCCCTTCGAGTAGATATAAACTGGGGTAAGAATTGGGACGAGGCTCACTGAGTATACTCCTGGATACTGGTTGCTTGATACTGGATATATGAATGTTAATTACGATATGTTGAAATCTACTAACGTGAGGTACTTTAACCCTGGCCCAGTCCTGGCCTAAAGACTTACTTGGCTTATTTGAGAGCATGTACTTGCTTATTAACTTAGTAGGCTGATTAGAGAACATAGCGCCAGGGCAGGCTTGAGGCACTTAAAATGGAAAGCTATTATATTGGTATTGATGCTGGCTCTGTAAGTGTAAATGCTGTTGTTATCAGCAACAAGGGGGATATACTATACGAATATCCTTATAAAAGACATTTTGGCGGAGTGGAGGCAAGTGTATTTCAGGTCGTCAGCGAACTCTACGATCGCCTCGACATTGCCAACATAAAGGCAATTGCCTTTACGGGAAATCATGGGAGAATCATAAGCGAGAAGCTTGGCGTATTTTATGAGTTTGAATCCATTGCCCAAATCCTTGGCTCCGTAAATTTGCAGCCTGATGTACGATCCATCATAAGCATGGGTGGACAGGATACAGCCTTGTATATCCTTAACCATCATGGGAGTGCATGGCAGCTCGATGACTTCAATGCGAATACCCCCTGCGCTTCTGGCACAGGGTCCTTTATCGATCAACAGGCAGAAAGACTGGCATCATCTATCTATGGAAAAGATATCGATACCTCGGAAGAGCACCTCACCAAAATAATGGAGGATTTCATCTCCCTCGGTCTCAAGAGCAAAAATCCCGTAAGGGTGGCCTGTCGATGTACCGTATTTACCAAGTCCGATATGATACACCTACAAAACAAGGGTGAAAGACTTGAAGATATCATCGCTGGTTTACACATTGGAAATGCCTCTAATTACCTCAGTACTATTGTCTCAAACCGGGTGCTGTCAGAGCCTATACTGTTTATTGGCGGACTCACCTTGAACGAACTGCAAGTGAGGGCATTCAGGCAGCACTTCGCCAACCTGATTGTCCCTAAAAACGCTACCTCTGTTGGTGCCTTAGGAGTGGCACTTCAGGCAAAAGAACAGGATATCGCTCACAAGCCAACATTAGAGAAACTCAAATCCATTACTAAAAAGGATACATTCTCATTCTTGTCTGCTCCCAAACTGGAGCTTATTAAAACGGATTTCCCCGAGGATAATAAGGTAAAACGAGTGGGCAAGAAAAATAAAAAGATTCCGGTATTCTTAGGGATTGATATAGGCTCCACTACCACGAAATATGCTCTCATCAATGAGAAAAGAGAAATTATTGACAAGGAATACCGCCAAACAATGGGAAAGCCAATAGAGGTAACACAAGCGCTTTTGAGGATACTGAAAGACAGACGTGGAGATACGATTGAAATAAAGGGAGTGGCGACTACTGGCTCAGGCAGAATGGTGGTTGGTGATTTCCTCAATGCGGACTTGATTATTGATGAAATTACCGCTCATGCACGTGGTGCAGTTGAAATCGACCCCTTGATAGACACCGTTTTCGAGATAGGCGGGCAGGACAGCAAGTACATTTCTATTTCCAATACCTACCCGCTTGACTTCGACATGAACAAGGTATGTGCAGCTGGAACAGGGAGTTTTCTCCATGAACTTGCAAACAAAAATGGCATCAACATCGTAAAGGAATTTCAGCAGATAGCCCTTTCCTCGGAAAAACCGATCAAGCTGACCGAACGGTGTACCGTGTTTATGGAATCTGATCTTGTATCGTATGCGCAGAAAGGTGGACAAAAAAATGACCTTATCGCTGGCCTTTGCTATGCAATTGTCTACAACTACTTACACAGGGTGGTTGAAAATAAGAAGATAGGCGAGAGGATCATGTTTTTAGGGGGGCCATCCCTTAATAAGGCAATAGTGGCGGCCTTTGAGGCAGTGCTTGGCAAGGGTATTGTGATACCTAAGCACCGTGAAGTGCTGGGAGGATTCGGCGCCGGCATCAGGGTGCAGGAAAAGATGGCAAAGGAAAAAAAGAAAGAATCCTCATTCAGAGGTATAGATGAGGCAATTAATGACACGCTCGAGTTTAAGGAAGCTGTATGCCATGCAGACCCCAACTGCCACAATGAGTGTAAGTTAAAGATCTACAATTTCAGCGGAAGAAAAAGTGTGTGGGGAGGAGAATGCGGCAGGTATGAGATACGAGGCCACTATGGCGAGAAAAAAGAGGATTACTTTAAGCTGAGGGATACAATCTGGGAAAGCCACCTTATGGGCCTTTATCATGATCTGGGAGATATAAAAACAGATGGTAAGGACAGCAGGGCCATCTTTGAGATTGATGGAAGGCCGACTGTGGGGATGCAGAGGGCCTTATACAGTCATCAGATCGCCATTTTCTGGGCAGGTTTCTTCGACGCACTCGGATATAGGGTGGTATTAACACCAAAAACCAACGACCGTATTACAAAATTGGGGATTGAGTCGATGACAACCGAGACATGCTTTCCGGTCAAGGTCTCACATGGCCATGTCATAGATCTTCTCGGCAAGACCCAATACCTTTTCCTGCCCTCTATCATTGATACTCCCTCTGGGATTAAAAATAATAACAATTTCTATTGCCCTATGGTTCAGGGAAATCAGTACATGCTCAAGGCAGCACTGAGTCTGAAGGATAATGATATCTTAAGCCCCACAGTTCACCTCACATATAGCCCTGATCTGTTGAGCACAGAGCTGCATGCACAACTCGGAAAGACATTAGGGAAAAACCTGCGCCAAATCAGGGAAGCAATTGATATTGGTTTCAGCAGACAGCAGGGTTTCGAAAATGAGCTCCGCAAGCACGGCGCCAGAATTACATCTTCTTTAGGAGAAAAGGAGCCCTTGGTGATTGTCACCGGCAGGCATTATAACCTCTTTGATGAAAAGCTGAACCTTAGGCTCGGACAAAACCTGGCAAAAATAGGCTTAGCAGCTGTTCCAATGGACTTTATTACCATCGAGGATATTGATCTTTCTGACTTTCCGAATATGTACTGGGGCTATGGCGCACAGATACTAAAAACCGCCAAATTAATAAAGCTCACACCAAAATTCTTTGGCCTTCATCTTACTAACTTCAGTTGCGGTCCGGACTCCTTTAATGAGCACTTCTACAAATACATTATGGGAGACAAACCCTACCTTATTCTGGAATTGGATGAACACAGTGCAGTGGCAGGCGCAATGACGCGGCTCGAGGCATTTAAAAATGTAATACAATCTGTACAAAAAATGGAATCTATAGAATCTCAAACCACCAAAGTTATTGCCATAGGAACCTAAGAAATGGAAAAAGTTACTCAATTAGACACCTTCAGAGTCATATCAGAGCGAGTAGGACGATTTAACGCCAAGGGAAAGAGATTTTTGATTCCGGAGATGAATCCCTTTAGTAGCCATCTCTTGGCGGGCATCTTCCACAGCTTTGGAGTCAATGCATCAGTCATGGATACCTATGAAGGTCTCGATCTGGGAAAGAAATTCACATCGGGCAAGGAATGTTACCCCTGTATAGTAACCTTGGGTGATATTCTTTATTTTATGGAAAAAGAACAGGAGAGGCTTGGAGATAAATTTTACCCCGAGAATTATATGTATTTCATGCCCGAGGCGAGCGGTCCGTGCAGGTTTGGTATGTATAACAAGTTACACAGGATAATCCTTGATTCCATTCCTGGCTTAGACAAGGTAAAAATTACCACACTGAGCTCAGATGATGCATACAATCTCAAGGGAGTGATACCGAAGGAAAAAATACAAGCCTTTAGGAAGGCAGGATATCTCTCCATTGTGGTGGGGGATATCCTTGACAGGTTGCTGTGGAGGGTACGGCCATATGAGAAAGCAGAAGGAATGGCAGATACCTTTATTCTCGATGCGAGAAATAGGATGAGTGAATTATTTTCTATACACGCATCTAATGGAAACTTTTCTGCCATTCTCAACGATCTAGAGAAGATCGCCAAAGAGGCAAGGAATATCATTGACCTCACTATACCACGGAAGCCACTCATTGGTGTGGTGGGAGAAATCTATGTAAGGACGCATGTAAAATCCAACCAGGATACCATTAGAACATTAGAGAAATATGGGGCTGAGGTCGTAAACGCCTCCATAGGGGAGTGGATAAACTACACTACCTATGATCAGGTAAGATTAGCCAAAATTGCCCTCGGATTAAACCTTAAAAAATTCCAGCTTAAAGAGGTAACAAAATATCTCCTCCAGTATCTCAAGTATAACCTCCCCCTCTTCTACCAGTACATGCAACAGAGGAAGGTTTACAGAATAGTATGTAATCATATTGATATTGAGGAAGACCACAAGATAGGCCACTTAGAAAAGGTATTAAAAAAAACCAATACCTTTTCCTTTGCGATAGGCACTGAGGCATGCCTTAGCATCTCCTCAGCCTTAGGACTTGCCAGAAGAGGATATAACGGAGTTGTAAACATATTTCCCTTTACCTGCATGCCGAGTAATCTGACTGCCGCTATTACTAAGCCCTTAATGGGCAAGCTTAATGTCCCCTATATTGATGTTTCCTATGACGGCTCATTTCAACCAGGAAGGGAGGCGGACTTACGAACATTTATGTATCAAGCCACTCAACACTTTAAAACACACGGTAGACCTTAAATGTATAAAATGCTTATAAATGCTGTAGATCCAGAAGAGTACCGGATTGCCATACTCAAGGATGGTGAACTGGACGAGTTCTACATTGCCACCTCTACAAGAGAAGAAATCAAAGGAAATATCTATAAAGGTACGGTTGCCAGGATTGAACCATCGCTTCAGGCCGCCTTTATAAATTATGGAGCCGACAAAAATGGTTTCTTGCCAATAGGAGAAATCCATCCTGAGTATTATGAATCACAGGAATTCGTTCCGAACGCTAAGCCAGTGCCTCAGATAGAAAAAGTACTCAAGAAAGGAAATGAGATTCTGGTCCAGGTCACGAAAGAGAGAGAAGGGAAAAAAGGAGCATATCTCACTACCTATATATCTTTGGCAGGCCGCTATCTTGTCTTAACCCCAGGGAGACCGAGCAGAGGTATCTCTCAAAAAATAGAGGATGAAGAGGAACGCCAAAGGCTAAAATCCTTGATGAATCAATTCAAACTGCCGGAAGAGATAGGATATATCGTAAGAACCGCTGCCTCGGGTCAAAAAAAACGCACAATAGATAGAGATTTGAAAAATCTCTTGAGAATGTGGCAGGATATCAAAAAAAGGGCTGAAGCAGAACCAACTCAATCCATTCTCTTTAAAGAAGAAGATGTTGGTTTAAGAACCCTAAGGGATTACTTTAATGCCGAAGTCGATGAAGTCATTGTTGACGACAAGGAAACCTGGTTGGAGATAAAGGATTTCATGAAGATTATATCTCCCAGACATCAAAAAAGAGTCAGACTTTACAAGGAAAAGACCCCTATATTCTCTGAATATGGAATTGAAAAACAGATCGAACAGATTTATAGTAATAGGGTTCCTTTAAAAAGCGGTGGATCGATCGTGATCGACTCCACTGAGGCCCTGATTTCAATCGACGTGAATAGCGGCAGATCCACGAGGTCCAGAGGGGTAGAGACCACAGCATATAAAACCAATCTGGAGGCAGCCAAAGAAATCGCCAGGCACTTGAGACTAAGAGATATAGGTGGTTTGGTAGTCATAGACTTTATTGATATGAAAGACCCCAAGCACGTACGGGACCTGATAAAACAGGTAAAAGAAGAAACCAGAAGGGACAGGGCAAAGATGAGTTTCTCCAATGTCTCTAAATTTGGAATAATGGAACTCTCCAGACAGAGATTGCGGCCATCAATAGAATCAAAGAGTTACCAGATCTGTGAATGCTGTCAGGGTAGAGGAATCGTGAGATCTGTCGAAGCTACCGCAGTGTCTTTCTTGCGACAGATATGGCTTGGTGTATCAAAAGGTGATATTGAGGCAGTAACGTGTATGCTACCAAGTAATGTAACCACCTATCTATTGAATAAAAAACGGGCAGAGTTGGCTGAGCTTGAAAAACGCTATGGTGTTCACATTGAAATTCAAGCAAACCCTAACCTCTCCCCATGGGAAGGTGATATAAAGATCACAGAGAAAAAAAAGTCACAAGAGGCATAGCACTTAGCTCCGCTTCGCTCCACTATTGGAAAATTGGAATAATGGATCAATGGAGTATTGGGTTTAAGGAAATTTAGGATAGTTAAAATTTGTTTTCCTGTTTTTATCCTATTATCACCCTGTTCCAAATAGACGGTATATAGAGTACTAAACTTAAAATTATATAAATTTCCCGCCTTGGCGGGATAAAAATCCTAATACATTACATTTTTGCGCCTGTAGCTCAGTTGGATAGAGCAGCGGACTTCTAATCCGCAGGCCGGGGGTCCGAATCCCTCCAGGCGCACCATTTTTTTCTAAAACTTCACAGCCTGCAGTTACAAATTCCCGAGTCGCAAAGTGAGCTTGCCCTGAGCGTGCCGAAGGGAATCCCTCCAGGCGCACCATATACACCAAGGATTTAGCCACTTTGGTTAAATCCTTTTTTTATGTTGAATTATACTTTACCCCTCTTTTGCCCCTCACAATTAGATATAAAAAAATAAAAAATATGAACCTTTTTCCTCTTTAGTAGAGTTCTATCTTAAATAAACTTTAATACTTAAGCCTCATTTCTCTTATTGAGAAGTGGGGCTTTATTATTTGAAGAGCAATAACTTCTCATATTAAAGGAAATTTTCAATTATAACATGTAACTTCTGTAAGTTTTTAATTGAAAATACAATTACTTACATCATATTTATTGCCTTTAAATAGTGGGTATACTCTATACCTATTTCATACCCACTAAAATTTCCCTTGATTTTTTTTCTCCTTGTGGCATCCTTACTAATAAGAATCCCCAAATTGTTAATAGGTATCTTTCATAATTAAACCTTTAGGAGGAAATCATGAGAAGAGGTCCTCTGAAGGTGCCGATACACAGCCTCCAAGGGGGTATTGTGTCCCTTTGGAGGCGCTCGTATTCTCTGAGTATCCCTGGATTAGACGCCCTTGTCTGATTCTATGGGAGGGTTGAGCTTCTTCCACTTCAACAGCAGGATAAACTTAAAAAAAAGGAGGAGGAAATCATGGGAAAGTATCTATTGCTTTGGGAAGTAGACAGAGCAAGAATACCAACTGATCCTAAAGAGCGAGGAGCTGGATGGGGTCTATTGATGGCTATGGTAAGGCAAGATATAGAAAAAGGTGTATCGAAGGATTGGGGAGCATTTGTTGGTGAAACCAACGGATATGCAGTCGCTGAAGGAACTGAATTAGAAGTCTTGAAAATGACAGCCCAGTATGGTCCATATGTCTCCTTCAAGGTACATCCTATCGCTTCAGAGAGCCAAGTGAATGAAATGATAAAGGCCTTATCTGGGTAATCAACTGAGATATGCGTGGTGGATTGAGAGCGATATTCTTAATGTCAGAATAAGGGGGCGGGTGAATTTTGTGGTCGCTTCGCTCCCTTGATCTTCGGGCCTAACAGCTAATACACTTCCTATTTTGCCGTGTTTATAGAGATATGAACTCAGGACCGAAGATTTAATACTTTTATGATTACTGTAACGATACTGAAATGAAATCGGACTGATAGCAGGTTTCAATTATGGCACGTAGTAATAACTCTTCTACTTCAGGCCTTAACCGGAGGAGACTGTGGATGAACAAAGAAGGAGCGAGTCATGAAGATTATTTGCCCAAGGTGTAACACCAGTTACAACATTCCAAGCAATAAAATCCCTCAAGAAAAAAGAGCTACAATCACATGCAAAAATTGTGGTGGCAAAATTATAATTGAACCAAGCGCAGGGAAACAGCCAGATAATGGCGCTCACGCTGAACCCATATCGACGCCCACAATATCACCTACCGGTAAAGCTCCACCACAGATAACAGAAACTGATTTCATTAACTTCATCGGAAAAAACTCCCATAAATACGTTCCAAAATTCACGTGGTTTAATATTAAAGGCGTTGATAAGTTCTCAATAACATGGCATTGGCCTGCGTTTTTTGTGGGAGCCTGGTGGATGCTTTATAGAAAACGCTACCTTTGGGCTCTAGTCGCATTTCTTCTAAACTTCATCCCCTTTATTAATCTTCTCGCTAGGATAGCCTGGGGAATGACTGGAAATTACATCTATTATAAGCATTCGAAGAGAAAGATCCTTAAGGTAAAGGCCAGTCAACCACCCTCGATATCAATCTCCCTACGTGAAATTGGAGGCGTGAATGGGTGGGTTCCGATTGTAGCGCCAATTCTTGTTGTAGGTATGCTACTAGCAGTACCCATTTACCAGGTTCATCACTACCGAATGAGATCATATAATTTTGCAGCTCGCTCAGAGTTAAAAAATTCTTCTATAGCTCAGGACGCCTACTTTTTTGACAATATGACCTATGCTGACTCCATTAAAAAACTTATCGGAAGAAAGTATGGCCTCTACCCTTCTAAGTGGGTTACGGTTTATGTGATAGATGCTGATGAAAACCACTACATGATGGAGAGTTTTCATAACAAAGGTAACAAAAAATATATAGTAATGGGGCCGGAAAGAGAAATTAGAGAAATATCCCGAGATCGTGCTTGGGCAAAGAAAGCTGACTATGACCAGGCCACTGCTGATTTCACCAAGGCCCTTGAGATAAA
>Ga0180438_10008841_pt1 | contig 12703 bp, 21 predicted proteins | sample SS_ome_12_FD_132455 | JGI IMG/M metagenome (GOLD analysis project Ga0180438, IMG submission 132455) | Hypersaline lake sediment archaeal communities from the Salton Sea, California, USA - SS_3_D_2 metaG | ecosystem: Environmental > Aquatic > Non-marine Saline and Alkaline > Hypersaline >...
GGGGTAGGGTGCGCCCCAAAACGCCCCAAAATCCCCTTATTTCGAGTTTGGCACGGAAATTGCATAGAGATCACCAAAAACCCACGTTCGACATACCGAAAAGCGCGGTTGTCGCTCAGCACCGCGAAGATTGACCCCCGGTCCCTTTCGGGTTATGCTTCAAACATGGAATTGAGTATCGACGGTTGCTCTTGGATTCTGATCGCCTTTGCCCTTGTAGCCATCTATCTTGCATTCAAGGGTTTGCGACGTTGATAACAGTGCGACATATGTTAGCAATATATCTTTGCGACCCATCCCCTGGACCCACCCCAGTCCTTATTAGTAATAGTTACTATTATCAAAAAAGCACTTGACAAAATGCAAAAAGTGTACCAAACTAGTAGTATGACAATCGGTCATACCCTCGGGGCTTTCTGACCGTCAACAAACGAATCGATGGAGGAACAGAAAATGCCTAAGTTAAATCCAGAGGAAGCGTACGAAAAATGGAGCCGCAACCTCAGCAATTCAGTAGCCGATGTGAAGGCAGGGATCGATCGGGTCACAGAAAGCCCCATGCAGAAAGCCGCAGCGAATGAGGAAAAATGGTTCAACGGCTTGCAGAAAGCGCGGTCAAGCGGGAAGTTCAAGCGGGGTCTGATGAATGTGACCCTTGAACAGTGGAAGGCAAAGACCCGCGATGTCGGGGCTGACCGCATCCCAGCCGGGGCTCAGGCGGCTGCCGAAAAATCGAAGTCTTTCTACGGAAAGCTGCTCCCCTTTGAGGCAAAGCTTCAGGGTGAGATCGCTAAAATGCCGAATGTCACCCTTCAGGACTCCGTGTCCCGTGCAACCAAGTGGATCATGGGGATGGCCGATTTCGACAAGACCAAGTAAGCGGGGGTGAAACAATATGGCACATTATCGTGAAGTAGAGTTACTCTACAAAGAATCGATCGCCACCGCAGGGGTCAAGACCCTGAACCTGGATCTTAAAGATCCGGTCAGCCGCCTTGATATCATATGGAAGAAAACGAACAGCAACCGTACACCGATAGCCCACCCGGGGAAGATCATCAAAGAAATATTGGTGTGCGACGGAGCGGATGTTCTCTATTCCATGAACGGGCAGGATGCAATCGCGCTGGCCTATTATCAGACCGGACGGGTGCCCGGAGCCATGACGAACTATGAAACCGGTCAGTGGTCCATGTGTAGTGCTTCCGTGTTTTTCGGTCGTCATATGTGGGATGAGATGTTTGCGTTGGACCCGAAACGGTTTTCAAACATCCAGATCAAGATCGACCATAATCTTGCACTGGGCGGATCAACCGGGACGGTCGCCGATCTCAGTGTGTACGCGCACGTTTTCGACGAAAAGATCATCGAACCTCGGGGCTTTATGCTGTCAAAGGAACTGTACAGTTTCCTGCCGGTAGCGAATGCCTGGAATTACATCGATCTACCCACCGACTATCCGATTCGCTCTTTGATGTTCGGGGCTAATGAGTGCGAGGATGGGCCGGAGTACAACTTGGCTTGGATCAAGGTATCCGAGGCGAACGACAAACATATATTGGTCGATTCGGAAACCGAACGGTATATGTTCCAGAGTGCCGAGCGAGATCCCTTGTACCTCGAGCATATCATAGCCAAACCCTCAGCGGGGGATACCATGCTCAGCCACTACTGCGCACCGCACTGGGAGAGGACGGGGCTGTACGTCCCGACCGCAGCGGGGCAGGATACCGCTTACACTTCCGCCGCCGGTTGTCTGTACAAGTTTATGGACGAATCGGGTGGGATCTTCGAGGGGTTTGCGATCGGACACATTCCTTTCGGGCAAACCTACATCCCCTTCGGCTATCAGGATGATCCGGACGGCTACTGGGATATTCGCAAAAGCGGAAGCGGCAAGGTTTCCCTGCAATCGGGAGCCACCCCGGATACCGACGAATATGTCCGGGTGTACGCCACTCAGGCGCGGATGTACTAAATGAAGGGTACGGGATTCAACGTGGAAGCGGAGATCCCGTTTTGGTGGACAAAGACAAAAATAGAGCGGGTCACGGGGGACCGTCAGGTTCATTACGGACCCGCTCTTGTTTTCAGTCTGACGATTCATTCAGACGGGAGCGGGGAAGCCGACGCCGATGTATATGATGGGACGTCGATCGATTCGGGTCGGCTTTGCGATCTGTATTGCGTCGATGAAGCGATGGCACAATTGGTGTTTCCGGTCCCGGTGGTGTTCGTCAAGGGGATCTATGTCGATATCGGCACGAACTGTGAATCGGTAACGGTTCATTACCTGCCCATGCAGCCGTAGGTCGATGGTTTACACCAAAACGATCACCGCACCAAACAGCGGAAGCGCGGCAAACCCCGTGTTGGACCGGATGGCGGTAACACGGGGTTTGATCTATCAATTCGATCTGTACTTCCCACCCGGATCAAGCGGTTTGCTATTCGTGCGGATCACCGATGGAAGCTACCCGCTCTATCCTTCCGAACCCTCGGAATGGTTTTTCGGTGATAACGGGCTGATCACCTTTCCCGATCGCTATTTCATCCAGACCCCGGATCAGGTGCTGAATATTTGGTATTACAATCTTGATGATACCTACGATCACAAGTTCCAGATCCGAATTGGTCAGGTGCTGGGCGATCAGTACATCCAATCGTTTCTACCCGGATACGGACAGAAAGACACAGCGACACAGATCGCCGAGATGATCGCCTCTCAGGAGGAACAGAAACGGCTGGCAGCCGATGCTTTAGTGAAGTACTTTACCGGAAACCCCGATGCGACGATTGAAGAGGATAGCGACTAATGGCGTACATGGGATTCCGTGAGCCGAACCAAGTCAAGTGGGTGGGAAGCCGACCGGCGCACAACGGGGAGCAGGTATTTACACAAATATACGCTGAGTCGGAGACGGCGATCGTGTATACGGTACCGGCTGGAAAAGTGTTGTACTTGATATCCGTGGAATTAGGCTATCGGGGAATTGCAGCGGGTCGATCGATTATACGGGTCCGAGACGCCACGGATGTGACCGTTGTTGATATGCTCTACGATTATTTGCAGGATGGTAGCAAAGGAGACGCCAAAACCCGATACTTTTATCCACCCCTTGAAATCCCCGCCGCTTATGATATTGTAATTATTTCAACGGTCGCTGGCCTACTGATTCAAGGCTCGATCTTTGGGTGGGTGGAATAAGTAGGAACTTGCGAGGACGAAGATGGCAAGAGGATACCCGGATTATTTCGGCTATTCGATGTTTCCGGGTCCAGGCGGACCCACGAAGGATGTTTCCGGACTTGTCAATGTGGCTTTCGGGGAAAGGAAAACCCTCATAGAAATATCGGCAAAGGGATCTTTGATTAATTGCGCCGTGTATGGGGATGCTGTATCGAACTATGCAAACTATCTGGTTTATCTAACCATCGACGGGGAAGAACTGACACCGCAGGCCGTTGAAAACCTGTTTCTGTTGAATGAAGTCGGCCAGGATGGAAACCTTGCCGGTATCAGCTATTTGAATGCAGAGGATGACGATTGGATGATTTTTCTCAAGAGCGGTCTTACATTCAGCTATCAATTTTTGGTTGAATTGTACAATCAGGGTCTTGCCGGTGCTGTCAACATTCAAGCATATGCTCAGTATAATAAAATCATATAGGATCAACCATGGAAGGAAACAGACCAAAGGGATCAACCAATCATCAGCTGGGCCGGGTGGTGGGGTCGCTGGAGGGGCTGATCAAAGCCGTCGATGCTTTATCGCTTCGATTCGAGGATCACTTGAAAGATCACAAACAAACATGGTATTGGGTGATCCCGACCTTGATCAGTTTGGCAACACTCGCCATGTTGGTCTTTCATAACACGGGGAAATAGCATGGCAATCCAGATCGCCGCCACGGTGCGCTTCAAGATCATCCCGGTTGAGATGATCGAGATGTTTACCGCGATCATCCACGCAGCGGCGATCCAGGGGTGTGAGCCGACAATAACCGGGGCAAGCTTTGAGAACTACCCGAAAGGGAAGGTCCATGATCGGGGATACGCGATTGATGTTCGCGTCCGGGAGATCCCCGATCCGAAAGCTTACGCCGATGAAATACGGGAGGAACTGCGGGTCGTTGATCCGCATTACACGGTGTTGTACGGAGATCCCGGCCACCGTGATCATATTCATATCGGTTTTTCATGGTGGTATGGCCATGATGAAACCAAGAGGAGAGCGAACCATGGCAGCTAAAAATTGGGGATGGGTGATCAGTCTGTTACAGATCATTCTGAAACCACTACTCAAGGCGATCAGCCCGCTGATCAAGGAACTATTCGAGGATAGCTTGCACAAGCTGTTGGACAAAGCGAGGGGCACTGAAAACCCGATCGACGATCTGTTTGTCGAGTTTTTATTTACCGTGCTGGATATGCCGATCCCGGCCGATAAAACATGAGCGATCTGTTCAAGAGCCGGATCAGTGACAAGCGGAAGGAAATCGAGGCTCTGCTTAAAGATCAAGCGGGTCGGGTCGCTGATATCGAAGAGTTTGCAAAGCTGGCTAAGAAATACGATATCGACACCACCGACCTTGATCAGCTGTTGAGCATGACGAAAGCGATCTTCAAAGCGGCGAACGTTGATGTGAAAAAATGAGCATCGATACCCCTCTAAGCTATCTCACACTCAAACCACCGGTGGAGATCCCACCGGTGGAGCCGCCGGATGTAACGATCATTTACCCCGCCGGGGAAACCCCAGCCGACGAAGAGGATAAAGAGGGGTGGTTTCTAACGCTGCTCAAGGCGGGTCTGAAAAGTCTCGCCGAATGGTTGGTCGAATCGGTGATCCGTCCCGTGCTGACCGGCGCGGTCTGGTTAATGGACTGGATTCGGGCTGAGCTACGATACTGGACCTATGAGGCGATCAAATGGATCACCGAGATCACCGAAACAACCGAGGGGCTGATCGTAACGCTGGCCTTTGTAATCGTCGCATCAATCGTCGTACCCGAACTGGTCGGCAAGATCGCCGCATCCTCTGTTGGGGTGCTGATCTCCAAGGTGGTGGATTGGACAAAGGAAAAGATCGGGAACATTTTAGAACTGGTCAACTTTGTCGATCTGATCGCCATCCATGAGGCGATGCTGGTACTGTGGCCTAAATGGAGGGAAGTATTCACCCCGTTTCAGGATGCAATCAGCGCGTTGGCCGAACAGTTGGGACAAGGGACCGGGTACATCCACGCTTGGCTTTCGGTAGGGCACGGTTTGTCGATGGTGGGATCATCCCTGCTGAACATCGACCCGAAAATCGGTGAGATCCGAGCCATGGAAACGAGTCAAGAGTTTATGAGGAAACTGGATGAAAAGTTTCGAGCGTACGCTCATGATCCGGGGCTGATCGCTCAGGATATAATTGAGGAAATCTACATCCCCTATGCAACCGAGATCCAGGATACTCAAGCCGCTACAATCGAAAGCATCAAAGACACCCGTGAATATGCGCTGACCCTCAATCAAAGTCTGGACGCTCTGGATGACAGCCTCGAGTATCTGGTGGAATCGACCCTGCCGGAGTTTCGGGATCAGATGGCGGAAAACCTGAAAGGGATGCGGGACACGATCAACACCTTAACCGATTGGATCGAAAGTGAAATCCTTCCGCCGATCGATCTGTCCATCCGGGTGTTGAGCCACCGTGCCGAAATATTAGAACGGGCCAACGCTGTAGCACGGGCAAAGCTGGATAACCCGATCGAGATTTTCATGGCAACGGAGTTTCAGGATCAAGCGACACAGCAGGCAACCTATCAATATCTCGTACAAATGACGGAAAAGGGACGGCAGGAGTCAATCGAAGGGCTGGAAGTCGGCGCGGTTCAAATAGAGGCGGCGTTGACTCAAGCTGTGGAGGATCGGATCACGGGCCGACCGGTACCGGCGGAAATCGTTGGGGAAGCGTTGCGCTATGAGCTACCCACCCCGGTTACAGCGGAAGCGATCCCCTCATGGTTTCAAGGGGAGTATTAAGGAGATCCCATAGTGGCTGATACGAAACTGGAATTGAGCGAAAACTACATCAAAGAACGGGATCGGCTGCGCGAGGAGTTAGATCTCACCTACCAAAACGCCGAGAGTTTGCCTTTCGGTATCCGTGGGATCGTCAAGGCGGGGATCTCGGTGGCAAAGGCAACGATCGTCCCCATCCTGGCTACCTTTGCCGGGATCAATTCAGATTTCAAACAGCAGACCGCACTCCTGAATGACGAACCGATCGTCAAGCGGCGCACCAAAGAAGAGTCAAGGTGGTGGGAAGATATCCTAAGGACTTTCGGCTATAAGGATTCGACGATCAAGGCGGTCAACGCGCTGATCCCCGATCAGTTGCCCGGACCCAATATCTTGATGTTCGTGTATGTTGCGGTGTTGATGCTGAAATCAAGCGGCAATCTTATGGATGTGATCAGCGCCGATACCTACAAGAGCTTGATGGCGAAATACCGGCCCTCGACACCACGACCGGAAGAAGTATTGCGGGCAAGCTTTGTCGCTCCGGAACTGCACGACAAAGTTGTCGAGCTCTTGAGGGAAAACGGTCTGACCGATGAAGCGATCAAGCTGCTGTTCGTCTCCAATTATCAGTTGGAAGATCTACAGACGATCCGCGAAGTATTTCACCGCGAGGGAAAAAGCGAGGATTGGATCGACGAACGATTGGGTGAACACGGGTTTACCCCTGAGCGGATCGGTGAGATTAAGACAATCCTACCGGTGATCCCCGGAATACAGGATCTTGTGTTTTTCATGGCGCGGGAAGCTTTTGAGCCGGATATGATTGCCCGCTACGGGCTGGATGAACTGTATCCAGGCGAACTGACCCAGTGGGCAGCCAAGCACGGATTGAATGAGTTTTGGGCAAGAAAGTATTGGCTTGCACACTGGAATCACCCGGAACTGAGGACAGTATTTGAACTGTTTCACCGCGATCAGCTGTCAACAGATGAGATGTGGAACTATTTCGGTCTGGTTGAGATCCCCCCGTTTTGGAGGGAAAAGCTGATCAACATCTCTTACAACGTGATCACCCGGGTCGACGCCCGGCGGATGTGGCAACTCGGGGTGATCACCGATGAAACCCAACTTTTCGATCTCTACCGTCATATGGGCTATTCGCCGGAGGACGCCCAGCTTATGACGGAATGGACGAAAACCTATTCGTCTGCTCAGGAGCGGGATCTCACCCGAACCGATATCGTTCAAGCTTATATCGATCGTGATCTGAGCGCCATCGAAGCATCAGACTTTTTGAAGCGGATCGGGTATCCGGGGGAACAATCCAATTTTATCGTGTATCGCACCGAGATGGAGATGCAGCGATCCGAGCGGGAGGAAAAACTGGGTCTGGTAAAAGATCAATTTACTTCAAATCTGATCAACCAAACCGAGGCGCGGAATACTCTGGTTGGATTGGGTTTCCGGGTGGAGCGGGTCAACGAACTACTCGGCAAATGGGAGTTTTTACGGTGGAAGAATACCAAACTACCCAGTAAAACGGATCTCGATAAATTGTACCGATCGGCGATTATTTCCAGAGACGAATACATCGACACGATGCGCCGTTTGGGATACACTGAAAAACATATCGGGTGGTACCTGGAATATATCGACCAAGGAAAGGAAACATGAAGTGGCTTCTCTTAAAGATCGCATTACGAAAGCTGTGGAGACCCTTGAGAAAACGCAAAAGGCGGCGAAAGCTGCGGAAGCAGTCCGACGAACTAACACAACGTTTGCTGAACTGGCACGAAACGCAAAAGAAATAGAGCGTCAAAAATCCTCGTAGTGGTGGGGTTTCACCCAACCATCCGGGCCGACGATCCCTTTGTCGTAGGACCGGGACAGGTGTTTGATCATGGATCGGGTCAACACCCCGTCAACATCCCCCATCCTCATGTGAGTGGATTGGCCTAAGAATTGGGTGAATCGATAGGTGTTTTCACCGATGCACTGTGAAGCTTTCGGTATTCCCTTGATCTTGATTGTACCATCCGTTTCATAATCCTTAAGACCCTTGACGATGAATCGCTCACAAACTTTATCAACAGCCAAAGACCCAAGCCGTTGATCGTGAATAAAACCGCCGAAACGATCCAGATCCGCAGATCGTATTGCCAAAGAATCAGTATCAACGTATAGCACCCGTTGATCACCACCAAAAGACAACAGATCCCAGAGTGCAAAACGGCTATGTTCCGTAACATGAGCCGCAATCGCAACAAAGCTTTTACTTCCATTTTTCTCTCCCCTTTCGTGGATCATTTTTCCAAACCCACGGGTTTCGATCCACCGCTCGCCGGTAGCAACGGAAAAACACTCCCGCCGCTGGAAGTCCAGAAACTGCGGCGCGTCAAGAATCTCAGTGATCGGTTGTTTCTGACCAAACTTGCCATACAGACTGTTCAGGAAAATCTTGACGATCGTCCGATAGAGCGTGTTGCCCTCGAGTCCATAGGCTTGTTTCAACGGATAGAAATAATCGACATAAGAGCCGAACAGGTATTCAGATTGATAAACGGCCAAGCGGTGAACCTTTCGGATATGATGGTGGGTCAAGGCATGAGCGATCCCGGCGGAGCAAAGAACGGTGCGGAAACGGCCCACGGGGAAAATCAGCTTATCATCCCGCCGCACCGCATAGGCTGCCCGGTCGGTGTCGAGATCAACATCAGCGATCATGCACGTTGAATCACAATACTTTGTCAGTTGATCGATCTCGGGGGTGTCGGTGTAAAAGATCAATTTCGCTGGGTAGGGTTTCGATCGCATTACCGCCGGATACATGGAATTGATATCCAGAAAGGTGAAGGGACCGCCCGTTGCTTCCCCGATGAAAAAAGCCTCGGTACGGCCACCGAAATACCCATCCCGTTCCAGCTGGACAGCCGGTTCGCAATCGTGGATGAATATCCGGCGATCCATAAACCGGTGCCGAAAGGCGGCGAAGGACTGGGAAGCTTTGGTCATGGAAAACCGCCCCGTGTCGTGTTCCTTATTGAAAGCGATGTATTTCCGCATCGATGCAACCAGAATCTCTACATCGCGGCGGCAATAGCGGATCAGATCGTCCCGGCTCGAGCGCAGCGGATCGGTGTCCAATTTCTGCAAGCCGACGTCATCCCCCAGCTTTTTCAGGGAAAAGTCAAAATAGTTTGTAGTGGAGATTACCTTGATCGAGGATCGACCTTTACGGATGCAGAAAATATAGGTCAATCCCGCATCATAGAGAAAATCATAGGACCATCCCCAACGGGCAAAATAATAGTAGAAACGGGATGCCTGGAGATCGAAAAATGCGTTATGAGTGTAGACGGTCAGGGATTTCTTGTCACTTACCAACGTAGCGATGTATCGGCATAGAGATTCTGGATCTTGCCAAAGGTTCCAATCCTCTTGATCGGGCCGGGAGTCTTCCCGCCGGCGGATGAAACAAGTCCACCCAATCACGAACAGGTGTTTCTCATACCCTTGCCAGGATACGGGAAAGGTTTCGGTATCCAAGTACAACGATCGATCGGGGTAGGCTGTCGAACGATTTCCGGCAAGCGGTCTGGATTCGATCTCGCGGATCGTCATGCCGTCTTGCCGAGATCAATCACAGTTCCAGGGTTTCCCGGTACGGGGCGCTGATCTTGTGCCATTTTTCGGTAAACTCTACGGATTGGAGCTCCAAGCCGATATCCGACAAATAGACCTCATGGGTCGGTGTCCAAAGCGCGGCGATCGCATCCGAGTCGAGATCGGCATTTGAGTACACGGAAAAGGTTCGAGTTACGAATCGGTCGTTGACCGGATCATACCATTTTGCTTCCCCCACAAAATGATAGGATTCGGGACGCGCCCACGATCCCCGGAGATATTGTCCCCGTGAAAGCGGCGCGTCAAGATTCAGACCCCCCTGGATCGTTTCGGCGCGGGCACGGTAGAATGCGTTCGATGCATCGCGGTGTAGAAACTCGTTTGCATATCCAAGGCCTTGATCGCGGGTCCACCGTTTCAACATCTCCACCGTGCGCATAGTTGCCGCCACTTCTTTCATCCGCAGGAGCGCGATCCCCCGTTGCAAAATCCCCATACTATGGCTGGTTCGTGATCCACTCGGCCGATTCTTTGATCAAGTCACGATACAGATCTTCGATCCGACCCAACAGTTCTTCATAGTCAAACCGCGCCGTTTCCTCAGAAAAACCGGAAACAGGGGAGGCGTGAAGATGAGATATGAAATTGTCGAACAGTGCCCGATGCATATGCAGATCGTTGTCTAATGCAGCCAACAGCTCGATCTGATCAGAACGTGTCATGGATTTACCCTCCGGTAATAAGTATACGTCCAGCGAACCTCGATTGCAAGATTCGCTGGACGATTGTTAGAGTCGAGATCGAAGGGCAATCCAAAGCGATCGAATCGCCTCGTGCCCCTCGATCATCATAGGAGCCATCTCATCGATCGCCGGTTGTCGGCCCCCGGCTCGACCCGCCATGTCATAGAGGATTTCATCCAGGCGATCGATATGCTCCACCGCTTGCCTTGCTTGAGAGATCAGTTGTTTACGGATCGATCGTCCCGGCATGCTCTATTCTTCCCCGCCCAGATCGATCCCCTCGGTAGTCCCCTCGAGCAGATAACAGGCGATGTCCCACATGGACTGATTTTCTTTCCAGGGTACCTTGCCGTGATTCTCGAAGGCATACACGTTGCCCTCTTTAAGCAACGCTCCTTGAGATTTATCGAAAGCGTTCGACGTGAAGAAACTCACCAGTCCCGAATCGGTGTCCACGATATAGCGGTAGCTGTCGGGAATGTTCTCATTTTTCGATGCGACGATTTCCCGGCCCACGTAGCGACCGACGATCACGGTCCCTTCATCAAACTTGAGCAAAGCGGGAGCGATCCGTTTCAGCTCACCCGCTTCCTTTTTCGCACTGTAGAGTTCAGCGTAGCTTTTCTGTTTCATCTTTCTCTCCATCTTCAAAATCGATCAGACCAGCGAAAAACTTCCGCATATACAGTCTGACATTGGCATAGGCAGCGTGTTGTCCTTTTCCGTATTCACGAATAGACGGCAACCACTCGGCTACCCAAAAAGCCGCCGCCTGATATTTTTCGTTCCCTACCCAGTTCCAAAGCTGCCGACACGCCACCTTTAGCAGTTCCCTGTCAACTGCCGCACTTTTCACCGTTTCACCCCCTTTCCTTTCGGTGGGTCGATCCAGTCCGCTCCCCACTCGGTCCCGCATTTTCGGCAGTAGACCGAATTGGTTCGTCTGCGGTAGGTGACCCACTTTCCCCCGCAGCGCGGACACTCCAAAGAATAGTCCGGGTCAGCACGTTTCCGATGCTTGCTCATTGGCAAACCTCCCCTGTTATTTGATTCCCGTGATCTGCTCATAGGCGTCGGTCAATTCCTCTACCGTTTGTTCGCAGCCCCGGCGCATCTCATCCGGTAGATCGACGGAATTGATCATCCGGGCCATACCCGCAATCAAACCACGAATCCAACCGCGATCGAGACCCCGTTTGAAATCGTGATCCCGTTCATCGATGTCACGGATAAAATCCTTGACCAGCGTTTCTGTACAGCAAAACCATCCGTGCCAGTGCATTACTTCCGCTTGTGTCATGTCTCCACCCCCATGTATTTTTTGCCCCGCCTCGAGGGCAGGGCTTTCCTCGCATAATCATCGAAGATCTTCCAGGCGGGTTTGCTCCAATTCGACCGTCCCCCGCCCAGTTCATCGATCACCCGTATAAAGGAAAGAAGAACGATTTTACGACCGAGGAAGGATACAAGCGATCGTTTCCACCCGGCGCAGTCTATCGAGATTTTACCCGGCGTCATTACTTCCCCCGTCGGTCAAAACGATCCCCTCATCGATCTGCTTCTTTCCACAAAAGGGACAGAATACAAACTTGATCAATCCCCCGGCGACCCGACCTTTTTTCGGCGGTCCCCACGATTGGAAGGTTGCCCCGATCCCGTTGGTACCGTCTTTTTCGCTCCAGCGGGTTAATCCGGGGATGAACATCCGCTTGGCTTTCAAGTTCCCCTCGATCTGAGAAAGACAGGTACAGCTTGCATGGAAACGTGGTTTGTTATTGTTCTGCATATCCAAGCTCCAAGAAAGTCTGCATGGATTCAGCCAATTCGAGATACCACCACGGACCACGTTTCTCGATCGTAAGGAAATCACCGTATTTTGCCTTGATAGCAAAAACCCCATCATAGTCGTGGACGCATCGCCAACAGACGATTTCACTGCGGCGGAGATTGGCTTTGTACCATGACGTTTGCTCGATATACGGTTGGCTCACCCTTTCGTGGTGGCAGCGATTGCAAACCGTACCCTTTTTGCCCGAAAATACCCGGCGGTCTATCACGGTGGACCGCAGCCGTTTTCTATATGCCATACTGTAGATTATAGTTTGTGTGTGCGCGAATGTCAAGCGATTTATGGAAAAAGTTTTACTACGATCGGTTGCCGGTGGGGTGTATGATTTAGGTTACACTCCACCGGCGGCGGATCGCTGGGGTTCGATGCTTGGAGATTCCCCCACCCCTTATGCAAGATCCATGCCAATCAATCCTATGCAATTATCGTGCCAAACCTATTTTAGGGTCCAGATGGGGCGCACCCTACCCC
>Ga0180438_10008845_pt1 | contig 12702 bp, 12 predicted proteins | sample SS_ome_12_FD_132455 | JGI IMG/M metagenome (GOLD analysis project Ga0180438, IMG submission 132455) | Hypersaline lake sediment archaeal communities from the Salton Sea, California, USA - SS_3_D_2 metaG | ecosystem: Environmental > Aquatic > Non-marine Saline and Alkaline > Hypersaline >...
CAAAAGTGTCATTTAATGCCTTAATTTTCGGTGCCTTAGCTGCCAAGGTTAAGGTGCCGGCTTCGTCTAAAACCGGTATAGCCGAGGCTGAGGCCTCAAGTTGTGGCTGGTATTCTTGTAAAAGATAAGCATTAGCAGAGTTGGCTGCTGTTGAAATTCTTTGGCGGGGTTCAAGCTCTTCGCCCCCAACAGAAATTGCTAAAAATAATTCCTCATTGACAAAAAAAAGCCTTGAAGGGATTTCCTTATCGCCCCGAGTGGTGTCGCCTAAGGGAGCGGAAAAGTTGCCCTCAGAATCGGGTGACAAGGGCCACTGTTTTGAAACCCACAAAGGAGAGCCGCCCTTGTCTTTTGTATAAATTGAAAAAAACATATCAGTTGCTTTGCTTATTTGTTCGCCGGTGCTCGCCGTTAGTTTGCCGGAAAACTTTATGATCCAAGGGCTGTAATTGGCTGTTGTCGGGGTAACGGTGATACCTGGCTCAGGCGAGGGAGAAATAGCCATTTTTCTCTCCGAGGTTGTTGTTGGTTCTTGAAGTTCCATTTCCGGGAAAAGATGCTGCCAGGGCTTGGTAAAGATTAAAAGAAGCAATAAAAGCAATCCTGCGCCGGCAGCTAAGAGGGGCCAGCGCTCTTTGGCCATTTCCAAGATTTCTTCGCGGGTTAATTTTTTAAGCGGAGGTTTTTCTTGAGGTATCTGGCCCGGAGTTATTGGTACATCGGTTGGTATCAGGGGAGCGTCGGGTTTTCCCGGCATTTTTTCTTGAATAGCAAAGGGGTCGTTGGGGATTAGGCCATTAGTTTGTGTCCAGGCAAAAAAGCGCTTTAAGCTGGAGATTTTTCTGTCAATTGAGGCTGAGGCCAGCGAGAGATCAGTTTTTAAGTATTCTTTATACTTTCCAATAAGATTGGCATTTAATTGCTGCAAATCTATACCAGACTGGTATTCTTCAAGCCATAAGAAAAACTGCTGGACATCGCTAAGGTAGTTTTTGATGGTAGCTGGCGAGAGCTTTTCTTTGAGAAGAGCGTTTTCAAACTGGCCAAATAGTGTTTGTGTTGGCGGTGTTTGTATCTCATCAGCAGTTAGGTTTTTAAGATTTAGGGCGGGGCTTTGGGTAGTTATGTTTTTTTCTTCAAGGTAGCGGCCAAAGCGGCGCAGGGAAGAAAGCAGGCGGTTGGCCGTTGCCATTGGTGTTTTTTCCTGAAGAAGTGTCTGGCGAAAGGCTTCAAAAACAGGGGAGTCAAAAGTTTTTTGCGAGGTTTGTTTATGCCAGGACAGGAATTTTTCATCATCAGCAGTGTAGTTTTTGATGGAGTTTTTTGAAAGGTTTTGGTTTTTAAGCCAGGACTTAAAATTAGAAATATTTATTTGCTGGTGGCTGGTGGCTGGTGGCTGGTGGCTAGACTTTGCCATTTACTGTAAATTCTGCGGTTATTTTTAAAATTTTAACTCTGCAGATATTTCCTCTTATAATCTCAAAATTATAAAGAGGATTATACTCACTTTCGGCTGCTAAGTTCATACTAGAGGAGTTTAAGAGTTGATGTCAATAAGCAAATTTAAAGTAGCAAAAAAGAGGTCAAAAGAGATTAAAAAAGCGGATTTTAATGTTTTTTAGTAGGTTTTAGGCCATTTTTAATATATCTAAAGGTATCAAAAGAGTAATCACTAATATACGAATCAAAATTTAATATACAAATATACGAATAAAAAAATCACAAACCTCGATTTTTACAAAGGACCTATACAGAAAATTCGTATATTCGTATATTTTAAAAAATTTGTATATTCGCGAATACTCTGTCAATCAGCCACCTCCTTTGCTAATGCGCTGGCAATTAAAAAACACAAAGCTAGTCCAAGCAAAAACAGTGCTTGCCTTTTTTCTTTTTAGTGTGCTACCTTAATAATTAATATGGGCAATGCAGAGCAAACATATTCCTATGGCCGGGTGATTAGTCAGTCTTCTCACGGCGGGATTTTTAAGCTTTTTTTTCTTTTGTTTATTGTTGTTGGTTTTACCTTGGCAACGGCTCTAACAGCCAGCGAGTTTTTGGCTGAGAGAGTTTATCAGGCCGGCGGGGGAGTAATTTTAGTAGCACCCCTTAAAAAAACCAGCTGGCAGGACTTGGGGGTTGTGCCTGAGCCGGAGGTTGTTTTGCCGGTTAAGACTTTGGGCGGTTATGTGGACCAGCCGTTTTTATTTGACTCAGGTGCAGTGATTTCCTCTCTGCCTCGGGAGTTTGCCGAGAAGACTGGCCAGGACTTGGCTTTCTTGCCTCGATCAACCTTTAGAGGTTTTGGCGGGACGACCAGCTTTGCCTACCGGGGCGAGATGAACCTTTTGCTGGGGGAAAAGGAAGCAACTTTTCCGGTTGTTTTTACAGAGGCGATGGGCACAAAGTCTCTTTTGGGCAGAAAAGGCTTTTGGGACCAGTTCTCGGTTTACTTTAATCATAAAGAGAAGAGATTGGAGATTCGCGAGTAGTAATCACTAATATACAAATTTTTTAAAATATACAAATATACGAATTAAGAAATAAAAATAGATTTGTATATTCGTATATTAAATTTTGATTCGTATATTCGTGAATACTACAGCGCTATGTCTTTTTTAAGCCAAATAAACCAGCTTTCCTACAAAAAGATCCTTTCAATTGGGCTTTTACTTGCTTTGGTTTTTACTGTGCCGATGACCGTTTTATTGGTCCAGCAAAAGACTCGTTTTGCCTCAAGAGCTGCCTATGTAAAGCCTTTGCCGGCCATTGAGGCGGTTTTGCCGGCACCCGGGCCGGTGCCTGACGAGCCGCCTGAGATCGGTCGGGTTTTCCCTTTTTTGGGCAAAGCTGACGACATTGTTTTTTTGCAAGGGAAAAACTTTGGGGTAAACCCTTCAGTTAAAAGCCTAAAGTTTAGCGGCTTGCCGGTGCCTGACGCCAATATTGAGGTTTGGGAAAATGAACTGATTCAGTTTAGGATTCCCAAGGGGGCCAGTTCCGGTGTGGTTGAGCTTTCAACCGGCAGCCATCCGGCTTCAGTCAGCTATCCTTTTACAGTTTATGATAAAAATACCAAGTTAAAGCTTTCCAAAAAAGGCAATTTGGTAGTCGGGACAAATGCCGGAGAAGTTCACCATATCAAAGCTTGGCTTGGCGACGATACCCATGTGATTCCAGTTGAAGGCGAGGTGCCTGCGGGGAGTGGCGGCGAACGCTCAGTCCTAGACACTAACGGCGAACCAGTGCTTTCTATTGTTTTATATAACAAAGCAGGTCGAATACTTCCATTTTACGTCGACCCGGCAGAATGGGGGTTCTAGAAGAAGGTAGGAAAAGTAGGAAGGGTAGGAAAAGTAGGAAAGGAATGATTTGTAGGGGTCGACCCATGTGTCGACCCGCCCCATTCCAGCGAGGTTGGACCTTTATATGAGAAGGAGGAAATTTTTATTTAACCAGCCACAGTTAAAATTTATAATTTCTTTGTTATCTGGTGTGGGGCAGATTTTTGTAGGGACGGTTATCTTAGGCTATTTTTTTCCGGGAATTGCTGGCCCGATTTCATTTCCAACTTTTATAGCTGGTTTGTTTTCTGCTATAATTTGTTTTATAGCAGGATTATTTTTATCAGGAAAAGTTAAGGAGGATGACTAAATGGAAGATGGAATTTTCTTATCTGTAATTAGCTCACCGATTACCTCAGTTTTAATTTTATTTGTTTGGACAGGGCTTTTAATTCTTTTTATTAGAAAGGAGGGAGTATAAAATGTATGATCCCTTTTTGGCAGCTATAAATACTGTTGCTTTGTTTGCTCTTTTTGTAACCGGCGTCGGCGTCTTGCCTTTTATCCTGCAAGGAAAAGGGAAGAAAAGGTAGGCTTTTTCAACAATCAGCAATTAGCCCCACATAAATTCTTGATGCTCCACCTCCCCTTGACTTTTCTTCCTACTGTGTGTAATATTGCTGCATATTTGATAGGTTAAATTTTAAAAGATTAAGAATGATGTTTAAAATAGAGGGAAGCACAAAAGAGCAGGTACGTAGGTCGCTTAGTCAATGAACTCGACAGATTACTACAGCATTAGAGGCTGGAGATTTGGAGACAACAAGAAATTTAGGTTCAATTAGGTTTGGTAATTTAGGGCTTAGGGTGGATGTAGGAGATCTTTCTTTAGAGGAGCCAAACCTTTTCCTTTAGTGGCAGCAGCCCAGGAACTATTCCTTAACAGGCAGGTAGTGAGTGTAGTTCATCAAAGCCCAGAAGATGCAATGAGACTTCAACAAGGAGTTATTGGAACAGAAGCATTTAGTGGTAAACCATTGAGAATAACGAGAGATGAGCAGGAGTCCGATCCGTATAGCGGCCCTGTTGTTTATAGAGTTAGCTTAAACGAGGTTAGTAAATGATTTTCTCAAAATTTCTTTCCAGCCTTCTCCTTAAAAACACTTTTTAAAGAGGAGGGGGTTGGTGGAAAAAGACAGGCTCCCATCGGGAGCTTTTTTAATGGGTTGTAGTATTCACGAATATACAAATTTCTGGTAATATACAAATATACGAAAAAATATCCCCGGTCAAAGCCGGGGCGTGATTAAAATGACCCCTCACCGGAGGTAAGGGGCGAGATTGACTGTATTTAAGCAAAAAAATGGGGATTGTCAAGGAGAGAAAGTAATTGAGTAATTAAGGGTTTGCTCTTTTTATAAAAAACAGGCCTTTTATAAAAAACAAGCTTTTTTCAGGGTCCGTCCTCGGAGTAATCCAGGACGGACCCTGACGGAAATTGGCAGAACTTTAAAGTAGTTAAAGCTAAACATAAAATATGGAGGTAAAAGATGTGCAGGAAATATTGAAAAGAGGACTTGCTAGAATAACTGGCAAGGCAAGAAAGGAGTCCAAGAAAGTGCCAGAGATGCTTACTTTTTATGCTGGCAGGAAAAACTATGATTATAGTAGTAGGCTACATCCACCTTGTGTTTTTGGTGGAGACTGTATTCTCCCTTGTGATCCTGAGGAGGCGATTAGAACTCATCTCCAAAAAGGCACGACACTAAATACTATAGCTTGGTACCATGCCAAAAGAAGTAAAGGGTGGTCACCAGGAATTTCATTGACGCCTCATTTAGAAACTGCAGTAGGTATTGTAAGAGGGAAATCTCAAGGAGAAGGCGGAGTGGTTGTTGAGGTAGAAGTCCCAAGAGATGAGGTGATTTCGATTGAAGAGTTGTATCAAAAAGGTGGATGGACCCTAGACGGTTTAACTGAAGAGCAAATTGAAAGAGAAAGAGAGCACGTTTATTTAGGAGGAATGAAGAGTCCCGATGATAAATATAAACCGCTTGTTGTAAAACAGGTGCACCAGGTTTCTCCGGAGAGATAGATGAAAAAAAACAAACAAAAAGACTATGACCATCGCGTAATCGAATCTAAATGGCAGCGCGTATGGGAGGAGCGGAAGTTAAACCAGCCCGACCTTGAGAACGCCAAAAACCCTTTCTATAACCTCATGATGTATCCTTATCCCAGCGCTGAGGGGTTGCATGTGGGCAATATGTATGCTTTTACCGGCGCGGACATTTACGGACGCTACAAGCGCATGCAGGGCTTTGATGTTTTTGAGCCGATAGGCTTTGATTCCGGCGGTATTCACTCGGAAAACTTTGCTATCAAAATGGGCGTCCATCCCCGAAAGATGGTCGCTCAAAATATATCAAAATTTAGCAAACAGCTTCACAAAATCGGCGCCATGTATGACTGGAGCCGGACAGTTGACGCGATGGATCCGGCTTATTACAAATGGACGCAGTGGATTTTTATAAAGCTTTTTAAAGCAGGCTTGGCTTACAAAAAGCAAGCGCCGGTCACCTGGTGTCCGTCATGTAAGACGACTTTGTCAGATGAGCAGACGGAAAAAAAGCTAAAAGCTAAAAGCTTTAAGCTAAAAGCTGATAGTGACGAAACCGTCACTGTCTGTGAGAGGTGCAAAACTGAGATTGAAAAGAAAAACATGGAGCAGTGGTTTTTTAAAATTACTGATTATGCAGAGAGGTTGCTCAAGAACACGGAGAAGTTAAACTGGACAGAAAAAGTACTTATTGCCCAGAGGAATTGGATAGGGAAGAGTGAAGGAATTAATATTGACTACAAGATCGTTGGCCACAAAGGCAAAAAGGTTACCTGTTTTACTACCAGGCCGGATACTAATTTTGGGGCAACATTTGTGGTTTTGGGTCCTGAACACCCACTAATAGATCAGATAACCACAAAAGATAACAAAAAAGCCGTTAGCAAATATATAAAACAAGCGCTAGCCAAAACTGAACAGGAGAGAATTGCCGAAGCCACAGAGAAAACCGGCGTTTTTACAGGAGCGTATTGTATTAATGATTTAACCAAAAAGAAAATGCCCATTTGGGTGTCTGATTTTGTTTTAGGCCATGTAGGCACCGGAGCAGTTGTCGGCGTGCCCGGCCACGATACCCGCGATTTTGAATTTGCTAAAAAGTTTGGTATACCAATCATTAGAGTTGTGATTGGCAGTGACGGCGATAGATCGCCAATTACCCGCGTAGAGCAGGTGTATGAAGGGGAGGGAACGGTGGTTAATTCAGGGTTTTTGGATGGGATAGATACTGACAAAGCGACTCAAAAGGTGATGGATTTTCTTGAAGAAAAAGGCTGGGGCAGGCGGGTGACTAATTATAAGCTCCGCGATTGGTGCATTTCAAGGCAAAGGTATTGGGGACCGCCAATTCCGCTTGTTTTCTGCGAAAACTGCGCGGAAAAAGCAAAAAGCAAAAAGCAAAAAGCAAAAAGCAAAGAAGAATTTAACAAAGGAGAGATTGAGAATCCGGGCTGGTTTGCCGTGCCGGAGGAAGATTTGCCAGTTTTATTGCCAGACACTGACGACTACCTGCCCGCCGATTCGGCGGGTAAACCAGACGAGGTTGGAGGTAAGTCCGCCGATTCGGCGGGCAAGGCACCGTTGGCGCGATTGCCTGAATTTTACAAAACCAAGTGCCCGTACTGCGGCGGACCGGCCAGAAGAGAAACAGATGTTTCAGATACGTTTTTGGACTCGTCTTGGTACTTCTTAAGATACCCTTTTACTGACAAAAAAGATGAACCTTTTGACTTGAGCTTTTATAGGAAAAAGTCGTCAGCTACCAGCTACCAGCCACCAGCAGCCAGCAGCCAGAAAGAAAAAACTGGAAACTGGAGACTGGAGACTGGAGACTTGTTACACAAGTGGTTGCCGGTTGACCAGTATACTGGCGGGGCCGAGCATTCGGTTCTGCATCTGATGTATTCCAGATTTATTACCATGGCTTTGCATGACATGGGGTATCTAGGGTTTGAAGAACCTTTTCCTAATTTTTATGCCCATGGGCTTTTGATTAAAGATGGCGCTAAGATGAGCAAAAGCCGGGGCAATGTGGTAAACCCTGATGAGTATATTGAAAAATACGGCGCTGATGCCTTGCGGTGCTATTTGATGTTTATCGGCCCATTCAGCCAAGGAGGCGATTTCCGCGATACTGGGATGCGTGGGATGTATAGGTTTGTGAGAAAAATCCATCGTTTGGCGATGAAAACCATAGGTCAGAGAGCACGTGGCACGCGGCACGCGGCAGGCAATAAAAAAGAAAAGAGAAACCACGAGCTATCTGCTACGAGCCACAAGCAAGAAATCGAAGATTTATTAGATAAAACAGCCTATAAAATAGGCCAGGATATTAGCAGATTCAAGTACAACACTGCTATTGCTAAGCTGATGGAGTTTGTTAATGTTTGGGATAAAAACGTAGAGAAAACAGGGCCGGATTTAGCAGCCAAGGTAGCGATAGTGATAGCGCCGTTGATGCCATATCTCGCGGAGGAGATATGGCAAGTCGCCAGTAACCAGCAGCCAGTCACCAGTAGTCAGAAAGCTACCAGTCACCAGCAGCCAGTAGCCAGCAAGAAGAAACTGGAAACTGGAAACTGGAGACTGGAAGCTAGAAATTGGAGTGTTCATCAACAACCCTGGCCAAAGATTGATAAAAGCAAGCTAAAAAAAGACAAAGTCTTAATTGTTGTTCAAATAAACGGAAAACTAAGAGAGAAGCTGCAAGTTGCAAGCGGCAAGTCGCAAGATAAAGAATTGATAGTTAGAGAAGCAAAGAAAACTGAAAAAGTCCAAAAATACCTAAAAGGCAAAACCATCAAAAAAACAATCTTCGTTCCCGGCAAGCTGGTCAATTTTGTAGTTTGAGTAATTGATTACTGAAGCTGTGTACTTTTATGGAGAATGGACACTTTCAGGGTCCAACCCTGGCGGATGCCAGAGTTGGACCCTGACGAAATCAGGAAATCTACAAAATTTTTGTGAGCAAATTAAGATAAAACTGTCCGAGAAAAAATTGACAGGGTGGGGTATAATTAAAAAGAAAGTAGGGAAAGTAGCCCTAAACCATTCCTGCCTGTAAAAGGGCCTACGGCCTCTACTTACAGGCGCGTCAGGCTCAGGGTAAACGCCAGTAGGAAAAGTAGGAAAGGAAATAAAAAATTCCATCTTTAAAAGGAGGTAAAAATATGAAGTGTTTATTCAAGAGGGGGGGTCCTTCTGGGCGAGAGAAAGGGAAAGCATTGAATAATATAACTGATGCTAGCTTTAATATTGCTTTGAAGATAGGCTTTGGAAGAGAACAGGATGTGATAGATGAAGCTATTAAATGGCGAGATCAGGAAATGGAGAAGGCAGACGCTTTAGGTATAGACGTAGGTGAGCAAACACGAGCTGCAGCCAAGGGAAGGACTGCTGCAGAGGCCGCTTTAGGGCGCTAATTTTTTGAAGAACGGACATTTATTTTTATTTTTTTTCTTGATTTTCTCAGGGATTTTTCTGGTGATTGACAAGAGAGGGGGAGTTGGTAGAATAGAAGTAATATGAGAAACAGAGTTGTTATTGATCCAAAAGTTATGGTTGGTAAGCCTGTAATTGCCGGCACAAGGATTACAGTGGAGCAGATTTTAAGAATGCTTGGTCAGGGGATTGCTGCTGATGAGATTCTTGATGATTTTCCCCAGCTTGAAATAAAAGATATTTATGCAGCAATAAACTATGCTTCTGCTTTAGTTGCTCATGAAGAAGTCTACCCCAAATTTATCAAAGCCGAGGCTTAAGTTCTTAGCTGATGAAAGTTTTGGTATTAAAGCCTTCCGCTATTTTTTATTAAAAGGCTTAGATATTACATCAGTTAGCGAGATTTCTCCAGGGATTCCAGATACCCAAGTTTTAAAACTAGCTTCCAAAGAAAGGCGAATTCTTATAACTCTTGATAAAGACTTTGGTAATTTAGTTTTCAAGCAAAAAATTTATCCTGTTGGCGTCATTTTTCTTCGTTTGTTAAAAGAAAGTGTTGAAAACAAAATCCAGGCTGTAGAACATCTATTGTTCTATTTCTCTGAGAAAATTTTGGGAAATTTTGTCGTTTATCAGGAGGGCAAGATACGTTTTCGAAAGATTGAGACAATTAAACATTAGCAGGAGGGTGCCGCCAACGGGAGTCGAACCCGTCTTTCTGCCTTGAAAGGGCAGTGTCCTAGCCGATAGACGATGGCGGCTGGGGTAGAGTTAAGATATTATACCTTATTTTTCTCCTTGTTTTCTACAGAATTTTCTTTTAGAGTGGGTAGTAATCACTAATATACAAATCAAACACAAATATACAAATATACGAATATGCCCAAAGAATTTGCCCAGAATGAGATTTTAGAAAAGCTTCTTGAGGAGCCGGGGAAAAAGACTTCTTTTGACCTTAAAAGATTTATTTCCAAAAATCCAGTAGCGGTCGGTGCTGCTATATTAGGAGCAGGTTTGACACTTTTTGGTATTGTTTTTTCTTTGCGGAATTTCAATTTTGCAAAAAATCAAGTTGAGATTATTGAGGCAGAAAGCACTGGGGAAATCAGCGGAAAAGTCATTGTCCATCTAGCCGGCGCAGTGGAGAAACCAGGAGTTTATGAGCTGGAACCCGGCGTGCGGCTAAATGACCTTTTAAGTTTAGCCGGCGGTTTATCTGATAATGCCGACAGAAGCTGGTTTGCTAAAAATATCAATTTAGCTCAAAAGGTATCAGATGGAGTCAAGATTTATATTCCATTTGAAGGCGAACCCGCCGATTCGGCGGGCAAGTCAGGCGTGGTTGCGGGGATTTCTGAAAACTCCGGCAGTATAAATATAAATACAGCTTCTCAGTCCGAGCTTGAGTCTTTGCCTAAAATCGGGCCGGTTACCGCCAAGAAGATTATCGATTACAGAACCCAGAACGGCAGTTTCCAGTCAGTTGAGGATTTATCAAAAATCTCCGGCATCAGCAGTAAGACGGTGGAGGAGATAAGAAAACTGGTTACAGTTTTTTAAACTTCGTAATTAGTAATAAGTAACATGTAATATGTAATTTTGATTATTTCTTTTTTACGTATTACGTATTACGAATGACGTATTACAAAATTGAAGATTTAGCCATTTTAAGTAAAGGTCAAGCGTCCTTTTTTTGTTCGGCAGTAGAAAAAATTGAATAACTATCTTGTATTTTATAAAATGCGGATATTTTTTTTGATACTTTTTGTTACCTTTTGCTTGGTTTACCTAGTCAGATTCAAGACTTATCCGCAAACCAAATTAAAACCAAATACAAATTATACGATTTCAGGTGTTATATCCTCAGAACCTTTAATATCGGATGTCTCACAAACCCTGAAATTGGGTGATTTTCGCATAAAAACTGCAAAACTACCTAACTATGTCATTGGAGATAGGCTAAAAATTTCTGGCAGGCTCGAAGAAAGAGTGATAAACAGATTTTATAGTAAGTTTTGGTTTATATATCCGGAAATAGAGGTAAGGCCGAAAAAAAGAAATGAAAGTTATGGAGCGGGGGATATGTGGCTTAATTTTTTAAAGATTATTGCCAGCTTGCGTGCCAGGTGCGATGATTATTTTTCCCGCGGCTTGCCTAGTCCCCAGGCAAACTTGTTATCCGGCATACTTTTAGGGAGTAAAACCTCTTTTTCTCCCCAGTTTTATGAGAGCCTGCGTCAATCAGGCACCTTGCATATAGTTGTTGCCTCGGGCATGAATATTGTCATTTTGGCAAAGATAATCTTTGATTTTTTGATTAAAAAGTTTAAAAGAAATGTGACTATTTTTGTTATCTTTTTTTGTATTTTGATATATATGGCCCTGGCTGGTTTTGATCCGCCGATTGTTAGGGCTGCAATTATGGCTTTTTTGGCCTTTTTAGCCCAGTTTTTAGGCCGGGCTTATTGGGGGGGTTTTGGACTGTTTTTAGCTGCTGGCATTATGCTTTTAGCAAACCCTTTTCTTTTGTTTGAAGTTGGCTTTCAATTGTCAGTCGTAGCCACCGCCGGGTTGATTTTTGTCGGGCCGCGGGTGAAAGGGTGGATTGAGGGGGCTTTGCAGAAATTCCAGCAGGGTCAGACCTTGCCGACTGCAAGGTCTGACCCTGCCTTAGCTGGGAGGATATTAAATTTTTTCAAAAACGACTTTGTGGAGACGGTTTCTGCGCAAATAGCGGTTTTGCCGATTTTGCTGTCAACCTTTGGACAGTTTAACTTGCTAAGCATTGTGCCCAATGTTTTGATTGGTTTTTTAGTGCCTGGTTTGATGCGTTATGGGCTTTTATATCTTTTGATAGCTTTTGTAGTATTTCCTCTAGCGCGGTTGGCCGGATTTTTCCTCTGGGTGCCTTTGAGCTATATGGTGGAGATAATAAAGCTTTTCGGCAAAATCGACTGGCTGGTTTTGCGGCTCTCTTTGCCTTGGTGGTGGGCGTTTCTTTGGTGGGCAGGGCTGTGGCTAGTCCTTGCCAAAAACCGCGGGAAAGCGGAGAATGGAGAAAGAGAGGAGAGAATATGCCTTATAGGTCCAATAGATCTTATAGGTCAAATAAGACCTATATGACAGACAAGAAGTTAGGCTTTGGTGGCTACCGGAACCTTCGTTCTTACCAACAAGCAGAAATAATCTATGACTACACTTGCGAGTTTTGCGAAAAGTATATGACCTATAAGACCAACAAGTCCTATAGGACTTATGACCAAATGGTCCAGGCTGCTCGTTCTGGCAAACAAAATATCGTTGAAGGCTCGCAAGCCTCGCGAACTTCAAAAAAGACAGAGTTAAAGCTTTTGGGTGTTGCAAGAGCTTCTTTAGAGGAGTTGTTGGTAGACTATGAAGACTTTTTGAGACGACGGAATTTGCTCCTTTGGAGCAAAGACTCACCTAAAGCCCGAGAAATTCGGGCCCTGGCTTATAGGTCCGATAGGTCGTATAGGACTTATATGCGGTTTCTGGCAGAGCCAGAAACCGCTGCTAACGTAGCCATTTGTCTGATAAAGCAGGCAAATTATCTTCTGGATCGCCAGATTGCTTCTCTGGAGAAAGAGTTTGTAGAAAAAGGTGGCTATACAGAGAGCCTGTTTAGGAAGAGATTGGAGTATAGGAGGGAGAAGTGATAAGACCTATAGGTCCTATAGGACAAATAAGTCGTATTTTAAGGAAAAAGTTTTACTTTTTCCTTTTTATTTTCTTTGGCCTGGCAGCAGGTATAGCTAGCCAGTGGCCGGATGGGAGGATGCGTGTGGTTTTGTGCGATGTTGGGCAGGGTGATGGGATTTTGTTGACCCAGGGTTTTAC
>Ga0180438_10008846_pt1 | contig 12701 bp, 6 predicted proteins | sample SS_ome_12_FD_132455 | JGI IMG/M metagenome (GOLD analysis project Ga0180438, IMG submission 132455) | Hypersaline lake sediment archaeal communities from the Salton Sea, California, USA - SS_3_D_2 metaG | ecosystem: Environmental > Aquatic > Non-marine Saline and Alkaline > Hypersaline >...
GGCCACAATCGGATGATCCACAACGAGCTGCACCATAGCGGCTATTCCGCCGTGCTCATCACCACTCGCGTGACACCTGATCGGAGCCTCAATGGGGAAGGCGGCAGGACGGTTCGCCGGCACGAGATTGCGGCCGAGGACATCGGCCGTCGGCGCGGTGGATACGAGAGCTGGAAGACTCGCGAGAAGTACAACCATGCCCGACACAATCTGTTGGAGTACAACGAGATCTCGCATTCGGTTCAGTTGCTCTCGGATGGAAACGGCATCTATGTGTCAGGGACGGGGAAGGGCAATATCGTCCGTTACAACTACCTGCACGACAACCGAGCCCACTCCCTGCCGGCGGCCATCCGTTGCGATGATGACCAGCATGAGACGCTCATCTATGGAAACGTCCTCTACAACAACGCCGGCTTCTCTGCAGGCATTGCCTCGAAGGGCGTCAACGACATCATCAACAACTTCATCGTGGCTCCTGCAGTCGTGCCCAGGTCGGGCTATATCAGTTTCGAGTGGGTTCCGGTAACAGGCTCGAAGGCGCGGCGCAACATCATCATTTCCCATCCTGACGGTGGCAAGGCCCACAACGAACGGCTGAGAGTGGGACAGACTTCTGTTGGTCCCAAGCTTGAGTCAACGGACATGGATTCGAATCTCTACTTCCATCCAACGGACCCGCACTGGATGGACGAGCATCTTCAGAAGATGCGGGGGGTCGGGAAAGAGAAAGCCAGTCGCGTCGGCGATCCGCTCTTCGTGGACCCGGCCGGTGGCGACTTCAGTTTCCAAGAAGGTAGTCCGGCACTCAAGCTGGGGATCGAGCCGCTGGATGTCTCGAAGATGGGCAGAAGAGATATGGGGACCAAGTGATTGACTGCTCCGTGTGGCCAATGGCGGGCGGACCATACCGTGCTATCTGGAAAGGAAGAGCCGTGAAATCGAAGTCATTGACGCTGTTGGGATGTCTCTGCATTCTGCTGCTGCACGGCATCGCGGCGGCTCAGACCGGCGCGACGGCTCAGTCTGATGTGGTTGCGAAACAGTTGCAGTGGTTCAAGGATGCGAAATTCGGGATGTTCATCCATTTCCAAGCCCCACGAAGTGGCAACTTCACCCCGAGCAATCTTGATACTGCCGAGTGGGTGCGTATCGCCAAGGCCGGTGGGATGAAGTACATCACGCTGACCACATCCCAGAGTTCTCACGTCCCTCTCTGGAAGTCCTCTTTCTCGGATCGGGACGTCACGGATCGGACCTCGTTCAAGCGTGACATCGTGAGGGAATTAGCCGCTGCATGTAAGGCGGAGGGGCTCCGGCTGGGTTGCTACTATCCGATCGCTGACCCTCCCAATCCGCTGTACAACGAAGCCGAAGTGGGGGGAGATATCGTGCCGTATGTCGATTACCTGCACGGCATGATCAAGGAACTCTGCGAGAACTACCGGCCCTGTCTCATCTGGTTTGATGCTTCGCGCAGATTCAGGGACCCTGCTGCCAAGCCCTTGCTTCGGCAGCAAGACATGGTGAATATGCTTCATTCTTATGGAACTCTCTCCAATAGCAGACTTGGCGATGATGATGCGTTGAAGTATGTGGATTACCTCACCATGAACGACAACATGGCCCCTTCCATCAACCTGGGGGTCTATTTCGAGTCAGCGGTGACCATGGGTAGATCCTGGCACTTCAGAGCCAACGACACCCTGAAGTCTCCTCAAGTCCTTCTCGAGCAACTTATCAATACGGCAGGCAACGGAGGGAACTATCTCCTCAATGTGGGACCTGACAGGAACGGGGTCATCCCACAGGATATGGAGGAACGGCTCAAGACCGTGGGGGAGTGGCTCAAGAGGAATGGCGAAGCCATTTACGCAACCGAGCCGGGACCGTACCGGTACGAAATAAGCTGGGGAACGATCACGCAACGTAAGGATGAAGACAGCACCAGTCTATATCTCAACGTGGTTGATTGGCCTGAAGACGGGACGTTCACCCTGTTTGGCGTGAACAATTCAGTGCGGAGTGCATCCCTGCTGGCCACGGGCAAGGCGCTCAAGAGCGAATCGAAGTTGGATGCGTCTTCCGGGCAAAGGCTCATTACGCTGGACGTTCCTCAAGATGCGCCGGACGAACATGTCTCGGTGATCAAACTCGTGGTTGCGGGGACCGTGTCGATGGATCCGGCCTTCATGCAACTGAGCGACGGCAAGGTCATCATGGATACCTACAACGCCACGATTCATGACCTGCGGCGCGTGCCCGGCAAACCAACCAAGGCCATAGACATGAAGATGTTCACGGTCCCGGATAGACGGCCCATGCAGCCGGGCGAGATCACAGGACCGTGGGATTATCAAATGTATAGAAAGCCGGGCGAGGGGATCATGCCGGGCAGGGCCATCACCGTTTCAGGCTTCCAAAGCAAGGGACAGGCCTTGACTTGGAATTTCACACTATACAAGCCTGGTGCTTTCAATGTTGTGATTGCTTGCCGTGGAGTCGGAAACCGAAACCCGGGCGTAGAAGGAAAGCTGCGTGCGAAAGTCGCCGGGCAATCCGTAGAGAATGGCCTGGACTTCTACAAGCTTGGTGAAGCCCGCCTGGGAACGGTGCGAATAGACACCCCAGGGTCGCATACCTTGACCCTTGAAGTTGCCTCCGATTTCAAGAATGCGCCCAGATTTCAGAGCGTCACGCTGGTGCCCGTAACCCATGATGAATAAGCCACACGAGAACAAGGATACGTATGCTTGGTCTTGCTGGCATCACAGAAGATCACGCCACTGCATTGTGTAAGAAAGGAAATGCCATGAGGATCAAACCACTAGCGTTGTTGGGATGCCTCTGCATTTGGTTGCTGTCCGGCGTCGTGTCAGCTCAGACGCCAACCGCCGAAGATCGGATGAAGTGGTTTCAGGACGCGAAGTTCGGGATGTTCATCCATTTCCATGTCGGAAACAAGAGTGGATTCAATCCGGACTGTGATGCCGGCCAGTGGGCACGTGTTGCCAAGGCCGGGGGGATGAAATATGTCGTTCTAACCACGAAGCACCACGCTGGATTCTGTCTCTGGGACTCCGCGCTAACAGATTGGAATGTTGTTGATCAAACGCCATACAAGCGTGATATCGTAGAGGACTTGGCAGCAGGATGTAAGGCCGAGGGACTCGAGATGGGCTGCTACTATTCGATTGCAGACTATCACCATCCCTTGTACGAGCCCAAGTACCAAAACAGGCCCCATTTGCGAACTGGAACGCGCCCTGGCGCTGATATTGAAAAGTACATCGACTTCATGTTCGGTCAGCTCGAAGAGCTGTGTGAGCTCTATCATCCTTGCCTCATCTGGTTTGATGGTGGAAGTGGCTTCAGCAATCCTGCTTATAAGCCCCTGCTGCGCCGAAAAGAGATGGTTGATATGTTGCATTCTTACGGCACCCTCTCCAATAGCCGCCTTGGCGATGATGATGCGTTGAAGTTTGTGGACTACCTGAGCATGAACGACAACATGGCGCCTTCCATCAACCTGGGTGTCTATTTCGAATCCGCGGTGTGCATGGGCAAGTCCTGGAACTATCGCGACAATGATACTGTGAAATCTCCCCAAGTCCTTATCGAACAACTTGTCCGTATTGTCGGAACCGGCGGGAATTATCTCCTCAATGTAGGACCTGATCAGAACGGCGTCATCCCCAAGGAGATGGAGGCAGGACTCAAGACAATGGGGGATTGGCTAGAGAAGAACGGCGAGGCCATTTACGGAACTGAGGCCGGGCCCTATCGGTATGAGATAAACTGGGGGTCGATCACGCAACGTAAGGGCAAGAGCAGCACCAGCCTTTATCTCAATGTGGCTGACTGGCCTGAAGATGGGGCGTTCACCTTGTTTGGCGTGAACAACCCTGTGCTGAGTGCATCCCTGCTGGCCACGGGTGAAGCGATCGAGCACGAAACGAAAGTCGACGCTTCTTCCGGGCAGAACATCATCACGCTGGAAGTTCCCAAGAACGCGCCTGACGAATATGTCTCGGTGATCAAGCTCGTGGTGGCGGGGACCGTGTCAATGAATCCGGCACACATGCAGCTCTGCGATGGCAAGGTCATCATGGATACCTACAATGCCACAATTCGTGACGTGGAGGATGTGCCCGGCAAACCGACGAAAGCCATCGACATGAAGATGTTCACCGTTCCGGACAGACGGCCGATGCAGCCGGCCGACTACCAAGGGCCCTGGGATTATCAAATGTATAAGAAACCGGGTGAGGGGATCATGCCGGGCAGAGCCATCACCGTTTCAGGCTTCCAAACCAAGGGGCAGGCCTTGAGTTGGGACTTCAAAATATACAAGCCTGGTACCTACGAGATACTCATTGACTGCCGTGGAGTCGGGAACCGAAGCCGGGGCGTGGAAGGCCGGCTGCGTGTGAATGTTGCCGGGCAGTCTGTAGAAAATGGCTGGGACTTCCAGAAGCCTGGTGAAGCCCGTCTGGGAACGGTGCAAATAGACACCCCAGGATCACATACACTAACCCTTGAAGTTGCTTCTGATTTCAGAAATGCGCCCAGATATCGAAGCGTCACGCTGGTGCCCGTAACTCAGAACGAATGATCGGCAGGAATACTGGCATACGTGTTCTTGATCACCTGGCGATAACGATTGGACAAGTATGGACGTTCAAGGCAATGCAATGAAGAAAGGCAATCGCATATCTAGCTGGGGCCTGCTCCTGTCAACGGTGTTGATGTTGAGCGCGACGGCGTTTGTTTGTGCTCAGGAGGCGGAGCGGACTGCGCCGTCACCGCCGACTTCACCGCCAGTTAAGGTCTTCCAACTGGCTCCGGGTGATGTGACAGCGATGATCGCTTCAAGCGGGGAACTGTCGGGAAATGCGAAGCGTCATTTCAGGAGTGCCAACGTGGTGCATGGCTTTTCGTCGCCAAGGGATACGGTCACCTGGACGGTCATTGCTCCGGTGGAAGGTGATTACGTGGTCAGCGTGCTCTTCAGTAAGAGAGAGCAGGTGAATCTGGAAGTGAGTTCGGGGGGCTCTGTTCTGACTGCCCCGTCCCTGGTCCGGACCTGGGAGTATCGCCCCTTCTTCTGGCGTCAGGAACTGCCCGGCACATTGCGACTGAAGGCCGGTGAGAACCGGATCACCTTTCGCCTGCCCGATGCAGAACCTGCGACGACGTCGGAAGGAAATCGCGCCACGAGATCCCCGCGCTTCGGACAAGGGGTGACAGAGGAGTTTCATCTGTTCTCGATCGAATTGGGCACAGCCGCTGCTCGCAAGGCACAAGTGGAGCGGGCGCAGGCGATTCGGGGTGATACTTCGTGGATGATCGATGGAAAATACGGCATTTTTGTCCATTGGTCGGCATTGAGTCATGGCTTCACGGGCAACGAACCGAGGGCCAAGTGGTTTCAGAAATCGGTGGACATGTTCAATGTCAAGGTTTTCGCCGACGCCATCCAGCGCACCGGTGCGGCCTGGGTGACATTAACAGCGACGCACCAGGGATTCTATTGGCCTGGTCCCAACGCTGCCTTGGACAAGATTGCGGCGGGGCGCACCGCCCGGCGCGATCTGCTGGGCGAGATCATTGACGAGCTGGACCGGCGGGGCATTCGCACGCTCTTCTATCTGCATACCGGCTATAACGGCTATGACCCGCAGGTGTGGCGGGAAGCGGTGGGTGCCAACGATCCGAACACAAAGCGATTCAGCGACAATATCGAGGCGATCTTACGCGAGTGCAGTCTGCGCTACGGCGAGAAGCTCAAGGGCTTCGGCTATATGGACGGGGCTCTGGCATGGGACTATCCACTGAACCCCTCCTGGGAAGGCTGGGCACGCGCCATCAAGGCCGGCAATCCGAAGGCCGTGGTGGGGTTCAGTTCGAACCGAGGGCCGACCGTCAGCCCATTTAGCGAGTTAGCCGTGACCGACGGCGGCAGCGAGTTGCGACAGCCCGATCCGCAACTCATCGGCCCAGGGCGGCAGTTGGGTAACGTCACCACGGCATGGTGGTGCCTGATGGACCGCGGAGGTTGGCTTGCCAACCAGCCCATGAATGGCCGGATCAGCGGTGGCCCGGTCCATTCCACTGAGGAGTATGTAGACTTCTTCCAACGCATGGCGGCGACCAAGATCCCCGTGACCATCAATCTGATCATGACCGCCGACGTTACAGACGAACATCCCATTTTCAATCCCCAATGCATGGCCGTGCTGGAAGAAGTGCGTAAGGCCATTCGAGGAGGTCATCGATGAATCATCTGAGGATATGGATCGGAGTAAGCCTGTTGGCTTCAGTGGCTTCAGGCGAGGAGATTGAGCCAACCTGGGAGTCGTTGGCGGCACACTACCAGGTGCCCGATTGGTTTGTGGATGGCAAGATCGGAGTGTGGATGCATTGGGGCATCTCTTCTGCTGCCGATGAAAACCGTCCGAACGACGGGTCGTGGTATGGCCGCAACATGTATGGTGGAGGAAAGGCGGTCGCTAGGACCTTGTCCGCGTGGCATACCAAACGATATGGGCCTCCGTCGGAGTTTGGCTACGAGAAGATGATCCCACTGTTTAAGGGCGAGAAGTGGGATCCGGACGCTTTGGTTGCTTTCGTCAAAGACAACGGTGCCCGCTTCATCATGCCCGTGGCCTGTCATCATGACAACTTTGACATGTACGACTCCTTTCACCCGTGGAACTCCGTGAAGATGGGGCCCAAACGGGATACGCTTAGGGAATGGAAAGAGGCAGCCACGAAGCACGGACTCAAGTTCGGCGTTTCCACTCATCTCTACTGGTCGCCCGGTTGGTTCAGGCCGGCCCGCAAGCACCAGAAGCCGGGGACGTTGGAGTGGAAGCTCTTCAACATGGACTACGATCCCAGGGACTTCAGCACGCAAGACAGTTGGAATGAGCACTGGTACGCCCGTTGTTGGGAGATCATCGAGAAGTACGACCCCGATCTATTCAACCATGATTGCGGTACGTACCCCAAGATAGGAGGTGGCAAGGGGCTTGGCATCAAGCTCTTCACAAATTTCATCAACCGCGATCTGCAGGAAAACAACGGCAAGCAGACCGTGGTCTTCTCCACGAAAGACCCCAAGCTGGATCGATCCGCCTTCACCTACAACCTGGAACGAGGCGGCGCCGGGGAGATTAAACCCGAGCCTTGGATGTGGGCAACCGATCTATCGGGCGGCTGGTTCTATCGCGCAGCCGCAGTGAACAAGATGAGCATCCCCGTGATGGTGGCAAACGGCGTGGATGCGATCAGCAAGAACGGGGTCGTCATGCTGAACATCGCCTTGCGTGGCGACGGGACCATACCCGAGAAGCAGGCCGCCTATCTCACCGCGTTTGGCGATTTCCTGAAGACCAACGGCGATGGCATCTACGGCAGCCGCCCGTGGAAGACGTTTGGTGAAGGGCCACTGGTGGTTGAGGATGGTCGTCAGGGCGAGAACCACAGGGACTTCACCCAGGAAGATATCCGCTTCACCACGAAGGACGGCATGCTCTACGCATTTGTGCTGGCCCCGCCAACCGAGGACATTGTCATCAAAACGCTGGCGAGCGGCGGATTGCTCGACCGTGAGATTGTCGACGTCACGCTGATGGGTAGCGACGAGAAGATCAAGTGGACTCGCTCTGCGGATGCCTTGACGATCCAGTTGCCCGAGACCTTGCCGGGGGGAATCGTCAACGGTTTCCGCATCCATTCCAAGCACGAGTGAACGAGAGGTTGCCATGAAACAGAACGACTCGATGAAGATTACAGGGTCAGCCTTGTTGGTTTGGGTCGTGATGGCGCTGTTGGCAACAGCAGTGCGGTTCACGCGGAGCCAACGGTTAGTCGTGGTCGCTTGCCAACCGTCTCAATGAACAGGGAAACTCGCAATGACTACGGAACGGACTAAGCCCAGGCAGAGGACCGTCATCATGGCAGTGGCTATCTTGTCGCTCCTGGGATCGGTTTCCGGGGTTCAGGCGAAGGAGAGCCTACCCAATATTCTCTTTATCTTCGCCGATGATTGGGGATGGGGTGACTTGAGTTGTCACGGGCATCCGTATGTCAAAACCCCGAACATCGACCGCCTGGCTAAGGAGGGCACCGATTTCCATCGCTTCACCGTGGCCAATGGCGTTTGCTCACCCAGCCGTACGGCCGTCATGACGGGCCAATTCCCTGCTCGTTACAACATCAATGGTCACTTTGCTTGGGCCCACCAGAATGCCAGGCGCAATATGCCGGACTGGCTGGATCCCAAAGCGCCACTTCTGTCTCGCTTTCTGCAAGAGGCCGGATATGCCACTGGCCACTTCGGTAAGTGGCACCTCAGTAACAACATGATCCCCGATTCGCCGGTTCCGACGGCCTACGGTTATGATGCCTATGGCGCCTTTAACTGTGCCGGCGAGCAAATGCCGTTCTACGAAGATGCCGACTTGACCATGGAGTTCATCGAAAAGGCCAAGGTCGATGGCAAACCCTTCTTTGTCAACCTTTGGGTGCACGAGCCCCATACTCCGTTCCATACCGTACCCAAGTATCGTTGGCGTTTCCGTGACCTGGAGGAGACCGACAATATCTATGCCTCGGTTCTGTCTCATGCCGACGACCGCATTGGCAAAGTGCTCGATGCCTTGGATCGTTTGAAGTTGACGGACGACACCCTGGTGATCTTCAGCTCTGACAATGGCCCGGCAAGAGCCTCCGGTCCCACCGAACTGAAGCTCATGCACGATACCGCCACGGGTGCCGGCTATGGCAGTGCCGCGTCCAAGGGCATCACCGCGGGCCGCAAGGGCTACAAGGCTGCCCTCTTCGAAGGTGGCATTAACGTGCCCTTTATTGCCCGTTGGCCCGGCAAGATCCCCGCCGGTCAGGTCAACCGCGACGCGATCCTCACAGCGGTCGATTTGCTGCCGACCTTTTGTGAACTCGCGGGTGTCAAACTACCGCCCGAATACAAGCCTGATGGTATCAGCCAGGTTGCCACCCTGACGGGCAAGGGCTCGCCCAAACGTGAAAACCCCATTTTCTGGAAGATGAGCGGTTCTTGGCCGATTCGTGAAAGCAAACCCTACCATTGGGTCTCTTATGCCGTCGTGAACGAACCCTGGAAGCTGGTGGCCAATCACGATCTCAGCTACGTGGAACTCTACGACCTGGTGGCTGATCCGCTTGAGAAAGACAATCTCGCGGAAAGGTATCCCGAGACCGTGAAACAACTGACCCTGATGATCGCCGAGTGGCAGAAGACCTTGCCGAAGAAGCCCGGATCCCATCTCTTCTCGCATGAACGCGTCAAACGCACACGATAGGCAAAGGATGTCAAACGCATGAAACAGAGAGTGATTAGCAGCTTGTTGCAGGTATCTGTAATCCTAGGGTTGGTTTCCGTGGCGGGTGCTGAGATTGCCAAGCCAAAGATGTTTAACATCAAAACATACGGTGCCATTGGTGATGGTGTGACCCTGAACACGGAAGCGATTCAGAAGGCCATTGATGCTTGTCATGCTGCCGGTGGGGGCGTGGTTTGGGTGCCGGCCGGGGATTTTGTAATAGGTACAGTCCACTTGAAGAGTCATATTACGCTGTCACTTGATTATGGTGCGAGTTTGTTGGGCAGCCAGAACTGGGCGGACTATCCCACTGATAAACTGCGGCGGGCGCGTGAGGGTCAATCCGAATGCCTGCTCTACGCTGAGGACGCGACCAATATCCGGCTTGAGGGTCTTGGCGTCATTGACGGCAGGGGCACGCCAGAGGCCTTTCCCAAGCGCATGCCAGGTCAACGCGGAGACCGTCGCCCACGGCTGCTCCGCTTCGAGGGCTGCGAGAATCTGACCTTTTCCGGTCTGACCTACAAACGCCCGGCTTTCTGGGGACTGCACTTAGTCGACTGTAAGAACATTCATTTCACCGGGGTGACTGTTCGTTTTCTAAATAATGGCCAAAACAATGACGGACTCGATTTAGATGGCTGCGAAAATGCACTCATTGAGAACTGTGACATTCAATCAGGCGATGATGCGATCTGCCTGAAAAGCTCGCGGTACCCGTGCAGGGATATTGTGGTGCGTGGATGCAGGGTTTGCAGTCATACCGCTCCCCTCAAGTTTGGATCCTCGACGCATGGCGGCTTCATCAATGTCAGCCTCACCAACTGTTATTTCTACGACAGTCCCATGGGCGCCATGAAGCTTGCCCTGGTGGACGGCGGTCGCCTGGAAAATATCAGGATCTCCAGACTGGTGATGGAGAACGTTGGTTGTCCCATCTTCATTCGCCTGGGCAACCGTGGCAGCACCTTCGGCAAGGGCGGAAAAGCCCCGGTGGGCACATTGAAGAATGTCCGCATCAGCGACGTGGTTGCGAAGGTCACCCTGCAGGATCGTGACCAGTCGGGTGATTACTCGGAAAGGGAAAAGGCCAAAGCAGGTCCCATCATGATTTCCGGCATCCCCGGTCACTACGTCGAGGACATTGTGCTGGAGAACATCAAGATTTCCTTTCCTGGTTACGCCTCCGAAGAAGAGGCCAAACGTGTCGTACCGGAGGATGAAAAGCGCTATCCGGAGCAGTTCTTTTTCGGCGTATTGCCGGCCTGGGGTGCTTACGTTCGCCACGCCAAGAACGTTGAGTTCAGGAATGTGGAACTAAGCCTCCGTGGCGAAGACGCTCGTAAAAAGATCGTCTTGGACGATGTCGACGGTTTTGTGAATCACTAAGTACAAAGGTGTCAGAAGCGTGAAGAAGCTATGTTTAGCCTCCCTATTGATGGCCGTGGCCGGGTTGTCAACTCAAAGCCTTATGGCCGCTGAAACTTTCGCGCCTCTAAAGGAGGGCCAGGCGCCTCGGTCTGTGCAGGCCCTATGGGCCGATTACGATCCTCGGGCTGAGCCACTTGATGTTGAGATTCTCAAAGGGTGGCAAGAGGATGGCGTGGTCATGCAGGTCTTGCGCTATCGCGTGGGGATCTTCAAGGGGCAGAAGTCCATGATGGCCGCGGTCTACGGTTATCCGCAAGGGGAGAGCAATTTACCCGGTCTGGTTCAGGCCCATGGGGGCGGGCAGTACGCTGACTATCGTGCGGTTCTGACGAATGCCAAACGCGGCTATGCCACGATCTCGATTGCCTGGGCCGGACGGATTAACGCACCGGACTACAAGGTCGATCGCGATGGGGTTAAGCTCTTCACCGACCAGGCCACGGATGATCCCGACTATAAGTTGACCACCGACTGGGGTGCCTTGGACGGCTATCATGCACCGGCTCGTTATGGAGCCAGCTCCATGGACGTCAAGGCGGCCCGTTATACGCTGGACGATGTGGAGTCGCCTCGTAACTGCTGCTATTTTCTCTGGCCCTTGGCGGCACGACGTGCCCTGACCTTTTTGGAGCAGCAGCCGCAGGTCGATGGCGAGCGACTCGGGATCTATGGTCACTCTATGGGCGGTAAGATTACCACACTCACGGCCGGTAGTGACAAACGCGTCAAGGCCGCAGCGCCTTCTTGTGGTGGGATTAGCAATAGAACAGATAACGCACTCTACCAGAAGACCATTGCCGACGCCCGCTATCTGGATCAACTGTCCTGCCCGATCATCTTCCTGAGCCCGTCTAATGATTTTCACGGTCACTTGATCGATGTTCCCAAGGCGGTCGAACTGATCGAAACCGATCAGTGGCGGGTGGTGACATCTGCGCATGGCAGCCATCAGGACCTCGGTGAATTTGAAGTCGGTGGGCTGCTGTGGTTCGATCAGCACCTCAAGGGCAGTTTTGATTACCCCGCGACACCTGAGATCCAGCTGACACTCAAGACCTCAACCGGAACACCCTCGTTCACGGTGCGGCCGGATGCCTCTAAAACCATCGATACCGTGGATGTCTTCTACACCCAGGACGGCGAACCGCTTGAGCGAGAGCACCGGAAGAATCGATTCTGGCATTACGCCAAGCCCGTGTGCAACGGCGGTCAATGGGCGGCGGACCTGCCGCTGGCAACAACAGACAAGCCCCTGTGGGCATACGCCAATGTGCGCTATCGGCTGGAAGAACCGGTGAGTGGTGCGGGTTACTACTACCGTGTGTATACCACCGATGTCTTTAATGTCTCCACACCCGTGCAGGTCGCGAGTGCCGATGATCTGGTTGCCGCAAAAGTTAAGACGACCTTGGAGCCCTCCCTGATCATTGAAGATTTTCAAGGGGATTGGGAAAAGGAGTGGTTCGCCTATCGGCAGGACACCTGGGACAAGCAAGACAGCTGGGAGCGGATGACGCATAAGATCTACTGTGATCTCTGGAGAGCCCCTGAAGGGGCCAAGCTCGCCCTGGATGTTCGCACCCAGGCACCTCAGACCTTGGTTGTGGGGCTGGATTCGAGAAATGCCGAGGTGGAACTTGCCGGCGACGGACAGTGGCAGTCGATTGTTTTGTCGCCTGCCGATTTTGGCAAGGGCTCTGGAAGGGGCCGGGGCCAGGCCGAGTGGCGAAACGTCAAAACACTCAAGCTGGCTCCCAAAAGCAATGACGATCCGCGACCCGAATTCCGCAATCTTCGCTGGGACATCGAGGATACGCATGAGTCGGAAGAACGGAGAATCTTCAATATTAAGGACTATGGTGCAGTAGGCGATGGCATCGCCATGGATACCGAGGCCTTGCA
>Ga0180438_10008848_pt1 | contig 12700 bp, 8 predicted proteins | sample SS_ome_12_FD_132455 | JGI IMG/M metagenome (GOLD analysis project Ga0180438, IMG submission 132455) | Hypersaline lake sediment archaeal communities from the Salton Sea, California, USA - SS_3_D_2 metaG | ecosystem: Environmental > Aquatic > Non-marine Saline and Alkaline > Hypersaline >...
ATCGCAATGTGGTGTATCCGACCGAAATGATTCGCGGATATGAGGCCGTGGAGGACCTGCTTGCCCCATTCCGGATTTCCGTTGAGCTCGAACCTGGAGAGGAAGAGGTCCTTATCTTCGGCGACACAGGCGAAGAGGACTTCGTCAAGATCGCCGGCGAGGCTGCCGAGAGATACCAGCGGTGGCCGCTCCCCGCCAATCACCCGCTTGCCTCGGGGAGAGCTCCGGAGAAGGTGTTCTCTGCCCTGACGGTCCGAGGCGAAAAAGCCTTCAGCCACGAGGAGTACATGAAGATTCTCGAGCTGTCGATTTCAGAGTTCTTCTGCGAGGCGGATCTGATCGCCGGCTTCCCGTGGTTCTCCGCCTGGGGAAGGGACACGATGATATCCTTGGAAGCTTTCAGCCGCATTCCTGGTGGCGTCCACTGTGTTTACTCAGTACTCAGGATGTACGGTCGAAACATGAAGGATGGTCTGGTTCCCAATACACTGGGTGAAGGAGAAGTCGGAAGGAACTACGAGACGGTTGACGCGTCGCTCTGGTTCGGCATAAGGATTCTAGACTTCTGGGACCGCTTCACCGAGGATCAGAAGAGTGTACTCATGCACTTCCTTTGCTCCGTGATAGGGAATTACCTGTTCAATGAGACTCTGCCCTTTCACATAGATGCGCGGGACGGTCTCATAGACATACACCGCAGGGAAGACCTTGCTCTTACTTGGATGGACGCAAAGGTGCACGGGCAGCCGGTTACACCGAGGTGGGGGAAGCCGATAGAAGTGAACGCCCTGTGGTTTAACCTGCTCGACGGATTTCTCCGGGTTGCCGGCACGAGAGGTGTTGACAGTTTCCGATACGAAGACCGAGAGGTGGAAACAGGGGCACTCGAGGATATTGCGGAAAAGTTGAGGTCGTCTCTCAAGGGCTTCTTCTATGGTAACGGTTTCGCAGACAGAATAGAGGACGAGAGGCTGAGGAAGGAGGTCAGGCCCAACTACCTGATCGCGCTCTCCCTTCCTTCCGTTCCATTCGATACCGAAGAAGTGAAGATGGGCTACGAGGTCGCAAGAAGAGAGCTTCTCACGAGGTTTGGGCTGCGAAGTCTTTCGCCGACGAGTCGGGCTTACAGGAAGAGATACATGGGAAACCAGACCATGAGAGACATGGCATATCATCAGGGAACGGTTTGGGTCTGGCTTCTCCTGCCTATGGCAAAGGTGGCGGAGAGGGTATACGGTGATGACAGGGTGCACCTGAGAAGGGAACTCCTGGGTCTCGTATCGGCATTCAGGGACCGGTTCGTGTCCGGGGACATGGCGTCTGTACCCGAGCTATATGACGGAGAAAGCCCTCGCCTCCCGAAGGGTGCGCCTGCCCAGTGCTGGTCGTCAGCGGCAATCTTCTTGATAGAGAAGATGCTGGAAGAATTGAGGTGAGCACATTGAGAGTAATGACTCTGACCTGGGAGTTTCCACCCCACGTTACGGGCGGGCTGAGCATGGCGTCCTACGGCATCGTGAGGGCCCTGCTCGGTCTCGGTGTAGAAGTGGATCTTGTTATCCCCACCCGGGAAGAGGTCTACTTCCCTCTCAGACAGGAGAAGGACGCAGACTCTCTGCCAGTTGCCTCCCTCGGCAGCACTGAAGGTATGGTGCTACCCCTTCCGCAGAGCGGCATAGAGCTGGTGAAGGCGATGGATCCTTCTGTCAGCGCGTACTTCAGACCGTACGAGACAAGAGACGAAGGCGCCGCCGAGGTTACGCTCCGCCCCTTGAATGTCGCCGAGCCATTGAGCCTGGTGCTTCAGTTCTTCGCCGAAGACCAGGCTTTACTCAGAGACGTAAAGGCGTTCACCGTCCGTGCGGCGAAGCTGGCCTCTTTGAGGAACTACGACCTAATCCACGCCCACGACTGGCTCACCTATCCAGCGGCCATCCTCCTCAAGACACTCTCGGGGAAGCCTCTGATTGTCCACGTCCATTCCACCGAGTTCGATCGGGCCGGCGGTCCGGGCGATGAGAGGATACACGGTATCGAGTACATGGGCACACAGTTTGCAGACAGGGTGATCGTCGTATCTGCCTACACCGGCAGCATTGTGGCTGAGAGGTACAAGACAGAGAGAGAAAAACTTAGAGTCGTCCACAATGCTTTTACCCTGGAGTTTGGGGGGAGAGAGAAGGAACGTATATTCAAGGAGCCCACGATAGTCTTTGTGGGGAGGATCACACTTCAGAAGGGCCCCGACTACTTCTTGGAGGTTGCACGGAGGGTGCTCAAGAAAGAGAAGAGGGTCAGGTTCATCATGGCTGGCAGGGGGGATATGGAAAGGGAGATCCTGCATAAGGCTGCGTCGTTCGGTCTCGGCACCAAGTTCCTTTTCGCGGGTTTCCTGACAAGGGAAGAGCTGGAACCTATCCTCTGCGCCGCGGACATCTTTGTGATGCCCTCCATATCCGAGCCATTTGGCATCGTAGCGCTTGAAGCCATGAGTTGCGGGGCGGTGGCCATAATCGCGAAGCAGTCAGGTGTTGCCGAGGCAATCGAGAATGCATACAAGATTGATTTCTGGGACATCGACCGGATAGTCTCGGTCATTCTCGATCTTGTTGAGAACCCCGAAAGGCTCAAGGACACATCTCGAAAGGGCGTGGAGGAAGTCGGCAAACTTCAATGGGAAGAAGCCGGCAGAAAGATAGTCACCGTGTACGACGAGTTGATCGGGACATAGCGCATGCTCCATGTATCATTCTACTTCCAGGTGCACCAGCCATACAGGTTGCGACCCTACAGGGTGCTCGATATCGGGAAGGAGCACCACTACTTCGACGACGACCTGAACAGAACCATTCTGGATAAAGTAGCCAACAAGTGCTATATCCCTGCCAACAGTCTTCTTCTGGATTTGATAAATAGATTTGAGGGCAGATTCAAAGTGGCCTTCGGTATCACGGGTTCATTCATAGAACAGATCCGGCGCTGGCGTCCCGATGTCCTGGAGAGCTTCCGCGATCTTGCCCAACATGGAGGGGTCGAATTCGTAGGTGAGACTTACTATCACTCTCTCTCCTGCATTTTCGACGAAGAGGAATTCCTCGAACAGGTGCGGATGCACTCTCAGCTCATAGAGGACGAGTTCGGGGCCAGGCTGGTTGCTTTTCGGAACACAGAGCTCGTATACAGTGATAGAGTCTCGGATTTCATCTCCGAACTCCCGCAGTTCAAAGTGATTCTGATGGAGGGGGCTGATAAGATACTCAGTTGGCGATCTCCTTTATACGCCTACAGGAGCTTCAACCAGAAGCATGTTCTACTCTTGAAGTACTATAGGCTGTCGGATGACATCGCCTTCCGCTTCTCGGATAGAGAGTGGGCTGAGTATCCCCTCATGGTTGACAAGTTCGTCGACTGGATAAGTAAGCTTCCGCTTGTGGAGAGCGAAGGGAAGAACCTCTTCCTCAACCTGTTCATGGATTATGAAACATTCGGGGAACACCAATGGTCGGATGCTGGAATCTTCGACTTCATCAAACATCTGCCCGATGCAATACTAAAGAAGGACTGCATATCATTCACCTGGCCTTCGGAGGTTCTGCAGAACCTCAACTACGAGCCTGAGGCGCTGTCGGTTCCAGAGCCGGTGTCCTGGGCGGATACAGAGAGGGACCTGTCTGCATGGCTGTCGAATTCGATGCAATGGAACGCGATGAAGACGCTCTACGAGACCATGAGAGTAGTGAAGGAGAAGGGGCGGGCGGATTTGCTGGAGACCGCAAGGAGGCTCTCTGCTTCCGACCTCTTCTACTACATGTGCACAAAGTACTTCCAGGATGGAGATGTGCACAAGTACTTCTCGCCGCACGCTTGGCCGGAGGATGCGTACATATACTTCATCAACGCTTTGGCTGACCTCGAGAAGAGAGTGGAGGACGGAACATGAAGCTGAAGAAGGTCTTCGTGTACCAGGAGCACCCCGAGAGTTTGGAGAAGCTCTATGAACTGGCGTACAACCTGTGGTGGACGTGGAATCACGAAGCGCTGGGTCTCTTCCACCGGATAGACTCTCGCATGTTTCGGGAAGTAGATCACAACCCAATCAGGCTCCTTTACAGTTTGCCCAGAGACAGGATACAGTCGCTCGCGACAGACAGGGGTTTTCTGTTCGAGTTAAGCAGGGTCTGGCAGGAATTCGAGAAGTACACGGAGTATGTCACGGGCCTCAGAGGCGAGAACAACCAGCTTTATGGATTCAGCGCTAATCAGTGCATCTCGTATTTCATGATGGAGATCGGTGTACACGAATCACTACCGATCTATGCAGGCGGACTTGGAATACTGTGCGGAGACTTCCTGAAGAGCAGTTCAGACATGGGTTTGCCCGTGGTGGGACTGGGGCTCCTGTACAAGTACGGTTACCTCAGTCAGAGGATTGGTGTGGATGGCCGGCAGGTCGAGGAGCGCATGGAGTTCGAGAACCACCTGGAACCCATGAGGGAGGCGAGGACGGAAGACGGCAGTTTCGCCTATCTGGACATGACGGTACTTAGCCAACCGCTCAGGGTCAAACTCTGGCAGATAGACATCGGTCAGAGCAGACTGGTGCTGCTTGATACTGATATAGACGAGAATCCCCCTCACCTGCGCGATATCACACACGAGCTGTATGTTGCCGACAGGAGGAAGAGGATACAGCAAGAGATCGTGTTGGGGATCGGCGGATTGAAGGCTCTCGAGACTCTCGGTGTTGAGCCCAAGATATACCACCTGAACGAGGCTCACTCGGCCTTCGTGATTCTGGCCAGGCTGGAGAGGCTGATGAAGGAAAAGAAACTGTCTTTCTCTGAGGCGAGGGCGGTCATCAGGGCATCGACAATCTTCACGACCCACACGCCTGTCAGAGCGGGCAACGAGAGCTATGAGGTTGATCTGGCGCGGAGGTATCTGGCGCCCAGAGTCGAAGCCCTCGGCATTCCGTATCCCGAGTTTGAGAAACTGGGGTTCGTCGGCGACGATCGGGACGTGTTCTGGCTTCCTGCGATGCTGATCAAGTTCAGCAATTTCGTCAACTCTGTATCCCTGCAGCACCGCGGTGTTACACGCAAGTTGTGGGCCAATCTCTTTCCGGAGAGGGCGGAGGTTGAAATTCCTATAGGCTATGTGACAAACGGTGTGCACACATCCTGGATAAGCGAGTCGTTCGACTATCTCTTCAGTCGTCACATCGGTGAGGACTATTCTCGGTCATCAGAGGGGAGAAGCGCCTGGGAGAAAGTTCTTGGCATACCGGCCGAAGATGTCTGGGAGGCTCACCTTAAGAACAAGAAGATTCTGGTTCCGTTTGTCAGAGAGAAGGTAGCCGCGGAGCTGGCTGCAAGAGGATACCCGGAATCCAAGGGTCTGAAGCTGGCGAGCCTTCTGAATCCACAGTACCTGACTGTTGTCTTCGCTCGCCGCTTTGCAAGTTACAAGAGGCCAACGCTGGTACTCAGGGACAGGGACAGGCTCAAGAGGATACTCACGAACCCTGAGAGACCCGTACAGCTCATATTCGCCGGAAAGGCCCATCCCGCCGATGAGCGGGGCAAGGACATGATCAAGGAGATACTCGACTTCACGCGCGAGTACGAGGTCGAGGACAGAGTGACCTTCCTCGAAGACTACGACCTGAACATAGCAAGGCATCTGGTTTGGGGGGCGGACGTCTGGCTGAATACACCGGCGCCAAATATGGAGGGAAGCGGTACATCAGGCATCAAAGCTGCCGTGAACGGGGTGCTGAACCTGAGCGTGCTCGAGGGGTGGTGGAAAGAATGCTACAGCGGAGCGAACGGCTGGGCCATAACCGCCGGGCAACTGTACAGCACACCGGACTTGAGAGACGAGGCCGAAGCTGAGCAGATCTACAACCTTCTCGAGGAAGAGCTGACGGAGCGGTTCTACAGCCGCAATGGCGCAGGTCTACCCGAGGCTTGGGTGCACATGATGAAGGAGTCAATATGCAGTGTGGGGCACGAATTCAGCATGAACCGGGTGCTCTCGGACTATCAGAGGGAGCTCTACATTCCTGCCATGAAGGAGCTGGAGGCCGTCGAGAAAGATGATTACAGGCTGGTGAGGGAGGCGATGACTGCGGAGAGGGAGGTTCTCGAGCGCTGGGGCCGAATTGCGATAACCGAGTTCTCGAGCAACGCCGATCGGCGGAACCATCTCATGGAAGGAGAGAGCGTAACTGCCGAATGCAGCCTGTTCCTGGGAGAGGCGGCCCCCGAGATCTTTAGAGTGGAGCTCTTTTACCTGTTTGATGAAGGAAAGGACTTCCGGACTATACCAATGCAGCTTGTGACGAGAGAAGGCGGCACCGCTCACTATGTCTGTTCTTTCAACATAGAGGGGTACGGTATACAGGGGATGAACGTAAGGGTGAAGCCTGCCGACCAGCTTGTAGAGGAATTGCACCCAGAATTGATCAAGTGGCGCGATTGATCCTCGGATGAACTCAGGACACAGCAGGTCCAAACCTAGAACACGGATCCCGAACAGAACTATCCGAGTGGACCCGATTCCGGACTGCGCCGCCGCCGTCAGTGTCATTCCCGTCCTCCTACGTGCGACTCCCGTCGCACCTCGAAGGATAAACTCCGGCGCGAATCCAGGATGTATGCATGATCTGCAGTCGACGCGGTCACTTCTTCAAGAAATCAAGCACAATCCGGGCTGTAAGGCCTACGAGCCTGTCAAACCGCTGGCGTTCACGTAGCCCTTTGCGGCGCGCTCCCAGCTCAGCTTGTGAGCGTGTTTCTTTGCGCTTTCAAGGTAGGCCTGTCTCTTGGCCGCGCCGACTGGGATCACGTTTAGTATAGCTCCAGCGTGTTCGGCCAGTAGCTTCCTTTCGATCCTGTCTCTCTGCTCGATTGTGATCTTCATAAGTTCTTCAATGGACATGTCCCGGCCAGGCCCAGTGAAGTCAACAATATGGAAAGGTCTGATCTCCACGTCCTTGAACGCGGTCTCGAGGAGAGAAGCGCACCCACATGTGGAGGAAAGGACTGCCGTTCCTCCGAAGGGGATGGTCTCCAGCTGGGCTATGCCGAAGGGCTCATATACAGAGAAGCCCAGCTCAGCGTCCGAAGCGACCCTTAGATCGAGAAAGTCGGTCTTCTCCGGCACCCTTCTGCCGCAGGTCTCTCGACTGAAGCCGAACTGGTTGATCAAGACCCCCTTCAGGGCCTTCGACCTCGAGTTAAAGAGCTCCAGATACCTGTATATCTCGGCCTCCATTCCGACAAGATCCGGCCATCCGTCTTTGTGCAGCACCGGCCATCCATACTCGTCTTCCATTCGAATTATGTCCTCGCGAGGCCTTCCTGCGGCGACGAAGGTGGAAAGCAAGAAATAGGCCCCCCTGAGGTCGAGTGAGTCGAAGAGATCATCCAGAGAATAGAGCAGGGTGATGTCCCGCCATATGCCTTTGCTCGTTACCAATCTGGACACATGGGTGAGCACAACGTCAGGTTCGAAGTTATAGAGGTTGTCTACGTATTGGACGATGCGCTTTCGGCCCTCTTCCTTCCTGGAGTATGTGATCAACTTGACAGGCACCCCGTTGTAGACAGTTGTGATCCTCTCGGGTGGTGCTTTCGGAACTAGGAACATGTATTCCTCATTCACGAGATCGCTGACGGGCAATATCCGGTCGAGATTCACGGCGAGCTTGACCAGCTCGTTTCTGGGGTTGGATTTCTGACTGCCGAAGATCTCCTCGAGAGACAGGTCGCGCGGTCTCTTCTTCAGTATGTTATAGAAGCTGAGGTCATGGCCGGAATGGGTTTCGACGATGAATCTCGCTGTCGAGACTTCATGGGCAATGAACGAGGTCGTGTGTCGGGCGTTGTCCCGGGCCAGAACAGCCGCCAGCGCGCTGGGCATACCCATGTACTCGTGCGCGAAATGGTGGAATCTTGCTGAGGGGCCGTAGAGTTTCTCGAGTATCTCGAGGTACGGTACCGCGATCCTCAAATACTGCTCGTAATCCCAGTTATTCGCGTAGAGGTCTGATTGGATGCCGAAATCCTGCCACAGTTTATACTTGAACTCCACCACCTCTACCTCGTGCATCCTCTGGGTACCCACGAGAAGCACTTCGATAGTGGGGCGGTCTGTTTCTGTCAGTTCTGATCCCAACTTTCTCCTGCCGTAGACGACGTCAATGGAGTATTTTCTTGCGATATCCTGGAGACTATCTCCGAACTCTCCCTCGCAGTTCGACTGAGCGGTGCTAAAGACGATCTCACCGTCATCCCCCAGGATTCCCCAGATATGGTCGCTCAGGCTGAAGAGAGGTCCGTACAGAAGCGTCTTTTCGAAGGAGTTACGATACTCATTGGCTGCGCAGATCCCATCGATCACTGCGCCGATGCCGCCTATCTTTCTTACTGCCTCATGTGTAATGTGTACTGCCACATCCATCTGAAGATCCCTGTTTTTACGGCGACTGCGAGAGGATTCAGGTTCCTCGCATGACTAAAGGCCTCGCACACGGAAGTGCACGTAGGCCAGCGGTTTGAGGGAGTAGCATTCTTCGATTGTGCACTGAGGATACCATCAGGTGAGAGCGTTGTCAACACTGTTGATCGGTGTTGAGTTTTGGCTTGCGCGCGCAGGCGCCGGGTGAGAGAATTGAGAAGACGGCGCAAGGATTGAACGCGCGTCCGGATGAGGAGATGATGCGTCAGAACAGAAGGTACCCGAAGTCAGGAAAACATAGTCCCTTGAGGGGTGTCAGGGCTAACCCTAAAGGCAAGTTCCCGGCAATCCTCGAGACAGAGTCCGGAGTGAAAGTGCGGTCAAAGTACGAAAGGACGTGCGCAGACTACCTCTACAGGGAGAATGTCCGATTCGAGTATGAGCCTCTGATGCTCGTGGGAGGAAAGCAGGTTCGTCCGGACTTCTACCTTCCTGACTACAATCTCTTCCTGGAGATCTGCGGGTACGATCACATGCCCTACTACAGGAGCCGCATCGCCCGGAAGCAGCGTCTCTTCAAGGGATTGGGACTCAAAGCTGTCTTCATACATTACGATGGAAAGGGCTCGCTGGAGGAGATGATCCGGGCCGAGCTGGAGTCCTTGAGCGAACTTTGAAGTCTTGGGGTCTGACCCCAAATGTTCAGACTTCGGGGGGCTTGACTTTGACCGAGAATGCGGCTATTCTAGGAGTGTCGGCCGTGGAGCGGGAAAAGCCCAGAACAGACATCCTTAAGAGAAAGGGAGGTTCAATGAGCAGACCGAGGTTCCTGGCGTTTGGTCTTCTGTTCGCTGTCTGCGTCCTAACACTCTTTCTGTTCGGGTGTGGCGATGGGGGGGGCAATCTGTCCGGTCCCCAGGGCGTGGACGGTCTGAGCGACAAGGCAGCTTCCGATCCATCGCGTGCGCGGACGGCAATGGAGGTGCAAGATCGGTACACCGGAGGACTCCTGGCGCTGGAAGGGGTCGTGGGGACGGCCATCGGATTGGACTCTGATGGGGAGGTAGTAATCCGGATTTACACGCTGCGGCCCGGTATTTCTGGCATTCCGGAGAGATTGGAAGATATTCCGGTGCAGGTACAGGTCTCGGGTGAAATCCGAGCGCTGAAGAAGCCCTCGAACCCGGGAAAAGGGGACAGAGAGAAGACGCCCAGCGGGAAGGGCTTCTGGGAGCGCCCGGTTCCGACAGGGGTCTCAGTTGGTAACATCAGGGAGTGCGTATCCGGTACGATCGGCTGTGTCGTCAAGAAGGACGGAAAGCCATACATTCTCAGCAACAACCATGTGCTGGCGATTGAGAACAGCGGTCAGCAGGGCGATCCCATCGTCCAACCGGGCGTCTACGACAACAAGCCGCCTTGCAGGCAGAAGCCTCAGAATAAAGTGGCTTCTCTGTCTGAATGGGTCGACATCGACTGGAATGGGAACAACACGATGGATGCGGCCATCGCGGTGTCTGACCCTCCGATGGTAGCCTGCTGCACCTATACCACTGAATACGGATGCCCCAGCAGCCAGGATGTGGCTGCCTACGTCGGGATGAACGTCCAGAAGGTGGGTCGTACCACCGGACACACTGTGGGGGCCGTGGATGCTGTGCACGCTACGTTTCTGGTGGGCTACGGCTCGAGAACGGCGACATTTATCGACCAGATCGTTGTCCTGGGTAGTGGGTTCTTGAGATCCGGAGATTCCGGGTCTCTGCTGGTTACAGTGGATGAGAACGACCCCGTGGGTTTGCTCTTCGCGGGCAACAATGCCAGTCTGGCGATAGCGAACCCCATCGGACCGATTCTCAGCCATTTTGACGTGACGGTATGCACTAACTAGAGGTCAATAGAGACGCGGGGGCTGCCGGCGGATGCTTCGGCGTCTTCCACGTCTCTTCTTGCTGCAGTGGGACATGGTTCATCCTGGGGTGTCGATCCACATGTGCTCAACTCGGCAGGATCCTCAGCCAAGGCGGAGGGGTGTGATGCCTGTGAGACCAATCGAGTATGTCCTGAGAGCCCTTTCTCCGGAGTGGTTGTCCGTAGATGGCGTGGTCGGTGCCGCCATCGGTTCAAGGGACGGGGAGAAAGTGATCGTGGTATATGTCACCGAAAGGAGTCGCGACATCGAGAGTGCGATTCCAGAGAGCGCTGAAGGTTACCGGGTCGTTGTGGAAGAAAGCGGTCGAATTGAAGCCATTGGTTCTGAATAGCAGGCGGCTCAGCGAACTTTGAAGTTTTGGGGTCTGACCCCAAATGTTCAAAATTGACAGCGGGGCCGACAGGGAGTAAAATCTACTAGGGCTAGACTGGAGGGCGGACCGTGGCGCTCAGGTTCAAGTGCAGGAATTGTGGAAAAGAAATAGTCGTTGATGCATCGATGGTGCAGCGTCTTCTGAAGTGCGGTCACTGCGGCGCAGGGAACATAGTGCCCAGTACGAGCGAGATGGATCTCCTGGAGAAGCCTGCGGCGACGATTCTCTCGGTTGAAGAGGTGAGAAAGAAGAGGGCTGGGACCAGGGCCCTGATGACAAAGCACTTGCGCACGTGGGGCATAGTGCTGCTGATCCTCGGAGCTGTACATATTGCGGCCGGACGCGTCCTTGACCCGGTCTGGGGAACCATCATAATCATCATAGGGATACTTAATCTCCTTGTGCGTGAACGAGGAATGTTCATAGTGAACGGCACCGCCCTTATGTTCATAGGCATCATGAACATCAGCGGGAGCTGGAGCGACCGCAGCTACGGCTGGATTCTGCTGGGTGTGTTCCAGTTCTTCTGGGGCATGGCTGAGCTCAAGAACTTCCCTCGCTACAGGGATGCGTAGAACCCCTCCCCTAGTGTATTCACCATAGCATCAATAGAGTGTATGACCTACTCGAGCCAAGCGCAGGAAACCACGAGACTTGAGTGGTTCACTGCGAAAACCCCAGAAGTCTGACCACTTTTTCTGACACCTCTCACCCGCTCGTGATACTCTCAGAATGCTCAAACCTTGAACAGAATCCATATCTGTTTCAAAAACCTTGACTTATGACACACCTCCAGACCCCACGCGGCGGCATGCTTCTTGAGATATAGATATCCCAAGAGAACGGACCGAGGTATCCATTGGAAAGCAGACAAAAGGGCACATCAGAAGAAAGACGTCAACCGATTCTCCTATTACGCTGGTTAATCGCGCTGACTTCTCTTCTTCTAATTATTTACAGCACCAAAGGGTCAGAACTGATGAGTCCGGGATACATGCTCGCAGGTTTCTTCGTTGTTTCGAACCTTGTTCTCATGTTCGTGCCGCGGAGGATCTTCGAGCAGAGGAGATTCGTGTTGTCTCTGCTGGGCATCGACATAAGCTTGGTCTCCCTTGTCATATACATTTCCGGCGGCGCGGCGATGGATCTCTATCTACTCTATCTGCTCATCCTCTTCGCCGCCCTTCCTGCCAAGTCAATGGCCGTATCCATGGTCGTCGCCCTTGCAGCGTGTGTGTTCCACGCGAGCATGACCTACGTGGTTTCCGGAAGAGAGAACCTGCTACAGGCCAGCTTCCTAATAAAGATCCCATTCCTCTTCGCAGTCGCCATGTTCGGTAACCTCATATCCCGACAACGGTCTCAACTCATAGAGCAGAGGGAAGAGAACAACCGTCTGACAGGGGAGCTGAAGAGAAAGATGGTGAAGGCGAAGGAGTCGAAGGAGAAGCTGTATGAAGACGTTCTCACATTGTATGACTACAATGACGGCATACTGAACAGCCTTGATTGCGGGGTCCTTGTGCTGGACCTAAACGGCACTGTGACAGCATTCAATCGGGCAGCGGGCGAGATAACAGGCCTCTCCTGCGACGACGTTCTCTTCGGGCAGGCGAACGTGAACAAGACGCTTGAGGGTTTCGTCACCCTAATGAACAAGAGCCTGGAGAATCCGGTTAGACGGAGGGTCCTGCCTATTGAAACGCCTTCAGGCAAGAGGAAGGTCATAGGCATATCCACCTATCTTCTCAAGCAGAAGAGGGAGAAAGTGTGCGGAGTGATAGCCATCTTCGCCGATCTGACGGAGGATAGGGACATCAAGGAGATATCAGGGTTCTCAGTCGGCACTGAGAAAGCCGTGGAGTCCCTGAGTGTGAATGAGCTGATCGACGAGATAGTGGATACCACAATAATGAAGGCCGAAGAGTGCC
>Ga0180438_10008849_pt1 | contig 12699 bp, 9 predicted proteins | sample SS_ome_12_FD_132455 | JGI IMG/M metagenome (GOLD analysis project Ga0180438, IMG submission 132455) | Hypersaline lake sediment archaeal communities from the Salton Sea, California, USA - SS_3_D_2 metaG | ecosystem: Environmental > Aquatic > Non-marine Saline and Alkaline > Hypersaline >...
AGAGGGGATCAAGTTCTGCGTGGAGCAGATCCAGGAACTCAAGGAGATGGAAGGCATAGCCGGCGTGCACATCATGGCCATCGAGTGGGAGGAAAAGGTCCCCGAGATGGTCAAGCAGGCCGGTCTGTTCCCCAGACCAGAAGTGTAAAGTGCGATTCCCTATTCCGCCTCCGTTTTCTTGGGCTCCGGCGCTCCGGCGTTGCCATCTTCCTCCCGCTCAGCAGGTGCGGAACAGGGAGGTTCCGCACCTGCTGAGCCGTTCAGCTTCGGCCTCCGCGAGTCGCCCTGCGAAACCCTCGGCCGGAACAGGGAAGTCGCACCAGAAGCCCCGCCCCTCACCGCCCATGAGCGGTCCCTCTGTAATCTTCGGTCCATTCCTGTCGCCCAAGCACCACCCAATGGCGCTTAGGGGCATTTAACTACATAGATGTAAGGCTTGTGGTGAGTCGACAGGGAACTGCTGCTATCTTCCCACGGGAGAACTCAAGCAGCTCGGTGCTGTTCGGGGCGCCGTCGGAGATTTGTGCCGGGCGACTTTGTAGGGATAGGGGGGACGGAGCCCAATCAAATCGGAGAGGGGATCCCGAACAGTACCGAACGTTGCGACCCCTGTGGAAGTTGACGATATTTCGAAGTCACCGCAGCCGTGACTCATGATGCAAAGGACGGTGCTTGATGCGAAGCATGGCCCCATAGTATGTTGTGATCCCTTTCCGTGGTGAGACAGAGGGGAGATTCCCTTGATCCTGGGATACAGCAGCAATGCCTTCAAGAAACACTCGATCTTCGAGGCGGTGGAGAAGATCGGCCGGTTGGGCTTTCGCGGGATCGAGATCATGTGCAAGAGGCCCCATGTCCACTCGCCGGACTTTGGCGAGGAGGAGTGGCCTCGCCTCAAGGAAAGCATCGAAGAGAAGAATTTGAAGGTGATCAACCTCAATTGCCTCACCCTTTTTGGCGTGGGCGACGGGGATCGGTCCTCTCCGACCGGATACCAGGAGGAGGATCTCCAGGACCGGATCGACCACACTTTGCAGTGCCTGAGGTTGGCCTCTTACATGGGATGCCGGAACATCTCGATTCCTACGGGGACCCCTCCCCAGAACCTGACACGAGAGGGGTTCAAGGAACTTTTTCGCCGGAGGCTTGAAAAGGTGATTCCCCTGGCGGAAGAACTGGAGGTGGAAGTTCTCGTGGAGCCGGAACCCGGCCTGTCGGGGGACAACTACGGCCATTTCAAGGGCTTCATGGAGGAGGTGGGATCTTCTGTCGTTGGGGTGAATTTCGACATCGGGCACTTCTACTGTCTGGGAGAAGATCCGAGCGCTTCGTTCGAACAGATGTTTCAATGGATCGGTCACGTTCATCTCTACGACATTGCGCAGAGCAGGATGCACAACCACCTTATTCCTGGCCGCGGAGTCATTGATTTCCTGGAGGTCTTCAAGACGATGGAGAGGCTGGGTTACGACCGGGACATCTGCCTGGAACTGTACACCTACCTTGACACCCCTGTTGAGGCTGGCCTGGAGGCCTTGAACTACATCCTCCCCGTCTTCGAAGAAGCGGGCCTGGAGCTTGAGGAGTAAGGTATCAGGTATCAGGCCACGGTAGGCCAAAGGGAAAGGCGAAAGAAGCTATCAGCTATCAAACCTCAGCAAAAGCTCCCAACCCTTCCGCCCCGAGCGGGGCGTTGGGAGCTGTAGGCTGAAAGCTGACGGCTGACAGCTATTCGGCGCCCGCGCCCGCAACGGAGCACAACCTTGGAAGAGACGAATTTCGGGTACACGACCGTAGCCGCCGAAGAGAAACCCAAACTGGTACAGGATCATTTCTCTTCCTCCGCGGCCCGGTACGACCTGATGAATTCCGTCATGAGCCTGGGGGTTCATCACCGGTGGAGGCGCACCGCCGTCAAGATGATGGGCTTGAAGGAAGGCGATCGTGTGCTCGACGTGTGTGGGGGGACGGCCGACCTTTCCATCCTCGCCGGCAAGGCGATCGGCCCGAAGGGAAGGGTGACCCTCTACGATTTCAACCGGTCCATGATGGAGGTGGGAAGGCCCAAGGTGGTGCGGGCCTCTCTTTCGGACCGAATCCTGTACGTGCAGGGGGATGCGCAGGAAATCGCTCTAGCGAGCGGGCAGTTCGACGCGGCCATGGTGGGCTTCGGTATCCGGAACCTAAACGACCCGGAGCGGGGCTTCGCGGAGATGCACCGGGTCTTGAAGTCCGGGGGCAAGCTGATGTGCCTGGAGTTCTCCCGGCCGACCTCGGCCTGGTTCCGCAGGCTGTACGATTTGCACTCCTTCGTCTATATGCCCCTCGTCATGCGCACCCTTGGCCGCTCGATGCCCTCCTACACCTACCTTCCGGAGTCGATCCGGACCTTTCCGCTTCCTGAAGAACTCTCAGCCACGCTCGAGCGAATCGGCTTCGCCCATGTCAGGTACCAGAGGTTGACCAACGGGATCTCGGTCGTGCACATCGGGTTGAAGGCTCCGCCTGAGGGCTAACCCGAAGATTCTGTGCTTACGCCGCTCGTAGTAGAAGGCTTGGTGCAATATGCGGGCTAAACACCTTCAACTTTTCCTCATCAACTAAGGATGACGACGAAAAGCATGACAGGAGGATAGTAGCTCGCCCTGCTAAAGAGGGCGAAGGCCTCTTTAGAGGATTGGTTCTTGTGAAGCCTGTAGGCAGGCAGGAGGAGGAGAAAGAGACCCGCGAGCAGGCAGCCCAGGAGGTACTGGGGCCCGGGCACGTTTGGGGTCACCCATAACAAGGCGATGCTCATCACTACCGCAAGGACAAGGGCTGCAAAGATCATCCGGATCGAGCCTTCGAGGCCGAATCTTACGGGTACGGTCCGGGCCTCGAGTAGCAGGTCTTCTCGAAGATCCGTCCAGTCATTCGGGATATTCTGCCCGCCGATCTCCCAAAATAAGATCCACAGGAACAGGACAGCCAAGAAAGGGAGAGAGGGGTCCCGGTCCACGGCAAACACGGCGGCCATGGCGCCGAGTGTCTTGACCACGCCGCTCACGATCGTTCGTAGATAGCTTATTCTCAGGAGAAGACAGTAGATTGCCTCGAGAAGGCCACCTGCGAGGAAGATCAGGGCACACACCGGATTCAGAATATAGGCTCCCACAAGGGCCGTGATGGCCCACCCACCCGTCCACAGGAGAGCCTCGTTCAGGCTGAGCAGCCCCTGGGCGAGAGGGTGGCGCAGATAGACGGCGTCCAGATCGTACTGGGATTCCTCGAGCAGGCCTTGCATGGCCTTCTCTTGATCCACTCTGAAGTCAACGAGGTCGTTCAAGGCATACACCGCCGTGTAGGCGGCGAAGGCTGTCAGGAGCCCCAGAGCGATTACCCCGGCAGGAGGAAAGCCCCCCAGCCAGAGCAAGGCTGCCAAGGCAGGGGTGGCCATGTCCAGGATTCCATGAGGTGTCCTGGAAAGGGCCAGGAACAGCTTCAAGCGAGAGATGCCGGTCAATTCTGGCCCGGTCAGGCTATCTGCCTCTTTTCCCATACCTGCAACAACCGGTTCTTTGTCCGTGGTGGTTTCTCTCGAGGATGTTAGAGCCTTACCTTGGTCGAGTCAAACCGCTTGTGCTATAGAAGGAAGGGGAAACCTGAAGCGCAAGGGGAAAGAAGGGTCATGAAGAAAAGAATCTCGAACACAGGGTCTCGAAAACGTCCCGCCCGCTGAGAACGCTGTCATCCGCGCAACCGAGAACCTCCACGAAGAGCGCTTGCCCCAGGCCTTTCGGCCTCTTCCTTGGTGGCGACTATTCGTTTTATTATTTCGGAGATCTTGCGCTCGAGAGATAACACCTTTTTTTTCTTGACAGACTAAAAATAGTTTATCAAGAATACGAAGGAGATTCGTCACTGGGCCCGGAGGGATTTCAGGGCATCCCGTTTTGGCCGCAGGGAAAACGGGAATTTCCTGTTTGAAGAGCCCTTTACAAAGGGAGGGATCCTGAACAGCGGTGAAAGGAGGCGTTATGCATTTGAGGGGAGGGTGTTTTCGGCCACCTGTTCTGTTCTTGGCGGCACTCGTGCTCATCGGATGTAATGCTCGAGAACGGCTCTTCAATCCCATGGATGTGGATGTAGCGGCTACAGACGGGTCGGGGAATCCAACGGAACTCCTCATCACGGATTTGGGCAAGGACTGGTTTGCCTGTGGAGGTGACAGCAAAATCATACGGGTGAACCTATCCGGGGATATCCTTTGGGCCTTTGACCAGGGCGCCTATGCAATAGACGGCGCCCACAATGCAGACCTGAACCTTTCAGAAAATCAGATGATCATCTCCGACGACTGCAACGATCGGGTGGTGGTCATCGACTATCCGGATGGCAACATTGTTTGGGACAGCAGCGTGGAATGCCCAGAGCTGAACCTCCAGGGACCCAATGATGCCAACTTCCTCGGGGATGGGATTGATGACGGAAACATCCTGGTCACCCTAAGAGATGAGCATTGGGTTGTAGAGGTGGATCCTTCCCACTGTAATGGCGTTCCGGATGATGGAGAGATCGTCTGGGATTTTGGCGTTCGAGGCGATTCCAGGCCAGAGCAGGCCCTCGATGACCCCGATCGCTTGCTTATGCCCCACAATGCTGACTGGTTGCCGAACGGAAACGTCATCATCGCGGACGGCGGAATACCACTACTGCTCCCCGCCGGCCGTGTCATCGAGATAGATTATGTTTCAAGGCAGATTGCTTGGATCTACAGAGGGCGCAAAGACTGTATCGTCAAGGGTGTTCCTGGCATGACGTGCCCGGCGCTCGGTTGGGCCAGGGATGCGGATGTGGAGTGTGACGACCCTGCTTGCGACACAGGAATGGTCGTCCTTACCGGAATCCACCAGAGCGTCGGGATACTGAGGGACTTGAATGAGGCACCTCCGCCCGGCGAATCCATTCCCAGGGGAAGAGAGGTGCCCTATAAAGTGCAAGTTGGAGAGGGGTTCTGCTACGACACAGACCTCGTTCCACGTTGGAATGGCGATGACAACCAAGGACAGGGGTTCTTCCTCGTCAGTAATCACGGCCCCGCCCCGGGGGGAAACTGGTTGCGGGTAGTGCCCGTGGACGCTGATGCTTTCGATCCGGGCAGAGACTGGGAACTTCGCGGGTGGCGGTAACCTCCTGGTTACTACGTTCATTCGTTGGCCTTGGCCGCTCGCCTGGGCGGGAGGCAGAAGAGCATAGCGGCAAAGCCGACGGAAACGGCCAGCCAGGAGACGATCATGATCGTGAGATACGTACCCTGGAGATCGTACAGGAACCCGGCCAGAGGAGCTGCGGAGCTCTGTATCAACATGGCCATCGGCGAGATTAGACCTGTCACCCCGGGAAAGGCTTCCGCGCCCCAGTAATTCCCTGTGATCGTGGGGATGCACACGTAGGCTGCACCGAAACCGAAACCTGCCAGAAGGGGGTAGAGGTACGCTACCCACAACTTGTCCGGCGAGACGAACCAGAAGAGGATTCCGCCTGTCAGGGTACAGAGAGAACCGAAGGCGGATAGATATCTGGGCTCGATCCGATCCCCCAGGCCGGCGATTGTGAACCGGCCGACAATGCTCAACCCGATGGCAAGGCTGTACAGGAAGGCGCTCGTGGTGGGCGCAAAGCCCCGATCCTGCAAGTGCAGAGGGCCTTGGGTCACGATGATCTGCCACATGTAGAATGTGCCCGTGACCGCCAGGATGAGAAGCCACAGGGCTCGAGTCTTCAGGGCCTCGCGGACGGTCCACACATCCTTTGTTCGGTAGGTGCACGTTGCGCGCCTCTGGCCGGTGGTGATGTCGTCACGTTCCTCAGGTGCCACCCCATCCGGGTGCTGACCGAGATCCCCGGGCCGGTTGCGCACGGCCAGCAAGGCCACGACGGCCCCTGCCTGGGATGCGATTGAGATCAGGAAGAAGCCGATCCGCCAGTTCCCTCCGGCCCGCATAACGACCCAGTTGATGAACTGGGGCGCCAGGAAGCCCCCCACGGCGCCGCCCCCCAGCACGAGCCCCAAGGCAAGGGCCCGCCTGGCGTGAAACCAGGCGATCGCCACGGTCTGCACAGGGATCATGGCCGACATGGAGACCCCCAGACCCTGGAAGATGCCGAGGGTGACGAACAGGGGGTAGACATGGCCCAGCCGGCTCATCAGGAAGGCGGCTGAGGCGGCTATGCACCCACCGATGACGATCGTCTTCCGCGCCCCGATACGCGTGATCATCCAGGCGGTCAAAGGGGAGGTGATCCCGAAGAGCAACATGATGGCGGTGACCCCTACCATGATTTCCCCTCGTGACCAGCCCAGATCCTGGATCATGTAGGGAGCGAGAACAACCGGGCTGTAGAAGGCGAAGCCGATCGGGAGGGTGTAGACCACCCAGAGAAAGAAGAGCAACCACCAGCCGTAGAACCGCCCGGTTTCCGTTTCCGGATTCATGTTGGGTGTCTCGCTGATTCCCTTTAGCCCGCTTCGCCGATGGCGTGGAGCTTCAACAGGTTGGTGATGCCGCCGATCATCAGCGGGATCCCGGCCACGACAGCGACCTGATCTCCCTTCCTGACAAGTCTTTCCCTGAGGAGTTGGGCCTCCATGGCCTCGACCATGGCCTCGGTGTGTTTCTTGAGGGGCACGATTCGGGCGCTGACCCCCCAGTACAGGCAAAGCCGCCTCTGTACGGCCGGATCGTGCGTAAATGCGATGATCGGAACCGTGGGCCTGTGCTTGGATAACAGGCCTGCCGTGAAGCCCGATTTGGTGAAGATGCAGATCGCCTTCAGCCGCAGGCTATCCGCGGCCGTGCACGCCGCGAGGCTGATCGCATCCGGAATGCCCGCGGCCGGCTGGTGGCGGGAGGGGGCGGTGTGGACGCCGGAGGGGAACGCCTTCTCGGTTTCCCGGGCGATTCGATCCATCATCCTAACAGAACCGACGGGATAGCGGCCCACCGAGGTCTCACCGGAGAGCATGACCGCATCGGTTCCGTCCAGGATGGCATTGGCCACATCCGAGGTCTCGGCCCGGGTAGGGCGGGCGTGCTCGGTCATGGACTCGAGCATCTGCGTAGCCGTGATGATCCATTTGTTTCTCTCACTCGCCATCCGGATGATCCGCTTCTGGGCCATGGGCACCTTCTCGGGTGAAAGCTCGACCCCCAGATCGCCACGGGCCACCATCACGCCGTCCGAGATATCCAGGATCGCTTCGAGATCCTCGAGGGCCTGGGGCTTCTCGATCTTCGAGATGACCGGTATGTTTGCGTCCCTGGATTTTAGGATCTCTTTCAAGGCGCGCACGTCCTTCCTGCTCCGGACGAAGGAGAGGGCTATGTAATCGACGTCCATCTCGATCCCGAATTCGAGGTCCTCCTTGTCCTTCTTCGTAAGGCTCGGCAGGACGGTTCTGATACCCGGGAGATTCACGCCCTTTCGTTCGCCCAGGGTACCGCCTGTGATCACCCGGCAAAGCAGCTCCGATCCCTTCCTGGACATGACCTCGAGTTCCATGTCACCGTCGGCAAGCAGGATCTGCTGGCCCTTGGTAAGCTCCTCGGCGATTCGCGGGTAGCTGACGTGGATGATGCCCTGCTTTCCAACGGTCTTCCTGGGGGTCACGACCCACTCTTCCCGGGCCTTCAACTCTACGGATCCCCCTTCGAACTTTCCTGTCCGGATCTTCGGGCCTTGCAGGTCCTGGAGGAGGGCCACGGGCCTGCCGAGTCTTTCCGACAAGGAGCGGATGGCAAGGATGACCTTCTTGTGGGCTTTGTACGTACCGTGCGAGAAGTTCAAGCGTGCTACGTTCATCCCGGCGAGGATGAGCTTCTTCAGCATTTCCCGGGATTCGCTGGCCGGCCCGATGGTGCAGACGATTTTGGTCTTTCTCATTTTCATCAAGAACCCTCCGCCACCTCTTTCTTGTATTGCATCAAACGCTTCAAGAGAGTTCTATTTCGTTTGAAAGTCCTTCCGCTATTGCTATCACAGCGGACGTGTTGGGTCTACTGGCGCTCGAGAAGCTTGCGAATACGGGTCGGGATGCCCCAGGCATGCATCAGGGCTCGGACGGTCGGCGGCACTGTTTGTTCCCATTCTTCTCCTCTCGCCATCTGAGCCCTTATTTCTGCGCCGGAAAGCCCCTTTTGCGTCAGGGGCTTCTCCCAGAGGACCTCGACCTCGAGTCCCATCGATTCGAACAGCTCTCTTTTTCGGCGACCCCACTCATCGTAGATGGTCAGGAAGAAGGTGCCGTGGAGGGGGACGTATGATTTGTACTGTTCCGGAAGGTTGATCGGGAAGGGGACGACGGATAAATCCGCATCCTCTAGACCTGCTTCTTTCAGAACGGCCCTTACCATTACGTACCGCTCATAATAGGTCAGCGGGTTGGCATAAAGCTCATGACGGTCCGGGTCCGCAGGATCCACGAGCGTCAACGACGGATCCGGATTCGTGATGCCCACCACCAGGTGACGACATCGCGATTTGCCGGCGAGCAGGTATCGGAGGTGGTCGTTGTGCAGAACCTGGAAACGGCCATGGATGACGCCCGTATCGATCATCTGTTTCTCCTGCCTCCAGCGTTTTCCGGCCTCTCTCCCTCTCTTCCCTCCGGCCTCGTTTCTGCGCGAGCCCCAAGCGCGTATACCAGCCGGTTGGCGAACACGAGATTCGTGTGTACGGCAATGTAGCACAGAGCAGCCAGGGGCAAGGCAGGCCAGAAGGGTGTCAGGATGCCGCAGAGGGCCATGACCACAGTTCTGGTGCCCTTGCTTGCGAGTGTCGGTTTGGGTGGAAGAGGGATCTTCAGGCTCTCGGCCCTGGCCGCCGAGTAACTGACGAGGTTGCTTCCGATAATTGCCAGGGAAGCGATACAAAGAAGCAGCCCAATAGGCAGAATCGAAGGGAGTCGGATCAGATAGACGGTCATACCGATCATGAGGGATCCGTCCGTGTAACGATCCAGGGATGAATCGAGCAGGGCGCCGGTCGGACTCTGCTTGTCCTTCAGTCGTGCGAACTGCCCGTCCACACCATCGAACACCTGTGAGAAGACGGCCGTCACCCCAGCGAGAAAGCCCCATCCCAGGGCGAAGAGCACGCCTGCTATGACGCCCAGGACTGTCGAGCAAGCCGTAATCATCCAGGGACGGAGCCACTCGAGACCCAGGAGTCTAGGGGTGATACGGGCTGAGAGATTGCACTTGACCCACTTCAGCACGAAGCGGTCCGTTGGTTTCGTCTTCCAGGATTCCGAATCCAATTCCATGCTGGGTGGCCCCCTCAAATGAAACGTTGCCTTTGGGCTTGTCATCCAAGAATTAGGTTTTACTCTACGGAATGCCAGGAAATGTGGTTGCCCTCAGTATCGGGTTTACCAGAATTCCGGAAGAAACGACATAGACGCTTGGGCAGCTCGAGGCAAAGAGGCTGTCGCCGAAGGGGGATCGATAGCGGCGCCCTGTCGCCTAACCATCTGGAGAAGAACAGCATTACCCCAAGGATTCCCAGCCAGGGTTTTCAGGCGATTTGTCTAGAGCAGGGTGCGTTGGACGATCAGGAGAGAAGGCTCTGCACGGTTTTGAGCAGTTCCTGCGTGTCAATCGGTTTGTTGACGTGGCCCGCGGGGGGCTAATATGTTTCTGCTTGCCGATGTAGGACCGAAGATCTTCAGAAACCCCTGTCACGATGATGACGAGAATCTTCTTCTATTCCAATGCCTTTCCTCCTTTGGGTCGAGTTGGTCATTCCCGCCGATGACGCAGAAAATCATAGCAAACTTATAGGCTTTTAACGTGCCGAAAACGTTAGGATATTGTCAAGCCTTTCTTGGGGTTCCTACAGCAATCCAAACCTCTATTCGTGTTGGCAAGGCCAAATCGGCTGTGCTAATGTGCAGGGACAACGCATTCGAGGGCGTTCAAGATGTCATCGAGGAAGGGCGTCATTGCCCTTATGGGCTCGGGCGAGCTGACCGCTACGATGGTAGAGGTCCACAAAGAGCTGCTGGCCAGAGTGAGTGTCTCGCCTCGGGCCGTTTTTCTGGATACGCCGGCCGGGTTTCAGCTCAACGTGGATCAGCTGTCCCAGAGAGCGGTGGAGTATTTCCGTACCCACGTGCAGCAGCCCATGTCCGTTGCCTCGTTCAAATCGAACGAGACGAGCACCCCCTACGAAGCCGAACAGGCATTTCGCGCCCTGCGCCAGGCCGACCTCGTCATGATTGGCCCGGGAAGTCCGACCTATGCGGTCCGCCAGTGGGGTCCAACGCCGATTCCTGAAATCCTGATGAAGAGGCTGGAGGAAGGGGGTTGCCTGGTGGCGGCGAGCGCTGCTGCCCTGACGGTGGGACGTTTCACTCTTCCCGTCTATGAGATCTACAAGGTGGGCGAAGACCTTCATTGGGTGGAAGGGATGGACGTGCTCAGCCGTTTTGGCTTCAACCTTGTGGTCGTACCCCATTGGAACAACGCTGAAGGTGGAACCCATGACACCCGGTTCTGCTACATGGGTGAGCCTAGGTTTCGAAAGCTCGAGTCGCTCCTGCCGGACGAAGTGTTGGTTTTCGGGTTGGATGAGCACACGGCCTGCCTGATCGACCTCGAAACAGATGAGGCCGTCATCCGGGGGATCGGCCGTGCGACCCTTCGCCGCGACGGAGCCGAGCGTTTTTTTGAGAAGGGGGAGCGATTCCCTGTTGATGTCTTTCGTGGGGTGAGTGTCAGAGACGGATGGAGACGTGAAGCTCCTGCGGCCATCGATGTGCAGGTGTTGACCGAGACAGAGGAAGGCTCCTTCTGGGACGAGATTCATCGAATCGAGGCCGCTTTCCACGAGGGCCTTGAGAGCGGGGATTCGGGGGAAACAACCAATGCCCTGCTCGAGCTGGACCGGACAATCTGGGGGGCGGAGAAAGGTCTTGAGAGTACGGAGTTCATCAGCCAGGCCAGGGATATACTAAGAGAGATGATCGTCTCGCTCGGTGTGAAGCTTTCCTCTGCAACAGACCCGACAGGGTGCCCAGAGCCTCTGGTGGAAGAGTTGGTTGCGCTGCGGGAGAGATTTCGGCAGAGGAAGCAATGGCAGGATGCGGATGCGATCCGTGACAGCCTCCAGCGGGTGAGCATCGTTATTGAAGACACGGAGGAGGGCCCCCGGTGGAATCTGAAACGCTAGCCCGCATATTGCACGAAGCCTTCTACTACGAGCGGCGTAAGCACAGAATCAACTTCGCCCTCCGGGCCCGAACCTTCCGCACTTCCACCGCTCTCGCTACGAAGTTTCGTGCAATATGCGGGCTTGTGGAGTGAAACGGCGTGATCCGTCATCCTTCCATCTCGGTTCTCGTGGTCGTCCTGGGCGATGATTCCCCTGTTCAGCCCTGGCTTTCCTACCTGCAAGCCATACCGCACATCGAACTCACGGTCGCGCCGGTCCTTCTGGATGACCTTGCACGGTTTGATGTCGTCGTGTCCGCAACGGAAGACACTACTGAGCATCGCCTCGACGCACTCGCGCGTTTCGTCGAACAGGGTGGAGGTTGTTTGGGGCTATTTGGGGGATTTGCGGGGCCATTGCCTGATCTATTCGGGGCCCACCCCACCCCTGTGGGCCCGGCTGCCGAACTGCGCGTGATGTTTCGGAAGGCGGACCATCCACTGGCATGCCGTTTGCCCGAAGCAGTCTACCTTTCCGGGCACTACCAGGCTCTCGAGAAGACAGCGGAAGGCACGGAGACCCTCCTCTATGCTGACTGGCGGTATCAGCACGGCGCCATGCTGGTGAGCCGTTCCTTGGGAGCCGGCCGGGTGGCCTGTACTACACTGCAGGCCTATGGTCACCCGGGTTTCCAGCAAATCCTGTATCGAATTCTGCTCGAGTTGGCCGGAAGGCCCGTAGGGGATCGTGTCCTGGGCGTGGGTCTTCTGGGTTATTCCCCGTTCGTGGGCCAGGCCCATGGCCTGGGGATCGAGGCAACACCTGGTCTGGCCCTGCGGGCTGCCTGCGACCTGAACCCGGAGCGGTTGGAACAGGTCCGGAAGGACTTCCCCGGCCTGAAGACCCTCGAATCGGCCGCCTTGCTCGCGGATGATCCGGAGATCGATGCCGTACTCGTTGCAACGCCGCCGAATACCCATTCCGAGCTGTCGGTTCAGATGATGACAGCGGGAAAGCATGTCGTCTGTGAGAAGCCCCTGGCACTCAATCGGACGGAAACGGCCCTGATGGTCGAAGTAGCGGACCGGCAGCAGGTGCATCTCGGTTGCCACCAGAACCGGCGGTGGGACGTGGACTACCTGGCCATCAAACAGGCCTTGCAGGAAGGCAGTATCGGAGAGCTCTTTTACATCGAGACCTTTGTGGGGGGCTTTGGGCATCCATGTGGCTACTGGCATTCCCATGACGAGATTTCCGGGGGCACAACCTATGACTGGGGGGCTCACTACCTGGATTGGATCGTGAGCCTGATTCCGGAGCGAGCCGTATCGGTCATCGGTACCCGGCACAACCGTGTCTGGCACGACGTGACGAACGCGGACCAGGAGCGCGTGCAGGTGCGCTTTGCTGGGGGGCAGGAAGCGGAGTTCCTTCACTCCGACATCGCCGCTGCGCGGAGGCCGAAATGGTATCTGCTCGGTACAGAGGGGGCAATCCTAGGCCAAT
>Ga0180438_10008850_pt1 | contig 12699 bp, 5 predicted proteins | sample SS_ome_12_FD_132455 | JGI IMG/M metagenome (GOLD analysis project Ga0180438, IMG submission 132455) | Hypersaline lake sediment archaeal communities from the Salton Sea, California, USA - SS_3_D_2 metaG | ecosystem: Environmental > Aquatic > Non-marine Saline and Alkaline > Hypersaline >...
ATTGGTGCTGACATACCCGGTCCCCTTCCGCCTTAACTCGGTGATCATCGGGGAAGAACGTGGAGATGCGTACCAATACGCGTGGTCGCTGTGGTGGGCCAAACAAGCGGTGCTCAATCCTGAGAGAGGTCTGGCGCACCTCTCCCTTATGAATCACCCGGCTGGCATTGAACACCCGCTGATGCTCACGATGGTTGGAGTCAGTCTCACGGCGGTACCCTTCTCATTGCTGTTGTCCCCCGCTTGTGTCTACAACCTGTTGATTCTGCTGTCCTTCGTGTTGAGCGGGTTGACGATGTACTGGCTTTGTACAGAGTTGACCGGGGATCATCGGGCAGGGCTTGCCGGCGGATTCATATTTGCCTTCTTCCTCAACAAGACTGGACACGTGCTGGGGGGGCACCTGCCCCAGGTGATGGTTTACTGGTTCCCGCTCTACGTGCTCTTTCTCCGGCGGGCGATTCAGAGGCCGGGTTGGGGAACCGGTCTGATTGCGGCTCTAGTTCTGGTGCCCACCTGTCTCATACACGTGATGCATCTGGCCTATTTTGTCCTGCCGGTCACGCTGGGCGTGCTGTTTGCAGCCTGGGTGGAAATGAAAAGGGCCTTCTTCACCTGGCGGCGCCTGTGGGTGTTGATCCTGGTTTTTGGGCTTGCCGCCCTGGTGGTCGTCCCACTGCTGCTTCCTACAGTCTCGGGTTCTTTGGAGGGTGACGGTTGCCTGTACGCTCCAGGTACGGTGTTTCAGTCTACGGACCTTCTGGCGTTCTTGACGCCCTCACCTTATCATCCACTACTGGCTCCGCTGGGATTGGTGCCATCTTTTGCGGAGAAGATCTTCTATGACGAGAGGTTCCTGTACGAGAGGTTGGCGTACCCTGGTGTTCTGACGATTGGCCTGGCGCTGTTGGGGTGGATCCGGCAGGGCCGACGAGCTCGGGTATGGGGTGTGCTTGGCTTGCTGGCAGCGGTGCTTTCATTGGGTCCGCTGCTGAAAGTTGGCAACGAATTGGTGCTCTATCAGGTGGATGGGCACCAGAGTCACATCGTCCTTCCGTACGCATTGCTCAAACAGATGCCGCTGCTTGACATAGGCCGCACGCCTGGCCGGCTCAACGAAACGACGATGTTTGCCGTGGCTGTTCTTGCCTCCTACGGAGTGGCAGGACTGTCCTCCCTGCTGACGCGACGCCCCCGTGTATTGACGTTGTTACTGGCCTTGTTGTTGATCGGTATTGGAGTCGAGAATGTCGCCATCTGGCCTTTCCCAGCCAGCACCGCCGAAATCCCGCCAGCGATCCGGCAGATTGCGGGCAAGGATGGCAATGGCGCGCTCTTGCACGTGCTGATGCAACGCCGGTGGATCAACCATCGGGCGCTCTATTATCAGACCTTCGCTCGGCGACCCATTGTGGGGGGGGAGGTGCACCGCGCCGTTCCCGAGGCGCTTCCCTGGTCCGAGATGCTGGCGGGACTGGCGCAGCCGGATGAGGGAGACGGCGATGTTGTTCCTCGTCCATCTGTAGGCACCCGGGAGGATTGGCTGCGCTACTTCGACGTCGACTACGTGATCTTCCACAAAATGGAGAGAAGGGACGATTCCGCGTATCGCGACTATGTCGAACGGATCCTGGGTCCTCCAAGGTACGAGGATGGCACGGTGGCTGCATTCTCTGTCTCTGGCGACGCTCCTGCACCGGATGCCCCCTGGCTCTATGCCTTCAGCCGTCATGGCTGGGACCCTCCTGAGGGAAATGGGGGCACGTGGCGACGCTGGATGTACGATGCGGGTCGATTGTATCTGTATTCCACGCGCGAAGAGGTGGGAAGCCTTCAGTTCACCGTGGATTCGGACCTGGAGTCACCTGTGTTGGACGTGTATATCGGTGAGCGACCGCTGGATTCCTTCGTCGTGGGGGAACGTACGACGTACACCACGCGTCCCTTCACCCTTACGAAGGGGATGAACGATCTGCACTTCCGCGCGGCGGCGGGCTGTCCCCAGGAAGCGGCCGGCGGCACGGCCTGCCGCACGTTTGCCTTCGAAAGCGTGTCCTTTGTACCACAGGCGGACCTGCTTCCTGGCGAGGCACTCGACGTCGATTTCGGCGAGCAGATGCAGTTGCGTGGCTGGCGACTGGACGTGACGTCGCTACGCCCGGGCGGGGTGTTGACGGTGACGATGGACTGGCAAACGTCGGTGTCGTTGAGTGATCAGCAGGTCGTCTTTGTGCACGTGCTGTCCTCCGATGGAACGCTCGTGGCGCAGCACGACGCACCTCCGGCGCGTCGGTTCCAGCCGTCCTCCACGGTTCCTCGCGCGGCGGTCTTCAGCTATCCGGTGACGATCGAACTCCCCGGTGACCTGCCTGCCGGTGAGTATCGTGTTCTCGCGGGCGTCTATCTGTGGCCTAGCCTGGATCGGCTGCCGGTATTGGACGATGTGCCGGGCGCCGATGCTGGCACGGTGGAGCTGGGGCGCGTGAGGATCGCGCCGTGACGGGGCTGGTGGTGGGAGTGTTGGGTCGAAATGATGTGAGGTGGAAGGTGCGGATGAATCGTCACTGGTGGGTGAAGCCAGCTTTGGTGCTGCTCGTTTTTCTGGTTGCATTTCTCCCTCGTGCTATATATCCGGTTTCCCGTCCTTCGCAGTGGTACATCCGGTCGGTGATGTTTGTGGATCGGGTCGCACACGGTGAGTGGGGGGAGACGGTCTATTCCGAGCATCCGGGCGTCACGACGATGTGGCTCTCAGGACTCGCGCTCCGGCTGGCCGGTGTGACCCCGGAGCAGCGGCCCGATGGCCCCTACGTGGACCCTGGCTCTCTTACTGCAAGGGAGTCCGCCATCGGTGTGTTGCCGCTGGCGCTGGCTATCGCCACGTTGATCACGTTGAGCTATCTGCTTCTCGAGCGGCTGTTCGACCGCGCGGCGGCGTTCGGCGCGGCAATGTTGGTGGCTCTGGACCCTTTTTTCATCTCAAACTCCAAGTTGCTCCATGTGGACGGCCTGCTGTCGGCCATGATGTACACCTCGGCATTGGCGTTGCTGGTGTTCGTAAGGGAAAGGCGTTGGCGCTGGATCATTCTCTCTGGCGCGTTGGCCGGTCTGGCGCTGCTCACGAAGAGCCCGGCGCTTTTCCTGCTGCCGTACACGGCGCTATGTTTGGGCATCGGGTTGGTGGCGGATCGTTGGCTATCGTGGAAGGCGGGGCGGTTGGGGACAGCGAGGCCGTCCGTGACAGCCCGGGCGACTTGGCTTCGTACCATTCGGGCCGGACTGATTTGGCTGGCGGTGGCTGCTTGCGCCTACTGTGTTCTGTTCCCCGCTATGTGGGTGGCACCGGCGGACACGCTCAGAAGTGTATACGAGGAGGCGGCCCTGCGGATTAGCTGGGCGCACCCCAATCCGATCTACTTCCTGGGCCAATCGTTCATCGGCGATCCAGGACCTACGTACTACCTCTACACCTGGGCCTTCAAAACCACGTCGGTAGTGTCCATGTTTGCGGTTTTGGCCTTGCTGTATACAGTGTTGGACAAATCCCTGCTGGGCCGCAGACGGGCGACCATTGGGTTGATCTTTGGCTTCGTCTTCTTCTTCACGCTGCAGATGATCATTGGCGCGAAGAAAATGCCCCGCTATTTGCTGCCCGCCTTCCCCATGGTGGATATATTGGCCGGCGTAGGCCTGGCTCAGTGGGTCGATCGAATCTCGAACCTCCCATCTCCATTCTCCAATCTCTCACGTCGAATCCCAGGAGGGCTTGTCTTGGCGGGCATCCTCGTCCAGGCTGCGCTGATTCTCCCCCGCCATCCTTACTACGACACGTACTTTAGCGAGCTGGCGGGAGGAGCCCGTGCCGGGATATCGGCCATCTCCACCCAGTGGCAGGGGGAGGGACTGGACATTGCAGCTCGGGTACTCAATGGGTTGCCGGGCGCGGACCAGCAAACCGTGGGCAGTCACAAGTCGGTCTTTTTCCGCCAGTACTTCGCCGGTCAGACGGTCGGTGTGGACGAGCCGGCCGACTGGTACGTTTTTGGTGTCGGCAACGTGTTGGAGGGGGGGGACAAGGAGGAGCAGAAGGTTGTGGACTTCTATCGCCACCGGCAGGCGTGGGAGACCGTGCTCCTTGGTGGGATCCCCTACGCGTGGGTATATCGCGCGGACGCCGTACCGCAGAATCCGTTATCTTTCACCTTCGAGACCGGTATCCGGCTCATCGGATATGACCTAGCTTCTTCGCTTGTGTATCCCGGGCAGACGCTGCGTCTGCAACTCCACTGGCAAGCACTTGAGCTGCAGGATGAAGACTACGTCGTGTTCGTACATCTGTTGTCGGGCGCGGACGGCCGGATGGTGGCTCAGCAGGATAACCCGCCTGTGCAGGGTAAAAAGCCCACCTCGCAGTGGAAACTGGGCCAGGTCATCGTCGATCCCTATGATCTGCATATCCCATTGGACACGCCGCCGGGGGAATATCTGCTGGAGGTTGGGCTTTACCGCTGGCCCGATGTCTCGCGCTTGACGGTGCGGGACGATGATGGCCGCCATTCCGATGGTGCCTTGTCAGAAGAGGATGGTGTGCTGTTGCCGGATGATCGCGTCATGCTCAACCCTGTGTATGTGGAGCGATCACCTTCTTCACCAGGTGTCTGGATCGCGCGGGTTGTAGCGCTGGTTCTGGTGCTCGGTGCAGGGGTCGACCTTGTCAGGAGGGATGGGTAGTGGACGGGAGGGCAAAGAATCAGCGTCTGGCCCTGGGAGGCTTGTTGGCGTTGTTCCTGCTGCTGGCGACGGTCTACAATGCTCTCTCCATCCCTTTTGAGGCCCCTGATGAGATCGGGCATTTCTACTACGTCGTGCATTTGCTTCAAAATCGCGGGCTGCCGGTCGTGCCGGCGGATGGTCCCCATCCTCACTACGAGCAGGAAGGGATCCAGCCCCCGCTTTATTACGCAAGTGCTGCCCTCTTTGTCCGTGCGCTCTCTGCACCGCTCCAGCTCGACCTGAAGGATGCTGGCGAGTCTCTGGACGTCAACCCTCACTCGGTCTGTGCCCGTCCTGGAGCACGGTACAACGTCAAGTACCTGGCGCACGACCCCCACCGGGAGCGATTCCCCTACCAGGGCCGGGTGCGGGTCCTTCACGTCGTCCGGCTATGGTCCTCGCTGCTGGGGATGGTGGCCGTCGCCGGCGTGTTTGCCTCTGTGCGGCTGGCTTTTCCTGGCGTGCCTGCGGCGGCCTGGCTGGCGGCAGGCCTGACTGCTTTCACGCCCGAGTTCTTGTTCACCGCCGGTGCTGTGAGCAACGACAACCTGGTGACTGCGTTGGTTTCATGGGGCGTCTATCTGTCGCTGGGAATGGTGCGCGATGGCCTGCACTGGCGCAACACGCTGGCACTGGGTATTCTCGCTGGACTGGCGGCGCTCAGTAAATTCTCTGGCGCGCTGCTCCTGCCACTTGCCCTGCTCGTCATTCCCGTCGCAAGTTCACTGCGACGGACGAGGCTGTCAGGGCGCAAATTCCCGACCCCGGACTGGCCGTTGCTCATTGCTCATTGGTCATTGGTCGTTTTCTGTTTCTTTGCCATCGCGGGTTGGTGGTTCATCCGCAACTGGACGTTATACGGCGATCTGACCGGCACGCGTCCCATGCTCGAGATATTGCCCTTGCGCAGGGAGATGTCGGTGGGGATGTTGATCCTCGAACTTCCGGGCCTGTTTCGCTCCTGGTGGGGTGCCTTCGGCTGCACGGCACCACCGTCTGGATTCTACCTGTTCTACTTGCTGCTCATGCTGGGGGGGCTGGTTGGTCTGATCGTCGATCGCCGCCGGTACCGCCAGGACTGGGCCCAGATTGGAGTGTTGTTGGTCTGGTTGGCGATGATGGTCCTCGCCTACGCCCGTTGGAACTGGGTCATCCACGCGGCGAAGGGTCGCCTGCTGTACCCGGCGATGGTCAGCGTGGCGGGTCTCCTCGGTCGTGGCTGGGCTGCATGGTCGGTCCGGCGGCGTTGGTTCCCTCGCGTGGTATTCGCCCTGTCCGCAGCAGGTGCTGTGGTCGTCCCCGTCGCAGTGATGGCCCCGCCTGCCACGCCGCCTCGTGTCTACGCTAGCACTGCCGAAGTCCATCCAGCATACCCGATCGATGGCCAGTTTGGCCCTGACATCGCTCTCCTGGGCTACGATCTCGACTGTGTCTCTTTCGAGGCCGGGGACTCTCTCGACCTCACACTGTACTGGCAGGCGTTGGCACGACCCTGTGACCACTATACGCTCGCTATCCAGTTGGTGTCGGCGGTGCCGGGTGAGACGGACACGCTGGTCAATTTCAACACCTGGACTGGCGGCGGGAACTACCCGTCGGGTTACTGGCACCCTGGTGACGTGATCGCCGACCATTATCGGCTGCGGCTGCCAGACGATGTGCCCCGTGCACAGGGCTGGATTCTTCAGGTCGTTCTATTCGATCTCGAAGACGGTGCCCGATTGCCTGTCACGCTGGACGGTCAACCGGCCGGTAAGACGGCCCCATTGTCCCTGCTGCGCGTTGGGGCCTCCGATCTTGAGGGACAGCGTGTGGCCGAGCCCGCTCGTTTGGCTTCCCCGGTCCAATTTGGCGGAGCGGTGGCGCTGGATGGTGTGCGAATGGCGGAGAATGACGGGGGGGTGCAGGTGACCCTTTGGTGGCGGAGCCTGGCCCCTATGACCAGCGACGACGTCGTCTTCGTCCACCTCTACGACGCCAGTGGGCAGTTGGTCGCCACCGCAGATGGACCGCCGCTTTCTGGCGGATTTCCCACGTCGCTGTGGCAGCCGGGCGACCGGCTGCACGAGGTGCGTATCGTGCCGTGGCCGGAGGAAGGAGCCGCTACGCTTCCCTCCGTACTGGAAGGAGCCGGAGCCGACCGCGGGACGGCCGCGCCTTTCCACCTGGGCGTTGGTTGGTACGACCCTGTCTCCGGCGTCCGGTTGATGGCCACGGCTGCTGGTGGTGAACGCCTGCCCGACGACGAATTCCTGATTCCAGTTTTGCCTTGACTTTGAGACAAGGAGACCGGGAATACACAAGGGTGCTGGACTGCACTGGGGATAGGGGAGTGGGTCAATGAGGCTCAGTGGCACCTTGCTCCTCCTTTCCACGATGGTATAATCCCGTCGTGTGAACACCAAATCGTCTGAGTCACTTCAATATAATGCGGGGAAGCGCAGCGGTTCATTTGCCATTCGTCATTTGTCATTGGTGCCGGCTGGGTTCTTTCTGGCTCGCGTCGCGTTGGAGGTTGCCGGTCGACCCTGGCCGGGACCTCTCGTCGTGGTTGTAATCGTGCTGGGTGGGCTGGGAGGGTTCGCGCTGGGGCGCTCGCTGGCCAGGCGGCACGTCCGCCTGTGGCCTGCGCTACTTCTGCTTGGCTACGTTCTCTGGCCGCGGCGCGATCTGGCCATGGCTGCTGGCGTGGCTGTGCTGTCCGCGTTGGTGTGGCTATTGGGCGAGTCGCTGCGCTTCCCTCTATATTCAAATGGGGAACGGCATTCCCTTCCGAGATGGGGGGGCGCGGTGGCGGACGGCGTGACCTTCGTCATCGCACTGGTCGTCTACGTGGCTACTGTTGCTCCTGACGTGCTGCCTGCCGATGCGGGCGAGTTTCAGTTGGTCGCGGCGCTCCTGGGCGTGGCCCACCCGCCGGGTTTTCCGCTCTATACGATGGTGGGTCACCTGTTCGTGCGTCTCTTCCCGTGGGGGACACCGGCCTACCGGCTGAACCTGATGAGCGCGCTCCTGGCAGCGGGCACCCTGGTTCTCGTAGCGCGGGCGACCCGCCTGTGGGCCCGGCGGCTGGGCGGCACTCCGCTCTTGATTGTGGCATCCGGCTTGGCGGCGGCGTTGGCATTGGGCACGGCGACGACCTTCTGGGCTCAGGCGACTATCGCTAACGTCCGCACCCCGGCTGTTTTCTTCACCGCGCTGACGCTCTGTCTCCTGGCCCGTTTTGCCGGCGCCGCCAGCGGGCCATCGGCATGGCCCTCTAGAGAGCGTGGAGGGCCATCGGAATGGCCCTTTGGAGAGAGTGGATCACGAGAGGCCGATAAGCTGCTGGTACTTCTGGGGTTGGTGTTCGGCCTGGCAGGATGCCACTACCCACCCCTGGCTTTCGTCAGTATTTTCTTCGGCATCTACGTCTTGCTCGTTGATCCGCGCCTGGTCGCCCAGCCCCGTCGCTGGTGGCGGCCTGTGCTGGCGGGGTTGGCGGGCTTCCTCCCCCTGCTCTATCTGCCCATCCGTGGGGCGATGGATGCTCCGCTGGCCCCTGAGGGTCTGGACACGCTAGATGGGTTCCTCCATCACTTTCTGGCGCAAGGGTTTGCTGGCGATATGTTCGCCTTCGCTACCCCCGCCGACCTGCCCCATCGTCTGGCGCTGGTACCGACGCTCTTCCTTTTCCAATTCAACATCCTGCTCCTGGCGGGGGCGCTGGTTGGACTCCTGGGATTGCTGTGGCGTGACTGGCGGTTGTTTGTCATGCTAGCGGGCAGCCTCGCGCTCCACACCTTCGTCTCGATCACCTACCGCGCGCCGCAGACCGTCGAGTACCTGATGCCGGCCTATGTGCCGGTCGCCATCGCCGTAGGCCTCGCGCCATTGATTCTCTCCCTTCCGCGAGCTCCCTCCGAAGCAGGGGGTTCAGTGGCAGCCAATCCAGGCGTGCGCGCTACCCTCGGCGCGTTGCTGCTCTGGGCTGGGCTCCTCAACGGCTGGGCGCATGGGCCCAGTTTCGTCGAATTGGCTGGCGACCACACGGCCCGCCAGATGGCTGGCCCACTCCTGGAGACAGCTCCCACGAGGGCGCTCATCCTGGCCGACTGGCGTTGGGTCATGCCTCTCCGCTATCTTCAGGAGGTCGAAGGAGTCCGCCCCGATGTCGATGTGCGCTACGTCTATCCCGTTATGGGAGAGGAGTATCGGGAGGTTTGGCGGGCGCGCATTGGGGAAGCTGCTCCCGACGTACCGGTTCTGCTGACCCACTACTATGAGTTCGATGAGTATACGACTGAGCCGTGGGAAATGGGATTCCTGATTCGTCCCCGGCCGGTGGCGGAGCCTGCGGCGCCCCTTGTACCGGTCGGGGTGACGTTCGGGGATCATGTCCGGGTGGTGGGGTATAGCCTCCGGCAGAACCGTTTCCACCCGGGACAAGTAGCGGAGGTGGTCCTGGCTTGGCAGCCGACTGGCTCGTCGGAACAGGTTCCTTCGTTCACGCTCCGGTTGCTGGACGGGGAGGGGCGTTCCTGGGCGCAGGTAGATCGGCGGCTGGGCGCCGATTGTGCTCCCGGGGAGGTGCGATTTCAGCGGCTCGCGTTGCCCCTGTATCCCACACTGCCGCCGGCTCGCTACCAGGTAACGCTGGGGGCATACACCGTGACCGAGGCGGGCTTTGAAAACCTGGTGGTGACGGATGGAGAGACCACTGTCGGTCTGGCCGAGCTGGAATTGGTGCCTGTTGGGTCTGAGCTCGGATCGTCGGTTATGAAAAGTGCAGGGGCTCCCTTCACCCTCCACCGGCAGGCCGTGCCTTTTCACTATGAAGGAGGACGAGGAGGCACGGGGACAGGCAGACAAGGAATGCAGAGGGCATCTTGGCTGCGCCGGGGATGGGTGAGGATCGTGGGCGTAGACTACGATCGCAGCGTGCCCGATGTCCTCCGGGTCTACCTGCACTGGCAGGGGCCAACGGCGGACCAAGGGTCCGCGGGGGATGGATGGCAGGCGCAGGTAAGGGCCGCTGATGGCGTGGAGGCTGCGGCGCGGTTGGCGCCTGTTCCAAAGGGGGCATACCAAACCGTCGCTGTGGATCTTCAGGGCGCAGCGGGCGATGAGCTGTGGCTCTCCTTAACCAACGAGCAGGGGCAGGTGATGACCGCAGCCGGGCCGTGGGGCTGGCCTGTGGACGAGATTCGGTTGCCCGCCGCGGCATCTGACGCCCGCTTCGTTCCCCTGGGTGACGAGATGGCCGTGATTGGGGCTAAGGCTCACTCTGCTGTCCCTGGGGAGACGATGGCGGTGGACGTGGAGTTGGTGTCGCTCCGTCCATTGACTAGCGACGATGGGACGAGCGTGCGGGTGGTGGATGGGGACGGGCGTTTCGCCGCGCACGACTGCCAGCCGGCACTAGGTGCCATTCCCACTCTCAAATGGATCCGGGGCAGCCGGGTGGTGGACCGGCATCTGCTCCCCCTGCCGGAGGATTTTGCTGCCCAGAGCGGGCAGGCCACGCTGGTGGCCTACGAGCGGTTTCGGATGATGCCCCTTCCGCCGATGGACGGGCGCTTCAGCCAGGTTCCGCTGGGCATCTGGACTGGGTTATGAAACGTGATGCGTGATTCTATGTCTTCCCAGGATTTACTCTATCGTGTCTTTACCTCCCGTCACCGTTGGTTGACGGTGTTGGCGACGCTGGTCGTGTGTGCGGCGCTGGCGGTGGGTGGGGGCTACCTGTTAGCGGAGTTCGGGGCGCTCGTGGCCGGGGCAGGATTGTTCGCGTTATTTCTCGGCTTGTGGATGTTGCGTGACGTCGAGGTCGCCTATTGGGTCGTCATTGGCGTCGTCTGCCTCCTTCCTTTTGCATCTTTCCCGTTTGATATTGGTTTTACCCCGACGCTCCTCGATGGGGCGATGGGAGCACTGTTCTTCGTCTGGGCGTTGCAAATCGCCACCGGCGTTCAGCGGGAGTTTGTCGGCACGTCGCTCGGCCTGCCCGTCGCCGTGTTTGCGATGCTAGCGGTGGGTTCTTTCGTCTTTGGACTGTCTCACGGGCCGTTGACCTCCTACGTTCTGCGTCACTTTGGCGAGGTGCTGCTCAGCATTGCGCTGTTCTTCCTCGTCGTCAACACCGTGCGCGACGTGGGCCGGCTTGGCCGCCTCGTGCGTGCGCTGATCCTGTGTGCATTTGCGGCTGCTGTTCTGGGCATCGTCCTCTACGTCGTTGCCGTAACCGTCTCTGATGATCTGGTGATCCGTGCGCTGTCCGCGCTGGGGCGCCTGGGCTATCCAACCGGGCCTGGTGTGCTCCGATACATCCGTGAGGACCCGGAGCTGCCGATGCGAGCTACCTCGACCTCCGTCGACCCCAACGTGCTGGGCAGCCTGCTCAACCTGGCGCTGGGTATCGCGGTGCCTCAGTTGTTTGCCCGACGGCCGATCATCCGCCGTCGCTTCCTGGTACCGCTGGTGGGCGCGATGGCCCTATGCCTGGGGCTGACGATCAGCCGTGGTTCGTTGGTAGGGATCGGGATCGCGTTGGCCACACTCGCCACACTGCGGTATCGCAAGCTGTGGCTGCTCCTGCTCGTGGCGTTGGCGCTGCTGCTCGTCCTGCCTCAGACCCAGGACTACGTCGGCCATTTCCTAGAGGGGGTGCGGGGCGAGGATCTTGCAACCCAGATGCGCTTTGGCGAGTACAAGGACGCGTTGATACTGATCCAGCGGTATCCCTGGCTGGGCGTCGGCTTCTCGGGTTCGCCCGACATCGATACCTACGTCGGTGTCTCGATGGTCTATCTCCTCATTGCCGAACAGATGGGGTTGGTAGGACTGGCGAGTTTTCTGGTCGTGATGGTTGTCTTCTTCGTCCGCTTCTGGCGCACCCGCGCGCTGGCGGTGGACGGTGGCACTGCGGCCAAGCAGAGCGGAGCGGCTGAGGGTGCGGTGCCTGGCGTCCACGCTTCGAACGAAGGACTGACCGAAGCCCCGGAGATCGAGCACATCTGGTGGGGCCTGCACGCCGGGGTGATCGGCGCGTTGGTAGGAGGTATTTTCGATCACTATTTCTTCAACCCGGATTTCCATCATTCCGTGACGCTCTTCTGGCTGGTGGTCGGGCTGGCCACGGCGGCGACCGAGATCCTCCGCCGACGGGCCGGCGAGTGATGTTTCCCTCCCTGCTTGCCCCGTGCCAAACTCGCGTCTAGATGATTTGACTGGCCCTTCTCGTGGGGCTATAATAGGTGCGCACCTTCAAACATAGAGGGGAGTATAGCGGCTCCTCTTGACATTGAAGGGAAGCAAAGCCGCTTTGCCCTGCAAAGCCTCACATCGCACACTTCTAGGAGGTTACTGATGTCAGCACCGTTTCGAATCCAGCGACCTGACTCGGATGTAGTCAGGGCTGCAGCCGTCGCAAGTCCACAGGACGACTTCAAGTTCTATCTGGACCGGCTGATGAAAATGATCCCAGCCGAGGTCGTCAGCCTCTACTTGATTGGGAATGGGTTTATTCCCGCCGGTCAGTCCGTCGGGTTGGCGATATGGGCCCTGGTGTGTTTGGTCGGTGTATTGGCCCTACGGGCCTACGGTACGGCGGACCCTGAGGCCAACAAATCGCCTGATTGGGTACACGTGGTGATTTCAGCAGTCGCGTTCGTGATCTGGGTGTACACGCTGGGCGGCCCGTTCGCAGCGGCCAACATCTACGAGCCCTACGTTGGATCGCTCCTGGTGCTCGCCTGGACCTTCTTTGTGCCGGTGTTCTACAAGGGGCCATTGGACTGAGCGGCAGTCGGAAATCAAGGAATGAAACAAGGGAATAAGGGAAGCGGAGCGGCCCTTTTCAGTGCTAGAGGGAAGCACGGCGGCCCCTTTCAGTGCTAAAGGGAAGCACGGCGGCCCCTTTCAGTGCTAAAGGGAAGCACGGCGGCC
>Ga0180438_10008851_pt1 | contig 12695 bp, 12 predicted proteins | sample SS_ome_12_FD_132455 | JGI IMG/M metagenome (GOLD analysis project Ga0180438, IMG submission 132455) | Hypersaline lake sediment archaeal communities from the Salton Sea, California, USA - SS_3_D_2 metaG | ecosystem: Environmental > Aquatic > Non-marine Saline and Alkaline > Hypersaline >...
GAAGAGATGGACATTCAAGACAAAACGGTCGGCGTATGTCCGGTCGGCTGCTCGGTTTTTGCTTATCACTACCTGGATATCGACATGCAGGAGGCCGCCCACGGAAGGGCCGCAGCCGTGGCCACGGGGATCAAGCGCGTTCTTCCGGACAGGATCGTGTTTTCCTACCAGGGAGACGGCGACCTGGCCGCCATCGGCACGGCAGAAACCCTCCACGCCTGCAACAGGGGGGAGAACTTCACGTTCATTTTTATCAACAACGGGATATACGGTATGACCGGGGGGCAGATGGCCCCCACGACCCTGGACGGCCAGATCACATCGACCTCTCCCTACGGAAGGGATGTGGACACCGCCGGGATGCCGATGAAAATGGCCGAGATAATCGCCACGTTCGAAAAAGTCGCTTATGTGGAGCGCGTGAGCTGCAACACACCGGCAAACGCCCGCAAAGCGAAACGCGCTCTCCGGAAGGCTTTCGAGTACCAGATGGAGGGCCTGGGCACGACCTTCATCGAAGTCGCCTCGAACTGCCCGTCGAACTGGAAATTGACTCCGGAAGAATCCTTGAAATGGCTGGAGGAAAAGGTTTTCCCTTATTATCCGCTCGGAGTTTTCAGGGACATCAAGAAAATCGAGAAAGACAAATAGGACGGAGGTTGCCCATGCTTCAGGAAATGATCTTTGCAGGATTCGGCGGCCAGGGCGTGCTGTCGATGGGAATGCTCCTGGCTTACGCCGCGATGAAAGAGGATAAAGAGGTGAGCTGGATGCCTTCTTACGGGCCGGAAATGAGAGGGGGAACAGCCAATTGTATCGTCAATATCAGCGACCTGCCTATCTCCTCCCCTATCGTCAGCTTTTACGATATGGCCGTCGTTTTCAATCAGCCCTCGCTCAAAAAATTCGAGGAGAAGGTGAAAAAAGACGGCAGCCTCATCTGGGAGAGCACCACGATCAAGGAGCCTCCATCCCGGAACGACATCAAGATCTATCCCATCCCGGCCATCGAGAAGGCCACCCATGAATTGAAGAATGTCAAGGTGATGAATATGCTGATGCTGGGCGTGCTTTTGAAGCTAAATCCGATCGTGAAAAAAGAGTCCGTGCTCCAGGCATTGAAAGACACGCTCCCCGAACGGCATCATCACCTGATCCCGCTAAACAGGGAGGCGATCGATCTGGGGATGACCCTGGTTTAGGGATCAATCGAGCGGCCAGAACTGGTTGTCGTACCAGATCTTTTCTTTGAGCTCGTTGTCGAGCCGGGCGAGCATCAGCATGTGATTTTTTTCCCACTCCGTCAACCATTCATAGAGCTTCTTCTCGTCTTCGGTGCCCGCCTCGGAGGCATGCCGGGAATAAAATTTAACCGCGTTTTTCTCGAATGCCAGAGCGGCGGATATCACCGCGGCCTCATAACCGGCCCCGGAAATGTTTTCGACGATTTTTTGTGTGAGGACCGCCTCATGGGTCACGGCATGTTCCTTTTCGAATTCTGCGATATCGAAGTCCTCCCCTTTGGCGATCCGCGCGAACTGCTTATTCAGAATGTGGATGTGCCTGTCCTCCTCCCGGGAAAGGATCTGGAAAAGCTCCTTGACACCTTCCTTCTGAGAGGTTTCGACGACAGAATCATAAAGCGCCTTGCCCCTATGTTCCAGGAGAATGGCCCCCTTGAGGATATCGAGCGGCGTGGTTTCACTCATAGCCGGATATTATTTCCCGAATTTCTCGAACAGGCCGATAAGCTCCCTTTTGCTCATCATCCCGACTTTTTTATATTGGATTTTGCCGGTCCTGTCAATAACGAGAGTCGTGGGAATCGCCTGGGGAGAGGGGTAATCCCTGAATAATTCTCTTGTCGCCATGGCCACCGGATAATTCATTTCATTCCTTTCGACGAACTGGCGAACCTGGTCGGGGCTAACCTGATCGACGGAAATCCCTAAAATCTCCAGTCCCTTGTCCTTGTACTCGCTGTAGACCTCGATAAAATCCGGGATCTCGGCACGGCAGGGTGGACACCAGGTGGCCCAAAAATTCAGGACCAGCATTTTCCCTTCATAATCGGACAGCGTGATCTCGCCTCCGTTCAAATCTTTCAGGGTGAAGTTCGGCGCCATGGGAACGTCATCTTTCAGGGCGCACGCATTATCGGCGCTCACCAGAACCAACAGAACTAAAATCACCGGGATCATGAACCAACCGATCTTTTTCATCTCAATCGCTCCTTGTCTTTTGCATTCATCTTATCTGCCAGTGGGTCCCTAACCGCTTCCGGACTGACTCAGACAGATTGTTATTAATACTATAGATATTATAGGAATTTTTCCTGTTCAATTCAAGCTTTTTGTATGAATCGTGATCAGACCGGCACTCGTTGCGATGTTCCCTGGAATATTACCAGCGGTACACGACGGCCGCCCAGGTGAATCCGGCGCCAAAGGCATCCATCACGATGATCGTGCCATCCTTCAATTTCCCGGCTTCGTTGAGTTCGTGCAAGGCGATCGGAATAGTAGCGACCGAAACGTTACCGTATTTCTGGATGTTGATGTAGACTTTCTCCGGAGGAAGCTTCAGTCTTCTGCCAGTCGCCTCGATAATCCGGATGTTGGCTTGGTGAGGGATGAGGTAGTCGACATCCTCTTTTGTCAGGCCCGCTTTTTTCAATGCAGACACGGCAGCCTCCCCCATACGCTTTACGGCGTGCTTGAAAACATCGTTCCCCTTCATATGAAGATAGTGGAGGTCCTGGGCGATTGTCTGGGCCGTCGGGGGAATCCTGGTGCCGCCGGCGGGTATGCTCAAAAGGTCTGCCAGCATGCCGTCCGCTTTCCAGTAGGAAGAAAGCATGCCGGCATCGCTATCGCTCTCTTCCAAAACCACGGCTCCGGCGGCATCTCCAAAAAGAACGCATGTGTTGCGGTCCTTCCAGTTCACCACTTTGGTCAGCAGCTCGGAACCGATCAGAAGTATCCGCTTTTGCGCTCCGCTGAGGATCATGCCCTCCGCAAGGATCATGCCGTACAAAAACCCCGTGCATCCGGCGGAAATGTCGAATGCCGGTATGTGGTCCGCCCCCAGCTTGCTCTGAACCCAGCAGGCCGTGGAAGGAAAAATCGTGTCCGGCGTCGACGTGGCTACGATGATCAGATCGATGTCTTTGACTTTCAGGCCGGCGTTCTTCAGAGTTCTATGGGCGGCTTCCGTGGCCAGGTCCGATGTCACCTGCTTTTCCGATGCGATCCGTCTCTCCTGGATTCCTGTCCGGGTGATGATCCATTCATCCGACGTATCGACCATCTTTTCCAGATCGAAATTCGTCAGGCGTTTTTCCGGCGTATAAAATCCTGTTCCCGCGATCTTTATTCTTTTTTTCTCTTTTTTTTCCATTTTTTTAAAATAAATCATACTCATAGCACACTCACGGATAATTTGCAATAAAAGGTCAGGGGCGCTAGAATTAGAAGCTGAAGAAAATGAAAAAAAAAATCAAACGCCGGCTCGCAACGTTTCTGTGTCTGGGTATTCTGATTACGGCTCCTGTCAGCGCTCAGCTAAACATCGGACAGTATGAGGATGAGGCCCCGTTCCGCACCTGGAACACCTTCGGGATCTCCACGGCATCGGCCTTGGGGATGGGGGAAACTCAGTTCGCCTCGGTCGCGGACCCATCCGCATCTCTGGTCAATCCCGCCCGGTTGACCGCCCTTTCCCAGTTTTCCATCGCTTTGCACGGCTCCTACACATCGGCTTCGTTCGATAAGTATTCTATCGTGAATACCGGTGTGCTCATCACGGAGGGCAACAGCGCCATGGGGCTGTACGGCATCGATTTTGTCGGGGCTTCATTCGGCTATAAAGGATGGGCCTTGGGATTCGGCGTCGGGCTTACCGAAAGTTACGACCGGCCCTCACAAAATCCGGATTATCAATCCGGAGGGCAGGTCCTGTATCTTCTCGAATTCGAACAAACCGGCTACTTGAGAAATTACAACATCTCCCTGGCACGAAAAATCGGCGAATGGCTGTCCCTCGGGCTCGGCGTCAACTATGTCTCCGGATCGATGGAAAAAAGGATCGTGGAAAATTTATTCTACAGCGGGGTGACCATTTCCGACTTAAAAACCCACGCCATCAAAGGATTCTACTTAAACGGGGGGCTCGTGGCGGATGTGACCGCAAAACTCAGATTCGCCGGGGTATTCCGGTCGCCCTATACCAAGGATTCGGAAAGCGAAAGCTTCCTGCGATACGATTCGCCCCAGGGGAACACCGACATAAGGATCGAGGCTTCCGCTGAAAACGGGTACAGCCAACCTCTGGTTCTCGGCATCGGGGTGGATTACAGGTTCTCTCCCCGGTTCAGAGCTGCCTCTGACGTGACTTATTTCAACTGGGCCTCCTACGCGATCGATTATTTTTCCGAAGAAATCGACAAGGAATTCAAGAACACCATCAAAATCAGCGGAGGGTTCGAATACCTGGCTGCCGTCCGCCTGTTTCAGCAAGAAGTCCAGGTCCCTTTGAGGGCCGGGGCCATCTATGACCCTCAACCGGTCCTGACACCGGACACCCATTACGTTTACTTCACGTTCGGTTTGGGCATGTATTGGAAGCGACTGCATCTGGATGCAGGCGCGATGTTCGGCAGTGAAAAAGGATCCGGCAGCAACCTTTACGGCCGGAAATTCGCGTTTACTCTGAGCTATCACATTTGAGGTTTTTATGAAAAAAGCACTTATTCTCATAAGCGCCACGGGCCTTTTCTTAGGCCTTCTGAACGGCCAAACATATTTCGACCGGGAGATCATCCGTATCGAAAAAAATCGGGAGGTCACGAAAGAATTGCTGGAAATGAATTGCGACCTCCTCATGGAAAAGGATGGGGACATCTATGTCGTGGCGTCTGCGAAGGACATGATGGCGCTCCAGGCAAGGGACATCCCTTTTACCATTGAATCCCACAAGTTTTATCCCCAGGGAGGGGACACTTTCCGTATCCAGAGCGGGGTGACCGGCGAGTTCCATTCCTATGCGGAGTTGGAGCAGGACCTGATTGCGCTGGCAGATGCCTATCCCGACCTGGCCCAGGTGATCGATATCGGAGACAGCCTCGAACAGAGAAATATCTATGCGCTGAAAATAAGCGATAACGTAGGGATAATGGAAAACGAGGCCTCCGTGGTCTTTCTCGGATGTCACCATGCCCGGGAATGGATCTCGATCGAAGTCCCTTACCTGCTGGGAAAACATCTTGTGGAAAACTACGCCACCGACACGGAAGTTGCCCGTCTGGTGAACAACGCCGAAATATGGATCGTTCCGCTGGTCAATCCCGACGGACTGGAGTATTCCATCCATTTCTACAGGTACTGGCGAAAGAATATGAGGGACAACGGCAACGGGACCTTCGGCGTCGATATTAACCGGAACTACGGGTACATGTGGGGATATGACAACCTGGGATCCAGCCCCAATACCGGAGCCGAGATTTACCGGGGAGAAGCCCCTTTTTCCGAGCCGGAATCCCGGGCCGTCCGCGGCCTATTCGAGCAGAATGATTTTATGGCCATGGTCTCCTACCACAGCTATTCCCAGGTGATCCTGTATCCCTGGGGATACACGAAAGTCCCCTCCGATGAGGACGCGGTCCTGTCCGCGATCGGGAATGAAATGTCCCGGTTGATGGAACCGGTGAATGGAAGATATTATGAAGCTGCCCGGGCAGGAGACGGATTCTACCTGACTAACGGCGACACCACCGACTGGAGTTTCGGGGTGTATGGGATCCCCTCCTACACGATCGAACTCCCTCCGACAAGCAGCATCACCGGGGAATTTTTCAACGCCGAATCGGATATCCGGCCAATCTTTGCCGAAAATCTTCCGGCAGCCCTGTATATTATCGACTGGTGCATAAAGGAGTATCCTTCCCAGGCCCAGGTTTCCCCGATTCCTGCGCGTGTGCAAAAACGCAGGATCTTCCGGATAAAATGAAGCCCCTCAGCGGGTCGCGGGTCACCGTATCCCATGGCGAGACCCATCTTTCTATTGACAAAAAAGGGGTAAATGTTAAAAATATGGGAACATCGCAGCAATAATGAGAGGATCGTTCGTTAGCATCATTTCCAGGCAGACTCCTCCTCCGGGAGATGGCGAGGGACTTCCCTACTGGACCTTCTGGCTTCTCCTTTGCATCATCATGCTTCTTGTCGTGTTCATTTTCCTGCGGGATAAGGATCTGAGACAGCGTATCAACCTCTTTTTTTTCGGGGCGAAGAAAAAACTGATCAAGTTGCGTCTTCAAGCCCGGCTTAAAAGAGAGTGCCGGAAAAAAGACGATCTCATCCGTAGCCTGGGGATAAAGGTCTGGGAAAGAGAAATAAAAATACCGGGCGGCGAAAAAATCCGCCAGGAGCTCGCAAAACTCGAGGAACAGAGGCAGGAACTGGAGCAAGAATCGAAGGATTTGGGCTTGAAAATCAAAGAACTGGAAGACGACCAGCAAAAATTCATCCAGAAGCATACCGAATCGGTTTCCGAACAGGAATCGGCCAGGAAGCCTTACCTGGAAAAATTAGCGGAAATCAAGGTCGAGGAGAGAACACTGGAAGTGCAAGTGAGGCAAAAACAGAAAGAGCTGGAAGGGATAATCAGGGGCATCCAGTCTGCCGCAGGGGAAAACGAAACCAAATCCGAGGAGCTGAACAAACAAAAAGAAGAGATGGATAGAAACATTAAAGGGCTCGTGGAAAAACGCCTGGCACTGGAAAAAGAGCGAAAGGCCCACCAGGAAAAAGCCGATGAGCTCGATAAGAAACTCAGCAAAATCGAAGAGAGCGGCAAAAAAAGGATCCGTGAGTTCCATAAAGAAATAAGGGAGTGGAAAAAGAACGAAGAAAAGGTGCGCGAAAAAATCGGACACGTGGTGAAAAAAAAGGATCCTCTTTTCGCTCGCCTGGGCATGCATGCCGATGAAACAAGGGCGGACCAGGAAAGCCTTATCTTGTTCTATTCCCAGATCGACCGCTCGAAGGAACGCATCGAAGAACTGGAGCAGCAAATAAAGAATCTATAATCCTGCCATTTGAGGAATTAGAAAATGAATAAGCCCAAGATGCTGGTTCACATCTGCTGTGCGCCCGATGCCCTGTATGTCGTGGACATTCTCCAGAAGGATTATGATGTGAGCGGTTTTTTTTATAACCCCAACATCCATCCCCGGGAGGAATATGACCTGAGGCTGGCAGAAACCCGGAAAGTGGCGGATTCGCTGGGTTTCGACATCATCGAAGGCCCGTATGACGATATGCGCTGGCATGCCATAACGGCCAAATTCAAGGATGAACCGGAAAAGGGACGAAGATGCGATGTGTGCTATGCGGTGAGATTGGAAAAAACAGCCCAAAAAGCCTCTGAGATGGGATTCGCCGTTTTTGCCACTGTGATGAGCCTGAGTCCATGGAAAAAAGCGGATGTCATGAACAGAATTGGCAAAATGTTCGGCCGGCGGTTCGGGATAGATTTTTTTCAGGCGAACTTCAAAAAAAAGGACGGATTCAAAAAGAGCGTCGATCTCAGCAGACAGCACGCTCTCTACAGGCAGGATTACTGCGGCTGCCTGTATTCCATTCGCGGACAGGATACCCAATCACCGATTAAAGATACGGGAAAAAAGTAAGAACGGATGACGAAAACAGAAGGTGCGGCGGTCGAGATCGTGGTGTTCGGAGTGGTCCAGGGAGTGGGCTTCCGGCCGTTCATCTACCGCCTGGCCCATGAACTCGACTACAAAGGATGGGTCAAAAACATCGGCCATGGCGTGGGAATCCACCTCGAAAAGGACGAGGCGGCCGACTTCGAGGACTTTCTCGAAGCCCTGAAAAACCAAGGCCCTCCCCTCGCCCAAATCGATGAGATCGCCGTGAAGCCGGCTGCCTATCTCGGGCTCAGCCGTTTCGAGATCGAAAAAACGGCACAGGAGGAGAGCTTCGTTTTCATCTCGCCCGACATATCCGTGTGCCAAAACTGCTATACCGAAATGATGACCCCATCCGATCGGAGATACCTCTATCCGTTCATCAACTGCACGGACTGCGGCCCCAGATATACCATTGTCAGAACCCTCCCTTATGACCGGGAAAAAACCACCATGGCAAGTTTCGCCATGTGCCCGTCCTGTAAGAAAGAATACACCGACCCTCTTGACCGGAGATACCACGCCCAACCCATAGCCTGTCCGGTTTGCGGCCCTCAAATAAAACTGCTCAAGTCCGGGATCCGGAAAGAACTGCAAGGCGGAACGAAAAAGGCCTCGGCCCTGATCAAACAGGGCAAAATACTGGCCGTCAAAGGGCTGGGCGGATTCCATCTTGTGTGCGATGCGGGAAACGCCGCGGCCATAAAGCGGTTGCGGCAGATCAAGAATCGCAGGACAAAACCTCTCGCTCTGATGGCAAAAAATATGGCCGTCCTTCGAAAATATGCCCGCATCTCACCCGAAGAGCAAGCCATGCTTGTCTCCCCCCGCCGCCCCATCGTTCTCGTGAAAAAAAAGCGCAATATCCGGCAAATCGCTCCTCATCTGGATGAGATGGGGATCATGCTGCCCTACACACCGCTCCATTACCTTCTCCTTGACGATATCGACATGATCGTAGCGACCAGTTCAAACCGGAAGGACGCCCCGATCATGAAAGACGAAAATGAAGGAATAGACGACCTCTGCGACTATATCCTGACCCACGACCGTCCGATCCACATGAGGGCCGATGACTCGGTGATGAAAGTGGTGGATGGAAATCCGCTTTTCCTCAGAAGAGCGCGAGGATATGTCCCCTACCCTCAGTCCGTATCCAAAGCCCTGGGATCCGGCAAGCACATCCTAGCGCTGGGCGCGGAGTTGAAGGACACCATATCGGTCTTTAAACACGGCTATGTGATCACCAGCCAGTTCTTGGGGGATCTGGATGAATACCAGAATTTCCGGTACTTCGCAGAAACCATCCGGCATCTGATCGATGTCTTCGGTGTCGATCCGGAGATCGTGGTTTCCGACCTTCACCCCGATTTCCACACGACCCGTCACGCCCAAAAAATGTCCATCCCCCATCTCCAGGTTCAGCATCATTATGCCCACATTCTGGCTGTTTTGCTCGAGCATGGATTTCCACCCGACCAAAAAGCCCTTGGCGTTTCCTTCGACGGATACGGTTACGGTGCAGATGGGAAAGCCTGGGGGGGAGAATTCCTCGTAGCGGATTACAAAGAATTCTCCAGATTCGCCCATTTTGAGGAGGTCCCGCTTCCCGGAGGGGACCTCGCTTCCAAACAGCCATGGCGAATGGCTTTGTCCTATTTGCGCAACGCTTATGGAGATGATCTTCCTTCGTTTAAAGCCCTGCAAAAAATCGGCAAAAAAAAGATCGCTGGAGTCCTGGAGATGATGGAACGCAATATCAATTCCCCGCTGACTTCGAGCTGCGGACGGCTGTTCGATGCCGTCTCCTTTATCGCGGGGTCTTCTCCTGTGGAGATGGAATTCGAAGCAGAGGCCCCCATGAGGCTCGAAGCCGCCGCCGCCCCGGATGTCAAGGGACGATACGCGATCGAGATCCTGGAAGGTCTGCCAGAACGGGCGCACACGATCTCATTCAAAAAGATGATCAGATCCGTCGTCAAGGATACACAACAGGGGATCCCTGTTTCTCATATATCCGCAAAATTCCACAAAACTCTGGCGTTCGCGATCGTACGGATAGCGGATATGGCTCGAAAGCGATACGGGATAAACACCGTGGTTTTGACCGGAGGAGTCTTTTGCAACAGGAGGCTCATGCAGGAGGCAACCAAAATCTGCGAAAACAAAGGCTATTCCGTGCTTCGGCCCCTCCAGTACTCCCCCAATGATGAATCGATATCCGTGGGTCAGATCGCTTATGCACTGGGATCGCTGCGCACCGGATAGAGTGCCTATTCGATGCGGATCTTTATCCCGCCGATAAAAGAAAATATGAGATTGAAAAGGGCAGCTAGAAGAAACCCGACCATTCCCAAGGCAAAGAATCCGAAAATCCCGCCGAACAGACCGTAAAAAAGCCCCCCGATCAGGCTGCCGTTGAGCTCGCCGAGGAAAGACGGCAAAATATCTACCAGCCCGGGAAGGAAATCTGTAGCTCCGGCAAACGCCCCCATGATTATGCCGCCAAGCAGACCGAGAGCGCCGAAAAACAAGGCCAGCGAGAAGGGCTGGACAAAACGCAAAACCTGCTCTTCTCTTTCCGGTTCGGGCCCGACCGGCGGCTCGACATCGAGATCCTCGACCGGCTCCCAACTCATATCTTCCTCTCCTTCATCTTCGCTTCTGTCGCAGTCAGGACAGAAAAGGGAGTATTTATCGAGAATTCTTCCACATTTTGGGCAGGAAAATTCTTCTGGCCCGGTCTCTATTTCGTTCCGCTCTTCGATGTCCTCGCTTATCAAGTTTTCCCCGCAGTAGATACAAGCTTGATTCTCCAGATCGTTTTCATATCCGCAGTGAACGCAAATGGCCCTTTTTTCCTCAAGGGATGGAGGTTTTGCCTCGAGCCAGTCATCCCCATCGAAGCAATACCATTTCCCTGTTTGGGCACCGATGGTCCAGAACCGGCCGTCCTTGTCTTGAAGCCGCAGCTCCTTCAATTTTTTTTTAAAGTCCGGTTCGGATAGTCTTTTCCTGTGGAACTCATCTCTGAGATGAAGGAATTCCTTCTCGACGTTCTTGAATTGGTCGTCCATCGCAACTCATTATAGGCCACTCATCCCCCTCGTGCAAGAATTGCGTGAAAATTCAGAATCTCACAACCCAAAAAGTGACAATTTTTTGCACTTTTTTTCGCTTTCATGCCGTATTGATTCGGGGATTCCCGTAATTCATTTATTTTCAGCGCTTTCCACATCTTGTTTATTTTCAATAACTTAGATTTAGTGCCCAAATTATGTGCAAATTGTTGTATCTCCCAGAAATTTATCGCCTTTGGCGATAAATAAATCGATTTTTCAACAACTTTTCCACAGTTTTTGTGAAAAACTTTTGACTTTAAAATTCGGTATTTCAGGGATTAAAATCCGATCTGCCTGATCAAATCGAACAGGTTATATCCCTTGATGGGATCCGGAGTGAAGGAAAGGATAAAAATGATCAAAATCATGATCCCGAGCAATCGGCGCCCGGGAGATAGAGATTTGTCTTCATCGGAGATATGGGGATGTTTCAATCCCAAAAAATAGATGAGCAGGGCCCAAACGAACCATCCGAACCAAAAAAATATCCCCATGAGAATGAATATCCCTATAAAATAGGGCGCGATCTTTCGGGACTTTTCCCCTAAGAGGGCGTACGCGATATGCCCCCCGTCGAGCTGCCCGACAGGGAAGAGGTTCAGGGCGGTCACAAGAATACCCACCCAGCCCGCAAAAGCGATCGGATGAGGAACGATGTCATAGCCCTCGGGAATACCTTTGAACACTAACCTTCCCACAAGCTTGAGGATCAAGGGATCGCCGAACATAAGGCTCTCTCCCTCGGGGAAAGGCGGGACCGGTTTCGACAGAGAAAGCCCGAATACCACGGCAGGAAGAGAGAGGATAAAACTCGTCAACGGCCCTGCGATTCCGATGTCGAATAACTGCTGTTTCTTGGTGATCGGGGACCTTATCCTTATGAAGGCCCCCATTGTTCCGATCAGCGTCGGCGCCGGGATAAAATAAGGCAGTGTCGCATCGATCCTGTAATACTGGCAGGCAAGATAATGCCCCAATTCGTGGCCTAGCAGGATGGCGAGCAGCGCGACCATATAAACGAGGCTGAGGGCCAAGATCTCAGGATTCAAAATCAAGGCCGGATCGGAAATCAGATCAGGATTTTGAGCCGTGATTTCCGCATATTTGTATCCGAAGCTCCAGGAGATCCCGACCACAAAGGTGGAAACCGCCGTCACCAAGAAAAGCAGAATGTTGAGCCACGCTCTTTTTTGGGCAAAAAAGGAAGCCAGCCCTCTAGGAGGTTCTTTGGGGGGGATAGAGATATATTCTTCCATACTTGGTATTATGACTGAAAAAAAATAGGAGTGATCGCCACCACTCCTATCTTATTGTTCCCTTGGAATTCAGGAGATGCGCTTTAACCGTGGAGCTTTTTATACTTGGATTCCAGTTCCTCTCGTGTCTCTTTATGATCGGGATCGGGAATACAGGCATCGACCGGGCAAACTGCAGCACACTGGGACTCGTCGAACGCGCCCACGCACTCGGTGCATTTGTCGGGTTCGATCTCATAAATCTCATCTCCGGCAGTGATGGCTTCATTCGGGCATTCAGGATCGCAAGCTCCGCAATTGATGCATTCTTCCGTTATTTTGTATGCCATTTCAAGGCCTCCTCAAAAAAATAACAGTTTATTATATATCTTTTCACCAAATTTACAAGCCTGAAATATTTATAAAAAGTTCCGATCTTTTTTTTTATTCTTTTTAAATCCCATAAGTCTATTATTTTATTCTATTCTATCGGAACTTTTTACCCTTTGGGCGGGCCAATCTCACTGCATCGACTTCTTCATGATCCATTCGCAGTATTCCAATACGGCTTCATGAATCACTCCTTGCCGCTGCAGCAATCTTAACCCGTAAATATTCCACGAACCTGAA
>Ga0180438_10008852_pt1 | contig 12694 bp, 12 predicted proteins | sample SS_ome_12_FD_132455 | JGI IMG/M metagenome (GOLD analysis project Ga0180438, IMG submission 132455) | Hypersaline lake sediment archaeal communities from the Salton Sea, California, USA - SS_3_D_2 metaG | ecosystem: Environmental > Aquatic > Non-marine Saline and Alkaline > Hypersaline >...
GGTCCCAGATCGACCCTGGCGCCCAGAGCCAGGCCGGCCAGGAGCCCGCCCGCCACGACGATCAAGCCGGCTGGAAATTTTCGGCTGTCCAGTAACAGCAGCGTGACGATGCCGGCGATACCGCCGATTACCAGGCTGATGGGTATGGGTCCGATGGACTGAAAGGCGAGATACGGTTCCGCCGCATTCTGAAGCGCCTGAAACTTGGATGTCCCGATCATGAATTTAATCCCGCTAGAGATCAGAAGCGTCCCTGTGGACAGCTGTACCCCACGGATGACCGATTTGGGGGTGAACTTCCGGATAACGTCAATGGCCCCGGTAATCCCGACGATCAAGAGAAAAACGCCCATAAGAAGGGAAGAAGCCAGGATCTGGTCTGCACTCATGGCGGTGGCAATCGCATAGGCGCCAATGACTTTCATCGGCTGCACCGGCACCGTGACGCCGAAATAGATCCCCGAAATCACATAGAAGACGCCGATACTCAAGAACAGGCCCAGGGGGCTGAGGCCGTTGAAGAGAACCATGGCGATGGCGATGGGAAGGAGCGTACCAAGGTCGCCCAAAGATCCGGCCAGTTCCATGCGATCAAACTTGAAGCGCTCGGACATGGATTCCTTGGAATCTCCTACGGCCTCGTCTCCAGCAGATTTCTCGCGATTTGGTTCCATTCTGCCAGCTTTTCCTCATTGATCCTGTAATGAACGAAGTAGCCCCGCTTGTCCGGGATGACGATGTCGGCATCCCGCAGTACGCGTAGGTGTTGGGAGACCGCCGCTGGAGTGATCTTCAGGCTCTGGGCCAATGCATTTACGCAAAGGGACCGATGCTTCAACAGCTCGATCATCCGCACCCGCGTAGCAACGGAAAGCACCTTGAAGATACGGGCCTGTTTCTCAGCGTCAGTCAACGCAGATCCTTTGATTAAGCGAATACGCAGATACTTTACTCCTGCTCATGAGCAGTGTCAATATTGTCCACCCTCTGAGAATCCGCACGTGAAGAGCTGATGACCCCTCCTTGACAATATATCGCTGCGCGATTACGATAATCGATATTGGAGGGATTCAATGAAGAACATTTCAAGGGAAATCCTGCTCAGCTTCTGGAAGGTCCACATACTGCACCACGCCGGGGAGGGGCCGGTGTTCGGCCAGTGGATGCTCAACGAACTCAGGCACCACGGCTACGACATAAGCCCCGGGACCCTCTATCCCTTGCTTCGGCGAATGGAGCACCATGGGTGGCTTCGATGTGAGTATGACCCTGACCAGGGCCCGAAGGCCCGTAGAAACTACTACCTGACCAAGGAAGGCAGAAAGGTCCTCGAAACCGTAAGGGAACAGGTGAAGGAAATGTACCGCGAGGTGGTCCTGGAACGAGGGAAGAAGAAATGACGAAATCGAAAGAGCGGTTCGGCTGGAATCTCCTTGCAATCTCACCGGTTTGGAGGATCATCAGGAAGCCGGTTTTTCCCTTGGTGCTGCAAATCATTGGGCTCGCAGGCGTGACGGTGCTGGCGATCAACGGCTGGGGGGTCGGGCTCACGGAGTCCCCGCAGGAATTGATGACCCTGCGCAAGACCAATCTCACGACCCTTTTCGTATGGGGCCTATGGTGGCCCGGGATGATCGCGGTTGCATTGCTCGCAGGCAGGTTGTGGTGCACGGTCTGCCCCATGGAGCTCGTGAACCGGCTCGGGGATGCCCTGGCCCGGCGCATCGGGTGGCCGAGGGCGAGGCTGGGCAGGTGGCTCAAGGCCGGTTGGGTCATCGTGCTCATCTACGTTGCGCTGCAGTTCCTGGTAGCCGGGTTCTCGATCCACAGGGTGCCCCACTACACCAGCGTCATGCTGGCGGCCCTTTTCGGGGCCGCCCTCCTCACGGGCCTGCTCTTCCGGGACCCGCGATCCTTTTGCAGGGCCTTCTGCCCGGCGGGCGCACTTCTCTCCGTGTACGGCCGGTACACGCCCCTGCAGCTCGACATCCGGGACCCCGATGTTTGCGGTGGATGCAAGACCAAGGATTGTGTGGCCGAGAAGAACCGCTTCCGGTTCGACAGGCGCAGCTGCCCCTCCATGATCCAGCCATTCCGTCGAAGGCAGTCGGATCCGTGCGTGCTCTGTTTTCAGTGCGCGAAGGTCTGCCCTTACCAGAACATCGGATTTGGCTGGGTGCGACGCTCGGCCACCTCGAGGGAGCACCGGAGTCTCAAGCCCTTCGAGGTCCTTTTTCTGCTCATTGCAGCAGGGTTCGTTGCGCATGAAGTGGCCGGGGAAGTCAAATGGTTTGATGCCGTCTTCCACACCGTCCCCACGGCTCTGCATGCATGGGCTCCGTCGGTCCCCTTCGGGTGGTTCGAGGCCTTCTGGTTCCTGCTCCTGTTCCCGGCGGCGATCTGGCTCATTTCCCTATCGGCAAGTTACCTGCTCGGCCAGCGCTCCCCATGGAAGGTTGTGCTGATTGCCGCTGCGACAGGTGCCGCCCCTGTCGTGGCCGAGGCTCATCTCGCAAAGGCGGTTGCGAAGGGCGCCGCCTGGGGCGGGTTCCTGCCGCTGGCTCTGACCGATCCGGCGGGGATAGAGAATCTTGGACGCATCCAGAACGAAACCCTTGCATTGCCGTCCGCAGTGATCGGCCTTCCGGCCGTGGGTTTCGTCATGCTCCTGACAGCAGCTGTCCTGTTCTGGAGAAGCTGGTCCTGGTCCAGGGAGGCGGTGCCGGATTCGATCACGGCGGCCCGAACCGGACTCGTAACAGCCAGCCTCTGCGTTGCCTCCTTGCTCACATTTTGGGTCTGGGGCTGATCCGAGGGGTCTCGCAAGACGACAGGTCTCACACCAATAGGACGGAAAACCCGCTCGGAGGAGGAATTTGAAATACATATCAAGCAACAAAGGAAGGCCGCTGTTCTGCTGTTTCTTGTCTTCTTTGCAAGCGGATACCCGGAGAGGCCAACCGAACGGCCGTCTCCGACGGCCAAGCCTGAATCCACACGAAACGTATTTCTCACCCATCATGCCGAGGCCAAGAAGAATGTTCAACAAGACGAAACGTTCACGGGAGACCCCGAGGCTCTCAAGCCCAGGGGCCGGGACCAGGCCCGGGCAGCCGGACGATTCCTGAAGGGCCAGAACATCGTTGCTGTCTTCACCTCGGCTCGTCCGAGTACGCGCAGGGCAGCCGCGGTCATCGAAGAGACTCCGGGTTGACAGAACGCTTTATTGGTGAAGAGCGATTTCAACGCACAACAGTTGATCTTGGCACTCCACCCAGTCCTACTCCATGCCCTTCTTTTCTTCGACGAGACGATTTCTTCTAGGAGCAGCTTGAGCCGCTCCGCTGCCATCTTCTTCCCCTTTCCCACTGATGTCTTCCAAATGATCCGGCTCAATGAGAAGGACAAGTCCCCGGCTTCCCCGCACCCTCACCCGATCCCCCTTATGGATTGGCCTCCGATCTCCAACGACTTCCGCCCACCAGAGCGAACCACGCACGAAAACATAGCCCGAATTGTCAATCATCCGAATCGCACGACCTTGCACACCCGAGAGCGAGTGTGCAGTCTTCTGACTTCTGTCGTCGTATGAGCGCCGAACAAGGGGAAACAAGAGTATGTCCTTGGCCAGCCAGACAACGGAACCTCCCCAAACAACCCACGCGGGGAGGTCCAGCCAGCGTTGGGCCAAGAACAGGCCCACGATGACCAGCAAAAGCATCGGCGTCTGGATTAGTAAGTACTTCGTCAGGACCCGTACCGACCCGTTCCCTTTCATGCTCTTCGTGTCCCTTTTAAGCTCAACCCGATCCCTCCTTAGCCAAAACCGGGGCAGAAGGGGCTTACCTGGGGTTCCAGTTCCTCATTGAAGATCTGTCCGGATAGGTGCATCAGCGTGTTGTACAGCCCTTTGTCGATCTGCTCCATCTGCATCGATGCCAGACACGGGTATTGAACGCAGACGAGTCCCGCCTTTGGGACAGCTTCCTTGGCCGACATCCCGAGGATACTCCTGGCCGTGTGGTACGTGGACCCACACGGGGAGCCCCGCAGGACCTCCACCGCTTCGATGGTGCCGGTTTCCGGATGAATTCTGGTCCGGATCCGCGGACGACCGAAGTACTTCGCGAACCGAGAGATGATCTCACATTCGTACGGCTGAGCGCTGTCCCGGTAGCCGTATGTGGTCTCCCTGAGAGTGCAGAAATTCTTTGGGAAGGCAGACCCGACCCCCATCGCGTCCAACTCCCTTTGCACCTGGCCTTTGAGGCCCAAGCGCAGCCAAAGCTTATTATCGATGGGAGCAATGACTCCCTTCGCGCCTGTCATTCGGGCGATATGAGGGATAAGTTGCGCTGCAGGGGAAGACTCACTCAGGAATATGATCAGATCTGCTTCGGGCAGATTGCCGGGGAGGTACTCTGATGGCTCATCAATGATCGGTGGCAGCCCCGTCGGTAGGTTGAAGGTCTCCACGCCCCATCCATCGGGATTGTGTGTTTTGATGTTTTCAACAATCCTTTCCCCGTAGGGCCCTTGAATAGAGATTACTATTCGCATTCGCATGGCTTTCCCTCTTCATTATCTACATCATCTGGAGTTTGGTAGTCGCTTGCCAGGTGGCGACAGCCGAACCGGCGATATCGTCGCCACATCAGGGGCCCTGGAAACTAAGAATGTATCGAATGGGCCTGTTCTACGGTCTCGCTCAGGAAAGAATCCGACAAACCTACATTCAGCTGTTTCATCACTCACGATACTTCGTGCACTTCTCCGTTCGCATCAACCCACAATCCAATCACGTCACAGCCGTATCCCCAGCTCTGAACGGTCTCGACAGACCTCTTTATTTGCTCGAAGTGGACCCTTTCTTCAACCGGATTGCCCGCACAGTCATGATGTCCGACAATGGCTATGAGTCTTGATCCATGATTACATACAGAGATTTCAACTCTCCTCCGTATGGAGTCTATATAGAACTTCTCAATTGTATTCGAGAGTATTCCGTCCGGGCCTGGCTCCGTGATACTGTCGACATAATCAACCAGGAATCGCTGCTTCGCGTAATCGATCACGGGGAGCTGGGTTCTGCCATCCATACAATTGATGACCGTGGCAAACGTGCGCTCGTGCATTAGACCCTCCGATGCCTTTCCATCGCATACGTATTCCTGAGCAAGTTTCTCAACAACATCACTTGGCAAACTCCAGCTCATCATCGTGCGCCGGCCGAGCCTGTCCAAGGCGTGAACATCAACCTGCTTCTCATTGACCATGAAGAGCTCACAGGGTTCCGTCTTGCCCCTCAAAGGAAACTGACTGTCATTTTTGCTATTCGAATCTCTCCACCAGGCTGTCACTTCTCTAGCCACAGCTTCCGTCATCTTCCATGATCGATATCGTCCGGACTGATCATCATCAAAGTAACGTATCTCGACATCAGCGTTCGGCAGATCTTGGAGTAATACTTTGTGGTTCGCTGTCATGCTATTGCTCCCTTTCCTAAAGATATCTGCGCCCATCCCCAATTCAGTATAGTCAGTGTATTCATGCCGAGTCCTGAACACTGAGAGTGAGAACGTGCCCGCGTCATCTTTCTGCCGATAGCTTCTGCTCCAAATCCTCGGACAGCGTCATGGTGAGAAACATTTCTCCTGTTCTCGTGCTAACGTCCGTATATAGAGTTGATAGCGAACATCCGGTGATTCGTTTCACAATACTGCACAGAACGTCTTGAACATTTTCCAACAGTCGCCACCGACTCTCTTTAACCAGCTGACATCCCTCCTGATTCTCCTCTGCCAGCTTGAGCTCCGAAGGGCTCAATATGCCGCTCAAGCGGATCATTAGAATGTCCTGAACAATAAAGGCCTGGACACTGGCCGGTGCGCCGCCCATATATTCTTCCTGAAACGCAATGAGAGCCTTGTTGATTTCGTCCTCCATTTGCTTTTTGCTCTTGGTCTCAACCGGGTCCATATCTTCCTCCTCCTTTTCGGGCCATGCTATTTCGATCTATATTTTCTCGTTGCTCTGGATGACTGCCTGTATCTATCCACGTATCCATCCAGGATCACATGCTCCAGTTCACGAACCCGTTGGAAGGCTGCCGTCTTGTGAAATGTTCAGCCAGGAACGCAGCTATTTTTTCTGCTGCCTCAAGTCTGAATGCAGCAAAGCTTGGCCAACTGTTCATATCAATCAGCCAATACTTGTCCCCGGCAATGACGATATCTCCCCCGTAAATGTCCAGCCCCAGTCTCTCCGCCGCTTCTTCCCCCACTCTTTGGACCTCTTTTGCCGAAACCGGATATCTAACCGTCTCGTCTCCTTTCGGCTGGCAATACCTGAACCATCCGCTTTTCCGAACCCCGTAGAACTTCAGAAGATCTCCATCAATGTGTTCTATGAGCATTACCTTCTTGACTCTCCGAGAGCGAAATTCCGCCAGTGCTTGCTCTAACTCGGAAATGTCAAGAACAAGGCGTACATCACCGGGGCCTGTCGAATGGGTATCCGACCGCTTGACCCAAAGGCCCTGTGATAAATCGTAATTGCCTTTCGGTCGACCTGCGGTCTCAACCATCATGCCCTTTGGAAGGAGAACCGGTCCATTCGCCAATAAGGAGTACATCCTCCATCGACGACAGTTCCTTACAGCCTCCGGTCTATTGAAGACCGGGTGCCCTAGAGTATGCCAGTCCTGGAGTATCTGGAGGCACTGACTGCCTTCACACATCGCGAATGCCATCCGAGGCAACACTCTCTTAGACAGCTGATCCGGCCTCAGCAATAGGACACTAAAACCCTTACGCTCGAGCATCCGCGCTGTGTGGGAGAGAATAGCGGCATCATCCCAAACGCGTCCCGGTGAAAACCGTTCTTCCCGAAAGATACCTACTATTTGATCCTGAGACCTCATCATTCAATTGGAGTCCTGTTTAGATATCTTTCCATTGAAGTTTCTGTCCTAGTAGTATCGGGTACTGCAATTCCTTCTCACCAAATGGTGTTCACAAAACAAGGAGACAGGAGAAGGACCTGGCGGCTCTCGTTTCCTATCCGCAGTATCGTCCTTGAAGTTAAGGGGTCGGTCGCAAAGGCCCAGGTTCCTCGTTCTGCTAATGTCCGAAGGTCTCCAATAGACGCAAGTAGAACAGGGCTTCATTGTTGTTCTCCTCAAGGCCCACAAATTAAAAAGGCCGGCAACGAATACTCTTCCAGTATCATCTTGCCGGCCTATTTTAGGCGGGTGCAAGGGAAACCACCCTCCCTAGATCTGCCTGTCCTTTACGAGGATTTCACGCTTTCTAGCTGCAGTCCTCCCGGTCTCACGATACCACCCTCGCTATGTTCGTACAGACCTTACACTAACAAAGCAATCAGCGCATAACACAGCGTCTTAAGCATACAGCGGCCTTCTTTCGCTCTTGGTATCGGAGATCTATGCTTGCAGCTTACTGCGCTTTTTCGAGCAACTTTTGCACAACCATTGATTTTCTATTCTCTTCCACCCGGACCAATCAGCCAGCCTGAGAAGCATTCGTTCGTCACTGTGTTCGATCTTCCTATTACATTCCGGGTGGTCACACTCGAGATAGCAGAACTGATCGTTTGTGACTACCAAAGCCACCACAACCTCCTGTGGTGAGAGATCGAAATCTGTCAAGATAAGCTCTTACACCCGAGAGTCAGCGATTTCCCAGGTTGGGCCCCAATTCTCAGGCATTGCTTGATCCCGTGCTTTCCGCATCCGCGGACATGCCGGTTTGAGGGTGCTGCATTTGTCCAGACTTATGGATTCATGGATGATGCGCGCTCGGTTCTTCTGCACAAAACGGGCAAAACCACCTGTATCCAATGGTCTTCCATCCATATAAGTCAGCCAGTTCTAGAAGGGTTTGTGGATCAGTGTGACCGATCTTCTTGCTACAGTTCTGACCGTCACATTCCAAGTAAGACAAATAGCGACCTTTTTCCCCGGCGACTATGATAGCCATCCCAAATCTCAAGACCTCCGTTCCACCCCAACAAACGAAAAAAGCCGGCAACGAATACTCCTTCAGTATTCTCTTGCCGGCTTATTTCCAGCGGGTGCACGAAACGCCACCCTCTATCGATCTGCCTATTTTCTTAATTTTAGTTTACGTATTTTGGTATTACGATGTCAAGGTTTTTCGCCACAAGGCATTTCTCCCTGTCTCGTTGATTCATTTCGGACTGGCAGAATTGCTGACTCAGAAGTCCCATGAAACTGCGATTCCCAATGCCCCGTGGCGTCCCCCCACCATGGGCTGGACCGAAAGCTGCTTCCTTGCCTCCGAGCCTTCCCGCTCCTTTCGCCTCTCCCGGACGACCGCATCGGCCACGCTCAAGCCCAGCATCGCTCCCCCCACCACATCCGCAAGATAGTGTTCTCCTGCACCGAGGCGTTGATAGCCTATTGCCGCAGCAAGCAAGTACAGGGGCACTCCGACCCAGGGCCCATAATGGTAGTGCGCGAGCCGTGCAACACCAACGGCTGCAGCTGTGTGCCCCGAAGGAAAGGACGAGCAGGCCTCCAGGCCAAATATGAAATCCCGTTCACCGTTCGGGCGTGGCCGGTCTCCAATGTACCGGACCGCAATCAATTCCGGATGACAAACGAGCGTAAACGTAGTCAAGTCGACAGCCAAGTCTGCCATTCGGTCATCTTTGATGCTTCTGGCCAGCGCATAGATTGGGATGAACGCAATCGGATAAACCACACCGCCGAGTGCGTCCAGGAAAACGTCGGCACCGCTGTCTTCCGGGATCCGATTCTCCCTGCACCAGTCCGAGACGGCACGTTCTTCGAGAAAGGAAATCGCCAGGAACGGCCCGCTATACAGGAAGATCCGCAGCCCATCCCACGAAAGAAACTGGCCCTTGAACACAGATGGGACACGCCACACCCCTTTCCGGAAATCCGAACCGATGCTTCGATCCGCGTTTTCGAAAGAGACTCGCATGTCCGGATGAATCCCGGCATTCGAGTTCTCAGTCTTTGAAGCCTCGCCTCGGCAGAGATCCGGACAGCCGGCCACCAAGACAAGAAGCGGCAAATTGATCAGCATCTTTGTCAAAGGGTGGCGATGCCGCATTGGAAAGGTTTCTCCCCGTGGCAAAGGCAATCCCCATCCTTCTTTGCCCGCCATGGGCGTTAACCACTCACTCGAACCAGACGGTGGGGGGCCCCACAAACAAAAATGCTATGAAACGGCATTCCCGGATCGATCCCTTACAGATGATGCCCTCTATCCCTCGCCTCACTCTTTATCAGAATGCCCCCTTTCGCCCTGTTCCTGCGTCCCGCTCTTCTCTCGGCCTCGCAGTGTTTTGAGTTTTTCACCCATCTCCTTTGCCCAACTCCTTAATCTTGGGCTCTCCCTCAGAAGCAGCCCTACTCCCAGGCCGATAAAGAGAACCCCCTGTAGAAAAGGGAGAAAAAGCCCGGTAATACCCAAGGCCACTAGAATCCACCCCAAGGCCAGAAAGAACCATCCCTTGGGCTGCTTCGAATCTTTCTCGATCTGTTGGTCTCTCATCGAAAGATCGGTCATTTGTCGCCTTCCCGCGTTCTGCAAGTTCTTAAGGGACCCGGCTTGGGCGAAAATCTCTCCTATGTGCATCCCCGATTCCCACGGACAATCCCGCGGAACTCTGCCTTTCGCGGCATTAGAAGTCAAACAATTCTCCGAGAATCGACTTGTGCTTCTTCTTCCTGTAGTAGTAATCGCCCTTGTCTCGTCTGTGATGTTCTTTCGGTCGGCCTTGATAGACGCTTTGAGACGAACCAGAGTCTGATCTTTCGATGATCTTGTCCAGTTCCCCCCGGTCCAGCCAGACTCCGCGACACTGAGGGCAATAGTCAATTTCAATTCCGGATCTTTCCGCCACCTTGAGTTCGATGGCACATGCAGGGCACTTCATAGTTTTGCCTCCTTTTCCTTACTTATTTATTTTACCTTTCCGATTACACTTCCATTTGAGCTGAAATTCGACTTCCTCCTCCCCAGCCCCTCGTTCGTCTTCGACACTGATGTCGGCGCTCATCGGGACACGAACACGCTCTCCGTCGATCTGTATGGAGAACTGCCGATCATTCTCCAGGGCATCTGCAAGACGACGCAGTTTGCCTATAAACGCCTTTCTTGAATATCTCTTTTCCACATCCCGATCCTTTTTCCGTTTCTTCATACTCTCTCCCTTTCAATACATCGTCAAACTGTTCGTGATTGTTCCGCTGCCTTGCTTCATGAGTTGCGGAAAGCGCAACACACACGGTCAAGATCCTTGCCTTTGGCAGCAGCTCTTCTCCGAAATGCTTTCTCGATTTCCACGCCCCAGAAGACAATGCTTGACACTGCCAGGCAGAGCCCCAGCTCCCACAGACCCAGGGGTTGGGTCTTGAAGATTCCCTGGAGAAATGGAATGTAGATGGTGGACATCTGCAGCCCGAACGTGAGAAGGACCGACAGCAGTAAGGGCCGGTTGGAGAGAATGCCCTGCTTGAACAAGGAGTCTCGCTCCGACCGGATGGCCAGAACGTGGCCCATTTGGGATAAGCAGAGCACGGTGAAGACCATGGTCTGCCAGTGGCCGTTGCCCCCCCAATAAGCCCAACCTTGAATCGCAATGGATACAAGGCCCATGAGCAGTCCCACCCAGATGATGTGAACGCCCAACCCGTGGGCAAAAACGCTTTCCCGGGTGGGTCTTGGCGGCCTGCTCATTACGCCCCTTTCCTCGGGTTCTGCAGCCAGAGCCAGACCGGGAAGCCCGTCCGTTACCAGGTTGATCCAGAGTATGTGCACGGGCAGCAGGGGAAGGGGCAACCCCAAGAATGGTGCCAGGAAGATAGTCCAGATTTCACCTGAGTTGCTGGTCATGGTGTACTTTATGAATTTTCGGATGTTGTCATAGATCTTTCTCCCCTCCCGGACGGCATTGACGATGGTGGCGAAGTTGTCGTCCAGCAGGATCATATGGCTGGCCTCCTTTGCCACATCCGTTCCCGTGACTCCCATAGCCACTCCGATATCAGCCCGATTCAGGGCCGGAGCATCATTGACCCCGTCGCCGGTCATGGCCACAAACTCCCCCCTGTCCTGGAGGGCCTTCATAATCTTGAGCTTCTGTTCCGGTGTCACTCGGGCATACGCCCGGATCCTCCCTACCCTTTCGGCGAATTCCTCCTTTGGGAGTCCTTCTAGCCTGGAGCCGGTCATCACTTCGTCGCCATCCCGCATGATTCCGAGGCGGGTAGCGATGGTTTTTGCCGTGAGGGGATGATCCCCTGTAATCATCACGGGAACAATGCCCGCGGTCTTACACTGGGCAACGGCTTCCTCGGCTTCTTCCCTCGGAGGGTCCATGAGACCCACAAGTCCCAGGAGGCGAGTTTCCGCTTCAACGGTCTCAGGGTCGAGGCGCTCCGGCAGCTCGTCCCAGTCCTTCACGCCCAAGGCCAAGACCCTGAGTCCTTCCCCTGCCATTTCAGCGCTAATCCGGGTTATTTCCTGTCCGTCAAGCTGTATCGAGTCATGCGCAGAAGCCAACCCTGCAGACCTTCTTAGAAGGGCCTCCACAGCTCCCTTGGTGATGGAAAAGACCCTTCCATCCGGGGAGGTGTGGAAGGTGGTCATGCATTTGCGATTGGAATCAAAAGGAATTTCTGCAATTCTTGGAAATTCCATCTCCAGGTCACTCTTGGAGAAACCCGCCCTTTGTGCCGCCTCAACCAGGGCGACCTCCGTGGGGTCCCCTATGGTTTGTCCGTCGTTGTTGATCGCGCCATCGTTGTTCAATACCATTGCCTGAAAGAAGAAATCCATCCCCTTGTTGAATCCCTCTTTGGTCCGGGGAGCCTTTTCCATTCGGCCGTTGTGGTAGATCTTCTCTACGCCCATTCGGTTCAGAGTGAGGGTGCCGGACTTGTCCGAACAGATGTAAGTGACGGAACCAAGGGTTTCCACGGCCGGCCGCTTCCGAATCAGCGCCTTCTTCTTCACCATTTTTTGGGCCCCCAAGGCCAGGGAGATGGTGACCACCGCCGGCAGGGCCTCCGGAATGGCAGCCACCGCCAAGCTGACCGCCGTAAGGAACATGAGGGACAGAGGCTCTCCTCGCATCACACCGACAACAAAGACGATGCCGCAAATGGCAAGGGCAGCTACTGCCAGTTTCTTGCCAAAGGCGGCAAGACGCCTCTGCAGAGGAGTTTTCACCTCCTTTTCTTCTTGAATCATGCTGGCGATCCTGCCTATCTCGGTCTTCATGCCCGTACCGACCACCAGCCCCTTGCCCCGCCCATAGGATACGACCGTCCCCTTGAATGCCATATTCACGCGATCGCCCAAGGCAGTTCCTTCATCGCTAAGAGGCCCCACCACTTTATCCACGGGAACAGATTCACCGGTCAGGGCGGCTTCCTCAATCTTGAGGTGATACGCCTCGATAAGCCGCATATCGGCCGGCACAACGTTCCCGGCTTCCAAGACAACCACATCCCCTGGAACAACGTGAGAGGACGGAATAGCCGTGACGCTACCCTCCCTCTTTACGGTGGCCATGATGGCCGCCATCCCCTTGAGGGCCTCCATGGCCCTGTCCGCTCGAAATTCCTGGATGAATCCTATTACAGCGTTCAAGAGCACGATGACCACGATGGCAA
>Ga0180438_10008853_pt1 | contig 12693 bp, 9 predicted proteins | sample SS_ome_12_FD_132455 | JGI IMG/M metagenome (GOLD analysis project Ga0180438, IMG submission 132455) | Hypersaline lake sediment archaeal communities from the Salton Sea, California, USA - SS_3_D_2 metaG | ecosystem: Environmental > Aquatic > Non-marine Saline and Alkaline > Hypersaline >...
ATATAAGTATCAATTTTTGATAATAATCAGAGAGAAATGGATTGAACTTTCGTTTGATGAGAAATCCTAAAGGTGAAAAACTGAAGCCCCCCAGAGCGCTGGAATGGATCCTTCAACGATTCTTGCAGAGAGACGAGGTCTATGAAAAACTGGGTGATTTTGAGGAATCCTACCGCGAGTATCTTCAGCAAAGGGGACGGCTTGCGGCTGCCGCCTGGTATATTATCCAGATTATTAAAGCGGTTCCTTCCTTTGTATCCAATTCATACTATGGGAGTATAACCATGTTTAGAAATTATCTCACAGCTGCTCACAGGAATTTGACAAGGAACAAGACCTATTCATTTCTGAATGTCATGGGATTGGCCGTCGGCATCGCTGCTTTTCTCATGATCAGCCTTTACGTCTTATTTGAATTGAGTTATGACCGCTATCACGAAAACGCCGATAGAATCTTCAAGGTCATTGCGGGCGATCAGGCTGTAACGCCAGCGCCGCTCGCTCCTGCCCTAATGGATGAATTCCCCGAAGTCGAAACGGCGACAAGGCTTAGTGGATCGTTTCAGGATCTAATCCGTTTCAAGAACAAAACTTTTTTGGAGGACCAATGGGTGTGGGCTGATGAGCACGTTTTCGATGTTTTTACTTTTCCCCTGATTTCAGGAGATAAGCAGACAGCTTTGAAGGATCCAAATTCTGTGGTCCTGACCGAAAACATGGCCAAAAAATATTTTGGCAGTGAAGATCCAATGGGAAAGGTGCTTGAATGGAACGGCTTTGATATAGAGAACGATTTTATCGTAACCGGGATTATGAAGGATATCCCTGATAATTCCCATATCAAGGCTGATTTTTTTGCTTCGTTCAAAACCATGACAAATTTTCCCTCATTTAGTCCTGAAAATTTCGGTTGGGGAAATTATTGGTGTCATACTTTCTTTCTGCTCAGAGAAGGCTCGGACCATCGTGTTTTGCAGGGTAAGTATCCTGCATTTTTAGAATCGAGGACTGGCGTAAAACACGATTGGGATTTCTTTAACCAACGCCTGATTGATCTGCACTTGAAATCAACGGATATCATATTCCATTTCAGTTCAGTCAGCGATATACGGTACATTTACATTTTTTCTGCAGTGGCCTTTATCATCCTTCTTATTGCCGGTGTCAACTATATCAATCTGACAACAGCCCTTGCGGCCAGACGTTTTCAAGAAGTCGGCATTCGCAAGGTGGTGGGTGCGCAGCGTTTCCAACTCATCCGGCAGTTCCTTATGGAGTCACTTTTTTTAACATTTTTGGCCCTTGTGATAGCAGTTGCCCTTGCCCACTTTCTGATGCCGATTTTCAATAATCTTATCCAAAGCGACCAGTCGGTCGCACTTTTTCGAGACATGAAATTACTCGTAGCGCTGCTTGTGACCGGTCTTTGCATGGGGATAATATCAGGAATCTATCCGGCGGTTTTCATGGCCAATTTCACCCCTTCTTGGGCTCTTAAAGGCACTTCGTCTACAAAATCCAGAAAGGTGCGCTTGCGGAATATGCTTGTCATTATTCAATTTGCAATCTCCATATTTTTGATCATTAGTACTCTCGTTACTTCCAGCCAGCTTCATTTCATCAGGAACAAAAAACTCGGTTTTTCAAAAGACCATATTCTCATTATTCCCCTCACGAATAGAAACATATACAAAAACCTTTTTGCCTTTAAACAGGAAATACTTAAAAATCCGGATGTAAAACGCACTTCGGTTTCGACAACGATTCCGATGAAGATAGACTGGCACAATAGTTTTTTCTATCGAAATGAGGAGGATCCGGAAAACAATCATATAATGTCCCATTATGCCAGGGTGGACTATGATTTCATCGACCTATTCGAAATGGAAATCGTCAAAGGAAGGAATTTCCGCGAAGAGATCGATCACGGCAAAAACGCCTACATTATCAACGAGACCATAGCCAGGAAAATCGGCTGGGAGGATCCAGTGGGAAAATTATTCCATAATCAAGGGAGGACGGGAACCATCGTCGGCGTGGTCAAGGATTTTCACAACGAGAACATGCATATCCCTATAGGGGAGGTGACGTTGATCCTTGCACCAGAACAAGGAAATCTCATCTCGATTAAGATCGATTCCGAAAATGTTCCTGGGACTCTGGCTGCCGTTGAAAAAGTGTGGGATAAATTTTCCGGCGGATATCCCTTCGAGTATGAATTCATGGATGAAAGATATAATAGCATGTACAAATCCGAGATCCGCTTGGGAAGGGCTTTCAATTATTTTTCGGTCTTGGCTGTATTCCTCTGCTGTTTGGGGCTGTTCGGCCTGGCTTCCTTTGCGGTCGAACAGGGAACAAAAGAGATTGCCATAAGAAAAGTCCTCGGAGCGACGGTACCGGAATTGGTCAAGATGCTTTCCTGGCAATTTTTAAAATTGGTTTTTATCGCCAATCTGATCGCCTGGCCCATCGCCTATTACTTCATGAATTCGTGGCTCCAGAGTTTTATTTACAGAGTTGATATGAGGTGGGTGATATTTTTTATTTCTGGCATCACCGCAGTTATCATTGCCTTCATGACAGTATTTACGCAGACAGCGAAGGCGGCTCTCGCCAATCCGGCTGACTCTTTGAGGTATGAGTGATGAAGTTATTATCGCGTTCTGAAGAGATAGTTTTGATAACCATCTTGAAACTCAAGGATAATGCGTACGGTGTGGCGATCCGAAAAAAACTGCATGAGGAAACAGGAACCAAATGGTCATTTGGTTCCATTTATACGGCGCTTAACACGTTGACGCGAAAAAGATATGTTGAAAAGAGCAGGGGAGAGCCGACAGCAGAGCGAGGGGGAAGGCACAAATGTCTTTATGCAGTCACACTAGAAGGTAAGAAGGCCTTAAAGGAAATTAAAGAAGTCCAGGAAAGACTCTGGTCGGACCTGCCGTCCATAGCTTTAGACTGAGTATAAAAAAAAGATTCCTTAATCTTCCTGGGAAATCCAGTGAGAATACAATAGTGTCTCAACTTGTCGATGGGCTATAAGACGGGAAATGAATCAGTCTTGAGAGGTGCTTCCGTCACTAACTGAGGTTAATAAATCCCGCTAATTTCTGAATTTTCACGCTTTATTAAAATATCAATACTATATGATGATTTTGCTTTTTGATGGCCATGAAATGCGAAATTGCAGCTGAGATATTCGATTGCTGTTGTCCAAATCGTTTGACGGTTTGCAGGCTGGCCGTGTCAATCTAGCTAGTCTAGCTTTCTTTTGTACTCGACGATTCTTCTTTCCTCCCAGACACCGTTTTCAAAGACCATCATATGATTTCTACAGGTGTTCTCGTCGATCATTTCGATTTTCCAGAAAAAACCGACTTTAGAGCCGTCGGAATGATAAGCCTTGCCGATGAATACGATGTGTTTCTCCGATGACTCGAGTTCTTCCCCTTCCTGGAGGCCGTGGTTTTGACCGACCATAGTAAAAACGAATCCTCTTAAACCCGGATGAAATGAAATTTCGGATGTCAGCGTATCCCTCAGTTCTCCGTCGGTATAATGATCGCTCCTCAGGTAAAAGGAATCTTCGGCAGTGGTTCGGCTGTATCTCAAGACAGACTGAAGGTTCTTTCCTGAGGCGCTCTTCCGTTTATAGACCCAATCGCTTCCTGAGAGCTTCTCGAACAGAGTCTGTGCCGGAGTTGTTTTTATCAGAGTTTCTTCTGAACAGGCAGTAGCGGTAAAAACAACGAACACAGCAGTGAAGCAAATAGCGGTTTTGAAAATGAGCTTTTTCATTTGATATCCTTTCATTCAGTGAATTGATCAATGTATTTCTTTTGAAAGAATAATAACGGCAGTGCGATATGTCGTCCATATTCGTAAACTTGGACGTGGTTTGTGGGACATCTTGCTTGATTTCCCTGATCACTCGCAAAGCTGCTTGGACCGTAAATCGCCAATTAAGATTGATGTCCTTTTTTGATTTATGAGTGGTCTCGGTACAGGCAGTTCATTTTCCATTTTTCCCTGGAAGATACAGAATGAGGTTTGATCTCAGGGATGACCTGATTTTCCCGCGCTGACAAATTCATAAACAAAAAAGATAGGAATTTCCGTTTAGGGCTTGCATCAAACTTCCCTCAATTACCTAAAATTTCCGTCGAATTACATTCCTGAATAGGGTTTTCATACCGAAACCGGCAAGGTCAACGACTCAAAATGTGACACACCCGAGTAGATTATCTTCAATCTTCATGCTTCGCGAAACTGACGTGCTGCAAAGCTATTACTCATTCATCCAAAATTGTCATCCACAAGCAGAACTTTTTGCTATTATTGAGCCAACCTTTACGTACATTAGAGCGTATTTTATAATGAGAGTAAAGTGGTAATGTTTATGGTATTGAGAAAACCTATTAGAGGATGAATCCTCAATGGACATAATAAAAATTTTCTGTATAATCATAACTTTTCAGTTATTTTTATTATCCCTATTTTTGATCACATATAAGAAGGGAAACAAAACAAGCAACTCAATCTTGTCTGCATTTTTGTTTTTTAATGCCCTGCTTGTTTTGAATATTTTACTAAAAAATTCAGGAGTTCCAGCCTACTCACATTTTCCTCCTCTTTATTTAATCGGCAGCTCTACTTATTTTATACTGAGTCCTCTGCTCTTGTTTTATACAAAATCGCTGTGTTATCGCGACTATAAAATGAGAATAATCGATATTCTCTATTTTCTGCCTTTGCTTCTCCTTATCGGCGGCCCCTTGATAATTCACCTGCTCGGATTGTCAAATACTTACCTGGATAGATCCAATCAGATGGGCGCTTTATTCCAAAATTGGTTTTACGCTACAATGTATGTATTGCTCTGGGGCTATATCAGTTTTACACTCCTCACACTCAAAAAATACCGAAGAGGACTAAAGGATTATTTTTCCAACACAAGAACTATCAATTTATCATGGTTGTCCCTCATTCTTATCGCTTTCCTGCTTATGTTGCTCGTGGATGGAGTCATTGTGATCTTGAGACTACTTGGTTACTCCCCCGGACCAGTCGCCAGGCAATTGTTCATTTTGTCTTTGTTTATCAACCTTGTTTTTGCGACTGTCCTTGCCTTTAAAGGGCTCAGGCAGCCGGGGATTTTTACTGGAATCGAATCAGGTTTAAAGTATGGGACAACTCGATTATCCAAATCCAAGGCCAACCTGCACGTAAAAAACCTTAAAAATATCATGCGGACAGAAAAGCCTTATCTCGATCCTTCAATTACCCTGAATGACTTGGCCGAGATGCTCTCCATCCCACGTCGACAGTTGTCGCAGGTCATAAACGATTCATTGAATAAAAATTTTTTTGATTTGATCAGCAGTTACAGGATTGAAGAAGCCAAACAAATGTTACTCGATTCAAACCATCGCCATAAGACCATACTGGAAATTCTTTATGATGTTGGATTTAATTCAAAGTCTTCATTCAACAGTCTTTTTAAGAAAAAAACAAGGATGACCCCCTCAGAATTCCGCAAGAATGGCCAGCTAAGCACAATCTAATTTAAGCTTTACTAAAAACACATTACTTTAGATTTGTCCGTATACACGCACGCGGACGATTTTCTCCATCCATTCCTTTATTATTTAAAATGATAGGATTCCACTCAGGAGGAAAAAAGTGTGTGGACTGATGCGAATTCCGGCCTTTTTTTTAATAATGTTTATCCTGATTATCGCAGCAGGATATAATATCGGGAGCTATAGGGGAGAAGAGGAAAAAAAATTACTCGACGTCGACAGAGAATTTTCTCAATTATTAAAGAGAAGAGGTCCAGAACAGGCAATACGTAGTTATTTAAGCGACAATGCCATAATTCTCCCACTCAAAAGTCATCCTGTACACGGAAAGACTTCAATTCTGACACTAATAAAGAAAAATCGGTTCGCCATCAATAAAAAGAGACTCCTCTGGAAACCAATTTTTATGGCTGTCTCCGAATCACAGGATTTTGGTTATACTTATGGTCAGTATGAGCCAATTCAAAATAATACCACTGGACGTAAGGACGGCCAGCTCAACTATTACGTCACAGTTTGGAGGAAAGGACTGGACAGCAGATGGAAAATCATTTTCAATATCGGGCTCATCGATGAGGCAGATTCTCAGGAGGATTCCATAAGTGTGTTTCAAATTAAAAAATTGAATAGCTTAGAAAAGGAATTGATAACAACTGATACTGAATTTTCAAACATGTCTATCAAAAGAGGAAGTTTAGAAGCGTTTTACTATTTTATCTCGGATGAAGGAGTCTGCTTTTCCGAAGAGGGAAGTCCTCCAGCGGGAAAAGAGACATTGCGGGAGCTCCTGGATAAGCGCAAGGATAAAAAAGGATCGAGTAATGTGCAGCTTAGCTGGAAGCCTCTATTCGCCTCTGTCTCATCGGCTGGGGACCTGGGGTATACGCTGGGTAAGCATACTTCGATTCTATTTAAAACGCCTGACAAAAAACCAATAAGGACCGGATACTATCTAACCATATGGAAAAAACAACCGGATGGAACCTGGCGATTTGTTTTTGATATGGGCAATCAGCTTCCATCTCATAAATAAAAATCTGTTTATACCCTTTTGACAGATAGCCTTTTAATATTCAATTCCTCTAGATTCATTCGACCTATTTTGTCTTCATTGCCGTAAGAAATGTGGCTGATCGTTTCAGGTTTTTTTCCAAACAATATCGATGCGGCAGCATCAATGGCGACAATATCCGTAGATAGGAGCAAAGTCTTCATCAACTTCAAGTCATTTTCACGTGCTCTTTGGGGCCCATTGCGCAGTGTTACCTTGTAAGCGTCCATTATATTGAGATCCGGTTTTTTAAAATGACAGAAATCACTGATGCAGCGGTGCAGATCTGTATTATGATAAGCCATTCGATCCCAGACAACTCCCATCTGGTTTTTCATCGCCAGGGTGAGAACGGTGTAGGAATGATGTTTTAAAACAGGCACATTGATGTACACGTCGGACTCGAGAATCAGTTCATGAACTTTTGCTTTCTTTAATTTTTTTGCATTCGGGATACTGACTTCCTGGTAGTATTTTTCATAATTTCCTGAGGCGATCAATGCTCCGGCGCGACTCGCAGCTTCTGTGATTCCACTGTTTTTGTAGCAATCCGCTTCATCGTCTATAGTATGGTCAAAAACACAAATCTTTTTGGCTCCAGCTTGCTGGCAGTGTTCGACAATCCTTTTTACCAGTAAGGGATTCGTGTTTGCTCCTGTATCCGGCCCCCGATTCCAGGCAATATTCGGTTTGACCACTACGGTTTGCCCCTTTTTAACAAACCGCGATATACCTCCCATAGCCTGAATTGCGTAGTCAAAGAGCACATCCGGTTCCCCATTCTTAACTTCGACCAGGTCTGGTGCTGCGCCATGTCCTTCCTGGGCAAAGAGCCTCATCAGGTTTCTTGGCAAAGGGGGACTTACGGTTGCGACTGAAAGTACTACACTCTTTTTAATGAAATCCCTGCGGGTGCATTTTTTTTGCATTTTAGCCTCTTTTATTCTGTATATTTAAATTTAACAACGATTGTTTTATTTTCGACGTTTGAAGATGACGCCGTTCCTCCCTCCGATAGAGACATTTGTGGCTTTTCCTGAAGCATCTCTAGAGAACACCACATCTTCTCCGGAATAGAGGCCGGATTTTGAGAACTGAAAAATATTCTCGTTCACCTGGATGAGTTTATAGATATAAAAATACTCAATATGAATATACAGGTTCCCTTCATGTTCGTAGACTGATAAAATATTATGATCCCATCCATAATGACCCGTGAGTCCGCCCAATTCTTCATAGGAACCTGATTTGCCCGTGGTTTCGGAAAGGGTATCGACCGCATCTATCAATCTTTTGTTCGACATATTCACGAATTTCAGTTTTGGGAATGGTGTGTTTTTTTGAATTGCTATCATCAATTTTAAAGCGGTGTCGGCGATATTCCTGTTGATGTCGTTTATCGAACCTTTGGATGATACAACAACAACGCCAAATTTATCTTCAGGGAGAATAGACAGTTCTGTGGAAAAACCATAGATGGCTCCTCCATGTCTGACTCTCATTCTGTCTGAAAAGTCAGATTGCAAGCTGAATCCGAGCCCTATTTCATGCTCCCATTTGATGCTGTCATCGATAAACTGAGGGGTCCACATCTCTTTCAATGTCTCGTGTTTTAGAATCCCATTATCTTTTCCTTCCGCGGCATTAAACAACGCAGAAATAAAGAGTCCGAGATCCTCAACGGTCGAATACATGCAGCCAGCCGGTGCTTCGCCAAGTTCAAAGGTGGGGGCGGGGAATTCCCTGCCATCGATTGTCCACATGATTCCTTTTGCCAGCTTTTTACTTGACTGATTTTCAGGGACAAACGAGCTGGATGTCATACCGATAGGTTCCAATATGTTTTTTTTCAAAATATCTGCGAAAGGCTTATTCTCTAATTTTTCAAGGAGATATCCTGTCACGGCTATCGCGGCGTTTGAATATTTTATTCTCGATTCCGGTTCGCAAACCAGTTTTGTCAAATTAAGGCTCTCCACGGTCGCGGAAAGCGTCGGTTCAGTCGGATCAAAATAGTTGCCGATCGGAGGCTCTCTGACCAAGCCGGAACGGTGTGACATCAACTGACGTAATGTGATCTTTTTATCATATGGATTCTCAGGATTGAAATCCGGCAAATAATCGGTTATCGGCGCATCAATATCTAGAACTCCTGACTCGACTTTCTGCATAATTGCAATGTCCGTAAACAGTTTGGAAACCGAACCAATACGGTATATTGTTTTTGAAGTTGCCGGTATTTTTTTATCCGGATCGGAAAAACCGAACGCCGATGCCCAGACAATCCGTTGATCTTCAACCAAAGCGATGGCGATAGAGGGGATATTATTATTTTTCATTTCCCTCTGGATGAGCTCTTGGAGCAGGTCAATTGCAGCACTATATTTATTACCTTTTATCCCGGGGCTTGGATTTTGTGAAAAGGCTGAAGGGATCAGAATGAGCAGCAGGAAAAGTGTTATGCGTATGGACTGTCTCACTAACAAAAATAACTTAATCCGTCGCTGATGGTCATTGATCTGTTTCATGAAATTCTCCAGTCTATGTGCAATACAAAAGTGTTCTATTTACGGTGTGCGATCCTTATTCTACAATACCGTAATTCTGGAAGACTTATCCATCTTATTGATACGGATTCTCCTTCCATCTTGATCAAGCTGATATTTTGTAGGCCATCAGAGCCTCACCGTGCCGGATGTACATGATTCCGTTGTGGATCACCGGCTGGGTCCAGTGAGGACCGGATCCTTTGGTGATCCGGAAGGAACTGACAATGGCAAAATCTTCGGGCGTTGGAGTGACCAACGCCAGGTTTCCACGCCTCTCTTCGTAACAGTAGAGCATACCGTCAGCCACGGTTATTGATCCTTTGCAAATCCATTCTTTTTCGTACATGGTTTCCCCGGTGTTCCAGTCCACGCAGCACCAGTTACCAATGGGATTGTCCAGCCAGTTCGAACCGTAAATATAAGACCCGACGCGGACCACCTGACCATGATGGTTGTCGAGGTCTTTATTAACCCATTTCTGTTCGATTTCAGTCCCATCGTTTTTGAGTTCGAACATGATCCCCACATGGTTGTATCCGCTGGTTACAAAGAGGTGGCTGTCGTGATACAGAGGAGTGACACAGTTGTTTTTAGGAGCCCATTCGTGAAAAGTCGGTGTTTCGATATCGTGGTATCTGACTGTCCATAGAAATTTCCCGCTTTCCGCATCCACGCCGATGATGTGTTCTGTTAAAATGCCGACGATGATTTTGTTGCCTCCTATTTCAACCAGGATGGGTGAAACAAAAGCCGAAGGAGTTTTGAGACTTTCGGTCTGCCATACTGTTTCGCCCGTGTATTTATCCAGAGCGACCATGGACGTCTGGCTTCCGCCGGGAGTATAGATCACTTTGTTGTCGACGATCAGAGGCGATTCCGCAATCTCCCACTGCCAGAATTCTCCCTGGAATTTTTGGAAAGCCGGGACCGACCATTCAATTTTTCTCTCATTGCCGTCGATACAGACGACTTCTCCACGGCCGCTGATAAGGTAGATTCTGTTGCCTTCCACAGTCGGCGTGCATCGAGTATCTCGGTGGGTCCTTTGGCATCCCCCTCCGTATCGAAGACGCCACAGCGTGTTTCCTTCCAGGTCGAGGACTGTCAGGTATTCATCTCTTCCCTCGAGCCCTGCAATATAAATCGCCTCGTCTGTGACACTCACAGAGGCAAAACCCCGATCCAAATCCTCCCTCGACCAGAGCAATTCCGGTCCACTTTCAGGCCAGGATTTCAGCAATCCGGTTTCCGGAAAGACTCCATTCCGGTTGGGTCCACGGAATTGAGCGACATTTTGTCCAAGACTCAGCTGTGACAGACAAAAAACACAAAGCAGTGAAACGAGCAGTCGATTCATCGATCCTCCTTACATGGTATGTACGACAATTCTCCAGGGTTAGAAAAGGGAACGACATATTTTGTTTTTTCAGTCATAGGGATGTACTTTTTCATTGTAATATTCATATAAAATTATCTAAGATTGGACGAAAGCAGTCGTCCAGGTACGCGTATTCGGACGAAATAGTAAAAAAAAAATTTACTAAATTTTCTTGGGAAGAATAAAGTCACATCCCGGCTTAGAAGCCGTTTTCTTCAAGCAATAGTATCCCCTCAGCTTCATTTTTGACACAAGTATATTTGAAAAGATATTGTTTTCCGGTAGTAGGATGAAGGGTAGTGATAATTCTTTAGGGTAATTACATAGAAGATGACTGAAAAAATTGCAGAATCTATTTTATCTTAACATATTTTTTATATGGAATTTTCTGTATCGGCAAGTATGAAATTATCCTTTCTTTGTTGTTGACTTTGACATATATTTTTATAGGTAATTCCGCATTGCTATCATTTTCAATATTTATCAATTCTATACCTTCAGATAATCCATTCCTTTCAGCTAAGCCACCTTCCACTAATCCAATAATTTTTTTGGCTTTTTTAGAAGCCGAGATATTAAATCCAGGCTCAAATTCCGAGTATACTTCATCAACCAACCTGTAATTTATATCGAGATTTTCAGGTATTTGGTCTATTAATTTTCCGTTTATTATATATCTTTCCCAATCTTTTTCTGCATCTATTCCGTTCTTTACTGCCCAATCGAAAAAAACATCTTTGTTCAATTCTCCACCATTTTTCTCTGCCATTTTTACTATTTCTCTTACAAAATCTAAAATGCTTTTTTTCCCATTTGTATTACTCCTAATTTTTTCCTCCCAACTTAAAGCGATTAAAGCACCTCTTACATAGGATAAATTTTTATGTGTGTTGTAAAAATGGCCATTCTCTATAACTTGTTTTACTTCTTCGTATGTGATCTTATTAACAGGATTTTTTGCTAACCTAAGTAAGTCTCTGTTTACCAGATCTACATAATTCTCTTGTGAAAGCACTCCTATATCCAAAAGAATTTGTCTGCCACAGTATTCAGTAAATCCTTCATGAAACCATTCAAATTGGTAAAAAGAGGCCTTATCTTCCTCATCAGGTATAATCTTTCCTTTATTTGGAAGCCAAGTATGAAACATTTCATGTGATAGTAAGCGATGAATTTTATATGGATGTGTTTGACTATTAGCCAAGCATATAAAGGAATTTTTCAGTGCCACTCCCGCTAAAATGTCATCTCGGTGGCTTAGAGATATAAGAAAATATCCAAATGCAGAATCTTTAAATAAGTTTCGTTGATATAATATTAATTTTTTTAATTCCTCTGTATACGTTTTGGTACGGGGTGCATACCTGTTACTGATATATATATCGACTGAGCTTTCTTGAATCAAAAGCTTTTCATTATGGTATTTTCCACCAGCGATAAAACCCGATATATCATCTTGGGTGGATACCTGGGTAAATGGATGATTTCCGTTTCCAATGTTACTGAATACTTGCCATCCTTCAGGTATTTTTTTGAATTTTACTATATGTTTTAACGTGTCTGAATTTCCAATCAGTTTTATCATCCATTGTGGTCCAAAAAAATGAAACTGGTCAGAATGTACGATTGGACTGTATGCGTATGATTCCGAAGATCTGGATGACCAAGAAATTGTATAGTAAATCTTTAGCGGTGCAAAAGGTTTATGATGAATAATCCTTAAGAAGGGTTTTTCCCTTACGGACGTGACACTATTTCCTCCGACTACATTGAATTCCGAAACAGCTTGATGAATGTTCGGGGTTCCGTATTTATCAATTGGCAAAGAAATTTGGGTTTCACCCTCACTATTACCATCAAACTTCATCTCAATTTCCAAATTTGTTCTATCGGTAAGTGGATTAAGAGTGATAGTGTATGAAATAGTTTTTAGCACATCAGCATAAATATTATTGGATATCAGTGCTATTACTACGATAAATAATAAGATTGTTCTACTTCGCATTTCATCTCCTTTTGCCATTCCTGGCTTTGTAATGAATCATCTTATCCTTCTTTGAGTTTCATGGACCTAATAATAATGGCGGCACGAAAAAATGTCGTCCAATTATGCGTATTCGGACGATA
>Ga0180438_10008855_pt1 | contig 12688 bp, 2 predicted proteins | sample SS_ome_12_FD_132455 | JGI IMG/M metagenome (GOLD analysis project Ga0180438, IMG submission 132455) | Hypersaline lake sediment archaeal communities from the Salton Sea, California, USA - SS_3_D_2 metaG | ecosystem: Environmental > Aquatic > Non-marine Saline and Alkaline > Hypersaline >...
ACCCGTCCGAGGGGGAGTCGATCGACCTGGCCTTTGCGCTGACGTTTGCGGAGGGTGAGGACTTCGGCGATGCGCCGGACGGCTACGGCACGCTGCGGGCCAGCGACGGGCCGTACCACACCTGCCGGGCCGACTTCTGGCTGGGCGATGGCGTCGACGCCGAGCCGGACGGCCTGCCGGACCCCGACGCCGCCGGCGACGACAGCGACCTGTCGGACGATGAGGACGGCGTGCACTTCCCCTGGCCCCTGCTGCCCGGTCACGACGCCACGGTCTTGGTCACCGCCTCGGCGGATGGCTTCCTCGACGCCTGGGTGGACGTGGGCGCCAACGGCATGTGGGACCTGCCGGCCGACCAGGTCTTCGAGGACGTGCCCCTCTTGGCCGGCCTGAACGTGCTGACGTTCCCAGTTCCCGAGACGGCGCCGGTGGGCCGAACGACGTTCTCGCGGTTCCGCTTCAGTGAGACCGGCGGGCTGGACCCGACCGGGCCGGGCGGCTTCGGCGAGGTCGAGGACCATGCCGTGGACATCTACTGCCCCATCGAGGACGAGCTGGTCCTCGACGGCGAGCATTCGGTCCCCTTCACCGACTTCGACGTCATCGTGGAGGGCACGATCCAGGCGCGGGTGGACTGGACGGGCACTAGCGAGGAGCTGACCGTCTCGCTGATGGGCTGGGACGACGAACGCGAGGGCGACGACTCGGACGAGGACCCGGAGCGGGACGTGGACCAGATGACCCTCTGCGCGGAGGTGACCGGCACGTCGCCTTTGGAGCTGTCGCACGAAGTCCTGGAAGACGACATCAAGGAGTCGACCACGTGGCGGCTGATCGTGCGCAACGCCGCCGGCGACCCGTACGCGGAGGTGGACGTGCTGGTGGCCGTCCCGTGCGACGAGCAGCTTCGCCCGACGTACGAGGACCAGCGGATCGAGCTGCGAAGCGGCAATCTGTGGCCCAGGGACCTGACGACGCTGAGGTTCCTCGACCGCCTGGAGGACTCCGAAGGCTCGAAGCTGCACGGCTTCATCTCGGAGTCGACGTCTTCGGGGTGCGTGGACCTCTGGTGGGTGGAACGGCTGGGAGTGGGGCGGCAGTTCTCTGTGGCGTCCGGCGACGTGTTCGGCTACCTGGCCAAGGAGACCGACACGGACGACTCGAGGATCGCGAGCGTCGTGCAGCAGATGACCTGGGTTCCCGCCGCCCTTCGCGTCGATCCGCACATCCTGGTGGGCGACTATCAGCGGTACCAGCTCGGCGACCCGGCTGCGGGGGGGGGCAACTACGTGCTGAGACCCGATGGATCGGTGGTGCTGCTGGTGGGGTTCGCCGAGGACGCGGCCGGCGAGCGGATTCAGCAGATCCTCGCGCCGCTGACCGCGGAGCAGCACGCGTTCAGTGAGAGGCTCTGGCAGGTCCGCATGGATCCCGTCTCGATTCTCGACCTGGCCGGGAACGACGAGGTGCTGTGGATCGAGGCCGGGCCGCTGCCGTACCTGCCGGAAAACGACACGGCACGGGCTCTGGTGGGCGTGGACGAGGTGCAGGACTGGGATGATCAGACCTTCGTGTACGGGGGCTTCACCGGCGTAAACATCACGGTCGGGATCGACGATGCCGGATATAAGGCCGATGGCATCACCCCATGGGGGGGGATCGAGTCAAGTCACAATGACCTGGACGTGGTGCTGGACAACACCTTCTCGCACTTTCACGCAACGCACATCGCGGGCACCGTGGCCGGAAGTGGTGTCCAGAGCGACAAGGACGACGATGACGGCAGTCCCAATGACGGGACGCCATACCAGTGGCGCGGCATGGCCCCCCACGCGAGGTTGATCGACACCGACGACCTGGTCAGCGCGGGGCTGCTGAGCACCGCGATCCGGCTCTACTCCCTGGACGTGGTCAACTACTCGCAGTGGATATCACTCGACGGAAACCACACCTGGGAGGAGTATCATATCGACCAGGCGATCCGAGGCGGAACCGTGGAGGATGGCGAGACGATCCCCCGCAGGCCTTGGGTCGTTTCGGCCGGCAACGCGGCGGAGTACGGGGTGCGGGATTCAGACACTGGGAAGCAGCTTGGGTTTCAGACGGGCTACTTCTCCCTCACCAAGCAGCTCAAGAACGGAATCGTGGTCGGCAATTGGGATGCCAGCGACCCGACGAACGAACACCTGTCTGCCAGCAGCAGCATGGGCCCGACGCACGACGGGCGGATCAAGCCGGACCTGGTCGCGCCGGGCACGAACGTCATATCGACCGCACCGCAGCACAGTGAGTTCCAGATCATCGAGTTCTCGATGCCCTCCGGCCCGCCCACGGCCGGGGAGTTCACGCTGACGTTCGATGGCCGAACGACCGATCCGATCCCCTATAACGCCGGTCCGGGCAAGGTGTCCGACGCACTGGCTGCCCTGACCCCCCCCGTGTCCGTCGAGGCCACCGGAGGCCCTCTCCCGGAGAAGCCGATCCAAGTGGAATTCATATACTCATACGCCTTCACCAACGTGCCCGGGATGACGTCCTCAGACATCGGCATAGACAACAACGCATCCTCCAACGTCTGGACGTTCGAGGACGGTGGGGACTACAACAGCTACATGCTGATGAGCGGGACATCGGTGGCGACCCCGGTGGTCACCGGCACGGTCGCGCTGATGCTACAGGCCTGGAACGAGACGTACTACCCGGACGAGACGGATGTGGACGAGATCCCCCCTCCGCTGCCCTCCACGCTGCGGGCCGTGCTGATCCAGACGGCGGACGACATCGTCGACTCCAACGTCCGCAGGACGGAGTGTGCCGACGTGGACAACGGCCAGGGCTACGCGGCGGCCACTCCGGGGCCGGATTTCGCTACCGGCTGGGGAATGCTCAACGCCGCCGCCGCCGTCGAGCTGCTGTTGGATCATCGGATGGTCGAAGGCCGGCCGGAGCCCAACCAGATCGAGGTCGGCGCGGTGAACCAGGGGCAGGTCAAGGAGTACGAGTTCGTCGTCACCGACGAGGTGCTTCCGGACAGCGGCGAGCTCCGCGTGACGCTGGCCTGGGACGACCTCGAGGTGAACCCCCTCTCCGAACTCTACTCCGATCTCGAGCTGCTCCCCCACGAAACTCGGCAGTTGCTCAAGCCAGCGCATAGCGACCTCGACCTGGAACTGGTCGACCCCAACGGGGTTGTCCATTACCCCTGGCAGCTTGGCCAGATCATCATGGATGCCGACGGCCATATACTGGAAAAGGACGAGCAGCCTCCCGGCACGGAGATCCAGGTCAGGATTCCCATCACGCCGACAGACGACCCGGAGTCGGTCCCGGACGACGTTCCCGCCAGCGCCCTGACCGGAAACGGCGCGTGGTATGCCCTTCCTGGCAAGGACCACCTCAACAACGTCGAGCAGGTGGTCGTGGAGGATCCGGTGACCGGACACTGGAAGGCCCGCGTGATCGGCTTCGACATCCCCCGCGCGCACCTGGACCAGCAGGACTTCTCCCTGGTGGGCATGCCGTACCCCGACCTGGCCGAGCTGGAGGTCTACACCACGCACCCGGCCCCGATGTCCGGCTTCGGCGTGCCCATGAACTTCACCTGGCACCTGGAGAACAGCGGGGCCCTTTCCACCGGCGAGACCGGAGAGACCTTCGACTACCGGATCTGGCTGTCGAAGGACTTCTATCTGGATGAGACCGGCCCGGACGCGGACATTGAGCTGACCGACGACAACGCCCCTGAGATGAGTTTGGGGCCGTTGGCCGCCGGGGCCGCGATCGATCCCGATCCCACCAGCTGCGTTACAATCGAGCAGGAGCAGGCGGATTCGCTCTACGGCTGGCCCGAGGATGAGGACATGTCGTTCGAGGAATTCCGCGAGAAGGACCCGTTCATCCTCATCGAGGTGGATTCCGGCGACGACGTCCTCGAGCACAACGAGTTCAACGTCGCCGTGGCGCATCTCGCCCGCCCGGCCGACGTGATCCTGGTCCTGGACCGCAGCGGCAGCATGGTCGGCCACGTCCCCGTCTCCGGCCACGCGACCACGAAGATGGTGCCCAAGATGGTCCTCCTGCGGGAATCGGTGAGGCTGTTCCTGGATCTGATGCGGGTAGACGAGGACGACCAACTGGCCATCATGAGCTTCAACGACAGCAGCACGATCGACTTCGGAATGGTAGAACTGACCACGGACAACTTCGACGACGCCTGGGGTGTCCCGGGCAGCCTCGATCCAGACGGCGAGACGAACATCTACGACACGTTGTTCGACGCGTTTGCCGAGATGGCTTCCGGCGCCGTGGAGGACCATCGTCACGTCCTGGTCTTCTTCTCCGACGGCATGCAGACCACCAGCTTCGATCCCATGGCGTTTACGTTGGCCCTGGTTGGTTTCATCGGCCTGGACACTCACATGTTCTCCGTGGGCTTCGGCACCGAGGGCGGCGGCGACCACACCGGGATCGACATCGACGTGCTTCAGCAGCTCACGAACGCCGGCGAGACGGGCTTCTTCCACGTCACCGACCAGGCGTCGGGCCTGGACAAGTTCTTCGTCGAGGCCCTGGGCGGGGCCATGGAACTCCAGGTCCTGGAAGACCCGACGGGCGAGCTGGCCTCCGGGCAGAGCGACACGGTGGGGATCCAGGTCACCGAGCAGGAAGCCAGCGTGCGGTTCGTCCTGACGTGGGACGATCCCGACTTGGGCCTGGACCTGGCCGTGCGGACGCCGTCGGGGCTGGAGATCGGCGAGGACAACCACACCACGTTTGGCAGCCGCGTCTCCATGGTCGAGGGCGAATCGTACGAGATCATCACCGTGTATCTGCCGGTCGCCGTGGGGGCGGCGGAGGACTGGCAGGGGACCTGGGAGATGGTCATCAGCAACCCGGCCTCGACGGCGGCGGTGGAGTACACGGCCTCGGCGCTGGCCTACTCGACGATCCGCGCGGGCCTGGAGGCGCCGGACCCGGCCGCGAGCGGGGGCACGGGCTCGAGCTACGAGCCCGGCCAGGAGATCTCCCTGGTCGGCTGGGCGCGCCAGCGCGGCGGCGAGCCCGCCTGCGCGGTGGCGGCGACCGTGACGCCCAACGTACCGCTGGTCGGCCTGTCGGACCTGCTGGCGTCGGCGGGGATCACGGCAGCGGAGCTGGCGGCCATTCCCACAACGATCAACGGCGAGACGATCAGCGACCGGGAGCGGATGTATCTGGCCCTGCTGGCGCGCGTGGGGGGAGGCGACCTGCTGCCGCGGGCCGACCTGGACCCGTTCGAGCTGACCAGCGGCGAGTGCGGCGAGGTCTCCGGCACGTTCCTCGGCACGGAGACGGAGGGAGCCTACGAGCTGCTCGTGCAGTTTGAGGGCCTCGCCGAGGACTGCCAGGAGTTCCGGCGCGAGGATAAGCACTCCGCGGCTGTCGTCCCCACCGCGGCCGCGGGCAGGACGGACGTCAACCCCACGAGGCAGGGCCAGGGCGAGGTCGGCGTCACCGTGACACCGCAGGACACGGCCGGCGGGTTCATCGGGCCGGGCCGCACGGACATCACGATCGACGTCGATGAAGGCAAGTGGACGCCGACCGGCGAGGTGATCGACAACCTGGATGGCACTTACAGCCGAGGCTTCTCCGTCACCGAGTCCGGGCCGGCCACGGTCCGCGTCCAGATCGGCGAGGTGCAGCTTCCGGCCGAGGTCGTGGACACCGCCCTGCCGGTCCCGATCGGGCGTCAGCCGGCCGGCTGGAAGAACGACGGCGAGGCGACGGTCTCCGTCTACTTCAGCGCGGGCACGGACCCGGAGAGCCTCACGACGCCCACCCTCGTCAGCGGCGAGGTGAACTACCGGCCTGCCTCCTATGCCGTCTTCTCCGAGCCGGGGGCCGTGCGAATGGAGTTCACCGTCCCGGCGGGCTTGGCGGCCGGGGCCTACGACGTGCATCTGGGGGATCCGGCCAGCCTGACCCCCGCCGTCGAGGGCGTCTCGTTCCTGGTCGCCGGCGCCGGGCAGGAGTTCCCCGAAGCCGTCGAGGCTCTTGGCGGCGCCGTGGACGATCTGCTCTCGGCCGCCACGCGAGCCGAAGGGCTGGCGGCCGCGGGCGACGTTCTGCACGCCCTGCGCGAGGTCCCGACGGGGAACGTCCTGGACGGCGAGGGCCCGGCCCCCGACGTGTCCATCCGCCAGGCCGCCATCGAAGAGCTGCTCGGGCTGCTGGCCGCCGGAACAGGAGAGGCCCGGTCCCGCGATATCCCGGCCGTGCTGCGGGCCCTCAACGCCGCCAGGATCGACGCCCGGTACATCCCCGCCCCGCCTGCCGACACCCCGACCGGCGCACCGGTCGAGGTCCATCTCGGCAACGGCGTGAGAGTCGTGTTTGGCGACGTGCTCAGTTCCGGCCAGACCACGGCCGAGTTCCTCCAGGGGCCGAGCCACATCACCGGGCCGCACCGCGGCACGCCGCACGTGACCTGCCGTATCGCGACGACGGCCACCTATTCCGAGCCGGCAGGCGTGGAGGTGACGATCCAATACGACGAGGCGGACTTCGCCGATGAATCCCTGCTCAGAATCCTGCATCAGGAGGGCGGGCAGTGGGTCGACGTCACCGCCGGCCTGGACACTGCCGCCGACCGGATCCGGGCCCAGGTCGAGGCTCTTGGCGACTTCACGGTCATCTGCGAACTGCCGCTCGACTTCGGCGACGCGCCCAACACGTACGGAACCGTCAGGGCAGATAACGGCGCATACCACACGATCGGCGAGGGGCTCTTCCTGGGCGCCGCCGTCGATGCCGAGGGCAACGGCCAGGCTCACCCGGGCGCCCTGGGAGATGACCAGGACGCCGAAGGGGATGACGAGGACGGCGTGACCTTCCGGACGCCGCTGGTTCCCGGCCGATGGGCGGTCGTCGAGGTCGAGGCGTCCGCGGCAGGCCGGCTCGACGCCTGGATCGACTTCAACGGCGACGGCCAGTGGGCAGTGGAAGGTGACCGCATCTTCGCGAACGAGCCCGTCGAGCCGGGGCTCAACGTGTTGGTGTTCCCGGTTCCGGCGACGGCAACGCCGGAGGTCGAGACGTTCGCTCGCTTCCGTCTCAGCCAGGATGGAAGGCTCAGGCCCCGCGGCTGCGGCGGCTACGGTGAGGTCGAGGATCACCCCGTGACGATCGCCCCCACGTCGGTTCCCGCCGTGGAGGAGGTGATGGTCCGAGGCCGGGACTGGTCGCCGGAGTTCCTGACCTGGCTGGAGGTCGCCGGGCTTGGGGATGCTGTGCACGGCTATCGCGTCCCTGTCGGGTCAGCCGGGCAGCTTGTCCCCTTGCCGTGGGTCAACGTGGACCAGATCTCGATCCGTCTCAGTGAAGAGGTGCATCTCGGTCCCAGGAGCCTTGCACTGCTTGGAGGCGGGGACTACGTCCCAGAGAGCTTCAGGTACAGCGCACAGACCGGCGTGGCGACGTGGACGCTCTCCGAACCCCTTCAGGCCGAGTCGGTCTCTCTGAGACTGGCCGGCAACGTGGCCAGCCCGAGCGGGATCCCGATCGACGGGGAATGGACCGACGCGTTCAGCACGTATCCGTCCGGAGACGGCACGCCCGGCGGGGAGTTCACCTTCCGCCTCAACCTCCTTCCGGGCGATGTCGACTTGAGCGGCGAGGTCCGCAGCAGCGACACGATCAAGGTTCGGCGGAAGTCCAACACTGTGCCGGGCGACCCGGCCTACTCGTGCTACTACGACGTCGATGGCTCCGGCGATATCCGCTCCAGCGACACGATCAAAGTCCGGCGGCTGAGCAACACCGAGCTGCCGGCCGGGGAGCCAGTAATCCCGCCGTCGGCACCCCTTGGCCAGGCTGATGAGCCCATGCTGACCGCCGCGGCGACGGGCGATGGGGTCGTTGCGCCTCTGCCTTCCGCCGGTGGCCTTGCTTTTAAGGATGCCAAAGCAGAACGGGCGGAACGGGCGGCTGCTCTGCCTATTGATGAGCCCAAGCTTCGCACCGCCCCGGCTCGCAGGTTAACAGAGCTGCGCCCGCTCAGGAGGCGGATTGCTGGGTCTGCGGTCGCGGACATCGACGCAGTTCAGGCCGCGTGGCCCGATCTCAACATCGATGTGCTGAGAGCGATTCGGCCGCTGGAGCTTGGTCCATTGATCCGTTGACAACTGGCGACTGACAAGGGAGCTACGAGGTCGCGTTCGGTCAGGTGGCCCCGCTTGGCAGGACATTCCCCCAGCGCCCGTCGCGAGCCGTTCGGCGCCGAGATTGCCACCGCGAGCGGGCGGAGTATCGAACTTCCTCCAACAAGGGGGAGATACGGACAGGTCTGTCCGAGGGCTTTCTTCGTCTGACAGGACGAGCCGGGCGCTGTTCGATACCCGGCTCGACCTCCCCGCCGGGGTCTCGAAGCTGCGACCCGGTGGTCAGCGGCCGTCTGCTGTTGGGCGCGGCAGGATCAGGCGCCGGGGAACCGGGGGCAGCGTGTGGCGTCCAAAGCGCTGATGTGGGTCACATTGCAGAGGAGTGTCTGCCCAGGGAGAAGCGCAAGATGCGATCAGGATGGCGGATTGGCGGGATCGGGCTGGCGGCGTGCTCGATGATCTTGCAGGCTCGCGCACAGGCCGACGCGAAGCCCGCGCCTCGCGTCGTCTACGCCAACGATTTCGAGAAGAAGGCGGGGCCGCAGTGGTCCCACAGGAGCACGGACGTGACGCCCAAGGGCCGTCGGCGATTCCTCGGCCAGTTCGGCAACGACGAGGTCCGCCTGGCGCTGAAGCGGCTGGGGCCGCACCAGTACGTGCGCGTGTCCTTCGAGCTGTTCATCATCCACTCGTGGGACGGCGACACCCAGGAGGGCGACATCGGTCCGGACGTCTGGAGCTTCGGGATCGAGGGGGGCCCTCAACTGCTTCGCACGACGTTCTGCGAGCACCCGGTGGCCCCGAGCGGCAAGCAGACCTTCCCCGACGACTACCCCGGGCCCCAGCACGCCAGCCGGACCGGGGCCGCGGAGGTCGAGCAGTTGGGCTACAAATTCCCCGACAACCCGGATGCGCGCGACGCGGTGTATCGCCTGAGCTTCACGTTCCCGCACACGGCGGCCGACGTGACGGTGGTCTTCGCCGGCTCCGGCCTCCAGGCTCTGGCCGACGAGAGCTGGGGACTGGACAACGTCAGGGTGGAGTTGCTGGACGGGCCCGTCCGGCTCGAGGAGAAGCAGCTCGAGGCGCGGTGGGCGGCCCTCCAGGGCGACGATTCGGTCAAGGCGTTTGGCGCGTATTGCCGCCTCATGGCGGCCGGGGAGCAGGCGGGGGCGTTGCTGGAGAGACACCTGCGCCCCAAGCCGCTGGACGAAGCCGCCGTTAGGCGACGGGTCGCCGCCCTGGACGCAAAGAAGTGGACCGACCGTCAGAAGGCCACCGAGGAGCTTCGGCGGATGGGCAAGGCCGTCGCGCCGCTGCTTCGCGAGGCGCGGCAGGGCAAGGTCTCCGCGGAGGCGGCCACGCGCATCGACCAACTGCTTGACGGGCTGTCGAAAGAGGACCTGCCCCTGAAGGACCTGGCCCGCTACAGGCGGATGGTCCGGCTGTTGGGGATTCTCGGCTCGCAGAAGGCGGTGGCGGCGTTGGCGCATCTTCGTCGGGACGCCGCCCACGCGGAGGTCCGTCACATGGCGAGCGTGACGGGCGTTCAGGCGGCCCGGCCACTGATCGACGAGCTGCTGCGGCAGGCGGAGGAGAGGGCGAGGGACTTCGATTTCCGCGCGGCCCAAGCGGCATGCGGCAAGGCCGTCGAGTTGGCGAAGGCGTCCGCGTCGCCGGCGGAGGGCCGCGTCGCGGCAAGGCTGGCGGAGTTGGGCGAGCTGGCGAAAGTACACGAGGGTTTCGCGCGGCTGGCCCGGCGCTTGCCGGCGTCGCGGGATGACCCGTCCACCCGGAATCGGTTGATCCGGATGGCGGTGGTGGATCTGGACAGCCCGGCGAAAGCCGCGGCCTACCTCAACGCACAGAGCGGCAAGGAATGGCGGCGATACGTTCCCTTGGCCGCACGCGACGGCGACGGGCTGGCCGAAGCGGATCTGCTGGCGTTGGCGAAGTGGTATCGCGGCCTGGCCGGGCAGGCCGACGGGCCCGGCAAGGCCGCCATGCTGCGGCGGGCCCGGCGGTACTTCGGCCTGTACGTGGCGCGGCTGCGGAGGTCCATCGGCGAGATGGAGGACGCCTCCGAGAGCATCGCGGACGAACTGTCCCGGGCGGGCGTCGCCAAGCCGATAGACCTGCTCCAGCACCTGTACCCGAAGGTCCATCGCCTCTCCGGCGAGTGGGTCCTGTCCGGCCGGACGCTCCGCGTTTCGCCCGCCGGCTATGCCAGGTTGGCCTTGCCGATCGCGCCTCGAGGCGACTATGAGCTGACGGCCGACTTCGTGCGCAGAAGCGGCTCCGGCGACGTGAACTTCGTCCTTCCGGTGGGATCGGCGGGGGTGCTGCTGACGCTCGACGACAACGAGGGCAACAGCGGCCTGCTGCACGTCGACGGCAGGGATCTGATGAAGCCGAACCCCCCGCACACGCTGGCGAACGGGAAGACCTACCGCCTCCAGGCGACGGTCCGGCGGCGGGGCGACGAGGCGGCGATACGAATCACGCTCGACGGCAAAGAGTACATGCAGTGGCGGGGCCCGGCCGGTTCGCTTTCGGTCCGGCAGAACTGGGCCGTCTCGAAGAAGGGGGCGCTCGGCCTGGGGGCCCACGAGTCGGCCGTCGAGTTCTCCCGCGTGCGCCTGCGAATGCTGAGTGGGCGGGCGGCCATCGTCAGGATGCCCCTTGATCGGCCTGGCGTTCCGCGGCCGGTTGAGATCCGGCAGAAGGACGTGATCATACTGAAAGTGCGCCGCGGCGGCGCCCAGCCGAGGACGTGAGCCGCACCTCCGCAGGCTCGAGGCGCCGATCCGGGCGTTCCAACCCGGATGCCTGTGCTGTGGGCGGCACAATGGCAGCCTGACGCGGAGATTGGCACGCGTCAGGAGCAGTCCGGATGGGCGGGGGCATTGTCCCGCAGGCCACAGCCCCGCCGCGGCCGGTGAAGGGTCGGCGCGTCAAACACGGACCAAGGGCCCCGCACAGCCTTCGACCCTGCATGCACGGGCATCCAGTTGGTAACCGCGAACTGTGCCGCACCACCGACACCTCATGAGGACTTCCGGCGCGAAGTCCAGTGTGCCGTTGCACCCGCCGACGTTACATGTCTCGCCGGCCCGGCGGTACCGCGGGGCCACGTTGGCCTGGTAGACGTTGCCGCACGCTCGACACTTCAGCAGCATGAGTCGTTCCTTCCTGCAAGCTGAGGTCCCCCGGACGGCTTCCGGCCGACGACCGCCGCCGGCCCTTCCGGTATTCTCATTACGGACGGCGAGATCTGCAAGTGTCTTGTCCGCTTCGACGGCGGGGCAGGAGTTGGCAAAACGCGCCCGGCAGGACTCGAACCTGCGACCTGCGGTTTAGAAGACCGCTGCTCTATCCGCTGAGCTACAGGCGCTTGCGTTTGAGGGCTCTCTAAGGATGCCGCTTTTTGCCTGGGCTGCAAGGGATTTCCGCCGCTTCCGGGTCGGGTTTCTTCGCCGCCGTCATGTTTCGGGATGCTGCACGATGCTGCCTGTGCTCAATGGTGAGATCCCCCTTACCGCGTGGCATGAGGGTCGATTCTCACGGCGTGGTTCAGCCGAGGGCAACACTCCCGGCGTCGGATGAGAGTCGCTGGGCGGCTGCGGCGGTCTTGCAGGCCCGTTCGACGGGCCCTTCCGCCGAGCGTTGCGAGGCGTGTTGGCCCGGCCTTGTAGGCCGGATCGGACGCGCGTCCCCCTCCTGTCAGCCCGATTCATCGGGCTTGCCTCTTGTTGGCTGAAGCCATGGCAACTCAAGCGTGCTGAAGCGCGCTGGGGGGAGGTCGCGGCCCGCGCCCCAGGGCCAAAGGCCCTGGTCTCGGCCCGCCTTCGGCGGGAGGAGGCCCGTGGACGGGCCCGGCAGCTCTCGACCTGTTACCCAAGGCGATGGACACGTGAACGACGCTCGTTCTTCGCCCGGGGTTGCGCGGGCCGGGGGCCCCGCCCGTCGGCTTCGCGCTTGAAATGCCGGGCCTGCCGGGTCAAGATCGCCGGCAAGTTCCCAACCCACGGACTGCCTGTCGGGATGAGCTAGTGGGCTCGCCTGACTGGAGGGTATTGCCATGGCCGGTTCAGACACCACCTCACTCGGCACCAATCGGCGGCAGTTTCTGGGCCGGCTGTCTGCGGGGGTCGCTGCCGGAGCGGCCCTGTCACGGACAGCGAGAGGCGACGATGCCCCGGCTGCTCGGCCGTCCGCCCTGCCCGCCATCCAGCTCGGCAGGCATCGCGTCAGCCGGCTGCTCGCCGGCTACAACCCCATTGGCGGCGGCTCGTACCTGGGCCATCACATGGACAGGCACATGCGGGAGTACTTCACCGTCGAGCGGACGGTGCAGTTTCTCCGGCGCTGCGAGCAGGAGGGAATCACCGCCCACCAGTTTTCCGTGTCCGACAAGATGACGAAGGTCCTGCGAGCCCTCCGCGAGTGCGGCTCGAAGATGCGTTCGATCTGCCTGCACTCGGGGCGAAGTCAGGTCAAGGCCACGGTGGAGCAGCTCAAGCCGATCGCGATGGTGCATCACGGCG
>Ga0180438_10008856_pt1 | contig 12687 bp, 8 predicted proteins | sample SS_ome_12_FD_132455 | JGI IMG/M metagenome (GOLD analysis project Ga0180438, IMG submission 132455) | Hypersaline lake sediment archaeal communities from the Salton Sea, California, USA - SS_3_D_2 metaG | ecosystem: Environmental > Aquatic > Non-marine Saline and Alkaline > Hypersaline >...
TAATAATAATATTGAAAATTTTTAAAATTATTTAGTAATTAATTTAGTAATTAAAAAATTTTGTTCATATTCAATATATTTTTTTAGAAAATTATATTTATTTCGTTTTTGTATAAATTGTAATAAGGTCATATTTAAATTTTGAGGTTTATAAGATAAATCAACTTTATCAATAATTAAAGTAAACATTTTAATATTATTATAAATAACACAATGAAATATAGGGGTTAACTTATATTTATTTTTAACATTCCAATTTTCAAAATTATTTTTTTTTAAAATTAATTTAATAATAGAAATTAAACTAGCAGATTCAGGTATCATAGTAATATAATGTAATAAAGTATTACCATCTTCCATAAATTGAACTTTAGAAAAATTAATATCCCAATATTTTAACATAGTTTTAATCGCAGTAAAATTATGTTTACGTATAAATCGTAATTGAATAACAGTATATAATTTTAACTTTAAATTATTATCAATATATTCAGGATTATAATAATTTTTAAATAATATAGATAATAATTCAACATTTGCAGAATTATAAATAAAACTATTTTTATATTTAAAAATATTAAATGGATCCGCTCCATATTTTAATAAAATATTAACTTGTTCAATATTATTATTAATACTAGCATTATATAATAATGTATATTTACCAAAAAGTATATCATCAATATTATTATTTTTACAAAAATATTTAACAATATTTTCATAATTTTTATTATTATTTTTATTTTTTAATAAAGTAAAGATATCAGTAGAGTCTAATAAACATAATAATTTATCAGTAATATTTTTAATGCATTTGTTGTTTTCCATTTTTTCTTATAAACTATCATATTCAATTTTGTAAATAAAAAAAAATATTTTATATTAATTAAACTGATAAGTTTAACAACTTATTTATAATTTATATTAAACAGATAAGTTTAACAACTTATTAATTATTTAATAAATTAAATAACTTGCGATATAATAATCCAATCCATCTATATTTTTAATATTTGTAATAATATTTATTTTTTTATAAAAATTATGTGAATAATTAATAATAATATTAGTAATAGGTTCAATTATATCAAGATTATTAAGTTTTATATTATTTTCTAAATAATTAAAAAATTTTGTGAGTTGAAATTGAAAACTGATATTAATTTTATTGTTGGATAAATTATAAACGATTTTAATAAATTGTTTAATATTATAATCTTTATATTTTTTTAAAAATATATCAACTTCATTTTGTATACGATTAACTTGATTTTGTATAATAAATTTTTCATTTTGCATATTTTATTTTTATAAATTAATAGAAAAAAAAATCAAATTTAAATTTTATAATAAAGTTGTAAAACTTTACAGTTTTATTAATATTTTTTTTAATTAATATTGGTAATTATAAATCATCACGAAAATTAATAAAGTATGCTTTTTGTGGTTTACCATCTTTAGATAAATCAAGATACTCAATAGTAGCAAATTTATTTTTATAATTATTTTCAAAATAAGTTTTATTATTATTTTGAATTTCACTCATTTGTTGAAATATTTCTTTTTGTTTATCAAGACTAAAACCTTTAACTTTAACATTAAATAATTTTTTAGGTTCCTTATTAGTTTCACAAGTATAAATAATAGTTCCTTTATGTAAACCTTTTTTACCTTCAGTAAAGTTAACACATTTAAATTCATCATGAAATACAGGTTTAATTTTTAATAAATCAGAAGATCGATAATTAACTTTATATACAGAATTACCTTTTCTAAGAATAGCACCTTCATAACCTTCATCTAAAAATTGTTGATATAAATTATTAATTTTATCTTGGGCTTCTTTTTGTGTTTTAATATTATTAGTATTAATTTTATAAGTTTCAACTTTTTTAATATAATTTTTATTATAAAGTTGTCCATCAAAATCGAATAATTCATTAATAATATTTAATCTTTGATTATAGGTAAGGTCGGGATTAGATTTATCATATAAATCGAATATCCAAAATTCTAATTTTAATTGTTGATCAATATTTTTAACATTTTTAATATCTTTACGAGCGGTTCCACTAATATCTTGTAAATGTTCGCCGTGTAAATAAATTTCGCCATCCAAAAAATAATTTTTATGTTCTAATAAACAATTTTGAAGATCATGAATAATATGAGGAATGCCGAAGTATAAATCTCGTCTTCTAGAATAGATAAAAATTTGATTTTCAGTTTGATCAAAATAAGCCATACCTCGAACGCCATCTCTTTTTCTTTGTAGATAATAATTTTGTCCATCAAGATAATTAATATTTTTAACAGTTTCAATACGTTTAGCTAACATAGGAGCATATCTAGAAATAACATCTTCATTTTTACGTTTTAAAACTTTTTTAAGTTGAGTATTATATCTAGTATTAGCATTAATTAAACTTTGAGTAAGAATACTAGTTTGATTAATTTTACCAATATTTTTACCAGTTTTAATAATTTCAGGTTTACTCATAGTTTGTTTCATATTAATAACACCTGAAATACTTCTAACATATCCAATAGTATTATCAGGATTATTAATCGTATAATCATCAATAATTTGTATAGGTTTGTTATTTTGTATAAGTTGGACGAATACTAAATAATTTCTTTTTTGTCCTTTAGAAGTAGTAGTAATAATATTAGGAAAGTTCCAAGTTAATTTATCATCAGATAATTGACCAGGTATATTTTTTTTTTCTACAAATTGATTTAATTGTTCCATTATATAGTAAAAAAATCAAAAATTCAATTTAAAAGATAAAAATTAAAATTGAATTATGAGATACGATAAATAAAATTATACAATTAATAAATATGGAAAGTTTAAATAATGAAATAAAAGAATCAAAATATAATTTATATTATTATGTAAGAGGATTAAAAACTAAAGGTATAAATAATAATAATAATTATAATATATTATCATTATCAGATTTATATAATCAAAATAGAAATTATAGAGATTCAGGTTTTGATATATATCATCCAAATGATATAGTGATTAAACCTAATGAATCAGTAATAATAGATTATAAATTACATATTGTAATATATAACGAATTATTATATAAAAATGATACTTATAAAGTAATACCAAGATCATCAATTTATAAAACTCCAATAAGATTAATGAATGTTTATTATTTTAAAAGTAAATATCATTTTCAAGTGGAATTTAAAAATATAAGTAATTCGAATTATGAAATAAAAAGGGGAGTAAGATTATTACAAATAATTAATAAAGAATTAGAAACAATGAAAATAATAAAAATAGATGATAAGTTTGAATTTGGAGATATAATAAGATATGAACAAAGTATATGTAGATACACATTATTAATAAAACCAGAAAAAAAATATAAAGAGATTTATGAAAGTAATTATAATAATATAAAAGAGTTAACAGAGGCTGTTCCAATAATATTACCAAAAACATATGTAATAACGAATAATGATTTAGGAGTGTGTTTAGATTTACATGCAGTATTTATAATATATGATAATTATAAAAAAGAAACATTACCTTATACAATAAATGTAGGACGATCATCAAAATTAAATTTAGAAGAGATGGAAAATAATATAATAAGAAAATTATTTATAAGTAATTATCCACCATTAATAGATATAGATTATCGTGGGAATTTAAAATTATTAGTAGATAATTTAGGAGACTCAGTAAAATTATATCAAAATGGAATATACTTTAGTATAAGTTTTGCAAATAATAATAATTTACCAGTATCATATATGATAGTAGAAGACTTTGATGAAGTAGATAAAAATATAAATGTAAATGATAGACAAGGTGGCTGTGGTTCAACAGGAGTTTAAAAAAATATTTTATTTTATAATTTTATTTATAATTTTATTTATAATTTTATTTATAATTTTATAACTTTATATTTTTATAATTTTATTTATAATTTTATTTTTTTGATTTTATAATTTTATTTTTTTGATTTTATAATTTTTAAAAATATAATTTTGATTTTATAATTTTTGATTTTATAATTTTTCATATTATAATTTTTCATTTTATAATTTTTGATTTTATAATTTTATTTTTTCATTTTATAATTTTTCATATTATAATTTTTCATTTTATGATTTTATAATTTTTAAAATCCAAATTTTATAATTTTTGATTTTCAAAATATAATTTTTAATTTTATAATTTTTCAAAATATAATTTTTGATTTTATAATTTTTCAAAATATAATTTTTGATTTTATAATTTTATTTTTCATTTTATAATTTTTAATTTTATAATTTTTAAAAAACTAATTTTATAATTTTTGATTTTATAATTTTTGAAAATATAATTTTTGATTTTATAATTTTTGAAAATATAATTTTTGAAAATATAATTTAAGATAAATGAAACTAGATTATTTTTTATTGAGATTATCTTCAAATATAAATATAAAAATGGGTATAATAAATTCAACGGATGATTACAATGAAAATATAAAAGAAGTTAAAAGCTTTGATAATGTTATAACATCAAGTTCAGATTCTAAATCTGAAAATAATATTATAGAAGAAGGATATGAAGAATGTAATATTATGGAAGAAGGATATGAAGAATGTAATAAAAGTAATAAGATGGGAGTATTAATAAAATATACGATAGATAATTATAGAAGGAATATTCCAATAATATTTAAATGTAAGATACATGATCCGCAGTATAAGATAGTAAAATTAAATTCGAATTATGAGACGAATATAAAAGATATAATATGTGATGTGAATTCATATATACAAGCGGATTATAGTATAGTGTATGGTAATTATATATATTATGCATATAATAATTTGGAAGATACGATGAATAAGGATATGCAATATTTATTAACATATATATCATCAGTATTTACGAAGTCAATGTCAAAGTATTATAAGTGTGAATATTCAATAACAGTATCATCATATAAATTAGATAGGCGAATAAATTCGGATGGATTAAAAAATTATGTAAAAAAAATAGCGATTCATAATAATTGGGATAATATTTTAAGAATATTGATGTATAGTGGGAAGGTGAATAAAACATTTATGAAGAATTATGAGATAGATAAATCGATATCAGATTTTTGGTATAAAGGACATACAATAAGTAAGTCAAGAATGAAAGAGAAGTATATAGAGAATAGAAGTGATATATTAAAACCAGCATGTAAAAATAATTATGTAGAAAATAATTATATAGAAAATAATTATGTAGAAAATAATTATACAGAAACATTAAATGATGAAATAATAAATTTAAATTATTCAGAGAAGTATTCGGATGATGTAGAAAAAGTAAGAACAAATAATAAGAGACGAATGAAAGATAAAAAAAATAAAAAAGTAGATAACTCAAATGACTTAGATGAGAGCACATTTAATATAATAGAAGATTATGGAAATTAAAATATAATTATTTTTTTATAAAATTTAAAAATAAATTAAAATATAATTATTTTTTTATAAAATTTAAAAATAAATTCGGAAGGATTAAAAAATTAATTAGTAGATTTATTAATATAATTAATAGATAAATCAGAGTCAACATTAGAGTGATCAATATCAGGGAATAATTTATCAAATTTTTTAATAACATAAAGTAAATTAGTGATAGTAAGAATATTAATAAAAATATAAAGTATGAAAATGATATTAGTAATGATCCATAAAATGAAAATAATATATGCACTATCAAAATGACAAAAGTAATGATGGTGTGAAATATGAAAGTTCCAAGTGGAATCAGTGTTGCATTTAATGGAGTGTAATAAAAATATGTTAGTATAATTATCAGTAAAAATAGAGAGTAAGATGCTGACAAGAATGTAAAGAAGTAAGAATAAAATTAATAAAAATTTGAGAGTGAGTAATTGATATAAAGTATATTTTAAAGATTTAAAATAATTTTTTTTAACTTCGACAGGTTTATCGCCAATATAATTTTCAAATTTTTGATTAGTTCGTATAGAATCATATCGATTAAGTTTGGAGAGATTATAAGAGTGTGCATACATATAAATAAGTATAATAGAAAGGAGAATAATTCGATCGACATACATAATGAATGAATTCCATTTAATAGCGGATGAGCAAATAGAGTTAATATAATTAGAATGAAATTCATGATTAAGTAGTATGAAAAGATTATCATCTTCATTATTAAAGTCATCATCATTTTGTATACAACTAGTATCACCAGTAGTAATATAGAATAATAATATAATTTGTAATGAAATAAAAACTAAACTATTAATAGCGAAAACTTTTTCGATTTTGAAGTTTTCATTTTTAGCGGGTATGACTAAAGCGTCGATTAATATATTAATAAATTCGGGCATATATTTTATTTTATTATTATAAATTTATAAATTCAATTAAAAAAAAATAAGATTATTTTTTAAAATTAAAAGATGAATATATGTTTATGTGTTTATTTATAATCAATAGGTTTGCAATTATAAATATCGAGTATATTAACATCAGGGTTAGTTTGGAAGTGCATACCTCCAGTGTATGATAAAATATATTTAATAATAAAAGTATGATTAAGTTGATATGCATAATGCAATGCAGTTTTTCCATATTTATCTTGTAAATTAACATTAATACCAAAATTTAATAATGATTTAGCGATATGTCGACAGTTAACTTTTTCGGTAGTATTTCTACAAATATTAATAAGTAAATCTGAATGTATAATAAGATCAGGTTCAGTAATTAGTTGTAAAAAGTCTTTAAACAAAATGTTGGATAAGCCATTAAAGTTATATTTAATATTTTTAGAAATGATATTTAAGTATTCAAGTATTTGATTATTGTTTAAATTACATATATCATTAATGAATGTAAATATCTTATTAAGGTTGTAATTATTATTCATAGTGGTATTTAATAATTGTTTAGTGAAATTAAATTTATCAGTATTATCATAATTACATTTATCAATTAAATAATTAATATATTTAAAGTTATAATTAAAATGTCGCACATACTTAAATAAGTATGAATATTTTAAATTTAAAAAATTGTCTAATGAAATTTTATATATATCATCAAAATTTTGAATAGTAAAAATTAAAGTATCAACTTTATATATAATATTATTTTTATTAAAATTTTCCATGATAAAAATCATACAATCGGTAATATTATACCAACAAGAAGCGTATGATAATTCAGAAATATCATCATAATCGATATAAAGGTGATTATCAGAGAAGTATTTTAATATAAATAATAAATTATTATAGAATATTTCACCATAATTAGATGATCGATATGCTTTTTGGAAGTATCGAATATATAATTGCAATATATGTGTATATAAAGAATTATTATTATTAAAATTATTAAAATAATTATCATATTCAGAATTATAACTAATATTAGTATACCAAATGTTAAAATAATTATCAATAAGTATATGACAATCATTAAGTGGAATATTTTTTATACATTTGAATAAGATATAAGTATCAAAATTTATTTTATTATTTTGAAAGATATCTAAAAATTTAATAAGATTATTATAGTATGTGTGATACTTGTTAAGCATAATTTCTAAAATATAATTAGAAAAGTTAAAACTTCTAATTTTAATTTTGCCATTCAAAATATTTTGAATATCATCAACATCAATATTATTATTACAAATCTCATAAATATCATTTAATATATTATTACAATATTCACTATTTTTATTAGTGTGAATTTTATTAATATATTCAGTAATAGTATCAGGGAAAGATTTAAATTCGGGAACTTTAGACATTTTATAATTTTATAATTTTATAAATTCAATTTAAAAAAAAATAATTATTTTTTATACATTTTATAATATTATGGAATATAGTGTGGTTTATTACCTTGATTATTTACAATATTAATATTAGTTTTGCAAGTATAATTAGAGCCACCATAATATGATTGTAAATATCTAATAATATAAGTATGTTTATATTTATAAGAATAGTGAAGGGCAGTATTACCATTAACATCTTGTCGATTAACATCAATACCATAATCTAATAAAATTTTAGAAATTTGTCGACGGATAACTTTTCTTCTTTTATATCTACAAATATTAATAAGTAAATTAGAATGAATAATGATATCAGGATTATTAATTTTATCTAAGAAGAATTTAAATAAATGTGTAATAAATTTACTATTATAAGGTGAAAATTGGTAATATATTCTATCACAAATGATATACAATAAATCAAAAAGTTGATTATCAACATCTGAATTAAAATAATTATTTAAAAATTGTATAATAGATTTAGGATTATCATTATGATATTTAATAAGGGCAGGTAATAAATTTTGAATGTAATTAAATATATTATTAGTATTAGAATGTTCAAGTAGATAAATAATATATTTAATATTAATGTAAGAAATTTTATTATATTCATGTCCATATACTCGGTTAATAAATATATCTAAAAAATCACAATAAATATTTTTATTATTTTTATCATTATTAATATTTTTATTATTTTTATCATTATTAATATTTTTATTATTTTTATCATCATTAATATTTTTATTATTTTTATCATCATTATAATTTTTATTAACATTTTTATCATTATTAATATTTTCATCAGTTATAATATTATCAACAAGATTATCGAAGATAAAATACATACAAGAGTCGATATAATAATGACAAGATGCATATGATAATTTACCAATATTTTCATAAGAAATATTAATATTATTATTTTTATAAAAGTTTAAAATGAAGGTGATATTAATTTTGATATAGTTAAAAAATTGATATTTAAAACAGGTATGAATTTGATTAATAAAATGTTGAAATAAATATTGATATAAAGAAGTTTTATCAGGAAAGAAGTTAGGTTTTATATAAGTATAAGTATACCAAACATTAAAATGAGTATCGATAAGTTCATGGTAATCATTTAAATAATTAAGTCTAGAGAAATAATATAATACAGAATAAGGGATATACAAATTATTATTTTTATATAATTTAATAAAATTGAAGAATATATTATTATAAATATGAAATTGATTAGACATATGTTCAAATATAGAAACAGGTAAATGTTTTTTTAGGATTAAAGTGGAGCCTTTTAAAATATCTTGAACAATTTCATTATAAATATTATTATAGCATACATCATAAATATTATTAAGTATACTAGTATAATAATCAGTAGATTTATTTTTATATTGAAAATTACGAAAATAATCAGTGATAGTGTCAATAATAGATTTAAATTCAGGAACTTTAGACATGTTATTAGTATTTTTTTTTAATATTATAAATTATATAAATTATAGAATGCAAAATTCAAATTGAAAATATGAGATAAAGATAGATATAAGAAAAAGATAAATATAAGAATAAGAAAGGAATGTCAAGAGTAATAAGAAATTATCAAATAAGAAAAAGAGGTATAAGAAATAATGAAGATAAAGAAAATGAAAGTAGAAGAGTAATAAAAGCGAATTATAATTTAAGATCAAAAAAAAAGTATTTAGAGAAATTAGATTATTATTTTGTAAATAATGATAGAGTAAATTTAGATTTAGTAGAATTATCAAAAAATATAAATAATAAAATGTGGGTGAGTGCAAGTCGAACAAGGAATTATGCGATAGGTGATCCATTATTAGATTGGTTTGAATTATATTATAAAAAAAGTGGATCGAGTTTAAAAACAATTTATAATGGTTATATAAATTATAACTCAAAGCAATTGAATCCATTATTTGCAATGGGAAATAGTTTTGAACAACAAGTATATTTTAAAATATATGAAAGGTTTGGAATACATAAAGTGATAAATGTAGGTATGCATAAATTGATAATGAATAAAAGAATAGAAGATAGTGATTTCTCAGCATATTATAAGACAATAGAATTAATGAGAAAAAGGAAGCCAATAATATATCAAGGTGGAGTAGTAGATTTTGAATTAAAATTATATGGTCGTCCAGATTTAATAGTAAGGTCAGATTATATAAATAAATTATTTAATGTGAATATAATAAAAGATAATGATAGAGAGAAATATTATATAGTAGATATAAAATTTAAAAAAATAAAATGTGGAAAGAGATATGATTATTATGCTTTAAATAATGGATCAGTATCAGCATTTAAATCGCAACTCCGAGTATATCAATTATGTTTAGATAAGATGCAAAGTTATATTTATAAAAGTTATAGATATAAAAATAAATCATTTATATTAGGTCGAGATGAAACATTTGCGTTAATAAATTATGGAGAATCAGATAAGTCATATTGTGAATTAACAGATAATGCAGTAGATTGGTATAGAGATGTAAGTAAGAATGGATTATCGTATAATATATTAAAGCCAGATAGAAAAGAATTATATCCAAATATGTGTAATGCACAAGATGGAATATGGAGTAATATAAAAAAAGAGTTAGCAATACATTTAGGAGAGATAACATTATTATGGATGTGTGGTATAAAAGAAAGAGAGAGTGCACATAGTAAAGGTGTATATTCATGGAAGGATGAAAGGTGTTCAGCAAGTGTATTAGGATATGATGAAAGCAATGTAAAGTATAATATAATAAATAATATATTAGAAGTGAATCGGGGTAATGAAAAAGTATTGCCAAAAAAATTATCAATAAAATATTTAGATGATTTAGAAAAATATATTTATATAGATTTTGAAACAATACATTCAACATTTGTAAGTGATGCAAAATTTACAGGAACATTAATAACAGTAATAGGAATATATTATTTTGATGAAGGTTGTAATAATTTTAAATATAAATCATTTATATTAGAATACTTAGATAGAGATTCGGAGTATAATTTAATAAATAATTTTTTAAATTTTATATCAGGAATAAAATATGATAAGTTAATACATTGGTCAAATGCGGAGCCAGTATATTGGAAAAAGTCAATAGATAATTTTAAAGATATAAATATTAATTTGGAGTGGTTTGATTTAATGGATATATTTTTAACAGAATCAATAAGTATAAAAGGATGTTATAATTATAGATTAAAGTCAATAGTAAATTCATTATATAATCATGGTTATATAGAAGCACATTATAATAATTTAAATGTGCAAGATGGTTTTACAGCGATGTTGAAGTCAGTAAAAATGATAGAGGATCATGATTATGTTGATATAAAAAAATATAATTATGTAGATGTGAAAGTATTATATGATATATGTAAATTTATAATAGAAATGCCAGTAGAAGAATCGAGTAGTATAAAATATTTATCATCAGATTTGATAGAATTTTATGATGAGTTAGAAAGTGAGAGTAATAATAGTAATAGAATAGTATTTAGTTCATCAGATTCATTAGAATTATCAGGTTTGAATAAATCATTTGATTTAAATAATTCGTTTGATGATATTCCAATAATTAATTCATTAAGTAATTCATCAAGTTATTTAAGTTTAAATTCAGAAAGTTTATCAAATTCAGAAAGTTATTTAAGTTCAAGTTTATCAAATTCAGAAAGTTCATCAAATAATTCAAGTTTATTAAGTTCATCAAGTTCATCAAATAATTCAAGTTTATTAAGTTCATCAAATAATTCAAGTTTATTAAGTGATTCATCAAATAATTCAGAAACATTAAATAGTGAATCAAGTGAAGAAGAATTAGAAGAATTAGAAGAATTAGAAGAATCAGAGATGGTAATAAATATAGATTTATTAAAAGGTGGAAATAATATAGTAAAAAAAATGATAGAAAATATAATGAGTGAAAAAAAAGAGAAAAGTATAGAAGATGATTATCGAGATAAATTAAAAGAATTAAAAATAGATTCAGATAACGAGAAAGTGATAGAGGATAGATTAAAACAAATGGAGAATATATTAAATAAAAGATCAGATGAATATGCGACAAATGAAAAATGGGTAGAGTGGGTAATGAGATTACCATATAAAAAATCATTAGAGATAAATGTGAATTTATATAAAGTGCAACAATATTTGAATAAAGAGTTATATGGATTGGAGAATATAAAGTGTGAATTATTAGCATTTATAAATAATAAGATGAATGGAAAATCGTTGAATCAATTTTTATGTTTGCAAGGAAAACCAGGAGTAGGAAAGACATCAATAGTAAGATCAATATCGGAGATATTAAATATTCCATTTAAACAAATATCATTATCATCAGATGTGAGTTTATTAAGAGGATCAAAGAGTGTATGGTTAGGATCAACACCAGGAGCAATATCAAGATTTTTATGTTCGAGTGGTATAAATAATGGTATAATATTTTTTGATGAGTTAGATAAGGTAGATTTTTATTCATCGAAGGGTCAAGATATACATAATGCGTTATTAAGTATGTTAGATAATTCGCAAAATAGTAGTTATCATGATTTATATATGGGAGATATAAGAATAGATTTATCAAATATTTGGTTTATATGTGCAGTGAATTCATTGGAGAATTTATCACAGCCATTAAAAGATAGATTAAAGATAATAAGTATTCCAGATTATACAGAGGAAGAGAAAAGGAATATATTAGTAAGTTATATAATTCCAAAAGTGGAAGATAATTATGATTTTGAAGTGGTAGTATCAGAAGATTGTATAAAATATTTAGTAAATAATTTAGAGATAA
>Ga0180438_10008857_pt1 | contig 12687 bp, 8 predicted proteins | sample SS_ome_12_FD_132455 | JGI IMG/M metagenome (GOLD analysis project Ga0180438, IMG submission 132455) | Hypersaline lake sediment archaeal communities from the Salton Sea, California, USA - SS_3_D_2 metaG | ecosystem: Environmental > Aquatic > Non-marine Saline and Alkaline > Hypersaline >...
AGGTGGCCCTTGCCCTTGAAGAGCATTGGCTTCCGACCTCCGAGAAGGGTCCCCTCCCTACCTCCCCCACAGGAAAAATCGTCAGCCTTGCCGATAAGCTCGACAACCTGATCAGCTACTTCCAAGTAGGGCTCAAACCTACCTCCTCCTCGGACCCTTACGCACTTCGCCGTCAAACGATTGGCATCCTCAAGATTCTCCTCGAGAACAAGCTCTCCCTCGACCTAAGTACCCTCTTATCCGATGAAGTACTCACCTTCGTAACAGCTCGCGCCAAAGGGGTTTTCGAAGAGCTCGGCTTCCCCAAAGACGAAGTAGAAGCTTCTCTTGCCGGTCTATGCCGTGATCCGTACGACAGTTACGCAAAGCTCCAGGCCCTCCATGCCTTCCGCGAGAGCGACAGCTTTGCTGGCCTCTTCGAAGTCTACAAACGGGCGAAGGGTCAGCTCGAAAAGTCAACCCCTAAAGAGTTCAACCCCTCCTTAGCCACAGAGCCTGCTGAACAAGAGCTCATCCAGGCCCTCACCCAGCTGGAAAAAAGCTGGAACACACTCCTCAAAGAGAAAAACTACGCCGCCGCTTTCGAAGCAATGGCAGGGCTCCAAAAGCCCCTCGCCCACCTCTTTGATACGGTGAAAATCCTCGCTGAGGATCCCGCGCAAAGAGACAACCGAATCACCCTCCTTCATAAAGTGTTCACTCTCTTCAATGACCTGCTCGATTTTAGTAAAATCCAAAAGAGGTAAATATGTCCTTTCCCGTCGTTGATCTCCACTGCGACCTTCTCGCCTATCTAGCGATGAATCCCGACCGAACCCCAAATGATCGGATTGCCCGCTGTTCCCTACCTCAGCTCGAAGAAGGAAAGGTGATCCTTCAGACCCTAGCTATCTATGCAGAAACGGGCCCCTACTCACTCCTTTGCGGACTCAAACAGCTCGAACTCTTCCAAACGTTTGCGAAAAAGAAGACCCCAACCCGCTTTCTTCCCGCTTTTGAAAGCGCCTCCGCCTTTTCGCTAGAAAATGAACCCCTCGACGCCGTCTTTGCCCGCCTTGATAAAATCCTCTCTCAGATCGACCCTCTCTATATCAGCCTCACTTGGAATGGGGAGAATCGTTATGGTGGAGGGACAGGAGCCAATATAGGTCTAAAAAACGATGGGAAAGAGCTCCTTGCGTACCTTTCAGGCAAAGGAGTCGCCATCGACCTAAGCCATGCAACCGACGCCCTTTCTCGCGGAATGCTGAATGAGATCGACCAGAAAAATCTAGACCTGCGCATCCTTGCTAGCCACTGTAATTTCCGCTCGATCCACGACCATGAACGAAACCTCCCCGACGATGTGGCCAAAGAAGTGATCAACCGAAACGGCCTTATCGGCCTCGTGTTCTATAGCAAGTTTCTAGATACTCCCGCCCAGCTTGTCGACCAAATCGAGCATGGCCTTGAACTCGGAGGCCAAAACGCCCTCGCCTTTGGAGCCGACTTTTTTCACCTGGATGACTTTGATGAGATTGCAGATGAGGGGGGATTTTTTCCCGCGATGGGAGACTCTTCCAAGTACCCTTCGATCCTTCAAGAACTAGAGAAGATCTTCAGTCCGATGCAGCTTGAGAAAATCGCCTCTAAGAATGCGCTTGCCTTTCTCACCTAGCTTTTTTTTGAAAATACCTCTATACTCCGGGCCTTTTTATTCCACGAGGCAAGATGGATATTTCTCAATTACCAGTCGTTCACTATCGGCCCCCTATAGAAGAGGAGAAAGAGCGTAGGGGGATCGACCATAATAACCGAGCTTGGGTTCGCCTGCTCTATAATCCGCTTCCTTTCTTACAAAGTAACCTCTTCGCCGATCTCTCCCTTCCGGTCTTTATCCCTCACCAAGTACTCATATCTCCTCCTCCCCCATTTCCTCAAATTCACCTAAATAGAACAGAGAGGACTATCCGCTCAGCAATCACCAGCTACAGTGAAAGTAGTGACCTCCAACTTCTTGGGACAATTTGTGACTTATTGGAGTCGGCAACTTCTCCAGAAGATATTCCTCTTCCCACTCTGACTGCTCTATTCGAAGGACTCTCTGTCCGAAAGGGATCGATCACCGACATTTTTTGGAAAGAAGAGGACGATGGGCTCACTGTGAACCTTTGGGGGATGCTCAGTTACTTTGACCATTGCCGGAAAGCTTTTGCTCAAGAATACCCCCAGCACATGACAAACTTGGAGAGACAGCTCCAAGTCGCATTACACCGAGAAGCCGATCTTTTTCGTTTGATCTATTATGAAGCACGGAAGAAAGAGCAGGGTGAGCATCTCCAGTGGGAGCTCATCGAACAAAAAATTCGCAAAGCCTACAAATTTCTATTGCCCGACGATCCATGGGTACAGGGCAATCTCCCACTGCTAACCTTCCCCGCTATTCGAGGATTCAATACAGTTTCACGAAAAAAAAGCATCCCTTTCCCTTTGAAAATCGCCTCTGCTCAAGAGATCTATCAAAAACTCAATCCCACTAGAGTACTCCAACAAAGAGTAGATGATTCTCCTGTGGTTCGCCAACTCAGCCAAGTCGTGAATGAACTTAACAGAAGTCCAAGCATAGAGGAACGGGAAATTGTGCGGAGAATCCCAAGATCCCCCCTAAATCAGCTCAAAAAAGATATCTCCTGTTTTTATGAGCTGGAGAACTTACGAGTAGTTGGGGGTGTTCTAGGGCAAATAGTCAAAGAAGGTATCCCTCCCAAAATAGCTCCACAGATATTCTTAATGATTCGAGAAGGGTTGAAAATTATTGTTTCGGACCAAACCCTCAATATTGGACTGCAAAAATCGGTCCAACATTTCTCCTCTTCCATTCGAGATATCCGCGACTATTTTGAACACCCCGAAGACTACGAGTTAGGATATAGCTTAGGAGAAAAACCCGAGCTGGTGAAAAAAGCCTTTCTGCGGAACCTCGACTATATTTGCCGCAACCTCATCCTTCCTCGGATAGAGCATCGCCTTAGCCAATCTGCAAAACACTTAAAGCGCATTGACGAACTAAAAGGACTCACTGCCAAACGCCGACCCTCTGATCCTATAGGGAAAGAACTGCTTGCTTGGAAAAAGGAGACCCTCAATGAGCAATTCAAAGTGCTTTTAGGTTTTGCCACGCGAATACGGAGGAGAGAGCGGAAAGAGAGAAAAGAGGGAAAGTATCAAAAATACCAACCTGCGTTCGACTCAAGCGTTGACTATCGACAATTTTGGCTCCAACTCAACCCCATCTTGGGTGAGCTTAAACACTTGCTTTCCGGCTATAAGAATAGGGCTCAATTTGCGGATCGACTAAAGACCGATATCCAATTTCGGCTGGCGGTGCAAGAGAAGATTCGAATATCCTGCCAACTTCTAGAAAAATATACTTTCCAAGTAGTGCGCAAAAATCCAACTGACCCAAGCCTTCTCCATTTAGAAAGGATTTATACCTCTGTAAGAGATACCCGCAACTTCCAAACGCATGATCTGTGGAGATTTGATCTTGATCGCTTAGTCAATACCTCCTACCTTCTTGCCCATCAACTTCCTGAAGCAATCGCATTCATCTCCTTGCCATGCCTGCCCCATGGAAAAGATTCACTCCCTTGGACACTCAGTAGCTCCCTCTGTCAAGGCAAGCTAACCCTTGCAGAACTCCAAAGTGTGGCTCCTTCTCCGGAGATCCTTAATTCCTATGATTCCAGGAGAAGAACTCTGCTCCATTTCTTGGCCGAGAGAAAATCACCGCAGAGCCTTAAAATGGCAAAATATATCCTCAACCGGGGAGCCAATCCTCATGCGAGTGACTGGGCCCAAATGGGGCCTCTCCATTACGCGGCAGAGTCGGGCTTTACTGATCTTGCAAGAATTCTCATCACAGAGTTTGGTGTCTCTGCCGATGCCCCTTCGCAATACGGCACACCTTATGAAACTGCTCTTCGAAGTCAGGAACACGAAACAGCCCGCTTTCTTAGAAGCCATGCGGGATTCCAAAGAAATACACGGGCCAAAGACTTACTCGATGCCGTAAAAAGCCTCAATGTAGAGAAAGTGAGACGCTTCCAACAAATGGGCTACTCTGCAGCCATCGAATACGATGGAAGTCTTCCTCTAGTCACTCTATTTGAACAACAGTATGCTGATGAAGGGAGAATAATGGAAATTGCCCCTCTCCTCTTTCAAGCTGGAGCCTATGTGAACCAACGAGAGTCTACAAGTAGACGAGCTCCTCTTCACTTAGCTATGGTCAACAGTGCTAGTAGAGGGTTGGTCAACTACCTGCTTAGCCTAAACCCTCGATTAGATCTTCCTGATGTGAGTGGGGATACTCCCCTTCACTTAGCCTTCCTGGTGAACAATGAAGAAGGGGCTTCCATTCTTCAACAGCGAGGAGCTTCCATAAACCCACGCAATAAAGAGGGCGCCACCCCTCTTCTCGTCGCCACCGACCGTCCCTGGGGAGGAAAAGCAACGATCTTTCGACTGCTTCAAAACGGAGCAGATGTCAATGCATCGAATCAGTATGGAAGCGTCCTCCACCACGCAGCTGAACGGATGGAAGAAATCGTAGTACAGCGACTCTTAAAAGAAGGGGCAAACCCCTTTACATGGGGGAAAAGTGGGCTGTATCAAAGAAAGTTGCCAGAACAAGTGGCGAGCTCGAGAAGAATCCAAATGCTCATCCGAGAAAAAAGGTTTTTTCTAGAGTCCCATCTACTACCTGAGGGGTAAGCTTTTCGCCCCGACCCTGCAACATCTAGAAGGCTTAGAGTTGGGAGAAAGCTGAACCCATTCTCTCTGGTGGGGCAATTCCCTGACCAATTCCATCTCTTCATAAAGAAGTTCTCGATCTAGGTCTCCCAATAGGGCTCCCTTGCTCCAATAGTAGCGCTTGGGCAGGAATAAGGTTTCCAACGATCGAGTAGGTCAGCGCAGTAAATCCAGAAGTGTCTCTCGTATTAATCCCCGCTCCTCGATCTAGCAATAGGTGGGTAATTTCCGGATAATCCAAAGAGCGGGTCAATAATGAAATTCCATTCATGCTCAACATATTGACGTCCACCCCGCTATCCAAAAGGCGCCTTGTCGCCTCAAGATCCCCTCTCAAAATTGCCCTTTGCGCCTTCTCATGTAAATAGACGCCATGAGCAAATTTTGAGACTACACCCAAGCCGAGCAGACAGGCCCCTCCAATCATCACTTCTTTCGCCCCACATGCTATATCTGAGGGACAAAAATCTTGAACAGAAAAAGGTAAATTAAAATTTAATTTATATAGCAAGCAAAACTAGCATTATTACTAATAATAATTTTACAGCAAACTATAATGAAATATCAATTACAAAGACTTGCTTTCTGTCTTAGGAGTTTGCAAAATCGTGATGTAGAGGTTTCGGCCAATAAGACCCGCAAGAGCGGTCCGATTGGCAAAAGATTTTTTGATATACACAAAAATCGCCTCGACATTGAAGTTGCTTAACTCTTTCAAAGAATAGGCATATTCCTTCTTTTTCAGACGGATAAAAACCTTATCAACGAGCCGATACTGCTACTCAAGAGTTTTACAAGGAATAAGGCTAGTGATTGCCCCAATCCATCTGCCTGTAATATCCTTTTCCAAGACTATGGAATGTCTGGGTACAGAGCCAGTTGGTACGTTAAATGAGGTTAGCTGAGTGTGTGGTTTTAAAAGCGAGAGTATCATTCTCTTTCTCGGGGAGCACATACTTCCACTGCATATCCCATTTCAGTTTGGATAGCCTTCCATTCTGCCATGTAGTGATTCAGAGCAAGAGCCCTTTGAAAGAAGGCATCAAGCCCGTTTGCCGTTCTGCATGGCATTGAACTCGGCTGTAGCCCATCATGAATGATGAACTTTTCAGGAACGATGGGCATAGTCTGATTCTCTTTAGTAAAACGCACATCAAGTACACGCCCAGCGATATTGGGGTTTTTAGAGATCATCTTCTTCACAGAAATTCGAGTAGTGGTAAAGTCCTCTTCTGGTTCATGGATAAATTGGGTACCGTGGAGTGCTGCAATTATAGAAGACAAAGTTCCTCCTTACTTAATCGAGCAGCAGTATACTCCAACTATGTAGATTTTGGAAAGAAAAGCGAACATATCACTTCTTATATAGATGGCGATGCTTCGCCACAAATCGGTAGAAGAGATCGAGACCAGGGACGTAGCATAGGATGCCCATCCACTTGTCCTTGCCGCCGAGGAGATGGGCGATCCGAAAGACTGCTTTCGAGCGAGCCCACACCTCTGTTCCATTTTCTAGAAGAACAAGCGTGTCCCCTTTGAGGAGCTTCTCGGGGAGCTTCTGCTTGGCAAGCTCGCTCGTGAGCGGGTAAAAACTGAAGAGATGCTGCGCATCACGCTTCTGAATCTCTTGAACTGCCTCTTTGCATAAAGGACAGGTGTTGTCAAAAAAAAGGAGATGGCTCACGGCATCACAACAGTAGGTTGGTTCTTCTTGATCTCATCGAAGGCTTTGGCAAGCTGAAGTGCCTCCTCATCGGAGCACTGCCCACTTTGGATCTTCGTCTTGATCGCCTCCCGCTCCTCCATCCACCTCCGAATGAGAAGCCGGTGGATCACTTCAACGATCCCCTCCTCCGCTTTCTCCAGGTTTACCTTTTTCTGGACGATTTCAGCGAGAACTTTCTGCTCCTCTTCTTTTTCTAAAATGCTCCCAAGGGAGATCAGATCGCATGGCTCGCCTTTTTCATGGAGATCTGTAAAAGCAAGGAAAATCCGCAAACAAACTGGGTGAAGAAACAAGTCTTTGGCCACATTGCCCAAAATAATTGAAATGAGCCGCTCATCGGTTGTGAGCAAAAGCCATCGAAGAAGATCGGTCTCTAAAATCTGGTCGGGGTCGACAACATGTTTGCCAGCAAAGCCAAGCCGTTTCATACCCATAGGCCGAGGACTGGCACCAACACCCACCACCGACTCGGGAACAGCAGTTAGCTGAGCGAGGCGGCGAAGACTCTCATGAACCATCACCGGAGTGTCCCAGCCACGTATCTGATCCGAGAGCTTCTGGATCAATCGGTTTTTTTCAGCTGGCACTTGAAGGTTAACCCCCTTGGACATCTCCGATACAGCAAAGGGGAGATAATCCGTTGATCGATCGAGTAGCTCCTGAAACGCTTGTTTTCCGTGAGTTTTGACGAAGGTGTCCGGATCACTCTTTTCTGGAAGAGGGACAACCGAAACCGAAATCCCCTTCTTTTGGAAGAGGTCTCCGATTTTGATCGCAGCTGCTGAACCTGCATCGTCTCCATCCATGGCAAGGAATACCTCTTTCACCCCAAGAGCCTCGAGAATCTTCACATGGTCAGCGCCAAAGGCGGTCCCCTGCCCCGCAACTGCGTAGTTGAAGCCCTCATGGATAAGCCGGAGCGCATCGATCTGCCCCTCAACAATGATCGCCTTCTGGCTTTTGGCAATTTCTCTACGGCAATAGCTGAGTCCAAAAAGGACATTCGATTTTTTAAACAGGGGCGTTTCGGGCGTGTTGATATATTTTCCGCCAAAGGTCTCTTCGCGGATCTTGCGTCCTGAGAAGCCGATCACCGAGCCGAAGGGATCCGTGATGGGAAAAATGATCCGCTCAGAAAAGAAGTCGCGTCCCCGATCGGTGATGAGTCCAGCTCCTCGCAATATTTCCTCGGAGTAGCCCTCCCCTTTCGCCACTTTCTGGAAGGCGTCTCTGTCTGGTAGTGAAAATCCAATGCGGAAAAACCGGATAAACTCGAGATCGATCCCGCGGCGGTAGAGATAGTGAAGAGCTTCATGCCCTTGCTTTGTGTGAAGGAGGAGATTATGGTAGAGCTCACAGGCAAGCTCAAGCGCCCCTTTCATCTTGGTCCTATCGGGCCCCTTTCTCTGCTCTCCCCCTTCCTCTTTTTCCAGCTGAACCCCAAATCGCTCAGCCAGCCAATCGACCGAGTCGACAAAACTCATCTTTTCATGGTTCATCAAGAAGGCGATCGCATCGCCATGCGCGCCGCAGCCAAAACAGTGGTAGTGAGAGTCACCCGCCTGCACGCCAAACGAGGGGGTTTTTTCCTCATGAAACGGACAAAGTCCTTTGTGGACTGCCCCTGCCCGTTTAAGGGGAACATAGGAAGAAATCACCTCGACCAGGTCAACCTGAGCGCGGAGCTGATCTAAACTCTCTTTGGTATACAGTGCCATGGTTGATTTTATACCACTCACGAGGTATTTTTTCAGGGAAAAGAAATATGGTTACACAGACACTCACTCCAATGATGGCTCAGTGGCACGCTTGCAAAGAGTCTGCCCCTGACACGCTCCTCTTCTTTCGCCTCGGCGATTTCTATGAGGCATTCTACGAAGATGCCGAAGTACTCGCGCGTGAGCTCGACTTGACGCTGACCAAGCGGCAAGGGACTCCCATGGCAGGTGTCCCCCACCACATCATCGAGACCTACATCGATCGGCTCGTCGGCAAAGGGTATAGAGTAGCCCTTGCCGAGCAGACCGAAGACCCAAAGATGACCAAAGGGATCGTCAAACGGGAAGTGGTTCGAGTGATCACTCCCGGCACAGTGATCAACTCAAGCCTCTTGCAAGACAAGGAACCGAGCTACTTGGCTGCAATCCACCAGGTGAACCAGAGCTTTGGCCTCGCCTACATCGACATCACCACCGCCACCTTTGTCGTCTCTGAACTCAAAACCGAGAAAGAACTCGTCGACGAACTTTCCCGGATCGCCCCCAAAGAGCTCCTCCTCGAAAAAAAATGGAAAGAAAAGGAGCTCGTTCGAGGTGCAACCGTCCACACGGTAGAGAGCTACCAGTTTGACCACCAAGCCTCCCTAGCTCTTCTCTGCAAACAGTTTTCCGTCCATAGCCTCGATGGGTTTGGGCTGAAAGGAGCCATCAGCGGAGTCAACGCAGCAGGAGCTCTCCTCTCCTATATTTCTGAGGAACTCAACCTCCCCACCGACCACATCACGAAGCTTCAGACAAGCAGAGACGCTCCCTTCCTACGGATCGACCGAAATACCCAACGCCACCTCGAACTCACCGCTCCCCTCCAAACCGGGCAAAAAGAGGCAACTCTCCTCTATCTCCTAGATGAGACAAAGACGGCAATGGGTGGCCGTTGCTTGCGCCATGCCCTTCTCCACCCTCTCCTCTCCCCCGAAGAGATCCGAGTGCGGCAAGATAGGGTCGAAAAACATACCCACAACTTCTCCGCCCTCCTCGAGCTTCGCAGATCGCTCGGCCAGATCCAAGATCTAGAACGACTCATGATGCGGATCGAAACGGGCTATGCAAGCCCACGTGATCTTGCGGCTCTCCGCTTCTCTCTCGAAGAAGTTCCCGCGGTCGCTACCCAAACCGAAGAGTCGTTCCCCGACACCCAACCCATTACCCAAAAGATCGCATCGGCTCTTGTCGATCAGCCCCCTATACGCCTTTCGGATGGAGGGATCTTCCGAGAAGGGGTCGATCCCCGCCTAGATGAACTCCTGATCATCAAAAAAGATAGCAAAGCGTGGCTCGCCGGCTACCAAACCCGCCTTCGGGAGACCTTCGGCATCAAAACCCTCAAAGTGGGCTACACAAGAGCTTTTGGCTACTACATCGAAGTCACTAAAGCGCTTAAAGACAAAGTCCCCTCCCACTTCCAGCGAAGACAAACCCTCGTCAATGCCGAGCGGTTCATCACTGACGAGCTCAAAGACTTTGAGTACAAAATCCTCTCGGCCGATAGCAAGATCTCTGCCCTTGAAAGCGAGCTCTTTGGCGCCCTTCGCCTCGAGATCGCCGCCTTCGCCGCCCCTGTTCAGGAGATCGCCAAAAAGATCGCCGAGATCGACCTCTATGCCTCTCTCGCTAAAGTCGCCCTCGAAAGAGACTACATAAGACCCCTTGTCGACGAGAGCTCTACTTTTTCAGTGAAAGAAGGGCGCCACCCGATCATCGAAGCCCACCAGGATGCCCCCTTTATTCCCAACGACATCGAGTTCGACGGACAACTTGCCATCCTCACCGGCCCCAACATGGCCGGAAAGTCCACCTTCATCCGGCAAGCCGCCCTTCTCGTCATCCTCGCCCAAATGGGCTCGTTCGTCCCGGCCAAAGAGGCCCACATCGGAATCGTCGACCAAGTCTTTAGCCGGATCGGCGCCAGTGACGACCTCACCCGGGGACAGTCCACCTTCATGGTTGAGATGACCGAAACAGCGAACATCCTCCACAACGCGACCGACCGCTCTCTCGTCATCCTCGACGAAATCGGCCGAGGGACCAGCACCTACGATGGAATCTCGATCGCCTGGGCGATCGCCCAGTACCTCCTCACCGCTCCAGGAAGACAAGCCAAAACCCTCTTCGCCACCCACTACTTTGAGATGACTGAGCTGGCTGAAAAGTATCCCCAGGCCTTCTCCCTTCGCGTGGCTGTCGACGAGACCGACGACGGGATCGTCTTCCTTCGCAAAGTGGAAAAAGGGATGGCCGACAAAAGCTACGGGATCCATGTGGCTCGCCTTGCAGGGCTCCCCCACTCAGTCCTCAAACAAGCCGAGCAAAAACTCCACGAGCTCGAAAAAGAGCCGAAACAAAAGAGAAAAAAAACAGTCCAACTCGATTTCTTTGACCGGCTCCAAGAACCCGCTCCCACCCATCCAGTCATCGATAAGCTCGCAGCCCTCGACCTCAACCAGCTGACCCCACTTGCAGCCCTCCAACTCCTCTCAGAGTGGAAAGCCGATGTCCTTTGATCCCAAGCTCCTTCAACGTTTTCCCGAAGAGCCTGGCGTCTACCTGATGAAAAACGAGGCGGACGTCGTCATCTACGTCGGCAAAGCCAAGCACCTAAAAAAACGGGTGAAGCAATACTTCGGGAAGTCGCGCGATAGCCGAGCAATGATCCCCCACCTCGTTTCCGAAGTAGCCCATATCGAAACGATCGTCGTTGAAAGTGAAAAAGAAGCGCTCCTCGTCGAGAACACCCTCATCAAGAAGCACCAGCCCAAGTACAACGCCTTCCTCAAAGACGATAAGAGCTACATCCACCTGATGATCAACGCGCATCATAAATGGCCGCGGCTTCAACTCATCCGGTACAAAAAAAAGCCAACTGAGAAAGGACTCTACTTTGGCCCCTACACAAGCGCCTACGCCGCCAGACAGACCTACGAACTCCTCGCCAAAATTTTCCCTCTTCGCCAATGCTCCGACCAAGAGCTCGAAAGACGAACCCGCCCCTGCCTTCTCTATGGGATCAAACGGTGCATCGCCCCCTGCGTGGGCTTTTGCACCAAAAAAGAGTATGATCAGTTTGTCCAAGGAGCCATCGACTTCCTGAAAGGGAAAGACCAGGAAATCATCGGAGAGCTCCAGCAAGAGATGGAAGCTGCCTCCGAAGCGCTTGAGTTTGAAAAGGCAGGAGCCCTCCTCCAAACAATCCGGCAGATCGAGCATGTCGTCGAAACGAGACAGATCGTCCAAAAAGCAGGGGGCAAAGATAGCGATGCAATCGGTCTCTACCGCGAAGGGGACGAAGTGATCCTCTTCCAACTCTTCATCCGCGAAGGAAGCCTTGTCGGCTCCGAACACTACTCGTTTGCCAGAGCGCTCGAAGAAGACGAAGAGCTGGTCAGCTCCTTTTTACTCCAGTACTACACGCAAAAGAGAGACCTCCCCCAAGAAATTCTCCTCCCGCGCATACTCAAAAATCACGACGAAATTGCCGAGATCCTCTTTGAAGCCCACAAAAAAAAGATCGAGCTCCACTCCCCACAAAGAGGATCAAAGAAAGCGCTCGTCCGTCTCGCCCAGAAAAACGCCTGGTCCACCTTCCAGCAGGAAAAAAACGAGCAAGAGATCCGGGAGAAAATGCTCCTTGACCTTTCCGAAACACTTGACCTCACCCGCTACCCCCGCCGGATCGAGTGTTTTGACACCTCGAGCATTTCTGGAACAGACCTGGTTGCCTCGATGATCGCCTTCACCGACGGCCTCTACGACAAAAAACGGACCCGCTACTTCAAGATCAAAGACATAGACAAAAGCGATGATTACGCAGCCCTCCACCAGACCCTCTCTCGCCGCCTTTCTCGCGCCAAAGACGAAGACGACCTCCCCGACCTCGTCCTCGTGGACGGAGGGAAGGGACAACTCAACATTGCCATCCAAGTCTGCAAAGAGCTCGACATCGCCAACGTCGACGTCGCCGCCATCACCAAAGAAGAGGCGAAGCATACCAAAGGGATGACCGCCGAGCGGATCTTCCGCCCAGACCGGAAAGAAGCGATCCATCTAGACACCCATTCACCGCTCCTCTTCCTCCTCCAGCAGATCCGCGATGCAGCGCATGAAAAAGCGATTGGGTTTCATAGAAAACGACGCAAAAAACGGATCATCAAAAGCGCCCTCGAAGGAGTCCCGGGGATCGGCCCCATCAAGAAAAAGCGGCTACTCAAACACTTTGGGAGTTTTAAGCGAATCCAAGAAGCAACCGACGATGAGCTCCTCGAATTGCAAGGGATCAACAAAAAAGACATTGCAGCTCTTCGCTCTTTCACAAACGACTAGACTTTCAGAGTCGACTAAATAGAAATCCCTCAGTAATCTGCATGTATGGTATTATACCTTTCAACTTTATAC
>Ga0180438_10008858_pt1 | contig 12687 bp, 8 predicted proteins | sample SS_ome_12_FD_132455 | JGI IMG/M metagenome (GOLD analysis project Ga0180438, IMG submission 132455) | Hypersaline lake sediment archaeal communities from the Salton Sea, California, USA - SS_3_D_2 metaG | ecosystem: Environmental > Aquatic > Non-marine Saline and Alkaline > Hypersaline >...
TCCACTTGGACTGCTGCTAGTTTCAGTGCATCAGCTACGGAGTGGACAAATTACGACGAAACAACGCGACCTGTCTGGTCTCGCGGCTCTGTCGTATCGGGAGCGGTTGACAGCTTTGCGTCCAAAGCATCGTTCACGTCCAGCGCCGATACCCAGACTATCCGGGGTGCTGCACTTATTTCAGCGTCAGGTAAGGGAGCGATCACTGGAACGCTTATTGCAGCGAGCCGGTTTCCCAGCGACAAAAACCTCGATACCGGCGAAATTCTGGATATCGGGTACGGACTGCAACTGACTGCGGTATAAATGCGGTATGAGCGAGAGGTTCGCTTTCGCTTCATAGGGCCACAGGAGCGGTGTAGAGAGTACACCGCCATAGCCCGGAAGTTTCTGGGCGAACTATACAACCAGAACATAGTCATTGGGGATATTGACTACACCACCCGCACTATTAGATTGTCTAATGGTGTGCGGATTACTGCGTACTGGAATAGCTGGATGCCTCTGCTGGAAATTGATGTGCAGGCAGAGAATCCAAAACCAGAGGAGGGGGTGCAATACCTCATCCGAGCAGCGTGGGAGCCAGAGGGTATCATCCTCACACCCAGCACAGACGCAGAGCGTGATGGTTGGGGCTTACCTAGTCGCAAATCAGATGCCACAGGTGAGTCGCTTAATGTCGAGATTAATGAGGTAACTGGCGAGCCAGTTAATGCTATAGGGCTTACCCCCGGTGGATCGCAGCCACAAGTCCTGCTGAATCGCTACCCCAATAATAAGTACTTAGATAAAGCCGAATATATAGTTGGCCTGCCCGAGAGTCTTGAAGGGTTGGCTACGGATAATGTATCTCTGCGTCCTTCGTATGACTCGTCTGTACCGTCAGGCATTATTTACCAGTACTGGCACAAAGTGTCTAAGCCGTGGAGTTTTGCCACGCCGGATCAAGGTGGTGACTACGGCGGTCAGTACTATGATGGGCCAGTATATTGGCAGGATAACGAGGATACTTTGATTCCGGGGGTTTACCGGGTCAGCATCACAGGAGGGCAACCTGTAGGGGCGACACTGCTAATCGAGCAGTTCAACGCCGACTGGAGTTCTAACATCTACGAAGTTAAAGCGGAGGATATTGTTAACGACGTTGGTGAGGTTATACCTCAGTGGTACTGCCATAGGCCGGAGGAAATACTTTACGGCAGCGATACGTCCGAGACCTTGTTTCAAGAGACCAACAGTTATCGCCTCGCTGTGGGTCAAGATGAGTTATTCCGAATGGTGCGAGGGGACGGTAACTCAGCATTCCTTGCAGCGTTTACTGTAGCCGCTTCTTCTGATGTGGCGGAGTATTTTGGCCACTCAAATGAAAACTTTATTGTGGGTTACCGGACCACTGGTGGGCGTGTACTAAACAGCACAGGCCGGGAGCCGTTTCTAGCCTATGCTGATAATGTCCGAGAGAACCTGATTGCGTGGGATGAGCTGCCAGATGATATAGAAACCGGGGAAGACCTTGGCCTGTTTATGGCGGAGCAGTGGAAAAACTCACCCGGTCACTATGCCAATATGGTGGACCCTAACTGGACTGAAAGCGTCTGGGATTTTTATACGTGGGGCTATGGGACCAAAGGCGCGTCCCATCAAATAGGTGGTGTTGGCGGTGGCGGCACTTTTAATTTTCGATCCAACCCACTTGATTCCAGCGTCACTATCCCGCTGGTGCCACCCCTAGAGAACGCAGCTGTCTGGTCGCAGATATTTACCAACCGCGCCACATGGCTACCAATTTATGATCGGCTCCATGAGGGCGTACATGGGGCCAGCGGAACCTTCAACGGTACAAATGGTTGGGCGTGTAGTAACTACGTCGCAAGCCGTAGGGCTGGTTGGGGGCGCTACGTTTATGAGTTGCCCGCTGATTTAGCGCCGCTGGTTACACTGGACCCGGAAGATGATTTTCTCGCACTGGTTGGCAGCGCAGTCATAGAGATTGATGGTGAGAAGTGGATTCGCTGCGTTTACTGGAAGTCGGACAGTGTAACAGACGCAGCTTATTACAACGGAGAGTACCCGGCAGAGGGTGACTACTTACGGCTGTACGTTGTGCGGTTTCCTGTCAGGCTTATGGAGGCCAGTGTTCTACCTTGGCGGCCCAATATACCGGGTACTTACGAGATTGAGTACGAGAAGGAGTACTTATTGGCTGACGGGTGGATAACCAACCCTCCCGGACATGTGACGTTTAACTCTGACGGGTCCAAATTCGTATTCACCCTGTACAAAATATCAGACACCTATACGCAGGCGTTGGATTACATAGCGAGTGATTGGACAAACGAGCGGTCAAACCTCTCAAACCCAAGAGCTGCACTTAACCCAGTACATATTGAGTGGGACCAAACCATACTATCCACCTTTGCTGAGCCTACGCAATATACCCCCACCCCGCTGGTCGCCACCGTCACAACTTACCTTGGAGATGTTGATCTGGATGGTGTAGAGACCAACTGGGAGAGCATAGCTCATTATGAGCGCCAGCTTAGCGGCAGCATAGAGGTGTTTCCGCATTACGATGCCAGTGACACCCTCACGTATCTAACTTTAGTTGTAGACGAGTACCAGAAGCAGCGTACTAAACGGGCTGACCTCAACTGGGCTGACCGCTGCAGCTACTGCTGGCGCTATAGAAAGCTGGTATTCCCGAGCGGCAAAGAAATTCCGTACATGCAGCAATATATGAAGGAGGAGCTGACTACTGAGCCAGTTATAGATAACGACTTTGCTACCGCTCCCGGAACAAAGACAGAGAATTTCTATTGCGTGATTCATTATCTGGATGAGCTGCGTGAGGACATAATCTATAGCCAGATACACACCAACAAGTTTCATTGGACGTTTAACTCGGAACCTTATTACCGGACCAATGGGGACGTGCATTACAAAATAGACTTGAATCCCAAAGCTGCGCCGGGTGAGATAGACGAGCAGGTACAGGAGACGCTGTACACGATATTTCAAGACGATACGATTGCAGGAGGGCAGCCAGCCCTGAATGCACCCAACATATCCGCAGAAGATTTTTATTGGTCTTTGCCGGATACACGCTGGTTGTACCAGATGGATGTCAGCCCCTGCACATTCTTCTTATCAGTACCCCCGTCTCTTGGGGCACCACCCGGCTATACATATGCAGATACTGTCGGGATTATTACGCCTGATGTTGAGCTTGTTATGGCTTTCGGGTTTGGTGGTGAAAACGGTGAGTATGACAGACCCGCATATCGCAGCTTTCCAGAGACTCAGCTGGATGCGCCGTGGTGTAGACCACCTTTTGATGACTACACGGTGGCGTGTTATACGGGTGGTACGTACTATGGCGATAGCAATATCTGGTATTTCGGCACAGGAAAACTGCCCAGATCGTTTATGACGTGCAACATTGCACCACCTTTCTCCAAGTTGGGTGAGTGCGATAGCAAAGTTATACGGTATGATGACCGGATAATTGTGCGGATTGGCGTTAAGCACGTACATAAAGTTGGCTATTTACCACCAGCGTACCTAAAACCTGCTGGCAGCGTGTTCGGCTTTGGGGAGTGGAGCTACTATGCGCCACCCACTGATGGCGAAGTTTTACTGTGGTCCAACTTTGATATTGACGAAGCGGTTGGAATAAGCGATGTTAGGGATGTTTGGCCTATGGGAAAGATAATATGACCATCCGTGTAAGTTCTGGTCTTAGCCGGAGTATGCTTAGTACTTACGGCTTGACCTCTATGATGGATTACGGGGTCATTGATATCTACTCTGGCGCTCAACCAGCTTCAGCGTCGAACGCACCAACTGGCACACGACTTGCTCAGATAACCAATGACGGGGACGTATTTATCCCTACGACGGCACAGGGCGGGTTGCGGATTGTACTGGGTGATGCGGGCGGGTTAATTAAAAGTGGTACGTGGCGCATGAAAGGCGTCGCTGACGGCACTGCCGGATGGTGGCGCTGGAAGTGGAATGAGCCTGATGATGATTCAAACTCACTGTATTATCCACGTCTGGATGGAGCGGTTGGGGAGTCTTTAATACTCCAGACCACATCGATAACCACCTTGACCAACGTCGTCATTGACGAATTTTACTTAAACTTTTTGGAGTAAATTATGGCTTTGCAATTTTCAACTGGATTCAAGGATGATGTGCTGGATACAGGCAGTGTGAAATCTGTCTTCGATGACGGCTATATTAAGGTGTATGCCGCCGCAGCCATACCGGCCACTGCTGATGATGCCCTTGTCGGTACAACTTTGCTTTGTACTTACAGCGACAACGATCAGGGTATTGGCGCAGGTCAGGGTCTTGATCTGGAGGCATCTGCAAGCAACGGGGCTATCCCCAAAGCATCCGCGCAAACGTGGAGCGGTACAGCGGCGGCCACAGGTCAGGGTCTTTTCTGGCGTTATGAACAGTCTGGCGACACTGGTGCAGCATCTACCACTGAGAAGCGGATTCAGGGCACCATTGGCGGCTCTGGTGCTGACCTCATTGTGCAGAGCACCACTTACAATGCGTCAACGCTGTATACGATAGACTTCTTCTCTCTGTCTATTCCCGGCTAATGCTGCAGAATGGCACTCACAAAAATAACGGACGCAGATGATGTAATCTTAGGGTTCACCTGTGTAACGTATGCTCCGCCACCGACTACGCCTGTTGCTCCTCCGGTGGCGACACCACCACCACCCATAAATGTGGGAGGCCCCAATACTGCACCTCCGTTAGATAATGGTTGTGATGTAGTAAACGCATTTGAATATCAGGATAGCGTTGGCAACTGCTGGCGGCTTATTAGTTACCCGTGTGCTGCTGGGAATACAGGCAGTGTGTACCGCACACCAATAACGTGTCCGTGAGGTGATTGGTGGCAGATAGTCTATATGCTTTATCAAGAGTACTAACACCAACTGGGCAAAACACCTTTACGGCAACTGGTGGCTTGGTTGTAGGGTACGATTACGAGACAGTTGGCCAAGAAGAAATTTATCTAAGCACAGTCAGCGCTCCCACCTATAGCGCGGGCGGCTACACCTTTTCTGGTGGTCACCAGATGCTGTACTTCACCAGCCCGTACCTCGATGGGGGTTATCAGGCGTGGCGGTGGAATTTTAGTTTGGTTCACCGTGGGGATTGTCCTACTTTCACACTGGAGACTTTCGTAGAGAATATTGTCGGGGACGGCATTCTTTACGATAACGCGTATATCTCCAGAAGTAGCGGAGTCACAGACTGGCAGCAGTACGACAGCACCGCTGGCTTACCTGTTTATCTAGGTTTGTCTGTACTGGTTAGTAGCGGCCAGCTGATTGTCCGCAGTTACGACACAAGTACTGATTACGCCACAGGGCTGTACCTCGGCTCTGGCAAAGAACACTTTATGATCGCCTATGAGCAGGGCGCTGATTCTTTTGTTATCGGTTTAGCTGGCAACACGTATGTGGTTCCTGAGCCGTACCAAGGGTATTGCGACCATTCTTTTGGCGGGTCGGGTGATTCGTTTTTCACGCCAAGCAATGATAATGCCACTGCAGGTGGCTGGGGTATTTCCGGGTGGATCGGCGCGTTCCGGATTACAAGCAGGGTGTTACGCTGGAGTAACCTCTATACCGGCAGCAACACGTACAACCCCCCTGCCAATGGTTTTCCGGATAACAGCGCACCGGGCAGCGTACCATCGTTCAGTCTCAGCATACCCCCGGATCAGTACGGCAACCCGCTAGATGAGCGCCTATTCGGCACAGACGAGAGCATTAAAACCTACGCTGCCGTCGATATAACAGGCGGTACACCACCCTATACGTATAAGTGGGTGGATATGTGGCATGGTGAGATAGATTGGCTGACTACGGATGGGATTACAGATAAGCCGTATGTGCGGATAAACCCCAAATTCATAGGTGAGATATGGATTTACTTACCCATGTGCATTGTTACCGACGCGTATGGGGTGGTTGGTACAGCACTTACGCAAAGTCTACCTGCGCTTAACTCTTTTGTTCCGGGCACAGTGCAGTCATCTGACCACACTGTTTTTGCGAAAACAGGAGATCGTGTAGAGCTTAATGCCCAGACTATCATTAACGGCTTTGACAGAGTTAACGGTCACGCTGACTATGCAGCCCTTGATGTTGCCGCCACCGTAACTATTCCCGCACAAAATGGTACGTTAGTTCGTAAATATACTTATGACCCCAACTCAGATAATTATACTGGGAATGCTGGGGGTACAGCGAACAACGCCTACATCATTGACCCTGTTGTATTAGCGGATGATGGGGCTGAGATAACAGTGACGTGGTACGACACTGGGGGCATTAGTGTGTTGGGGCAGAACACAGTTACATTGCGAGTTACAGACGCACCTACCCCTTATGGTTTTTGGACGGAGCTGGAAGAATCCACGCAGACAGCATTAGTCTCCACTGCTGACGCTTTAAAGCCTTTCCAAGATGGTCGGCAGTATGCGATAGCATTCCAAGCTGATCCCAACTACAGCACATTTGGTCCCGCATGGGAGAACTACCTTAACGACCTGTACGATCCAGTTAACCGGCGCAGCCTTACTGAGTACGAGTTGGGTCAGTTTGCCGAGTTCTTTTATTCAGGTGATCCGTGGTTGGGTTACGATAGCCCAGCACCCGCACGCGTGGTGCCGTGGCAGCTCAACAACGATTACGAGATGGCTTACGCGCTAGCAATAGAGCTGGGGTGGTGGAGCGTACCGTTTTATCCGGAGTACGGCCCTACATTTTTACCGCTCACAGGCAGCATATTTTCCAAGGTATTCAATGCTGCGTACCGGGGTATGTACGAAGGTATGAGTATGGGGATACTGGATAAGACGCTGGCCAACCCCAAGTTCACGTCCGATTCACCTGATCCCACGTTTGGTGATGAGTACGAAAATGAGTACTTGGAAGCCTACGCGGCGGGCTATGAATTTGGGTGGAACAAACTCTAATGACCGTATGCGTAGACACAGTACCCATTTATGGAACATTCCCGCTAGACGATCCGTCGGCTTGGAACGGTGGAGCACGTAGTGTTGTATCGTACACGGGCAACTGCTGGTACGGTTGGGACGTTGGTTCTGTGGTGGGTGTGGCCTGTGGCCTCAATGGTTCTGATAATGTAAGCACCACCTACACTGACATTGACTATGGCTTTGTGGTTCTGGCCGGTACGTATTACCCAGTTCAGGCTGGCAATGTCGTATCTGTAGTGTCAGGGGGGCACAGTCCCGGTCAGCGGTACTATATATACAGAATCGATAATAAGGTCGCGTTCTGTGTCCGCCCCTCAAACGCTGATCCTGCAAACCAGTACTTTGATTATCGCTTTCCCGGCTATGCCCTGCCCGGATATGTGGCGTATGTCAGTCCACAGCTCAGCTACGGTAATGTGTTTCTGGATAGTGCGCTGTTTGCTTTGGACGATGCCGTTGAAAACGAGGCTACTGGCCGCACTTGGACAGGTTTTCTGAACGAGTCCCAGATACCTAACCCCAATACACCTATACCAGTAGCGCCTACAAATCCCGGAGTAGGCACCAGCGCTGTGCTGGCTGCAGGCAGTGGAATCATACCGTTATCTATTACGATGACGGGCACTGACAACGTACAGACACCTATAACCAGCCTAATTGATGGTGAGTTAACCTTCGCCCTCGTCTCCACATCAAGGTCGCCGGTGTACCTAAACGGAGAACTTGAGTTTGCACTAGGCGCTTTTGGCGGGGACGTACCTGTAACAGCTGGGTCTATATACGGAGAGCTGGAGTTCACTGGTGCCGCTGTAGGCACTGCACCCCTGCGTAACGGTGTTCGCGGGTACATGGAAATTACCGGCAGTGCGTCAGGTGAGCTGTACGAGCAGACCGGGGTAAATGGCGAGCTGCCAATAACCCTGAAGATGACCGGCACAGATAACGTGCAGACTCCCATCACCAGCTTTATAGACGGTGAGATGGAGTTGTACGGCGTTGGCTATGCGACTGAGGTGGTGAACAACTACTTCAATGTAGCCATTACTTTTGACGTTCAGCCGCTACTGCAAGAGCTTGAGGTTGAGATCACAGAGCTGTTCTACGCTCTGACTGCACCGCTTGAAGTCAGGTACACCAACAAAGTCAGCGATGCCATTCAGATCGGCACCGTTGTTCAAAGTTTTTACAACCCTGTGGTCTCTCTGACAGAGCAGGCGTTGGCGCTGGCAAACCACGAGCTGCAGTTTGTTACTCAGATAGCCGAGCAGTTCAACATATCAGAGTCCATACCTGTCACACAGGTGGTAGCTATAGCTGAGGCGTTGGCGGCGGCAGGTACTGTACAGACAATATACCAAGGCATCGTGGCTGTGTTATCTGCGCTCACTGTAACCGACAGTAAGATCAGCGGCGGTGGCGGCTCATCGGGCGGTGGCGGTGGCGGCATCATTATCATTGATCCGACGGGTACGAGCACAGACACAGGCACCTCCGGAGACCCTGCAACCATAGAACTTGTTGGTGATTTCCCGGCAGGCTCCACCATTGAGATCATTTATGAGACTGACACGGGTGGTGAGTCCACCGTGGTTACCACCATCACATCAGATACTGACGCAGAAGGGGCGGCTACCCTGCTGGCGGCTGATTTGGATGCCCAATCAGACATCACTGCGGTTACGGCGGTATAGATAATGGCTGGAAAGAAGGTAAATGTAGAGCCTGAAGGGCCAGCCACTGATGTAAAAATCAAAGGCCGCAAGATCAATAAGCCGGTTAAGCCTGCGCCTAACGCCAAAGACCCCACGCCTGTAGATATCCGGTTTCTTGGCTGGTTCCCACAGGATACCGAGGTATCTGTGCGTTATGCGTCGGATACAGGTGGTGAGTCTACCGTCGTCACCACTATCTCAGCTGATATGGATAACCTCAGTGCGGCAGCTGAGGTGCAGGTGGACCTGAACAATCAAGCTGATCTCGTAGCCACTGTGAATGCCGAGATTGTAAGCCTGCTTCCGGAAGCACCAGCCACAGCCATCCAATTGCGCGAAGTACTGATTCTTAATCCCCCGGAAGACCCGCCGGATTCAGGCGGCGTTATTGGCGGAGACCCAGCGGTTATCAGATTATCTGGCTACTTTGTTGCTGGGACAATCATTGAGATGGACTACGTAACCGACACGGGCGGCACAACAACTGCCGAGTACACGGTTCCCGTAGACGCTGATCCGCTCACATTGGCACCGTTGTTTGCCGCGTTCTTAGATACCATGCCTGATCTGGTTGTGGATTCGGTCGATGACTTTCTTTATATATGGCCCGAACTGCCAGCCACCACCGTAACGCTTCTGGCTTTCAGGGTCACAGCGCCTCCGGGCACAGGGGGCGGCGGCGACAATCCCGGTGTGCCAACAGCATATGTCCAGACTATCTCCGACACGGGTACGTTGGGGGACAGCAAGCTACTATCTGTAAAACGTCTTGCCCAGATAATAGAAGCTATGACTGTGAACTCGCTCATGTCGAACGTGCTCACAATCATGGTGGAGGAGACAGCAGAGCTGGCCGCTGGAGACGTGCTGGAGCTTGACGCACGGTACATGGCTACCTTGGTGGAGCAGGTAGATGTTTATGCGCTGGTCAAGACTAGCTCTGATTTGGCTCAAGGGTGGGTGATGAACACCGAGGGTACGCAGCCCGTATCTGAGTACAGTAACTTTGAGTTCAGTTCGCTGACTTATTACCAAGGTGAGATGTACGGGACCACCGACACTGGCCTGTTCAAAATGGGCGGCGACACAGATGATGGTGTAAAAATTACTTCTGAGCTGTCCAGTTTGCTGTTGGATATGGGTTCCAGCAGAATGAAGCGTATACGGTCGGCGTACTTGGGGTATACTTCGACCAATGAGCTGGTTCTAAAAGTGCGCTCAGTGGATGACGGACAGCTATCTGAGCACTGGTATAAAGCTGCGCCAGTAACATCAGCTGAAGCCCCAAGAGAAGGCTATGTTCGTGTGGGTCAGGGTCTGCGGTCTCGGTACTGGCAGTTTGAACTCACCAATGTAGACGGTGGTGACTTTGAAATAGATCAGTTGGAGATGTACCCGCTGTACCTTGGTAGGAGGATTTAATGGCTACACCGCAATGTCCCTCTGTAATAGGCGGCGGGTTTGTCGTACCATCAGATGTGGTGGTTGAGCAGTTCGACTTCTTCACTGATCTGGTAAATCAGTACCTAAACGCAGCAAATAATTTCTCTCAGATTCTGGAAAACTACCAGATTACCCCGGTAGAGATACAGAGTGTCTCTTGGAATCTGAATGCGGGCTTCACACCATTTGAATCGCCTGCAGACCCCGGTGAATTTCAGGCTCCCAACCCCCAATTTACAGGGGCCGAGCCTACAGCACCACGATTAGACAACATCAATACCAGTGATCTTGAGAACCTGCGTTTCCCCAACATCGCTTTGCCTGTATCACCTCCGATACAGATACCCACGCCACCGACTGTCAGCTTACCAAGCCCACCGTCCAATAAGCCCATTATTGGCGAGGTGGATTTCCCCATCTACGATGGTGGACCACTGCCGGAAGTACCGACTCTTTACGACCTAGAGCTGCCTGAAATACCGGACATCAACATCGATGATCTGGTGGTCGAGCGCCCAGACTTTATACCTCCGGACGCACTGGAGGATACATACCGGGCAGACCTTATCGATTTTCAGAGTGTACTCTGGACAGAGATAAACGGTAATGTCACAGCCACAGGTGTGACGGATATGCACGCTCGCCTGCAGGCTATGCTGGCTGGCGGCACTGGCTTACCGGCAAACATCGAGCAGGCTCTGTTTGACAGGGCCATCGGGCGGGAAGAATTATCATCTGTTCAAGCTGTTGCTCAGGCAGAAGCTGAGTGGTCAGCTAAGGGGTTCACCCTGCCGGGATCAACCCTGCTAGCGCGAGTGCAGGAGATACGCCAAGCCAACCGCATTGAGCGGGGGAGGATTAACCGTGAGCTGTCTATCCAATTCCACAATCAGGAGATTGAGAACTTACGTTTCTCGGTACAGCAAGGCATTGCTCTTGAAGGTGCCCTTCTTGAAGCGCATACGCGCATATATGATGTTGCGCGGCAGCTGGCTGATGGTCACTGGAATGTCGTCAAAGGAATTTACGACAGCGCAGTAGATATTTTCCGGCTGTATCTGGAAATCTACAAGACCGATGTAGAGGTCTACACTGAACGGCTGCGGGCTGAGCTGGTTAAGCTGGACATTTACCGCGCCCAGCTTGAAGGCCAGCGCCTGATAGGCACACTAAACCAGCAACTTGTTGACATATACAAGGCGGAGCTGGATGGCGTGTTGGCTTACGTGCAGGTATTTAAGGCACAGGTTGACGCAGCCACAGCCCAGCTGCAGGGCGAGCTTACCAAGGTACAGCTGTACAAAGCTGAGATTGATGCGTACACAGCACAGCTTGGGGGCGAAAAAATCAAGTACGATATCTACAATAGCCGGGTAGATGCCGAGGAGACTAAAGCTCGCATCTATGCAGCTCAGGTAGACGCATACGGCAAACGTGTTGACGCCTTCAAATCTGAAGTTGATGCGGAATCGGCCAAGGTCGGTGCGCTTACCGACATAGCTGAGGCCGAGACCCGTATTTATGCAGAGCAGGTGGGGGCTTGGCGGGCTGGTATCGCGGCTGACTCACAAAACCTTGAGTCCTTTGTCCGCGTATACCAAGCGGAGCTTAATAAGTACACCGCGCTGCTGAGTAAGGAGCAGTACCGGGTGCAGGGGGAGGCCCGCAACTTTGAGCTGGAGGTAGAGAAGGAACGTGCTCGTGTCGAATCGATACTAAAGCAGGCTGACCAAGCTATTGAACAATTGAAACACACAACAGCATTAGGGTTGAGTGCTACTGAGACCGCTGCCAAAGTCAACGCACAGTTGGCAGCATCCGCGATGAGTGCCATTAATGTGAGCGCCGGTATGAGTACCGGAATCTCACTGACGGCATCCGATACCCGGTCTTGCAGCACTCAGTACTCTGGTGCGCTGTCTTAGGGCTGATATATGGCTAGCGCAATGGGATTAATCAGGGTCATATCGAACTCTGAACTATCCAAAATGGAGAAGGATGCCCAGACTGCGACTGAGGAGGCATATCAGCGTAACAATACCCCGCTGCTTACTGGGATCGCAGCCCATGTAAATGAGGCGTGGGAGAATGCACGCGATGCCAAGAACTCGGTGCTTTGGCGTCTGCAACGAGCACACCGGGCTAGGGTTGGTGAGTACGACCCTGAGAAACTGGCTGAGATATCAGCATTTGGCGGCTCGACAGAGTACGCCCGCGTCACCGCAAACAAGATTCGCATTGTAGAGGCGTGGTTGCGTGACGTATTTCTTGGTCAGACAGATAGGCCGTGGACAGTAAATCCCACACCTAAGCCGAACATCCCACCGGACGCTGAGCAGCAGGTTAAGCAGGCTGTATCCCAGCAGGTAGCGCAGGCGTTTGCAGCCACCGGGCAGATGCCGGACCCCACCATGGTGCGTGCTCAGTTGTCTTCCGAAATGAACCGCTTTGAGCAGGCACTTAAAGAGGAAGCCAAAGAAACCAGCAAGCGCA
>Ga0180438_10008860_pt1 | contig 12687 bp, 13 predicted proteins | sample SS_ome_12_FD_132455 | JGI IMG/M metagenome (GOLD analysis project Ga0180438, IMG submission 132455) | Hypersaline lake sediment archaeal communities from the Salton Sea, California, USA - SS_3_D_2 metaG | ecosystem: Environmental > Aquatic > Non-marine Saline and Alkaline > Hypersaline >...
AAATAAAAAATAATTTATAAAAAAAAAAAAAAGAACTTGAAAAGAAAAAAAGAATTATTAGAGAAAAAAAAAAAGCTGATGAAATAGTAAATTCTGGAATATTACAAATAAAATTTGATAACTATTATATTAATGAAAAAAATATTATTGTTGTTACATTGAATTCAGATGATAAACTTTATTATAATAAATATTTATTATTACAAAAATATTATAATTTGATAAAAAAAGATGATTTTGGAAAATACATATTTTTATCGACAAGAAAAAATTATTCTAGTGATATAATACAAAAATTAATGAAAGGTAATAAAAAAATTATTTCGATCAAAAAAAAAGTTAATAAAGATAATGAATATTATTTTTTTTTACACTAAATACAATTAATAATAATAATTTTGATAATAAATTAATTTTCTTTTTTACTTTTAATGGCAATTAGACATAAAAAAGAAATTTATAAAAGGTACAACTTAGATAAAAATAAAACTTATACAATTAAAGAACTATCGAATATATCCGGCGTTTCTGTCGCTGATTTACAAGAAGTTGAAAAGAGGGGAGCGGGAGCATGGGTCACATCGATTGATAGTGTAAGGATGAAAGGCACTTATAAAAAAAATGTAAAAGCCCCCAGAAGTCAAAAATTATCTCAATCTCAATGGGCTCGAGCCCGTTTATTTGCATTCATTAATAAATTAGATCGTATTAAAGAGGGTAAGCAGAAATATATGAACCAGGACTGTGATATAGCAAGAAAATATTATGATAAATTTAAATGTTCTATTAATTAATAATTTTCAAAATCATAAATTATATCATCAATAATACCATAATATATATTTATTAATTCTTCTTCGCTTTTCTTGTCGATGTTTTTAAATTCATCTTCATAAGTATCTAAATAATTCATTTCTGGTTTTTGTTTATCTACAATTTTAAGTTGTTCGAATAATAATAAAACCATATCTACTGTTGCTTGTTCAGCAAAATTTTGCTGTTCCTTCCACTCTTCAAGCGTCCAAGGCTCAACAACATTAATATTATTAACTAATTGTTTGAATGTTGTGTCTTTTTTCTTGCTTACTTTTCTTTTGTTGTTGTTCTTTTTTACTTTTACTGGCTCGTCAAGTTTTATAAATGCATTCATTCTCATTTTTTGTTTTTGTAAACTTAATTCATTATAATAACTATTTCCTAAATTTTTATGTTTTTCTTGTAATACTTTTTTAATAGTTGCAATTAACTTGCTAGTGTTTCTACCGTGACGATTTCCTGTAGAATGTTTATTATATCTTTCTTTGTCTCTGAACGTCTTATTGCATAATAAACATTTATAAGTATGCGTCTCATAGTCGTCATGGCTTTTCATGTGTTTATTTAATAAACATTTTTTTTCTGTTTTATAATTACAATCATCATGATCACAATTATAAATAATTTCTTGTGGCTCGGTTGTATTTCTAATATGTTTTTTACTTTTAAGATGTCTCAAAAGATTATGTTTTTCATTTGTTGTGTATTTGCACACCTCACAACTAAAAGAAGAATTTTCTTTATTATGTTTCTTGATATGTCGATCTAAATTAAATTTTCTTTTTGTTTCATAATCGCATAAATTACATTTCATCATTTTACTTATACATTTATTACTCATCATTTTTTTAAGTCTCTTTTTTTTTGTTTTGACTTATTTTTTAGTACTTAAAGAAATAAAAAAAAAAAGATATTTTTATCAATAGTTAAATATCTTTTAAAACTCATCATTTTATTACTCATTTAAGTCTATGTTTTTTTTTACTTACTGTAGAGTAATCTATTATTACTATATACTAACTATCAAGTAATCTAATATTACTATATATACTATATAATACACAATATAATACACATAATAATACACATAATAAACACATAATACATAATACTCATCACATTTCAAAACAGAATTACACACAAGAGAATAAAATTTAAAAGTTTTTGAGAAAAAAAGATCATATTAGGAAAAGTGAAAGACAAATAAATTGGGGTAATAAAAAAATGATATTTTGATGAGCAAATATATATATATGCAAAATCAACTAATTTTTATTAATAATATTTTTTTATCATCTTACATTCAGTCTATAAAATGAGTAAAAAATGATGAGTTTTTGAGTGAGAATTTACTTATTCAATTGTTTTCTTTTATAAAATTGCTTGTTATATTGACTTCTGCAGGATTTACACTCGCCGCGAAGGTTTGGTTTATTGATTCCCATCGATGATATATGAAAAAATTCAATTTTCTTTATTCGTTTACATTTAGAACACTGTTTTAAACCTGCAGACAATAATTGTAATTTTAATTCTCTTTTTTTTTCCTTCTCAAAGTATTGTTTGCATCTATCACATGTACAGCTCATTTGTTTTATATATACATATTGCGTTTAAGTCATTAAATAAATAATTGACAATATATTATAAAAATGTCGGAAGAAGATTTATTTGAATATTTAGTTAATCTACATGAAATTTTAAATATTAATAATCATCAGAAAAAATTAAAAAATAAAAAAAAAATTATAAAGGACGAACTCGATCTAGAAATATATCAAAAAATTTATTATAGAAATAAAAAAGAAAAAATTCAACAATACAAAAAAAAATGGTACAGAGAAAAAAATAATGAATATGTAAAGTGTGCTTGTGGTTCTATCATAAAAAAATTTGGATTGAAACCACATATGCAGTCAGACAAACATATTGCTTATAAATATAATAATTTAAGACCAAAGAAAATTTAATGAATAATAAGAAGGGCTTTCTTTACTTTTGTATGCTGGGGTACCGTCTTTTAATTTTATCGCCATATGTCTTTTTCTATATGCTTCTCTTCGTTTTTTGTCTCCGTGGTCTAAATGTGAATATAGTCCCAGTCCTGTGGTGTCTTTATAGTGCTCATTTGCAGGTGGTTTTAGATTTCCAAAATGGATTAATTTTCCTTTGGGGGAGCGAATCATATATTTCTTATTTTTTCTTGTTGATTTAGAAAACTCCATATATATATTATATATATATCAAAATGTGGAAAACAATAAATTATCATTGTGTAGCTTGTGATATAATTTTCGAAAGTAAATCAAAATGTGAAAAACATTTAAAAACTGAAAAACATAAAAAATTAAGTGATACTAATGCTCCTTATAAATGTGATTTTTGTAATTATAGAACATACAATAAATTTTATAAATATTTACATATGAGAAACAAACATAAAAAAATTAAAAAATATAGTATTTCAGAGTGTAAAGATAAAATAAATATCATATTAGAGGATTGTAAATTAAATTGTATAAATCCTAATGATCATTTTAATTATTTTTATTATGCTTCTAAAGTTGAAGAATTAGATAAGAATGAATTTAATGATTTTTTAAATGAATTAGAATTTATGAAAAAAAAAATCATTAATTAGTAACTTTTAATATATCTAAAAATCCCCTTCTATATGCTTCTTTTTTATTAGGATTAGTCCTATTAAAAAATAAAAATTGGTATGGGTCCTCAATAGCAAATTTAACAACATTTTTAAATTTATTTTTTTCTAAAAATGGGCTTGTGTGTTCATCACAAAATCTGTCAATTTCACTATCTGTTAGACCGTGAAATAATAAAATACAGTGGGCATTGAGGCGTATGCGTCTTGGAATACTAACATAATTTTGACTTGCAATGATGCAACTTGTTTTGCTCCAAGTGCCACTAAAAGCGATTTTTTGTAAAACTGGATGTTTTAAAAATGAATTACTTTGAATAATGTCATCTAAAATAACTAAACAATGCGGGGCACAATCAAAGCCATCTTTTTCTATTATTTTATCTTGTTCATTTAAAATTTGTTGTAGTTTTTCTGGGTCGTCATCGTCATATATGGCGTCTAAATCACAATTTTTTTTTAATACATCCGCAGGACTCAAACAGAATAAATATATTTTGTCATAGTAATTTTTTAACATTTGTTCATTATTTAAGATATTACAAATTAAATTTGTCTTACCACTGCCAGTTACGCCTGTTATAGTCGTCAATCCAACGGGTATCATGCCGTATTCCTTTTGTAAAGGTGTTTTATAGCAGTTATCCCGCATTCCTTTATAAACTTTTATTTTTAGAGACATATTTATATATTAAACTTATATAATTATTAAGTTACTTATTCAAAAAATAATTTACATTATTTAAAAATCCGGTGTGAGTTCCAGTTTGATTTTGAGCGTCCGCGAATTTGTTAAATAAAGTTGGTTTATAATAATTACTTGGTGGTATATAAGCCATCTTAAATTTATTTGTTTCTTCTGCTTGTTGGTATTGATCAATAAATCCATTATCATCTTTATTAAATTTTTGTAATAGCTGATTTATACGTGTTTCATCATTTTGTAAATTATCATAAAATAGTTGTTCATTAGCTTTTTTAATATTTACTGTTGGTTCAGGTTTCCAAAAATTTTCACTTTGAGCGTAATTATCCCAACTTACAATATCATTTAATGTACCTTCATGTGTTCTATTATAATGTTCTTCGTTATCTCGTACCATTGGGTTTTGCCGTGAATTTCCCACGCCTGTATTATCATTTGGAATATCAAAAACATCTGCATTTCTAATTACTTTATTAAATTCTTCTTCAGTTTGTAACACATGATATTTTAATAAATTACCTTCAGTAACATTTTTATAAAAGGGTCGTATTTTGCCTTGTTTAGTTGATGGTTTTGAAACTGGAACATCTTTTATTTTTCACATTCCTCGTTTTACATTTTCTAATTTTGATATTTCTAATGGAATTTGTTCTAATTCTGCTTCTTCAGCTGGTGTTCTTACATCTTTTTTTTTTAAAACTGCTTGTCTTTGTTTTTTACTTTTAAGCAATTCGGGGATGTTAGGAAGTTTAGCTGTTTTTTCAATATATTTGGGCAATACTTTTTGGTATGCTGTGCCTTCTACTGATTGCTCGACTTCTTTGGATTTTTCCGCGGATATTCTTTCTTTTGGTGCTCTTCCTGATACATATTCCATTTTACTAAATGTTTTTGCAGTTTTAAGAGCCTTTAAAGCCTTTGTAAATTGGGGCTCAAGTTTTTTAATTTTTGCATTTTGTTCTGCAATATTGCTCTGTGCGTCTTGTAATGCTTGTTCATCTCGTAAATATTCTTCTTTTGCCAACTGTTCATTAATAAATTCATTTGAACCTTCTGCTAGTTCAACAAATGCTGTTAATTCTTGATCTCTTTGGTCTAAAATACGTAAAGTTTCTTCTTTTGTTTTTACCCTAGAATCAAAAGCCCGCCCTACAATCGCATATAATTCATTTAATTCATCAATAAAATTAATATCATTTGCTTTAAAATCATTTATTTTATTTTGGATCAATTGTTCTCTTTCGGGTTTATTTGATGTTTTATAAATGTCGGTTTTGCTTAGTTCTTCAATTGCTTTTGGTCGTAATGTATTTTTTATTAATTCATTTTCGGCTTCTTTCAATTGGTCAACAATGCTTTTTTGTTGTGTTAATTCGGCTTTTGGCAATTGTTCAAATTTTTTCCTTTGTCGTGCGGGTGTTTTTGGTTCAAATTGTTCGCCTGATAATGCTGCAAGTCTTTCTTCAATAGTGCTTTCAGGGTAAAAAGCCTCAAGAGCTTTATATACTTGTTCTTTATTTTTGTCTTTAATAATTTGACTTGGTGTTTGTTTATCTACATCCCCTAATAAATCAATCATTTTTACATTTTTTTGGTTTTTACCCAAAATGCTTCTTAATTCTACCAATGAAATTCTTTTATCTTTATCTGTTCCTTTTTTATAAAGGTCTTCTTTTGAAATCGTTATTCTTGTTGGGGAATCTTGAAAATAATTTTTTCTTCTTGCCTCATTTAAAATTTTTACAATATCGTCTAATCTTGTTTTTGACAATTGTTTAGCCTTAGGAACAGCATTTAAAATTATTATATTTTTATTTGCTGAATCTTTTTCTAATGCACTTAAAAATTCTCTTTGTTTTTCTTTGTCCAAATCTCTAAAATCATTTGCCCAACCTTCACCATTCAAAAAATTTTGTAAAATTGTATCAATATTTTCTAATTTTGGTTGTTCCTCAACTTTCTCAGGTTCCGCTTTCTCGGGTTCCTTTTCTTTCTCGGGTTCTTCTGCTTTTTGTTGTTTTTCCTTTTCAATTTCTTCTTTAATTATTTTTTCTTTTTCAATTCTTACTTTCTTTTGTAATCTTATCTTTTTTTTTATTGTTTCGTTTAATTCAGTTAATTTTACATCTTTCATTGGTTTTCCTGATTTTTCAATCACCTCTAAATTACCTAAAAAAAAGTATCCTGCGGTTGCTCTGTCTGTGTCTACTTCCGTAAGTGATTCTCTAACTTTTTCTTTTATAAATCTTGCAATAATAGGGTCGTTAGTAGCTTTTGCAAGTGCGGCATAATACAATTTTAATGCTCCTTCTATATCTGCTTTGTCATAAATTTGTCTATAAATACCCCCTAATAATTTTATTTGGTCATCTCTTGTTAATGCTTTACTCATACTATTATATATTTATAATATATTTTATTCAAATAGTTCTTTCAATAAATTACTTAATTCATCTTGATTTTCATAAATTGATTTTATTTCTTCACCAGATAAAATATTTTCAATTTGTATAGGAGTTTCAAATAGTTGTTCTTGCTCTCCTTTTAAAACTTTTTCAATTTCTTGTTCTTTAAAAATTTCATCAATTAACTTTTGATTTTCTTCATTTAATTTAATTTCTTCTTCTTTTTCAGCTGGAGTTTCAAAAGGTCTTTGTATCTCTCCACTTAAAACTTTTTGTATTTCTCCATATGTTTCTTTATCTTTTCGAAGAGCTATATTTAAATTATTTTTTATTTCATTGATAGTAGTAGTAAAATTTTTTAATTGTGTTTTATTTAAATCACCATCTTTTATTTCATAAGTTTTTTTTTGTTTTTTTGCCCAATTTTCAAAAAACATTTTATCAACATCTTTTATTTTTTTAACTTTATCAATATTATCTAAATTTAAATTTTTTACTTCAAATGGTACATAATCAGGATTACCTTTATAAAAATCATTCATGAAAATCATATATTTTTTAAATTGTTCATAAAAATCTACATATGCCTTTTCTGCTTCAATTTCATTATAACCATCTTTGACATTAAATAATTTTTCTTTTCTAAATACTAAAGACTTAAAAAATGGGGCGTCTTCCCATTCCCCAACAGTTTTTAAATAGTTGTCAAGTTTTTCTTTTACTAAATCAACTTGTTTTTGAATTTCTTCATATTCAGGATTAATTATGAAATAAGATCTTAAATTATCAGCGATGGATTTGGCAGCAGGTATAATATTATTATTTATTAAATATCCAGAAAATAAAAGTGATGGTATAATTCGAAACCCAACATTATATATTAAACTTCGTCTTTGAGCGTAATAATTCAATTTGGCGGTGGTTAAACCTTTTTTTAATTCTTGTAAAGCTTGTAATTGTGTCGCATCAGTCATCCCCTTCATTTCATCCATTATATTTTGTTCATCGAGGAACGTGGCGATATTAAAAGCTTCCCTTAACTTTTTTTTTTTATCTCGCAGATCTAATGAAATTTTTTTAATATTTCTGGGTGTTTTTGAAATTGTTTTTGTAACTGTTTTTAGTTGTCTAATTGAAGATTCAAATAACTTATAATTAATTAACCCTTCAATTCCTAATCTCTGCATATACCTTAAAGCGATTCCTCCTAATCCAATAATAGATCGAATATCTGTTAAAAATTTAGCGTCTGCATATGCTTTTACAACATTATCAGGACTCCAATATAACAGATCATGTTCAAAGCTTACATAATCGGAATATGTTGAAGGAATCATATAATTTTTTGTGCCTCTTTTGCCTTTATAATTCAAACTAAGCCGATCTTCTACTTTTGACCCTGGACCCATGAAATTCATAAAAGGCGGGTGTAATTCTTCACCGCCAAATATTTTCTTTAACATTTTTATTTATATAATATATAAATGGTAAAAAAAATTAGTAAGAAAGAAAAAGAAAATACGCATCTTTTAATAACTGAACAAAATGATGAAGATTTTTTTAATAACAACAAAGAAGTTTTAAAAGAACTTGGAGAAAATGAAAAAAGATTACAACAAAATAAAGAATTATTTGAAAATGACCCGTCATATATCTTATATAGATTACCTATAACAGAGGCACAAAGAGAGAAAATATATAATGCAATCATTAATCAAAATAAAAATAAAAACTAATTGTATAAATGAGTACACTTGAAGCCCTTGAAAATAATCCATTTGGAGATTTAGAAGAATTATTAAATAACGAAGACGAACAAACTAGACTAATGACAGCATTAGATAGTATTGACCCAAACCCACACGGAAACGCTTTCGAAGTAGATGACCGAGATATAGAAACATTATTTTTAGACTACAACGAAACGCAAAATGAACATGCTTATAAAGATTTAACAGATTATCCCGATTATTCGGACCTTGTATATAATGATTATATGATGAATTATTTAAGAGGCATCGACCAACCACAGCCAGATTTTATTGATTTGGATACTGCCCCCGATTATGTACAATTTGTAAATAATTCCGTAAAAAATATGTTAGACTTTGAAAACTTATTTAATGATCAGACAGTTTATCAACAAATTGGACAAAGTTTTGCCTCAAAACTTCAAAGAATTGATGGAGATGAATAAAAAAAATATAGTATACTGTAAATTTTTTTATTATATATAAATATATAATGGAAAAATCAGACGGAAAACAGGAAATGAAAAAAAGCATGGATAGCGGCGGGGTAATGAGCGCTAACGGCTTGAAATATCTACTACCATCTAACATATCACTAAATACAAGTCGAGCATATCAACAAAATTTTGCAGATCAGCAAAGTTATCAATCAAATAGTGGCACAGAATTGGTTGTAAGGTTGCAATCAAGCCAAGGTTTTTGTTATGGTCCTAATAGTTATCTGAGTTTCGATGTATTAGCCACTGGTTTGGTAGTTCCTAATGGAACTGCTTTGGCTCTAGGATTTAATAAAGGAGACGCAACAGCCCTCTTTTCTCGCTATTTATTGGAGAGTAAAGACGGGCAAGAAATTGAACGTGTAGAGCAAAATAATATTGCGGTTCAAAATTGTTTGCCTTGGCAATATCCCCGAAATTACGAAGGCGTACGAGAAATGGCGGGTGCTCCTAATTCGAGAAATGTTGAATATGGCGTAGCTGGTCCATATGCAGATTCAAATACGGGTCTTCTTGCGTCAGCTGTTTTTATTGCTTCTGGAGCAGACCCACAAACTTATGTTGGGACAAAATTGCGGGTATGTATCCCCCTCAGTTATTTTAGTGGATTGTTCTCATGTCATAGTTTAATCCCATCCAATTTGATCTCTGGTATGTTGTTCAGGTTAACTTTAGAAAATGCCCAACGAGCATTGTCAGTTATTCAAACATCTTTGAATATTAACTATAACCCCGCAGGCATTAATGCTGACAATTTGATTTTTACTATTACCGACCCAGTCATTAATTGCGATATGCATAATTTAAGCCCTGTTGTTGCTAAAAACATCATGGAAATGTCACAAAAAGGACTTCCTTATCCTTACACAACAAAATATAACCAATTAACTAATGTTAACGGTGCCAGTTCTGTTGTTGTGCAAGTCAATAAAGCAGTTTCACGGGCTTCTCGAGTGTGGACAATTCCGCAATCAAGTGAAGCTGCAAGTAATGATTCTATTTATATCAATAACTTGGGAACAACTAGTCAATGTTATAGATCAGTACAAACCAGAATTGGAAGCTTATATATGCCATTTCAACCGATCAACGTACCAAATGCTGATTTGACTGCTGTGGCAAATGCAAAAAATTGCGCTCAAATTTATATTAATAATTTGCAAGCACTAAAGGCTGTTGGTCCGGATGGTTGGCATCAACATGATCCTGCAATTAGTAAAAATGATTTTGCAGGAATCGAAAATGCCAACGTTACGAATGGTAATTTACGACCTAACGCAGGTCGAGCGGTCTATATTCAAACTCTTGAGCAGTCCGCGCCTCTTGCTTATAGTGGGGTCAGTATTAATAATAGTCGAACTTGCGAACAACGAATTGAATTCGGAGCAGCTAAACCTAATAGTTTAGAACTGATTAGTTTTCTCGAATATGTCAAAGTTGCGGTAGTTTACCCAGTTAGAACTATTATTAAAGAATAAATATATAAATAATATTTTAAAATTTAATATTTTATTAATATATATAAATGGTAGTTCAACCAGCCGACGTTTTAAAATTAAAATCAAAATATATTAGAATTTCATCAGAAGATAAATCAGTTAATAGTCAATCTAATAGTAGATTTACAATAAATTTAAATCAAACAGGGTCAAATGTTGATAGAGTTAGCGCATTTGTTGTCAAATATATAAGTTGTGCTAATATTTTCCCTAACGTGCCGTTATATGCTTCTAATTTAACATTACAAAAACAAACGGGCAATGTACTTTATGATGTGCCTTTAACTGTTGGACAATATACAATTTCGGAATTTGTGACACAATTAGAAGCAGATATAAATGCAATAATCCCTGATGCTGTAGCAATAACACAAACTAATAATATTTTAACTTTTACTTTTACAGGTGATAATTACGGTTTTATTTATGATTCTTCTACGTGCCGTGATATCATTGGTTTGTATTCTGATATTCCATATTCAGCCGTTGTGTCTCTTGGTGTTGTAAATTTACAAGGAGAAACAGAATTATATGTTCATTCAAAAACTTTGAATAATGCAGGATTAATAGAGGCAAACGGCAGTTTTGCCGTCGTTGATGTGTTACCCTTAGATGTATCTTTTGGTTGTGTCGCATATTCCAATTATAATGATATACAACTTCATGAAATTGTTTATACACCATATGAATCTCAAAAAACATTTAGACAGATTGATATTGTACTTAGAAATAGAAATGGTAATGTTTTAGAACTTCCCCCAAATTTTTATTTTAACATGTTGATAAAAATATATTACACTTAAATATATTTTATAATTATATATAAATGAATATTTCAGGCGAAGGTTGTAAAAATACATTTGATTCAATAAATGTTGATAAGCTGTGTGTTGATGGCTATTGTTTACCTGAATCGGCAGGAACAGAAGGGCAAGTAATAACAATGAACGCAGACGGCAAAACAACAGATTTTAAAGATACTTTTGAAGCTACGGCGCGAATTGTAGTAAATAAATTTACAGCATTAACTACTAATAATACTAATGATTTTGGAAATTTTAGAGTAATTGAAAATACATTTGTAGGAAGTAAAGAATTTTCAGCTAGTGAGTGGACGGTTGGAAGTGAAATTAGAATTAAAGTAGTTGGTTATTGGAATTATCAAAGAGCTGATTTTCCCATATTTCCAACTGGTATTTTTGGTATAACTGTAGGTGATGCTAATTTCCCCCCTATTGCTCCAATCGAATTATATAATGTTCAGGCTACAAATGATTATACAGGTCCTACATTTCCGCAAACTGTTGATAATGAAGGATATTTTAATTTAGACGTTTCATTAGTAAAATTAAATAATACTCAATATAGTTTAAGGGCTAATCTTGCAAACTCCAGACAAATAATAAATAATTTTTCTTATACTGGAATTATAACACCTGATAAATTAAATAATCATCCGGTCACACTTGGCGGGGCGGCTGTTGATCCCTTTTTTTGTCAAATTGAATGGCAAGATAACACAGCCCAAAGTTCAGGATTATCTTATTTAAGACCTTCTATTAATAGATATGAAATTGATTTAGTAAATAGTGAGGGTTCAATTGTAGGAACTACCGCAGCACCAGCGACAGATCATAACACATTAGCAAATTTAACGGTTGGCGATGTTCACACACAATATACTAAATTGAACGGCAGGTCAGGCGGACAAATCCTCTCAGGCGGTATTTTACCTATACATAATCTAACATTGAAATCACACGATATAGGCTTACCAAATGTAATTGTTAGAGATTTAAATACAACATTTGAAAAAAATATTGATATGAACCAAAACCAAATAGATAATTGTTTAGTTTTAAATAATCAATCTGGTCCACTTAACCTAATAGGCGGTTCTGGTGTGTCTGCTGTTCTTATTGACCCAACACCTACACAAGGTATTATAATCGGTTGTAATGTAGGAGCATCCACAGAAATAACTGGCGATACAGAATTATCTTTAATATCTAATATTGGTAATATTGAATGTAATCCATTTAACCAGTTTAATGTAAATGTTTCTGGATTACCTCGTTTATCCGTTAATGCCACAGAAACAAACATAACAAACAATTTAAATATGAATAACAATGATATTATAAATGTCACTAGAATTGAAGGCAATACCGGTCAAGATATGGTTTTATATAGTGACGATGGTATCACAGTAGCAGCACGAGACCCTTTAATTATTAACGCATTAGATGGTGATGGTATAATTTGTCAAACATCATCTAATACTCGAATGGTTATAACATCATCAGAAGTAGATGTAAGAGAACCTATTAATATGAATAGTAATGATATTA
>Ga0180438_10008861_pt1 | contig 12686 bp, 24 predicted proteins | sample SS_ome_12_FD_132455 | JGI IMG/M metagenome (GOLD analysis project Ga0180438, IMG submission 132455) | Hypersaline lake sediment archaeal communities from the Salton Sea, California, USA - SS_3_D_2 metaG | ecosystem: Environmental > Aquatic > Non-marine Saline and Alkaline > Hypersaline >...
AAAGTCTTCATCGCGGAGCCCATTCCGGCTTACGAGGCCTGTCGGGTGCTCGACATATCCCGGAAAACATTCAGCCGATGGTGCAGGAAGCTCACACCCTACTTGGAGATGGAATTGCCGTCCTTGGGTATCTATGTTCTGCAGTCGCAGCAGATCTATTACAAGGTCGGGGTGACGAGCAGATCACCCGAGGAGCGGATAAAGGGCCTCCAGACGGGCAATCCCCATCGGATTGAGTCTCTGTACTGCTCTGACCTGGTTCTCACGCCACAACAGGCCTATCGGACCGAGAAGGCTATTCACGAACGGCTGGCGAGGTATCGCGCATGTGGCGAGTGGTTCAGGGTCGTAGGCTTCAGCGGCGCCGACATTGTGCGTTTCGTAGAGACCTTCGTGGTAGCGGCTGCGGCGGAGGGATGCGATGGGACGTAGAGCGTGGATCAAATTGTGGGTCGAGCCCTGGCTTGAGGATAACCCGGATGGCATCCGGATCAGGAACCTTCCCATTGCCGTCAGAGGGACCTTCGCAACGCTCCTGGCGCTGGCCGGCGACAGCATGTATGCAGAGCAAGGGGTGGTCAGTTTTGCACCAGGCTGCGGTTATTCGGATGAGCAGATAGCCCACAAGCTCAACATAGATGTTCGGACTTGGGCCAGTCACAAGGAGCTGCTCAAAGACGCCCCGTTCATAGAGGTCTCGCAACACAATGAAATCACGATAGTTAATTGGGAAAAGTACCAGCCGGACTATCGGAAGAAGAAAAAGTCCAACTCAAACTCCAAGACAAAGTCCGAGTTTGACTCCAACTCTGACTCCAAGAAAAAGTCCATCCCTATTAAGAAGGAGAAAGAGAAGGAGAAGAAGAAAGAGAAAGACAAAGGCATAAAGCATAGCCATGCCATTGTGGATAACTCCTCCACAAAGGACTGCTTGGCGGAGCTCCATCGCGTGCTCGGAGAGGACACGAAGCCATTTGCCCCGCTCTATCGAAAGGCGATCGATGCACTGGGCCCGGATACGGTTTATCGCTGCCTCGCGGAAACGAAACTGGCTATGCACGAGGAGCGTATTAAGACAAGCCCAGGAGCATTCTTCTCGGGATTGCTGAGGGTCGCACTACTGGAGGGCAGACAGTGAACGGGCTTGACGCACATGTACTCGAGATCGTCGAACGGCACCGTGGTAGGCGCAATGCGATCCGCGCCAAAACGATCGCGTCGAAACTCGATATCACCGAACGCGAGGCCCGGGACAGCGTGAAGAGGCTAATTGAGGTCCATCACGTTCCCGTCGCCTCCACGGTCCGCGCTCCGTTCGGATTCTTCATCCCCGAGAGCACGGAGGAGTCACGGGCCTATGCTGCCACGCTGGTCTCACGGATCCGGAGCACGGCGGAGCGGCTACATGCATTCGAGGCCAACACTGCCGACGGCATCATCAAGCAACTGGACCTATTCGGGAGGAAGCCATGAGGTGCCAGGTCAGGAATGCAAAAGGAGTCCAGTGCGAGCGTCCGGCACGCTATCGCTTCACCGTGGAGTCGGGCGCGGGTAAATGCGTGGTCGATGTCTGCAGCTATCATGCTGCAGCGCAGCGAAGACTCCTGGGCCCGATTATCATTTCGGAAGCGATTATCAGCAACGACGAGAGGAGGGCGACGTCATGTTCGGGCGAATAGAAGCAGCGCTTCATCGGTTCGCATTGAGGCTTAAGGCCATGTACCTGGTTCCTGAGCTCGCCGTCCACCTCGAGCGGCGCGACGACAAAGTAAAGGCAGCGTGTAAGGACGAGGTGCGAAGGGCCCGGGAGCACCTCGATGACGTCCTCGCCGCACTCCAAGCGATCGAAGTCGGCTTCAAGGAGCGAGGCCACATCATCATCTGCGCACGCGTCGCAGGCCGCGATCGCGTCAAGATCATCAACATGCAGCCGGAAGTGCCTCTCAAGGCATACGAGAGCATGGTCCGGAGCATTACCAAGCACTACGGCGCCAGGGCAGTCTACGCGGATGGCGGGGATTCTCTCAAGGGCGCCGACATCATCAAGCAGGAGGGTTGAAGCGATGCCACAGGAGCAGACGAAGGTATGTGTCAGCGTAAGCGACGAGAAAATCGAGAAGCTAATCCATATGGCCGTCATGGAGAAGCTCTCGAAGAACAGCGACGCGATGATCAGCAAGGTCGTCGAGATCGCACTCAAGGCAAAGAAAGATAACTACAGCAATACGACACTGTTCGAGGCACACACACACGCGATGATCCGCGAGGTGGCAGAAGAGGCATTCGGGGAATGGCTCAAGAAGAAGCGCGCGTTGGTCAAGAAAGCCATGATAGCGCGGCTCGAGAAAGATGGAAAAGCAGCGACCATCGCGGATGCCATGATCAATGGGCTGAGCACGAGCTACCGCTTTTGCTTCGACGCGGCGTTGCACGTTGTAGAAAAGGACTGAGCTTCGGGCGACTTTCGCATGTCGGTAGGAATGGAGGAGGCACGATGAAGATAAGAACGACGGAAGGCCAGAATAGCGACGGTCTGGCAACATTCAGAATCGCAGTGGACGGCAAGGACGTCGTGAACGCATGGCCACCTGAACCAGAGGATGCAATCCTTGAGCGCGATCTGAGCTTTGTCTACGACATAGTGCCGCTGATGAAGCGCGCATATGAAGCGGGCAAGGCAGGGGAGCCCTTTGAGGTCCAGAAAGTGATGCGGGAGTAAATAGCAATGAGGAGCATGGCATGAACGGGGGACAGAGGTTTGCGGCGGCCACACGCAAGGGCCAGGTGCCTGTGCATGGCGGTAAGCCTTCCGGTGTGCTGTACGCCGGCAACGCTGGCGTAGCTCGAGACAATGCGCCAGATGGACACGCTAAACAAGCCGCCCGGCTGCAATGTCGGGGCCCCATCAAGGGGATCAATGTACGACCGAATCCCCCGTTCATGCCAACACGATAAGGAGAGACCGATGAAAGCAGAAATGTTCGACAAGATAGTTGAGGCCAGTGCGAATGAGCGCGTGCAGAGGAAGATTTCGGCATTCAAGGATGCAGTCGATCGTGCATACAGGACGCTCATGGTATGTCCGCCTTATTCGTCGATCTTTGATGCCAGCGCCGACGTGTATCCTGAGGCTAAGAAGGTGATCGGGATCCTGGTGAGTGGTGATACCAGACGGGGATGGCCGTCTAGATTGTGGGAACGCGAGCGCGAGGCCGTCTCGAAGGAGCTCCTTGCCACGATGGATGAGATGCAAAAGGCGCTGCTTGCAGCCGAGAAGGCCGAGCCCGGGGAAAATAGGCCAGAGGAGAGCGAGGAGGACTATGATGCCTGAGAATCTTCATCCCAGAGTCCAGTGCTATCTCCACATACTCGGCGCCGACTGTGACATTGACCTGCTGAACGAACAGGCCAGCTACGTCGTGCTTTCGCCAGGAGCGCCGGAGAGCTGGCCGACGCAGTTCGAGAAGATCGAGGTCCCGGTGTATGCATATCTTCATACGACCGGGGTATTCACCGAGATCCCCGAGGATGAGCCTATGACGCACCGGGGGCGGATGAAAGAGGCGTGCGAGGCTGCCGGGATTCTCTCAGATGTCCAGTATGGGCTTACCACGCATGTCGACCTGGATAGAGCTGGTGACTTCGCACGCATCTACATCGAGGAACTCGAGCGCATTAACCGAGAAACCGCGGAGATAGGCCAACCTTTCACCGGCTTTTTCATCGACAACTGTTATGCATCATATTCCTGGCTCACAAAGAAGCCCGAGGATGACGATCGATGGGACGCATTCAAGCGCGAGTTTATTATCCGCCTGAAGCGCGCATTCGGCCTTCCCATCATCATCAACGATTCGGGCTATCCCGTTGAGCATGCTACGGCTGGCCGGATGATTGAGAACGTGCCCGTAGCGTGGGGCTGCTGGGAGACGCTACTCAGCATCCTCACCGAAGAGTCAAAGCCGCATGGTCCACGCGAGGTCATAGTGCATGATTCCACCGTGACGAACAGCCGGAAAGTGCTCGCGTTCTGCTTACTTTTCGGCGCAACCTACTCGCCCCGGCTGGAAGCAGGCGTGGTGCGCAGGGTCATACCGGCCGATACGCTCGGGAAGTGGAAGGCCGTCAGCGGCTACAAGATGCGGCGCGAGCAGGACAAGTATTGCTACTACCGGCTATTCGAGCATGTCGAAACGGGCGTTCAGCGATTTGCGGCGCTCACGTTCGACAGGCGCTACACAAAGGCGATGAGCGCGCAGTTGCCGTGGGAGTAGGAGGTATCGTAATGTGTCAATTCCTTAGTGGCTATGCAACTGAAAAACGTGGCTTGCGGTGCAGGCCGTTTATCCTATCGCATGAGGACCAAATCGAGTATTACGGCGATAAGGATTTGGACAAGAAGCAGCCAGTGGAATTATGTCGGTGGGAGATAACCCCCCCGGCAGGCCTTAAAACATTCTGGAATACTGATACATGGACGTTCAAGATCGACCAGCAGGAAATACCAGTCTGGTGCGATAAGGCCATGCTGGAGGCCGACGTGCGGCGGTTGCTCAAGAGATTACTGGATGAATGCCCGGTAGCAGCTGATACGTCAATACTTGATGGGCGGTATATCGCCGTCCGGGGCGAGGGCACAATCAGACCGGGCGGGAATAGCTATGTGATGTTTTTCCCCGACAAAACGACGGTTCAGTACGGCGGGCACATGCGCGTCCAGTACGGCGGGTCGATGAGCGTCCAGGACGGCGGGGACATGAGCGTCCAGTACGGCGGGTCGATGAGCGTCCAGTACGGCGGGCACATGAGCGTCCAGGACGGCGGGCACATGAGCGTCCAGTACGGCGGGCACATGAGCGTCCAGTACGGCGGGTCGATGAGCGTCGTGGATTACGGCAATATGAGCATTGGTAATAAGCAGTATCGTGATGGGCAGCCGGTGGGGGTGTGATGTCATGAACGGGAGAGATAGAGCGGTGGCGCCGGATGCGGTTCTATGGGCATGCGCCGTTGTCATCATCTTCCTGGCGGCAGCCTTGATAGTCCACTTCCGAACCCAGCGCGACATAGAAGAGTCGAAGGCCAGGATTGAGCAAGCAATAGCGGAAAGGGCGGCTGCAATGACGACGCTGGGCTCGCTCGCTGTCGTGGATGATTCGCTTGATGCCGTATTAGATTCCCTGGTCGAGGGCCACTACCCATATATCGGCCTCAAGAATGCCTCCGCCCCCTGGCCGGACGATTACTGCGGCGCCGCAATGTGCCTGATTTACTTGTCCGTCTCGGGCCCGTGGTGGGATGACCCGTTCTTCGATGGTGAGTATGCCGACACCCTGCTCACGCGGATCGACATCGACAGCCTGACAACAGAGCTCACCATCATCGAGGCGCGGGGGGACACGTATGTCGTCGATATCGACCCACCGCTCAGACTGGAAGTCAGGACTAGATTGCTGGGAGGAGGGCGCATTGTCGACTAAGCGAGGCAACTACTATCGGCTGAAGACGAAGAAGTGGCTGCAGGCCAAAGGTTATCACGTCGAGACGGTCGAGCATGTCCAGCGGATCTATGATGGCAAGAACAACAAGGTTATCTTCGTGAAGCGCGACGTCCTTGCCGCTGACCTCATAGCGGTCTCAGCAGATGCGTTCATCCTGGTCAACTCGAAGCTCGGCCGGAAGAACATCGCATCGGGCATCAAGGATTTCCACAAGTACCCATGCCCGCCGTTCGTCGATCGGTGGCTAGTCGTGTGGGAGCCACGGGTGCGGGAGCCCGAGGTAGTCGTCGTAGATAGCGGCACGGAGCCAGACCCCAGCGTCGAAGCACCGGAAATGGAGGGGAGTGTCAGTTGAAGCACATCGAGCGGGTCAAAAGGCGGATAGGGAGGTTCTTAGATTAACTGTGTGTGTCAAGTATATAATTCCCAAATGGAGGCAGTGACGCATCTATGAATCAAGTAGATCACATAACTGCGGGCCGCCCTGGGAAGGAGACCAGTATGGATGGGAAGCATGATGAAGCAGGGAGGCCGAATCTCGCTGAACGCGAGTTCGAAACTGGCATGGATGAGGCCTACAAGCTCAACATGAAGATGATCGTCGACAAGATGTTTCACGACGGGCACACCGCGGACGCGGCGCTTAAGAACGTCGCGCTGCAGGCCGTGCAGAATGCGGTCGAGACCGCGAACATGGTGTCAAAGGATGCTCTACGCGATCGCGCCCTCGCGACCGACCGGCTGTGGAACGTCGACGAGGTCGCACACCTGGTGGTGAACACCAGCGTGTTCAAGGACGCGATCGCTGGCGCAGTCGCAGCGGCCGTTGCAGAGACGCTGGCCGCGAAAAAGTAGGGAATAGGGATGAGGCGCGCCCGCAGTTATGTGGTCTAGGAGGAGAGGCATTGTGGCTTTGAACTGGAAGTGTGACTTATGTGGGCATTTCGTCAGTGATGTTGTACGCATCTTTAAGCACGGGAAGCTAATTGAATTCAGCGCCTCATGTAGTGTCTGCGACAAAATCGCATGCCTTCGAGGTCGCCTTGTCATCACGAATCCGCGCCTTCTGAAAGCATGGGGCATGGATCTTCTGGCTTGCCGCGGTTACAACGTCTCACTGGATGACTACCCGATACCGAAAACAGGCCAATATAGCGAGCCCTATCGCAAGCAGCTTAGAAGAAGAATGAAAGGCAAGCCGACAGGGGCGGGCCTCCGCGTAAAGAAGAAGGAGCAGACATGCACTGGATAGATTTCTCACTCGGCGCGATAGCTGGCTGCGTTGCGCTCCTATTGGCTGCCGCGGTCCGCGTCTGGTTTAAGCGACGCGAGATCTGCCCGCTCTGCAAGGGGGAGGGCAGCGTGTTCAGGTGGGAGAGCCTGGCAGGTTTCAGGTGCGATGGCGAAGTCAATCCGAAGCATACACTTCTCCCGAAGACGATCACATGCCCGCAGTGTCATGGTACAGGGAAGCGTAGCAGACCGCATAACGGCAAGAAGTGGGAGAGTGCCCTCGACCCGCCGCCGCGCAGAAGCCTGAAAAACCAGCACTATGGACCGCGAAGGAGGCACCGATGAAGAATAAACGTTACTACCTGCATACGTTGGACGGAAGGCCTGCTTTCTTCTGCCCCAACCAGGGCCAGCTTCTGTTTGCTACTCGGAGAGGGAAACAACGCCTCGTCCCGACGCTTCGGCAGATCTATCGGGAGCAACGCGCGTCCCGTAAGCACCGCAAGGAGCGCGGCGTGCCAGAGCATTTGGAGTATGGATACGTCGGCTTCTATCTCCCGGAGGAGCACATATGAGAACCAAGTACCGCTTCATCGAATTCCTGCCCGGCGACTTCCCGGAGAACGATGAGCACCAGGGCTACGTCTGCTTCAACCGCAAGGCCAACTTCCCGATCGGCAACGTGCGGTGGTATGCCGCTTGGCGGCAGTACGTCTATTATCCCGCAGTGGACACTGTCTATAGCGCAGGGTGCCTGCAGGATATAGCGGAGTTCGTGAGGGCGGTGAACATAGAAAGCGGTGAAGGGATTGCAAGATGTGGTGGATGATAGGTACGTGCCACATAAACAACGCGCGAATCCGGATTACATGGCGGGGCAGAGAACGGGGTCGCCACAAAGGGGAGTTGACTATTACGGTGTTTGGCCGAACGCTCACGATTGGATGGGATCGAACACGTTATGCTGACCTTTGACAAAGTACATACGATCCTGCGGCGCATCACATGGGTCGCCGGGCCCCTTGCTCTCGTTATGGCCCTGTATGATGCATATGCCTATGGCCTCGGATGCTGGCAGCTCTATGTCTGTGCCCATGCCGCCGTGCTAGTCTTCATCATGGAGCTGCAGATCTACGACCGCGAGGCCCGCGCCGGCAAGTGGGACTTCAGGCCGCATATCGACCGGGAATGCGCCAGCGACCTTGCTGCGAGGAAGCGGTACCACCGGCGCATGGCGGCGGTGTATCGGGATATGCCGGGGATGGAGGGTGTTGTCAGGCACCACGAGCGCGCGGCTTTCAATGTAGCCGCACTACAGGCTTACAAGCGGAGGGAACCGCATGAAGGCGACTCCTGAGGATCCTCACGCCGGCCAGGTAGTCTATCATCCCAAGGGCTGGACAGAGATACAGGAACGCAATGCATTGATTCGCAAGGAGTATCGGCAGTTACTTCGTGCTGGGACGAAGAAGATGGCGGGCATGAGGGTCCTGGCGCGTCGTTTTCACCTCCACTTTAAGACCATCCAAGACGTGATATATGAGCGAGTTAAGAAATAGACCTCAGAAATTCCGGGAGCAACGAGTCCGGAACTTTTTTGTATAATTCCTCTCTAGCCCTTTATCCGCAAGCCTTCCAGCCGACTGAAAATTCCGGGAATTTTCTTAGAACTTCCCGGAATACACAGCCTCTCGAATTTGCCACGCTTTAAGTGAAAGCAGCTTCAACCCTGCACTGGGGCGGGCACCAGGCACGGCAGAAGCCGTGTCCCCTGGGAAGCTCGCCCCAGGTAACCGAAGCGGAAGGAGGGAGTGAGGATGAGGAGCAAGAGAGGTCTTCTGAATGTGGTTCTTCTCCTGGTCGTTGCAGTCACCCTGGGCTATCTGTTCCGGGACGACGTCCTTGAGGCGACGATCTTCACGGGAGAGCAAGCAACGCTCAACACCTACTATGGCCACCAGGCGACTGACTACTTCACCGTAACCTGGAGCGGTGGCGACGAGGAATCAACATACGCTTTCAGCTTTCTATCGCCGGACAGTTCCGCAGAGTGGGCGGGCGCCGCTTCGCAGTTCGAATTCCGTACTACGAAGAAATGCACTCTCTGGTGCTACGGAGATTCGAGTCACTACATAGACGACGACCCCATTGAGCTGCTTGACAATGAGACATGGACCGTCCAGGCGCGCGTCGAGTCCATTAAAGTCAAGTCCACCGCCGCCGGCACGTGCCGCTGCCTGGCCGAGGCCAATTAGCTCCTATTGAATGAGCTGGGATGGCAGGCAGGCCCGAAAGGAGGTGGGCTCGTGACGTTCTCGAAACGCAAACTCTTCATAGCAATTACCCTCGCCGCTGTATTCCTTCTCCCTGTATCCCTGGCTCTTTCCGACGGGATGCCGAATAGCGATCAATCGCTGGCGAAGATGCTTTGGGGCCACACAGGGGTTGATGTGTGGGAGCACAGATTCAGCGGCGCAGACACGTTGAGCTACGCTTTCATTTTCGTGACTCCGGATAGTTCTGACACACTCGATGCAACCGCAGCCGTCATCACATTCACGAGCACAGTGTATTGCTCACTCATCACTTATGCGGATTCATCTTTCTGGATAGACACAGACTGGCAGCGCATAAAGGCCGGCGAGAGCAAGACCTTGCCGGCCAGGACGAGGTGGATACATGTCGAAACGAGCGGTGCAGGGCTCATTAGAACGACAGCGTTTGCGGATTGATGAGCTCGAGTGGACAGAGCACCGGAGCTACAAGGTGACGCGGAAGAAGTGCAAGCCGCGACCTGAACGACGCCGTGGCAAGCGACGGCGCAAATACTGAATAGGGCGATAGGATGGCTGCAAAGCGTAAGAGTTCAAAGAAGACGGGTCGTAAGCGGAGCCGCGAGCCCAAGAGTTCTGTCCGCCGAGTGCGCGCGACAGTGAAGCAACTGAAGGCGATGGAGCTCAGAATTGCAGGCCACACCCTTGAGGAGATTGCGCAGAAGCTCCGCTATAAAGATGCAAGCAGCGCATATAGAGCCATTATGGCAGGCATGATCAAGACGATCCAGGAGCCAGCGGACGAGCTGCGGAAGGTGCATATAGCCCGTTGTGAAAAGATGATCTCTGGCAAGTGGGATGATGCCACGACGGGCGACGATGATGCGATTCAGTCTGTCCTGCGGATCATGAAACGGGAGGCCAAGCTCTTGGGGCTCGACGCACCGGAGAAGAGAGAGCACTCAGGAACAATAGGAGTCGAAGGAGAGGTCAACGTTGACCATAGCTACAAAGGGCTCGAGAAGCTCCTCAAGGACAAAGACTTCAGATCTCTTGCGAGCAGCGTCCTTTCTGCGCTGGGCTAAGGATCACCTAAGTCCACTCGCGCTGATGGCCGCTGTGAATAGCAGGTGGCAACGTCCGCTGCATCTGGACTATATCAGCGATGCGATCGTACGGACCATCTTTGACCCTCAGAGCTGCAAGAGACTTCTGATCGAAGCACCTCCGCGACACGGCAAGAGCGAGACGGTATGCGTCGGTACGCCCACGTGGTATCTCGATATCCGGCCCTCAGATGATGTAATCGAAAGCAGCTATGGCCATGACTTCGCGCGGAAGTGGGGCAGGAAGACACGCGACACCATTGAGGCGAATCCAGACGAGCTCCGGATCCGCGTGTCTGATGACCAGTCTGCCGCCTCAGACTGGGAAGTCGAGTTGCGGCGCGGCAGGACTGAGAAGAAGGGCAGTATGCGAACCTGCGGCGCCGGCGGGCCTCTAACAGGTCATGGTGCGAATCTCCTTATCATTGATGATCCACACAAGAACTATGAGGAGGCCTGCAGCGAGGTCTATCGAGACAAGATATGGGACTGGTACCTGGGCACGGCTCGAGACCGGTTGGAGCCGGGCGCTGCCGTCATCTGCTGTATGCAACGCTGGCATGAGGACGATTTCGCCGGCCGGGTCCGGAAGCGCCTTGTCGAGACAGGCCGCGAAGACTGGACCATCATCACACTGCCGGCATTCGCCACTGAGAACGACCCGCTAGGGCGGGAGGTAGGCGAGCCGCTCTGGCCTGAGCGTTATGACAGAGATGCCCTCGAGGCCCTCGAGGCTACTCTGGGCCCGTACCTATTCGCTGCGAAGTTCCAGCAGGACCCGAAGCCGGCCGAGGGGAGCCTCTTTAAACGCTCGATGTTCCGGTACTTCTCAGAGCTCGATGGCTTCTATGAGCTCTACCGCGGAGATGGCGACGTCCTCCGCGTTCCGAAGGATCGCTGCTGGATAGTTCAGACCTGTGACCCCGCCGCAACGGAGAAGGACCAAAGCCACTATTTTGTACTCCAGACATGGATTATCACGCCGGACAAAGATCTGCTCCTCTACGACGTCCTCCGTGAGAAGGCGGAGACCACGAAGCATAAACCTATGATGACTTCTGGGTACCGGCGCTACCACCCAGCACTTATGGGCGTTGAGAATAAGACTTTTGGTCTGAACATAATTCAGGAGCTGATCAAGGAAGGGCTTCCGATAAAGCCGATAGCGGCGGACACATCGAAGCACGCACGTGCATTGCCGCTCCAGGCACGCTACAACGTCGGTGCGGCCTACCATCGCCTCGACGCTCCGTGGCTCACGGCATACGAAGACGAGCTCGTAGCGTTCCCGAATAGCACGCATGACGACCAGGTCGACGCAGCATCCCAGGCGGCACTCATCTTGGCAGAGTATAAGCCTCCAAGCCCGGGCCGCATCGGCACGTCCGGTAAGAAGCGAGTATCCGCAGGAGCGAGGTTCTAATGGCGCGTAGAGGCAAAGGGAACGATAAGCGAGGCCCTGTGGTCAAGGGCGCGGCGAAAAGGCCGCCACGGGGCGAAATCGGCGCCGTGAAGCGCGACTACGACCTGTTCTCGATACTATCTCCCGATACAAAGAACCCCGACGTCGCCAGGAGCGAATTCGGGGCCAGGTACCTACAGGATATCGCCGTCAAGGATGCGCAGTATCGTAACTGCCTCGCCATACGGAAGGCGGCGCTCCTACGCAGAGAATGGCAAATCGTGCCAGCAAGCGACGATGCCCGGGACGTTGAAGTCGCCGAATTCGTGGATTATTGCCTTAGACACATGCGCGGTACCTTCAAACAGGATCTCCGGGAGCTCCTCGATGCCGTCCCGATGGGTTATTCCATCATGGAGATTGTCTACAATGACGACCCGTTTGAGCGGGGCCCATTCGCGGGCAAATACGGCCTCAAGGCGTTGAAGCACAAATCCCCTGAGTTATTCGGCTTCAAGACAGATGATTACGGCAACATCAAGGACGATGGTTTCCTAATCAAGGGCTCCGACGGGATCAGCACCGAAGGCAAGCCTCTCCCCCGAGAGAAGTTCATCCATTTCATCTACGACTCACTCTACGAGAATCCATATGGCCGTGGTCTTGCAAGCACCGCTGTCTGGTATGCCTGGTTCAAGAAGAACTGCCTGAAGTTCTGGCTGATATTCCTCGAGAAGTTTGGCTCGCCTACGCTCATGATAAAGCTCCCCGAAGGTCAGGATAAAGACGACGAGGTCCTCGATAGAGTCTACGCGATTCTCAAGAGCGTCCAGCAGGAGACGGGATTCTGGTTCCCGGAGGGCTTCGAGGTGAAACTGCTGGAAGCCCTGCGCGCTGGTGAAGGTGGATATGAGCGACTCTCCGAATACTGCGACGCGCAGATTACGAAGGCGATCATAGGGCAGACGTTGACCACGGATAGCGGGAGCAAGGGATCCGGCTCATACGCCCTTGGCAAGGTCCATCTCAGCGTGAAGGACGACATCGTCCAGGGCGACGCCGAGGAAGTCGAGGACTGCGTTACAGAGCAGCTCATACGCCGCCTGGTTGATTACAACTATGTCGTTGACGAATACCCCAGGCTCGTCCTCGTAGCAGAGACCGCGGCGGC
>Ga0180438_10008862_pt1 | contig 12685 bp, 7 predicted proteins | sample SS_ome_12_FD_132455 | JGI IMG/M metagenome (GOLD analysis project Ga0180438, IMG submission 132455) | Hypersaline lake sediment archaeal communities from the Salton Sea, California, USA - SS_3_D_2 metaG | ecosystem: Environmental > Aquatic > Non-marine Saline and Alkaline > Hypersaline >...
TGCTCGGCGTAGGGAACCTGGGGCAACGTCTCCGCCGGCGCCGGCCCCACGTTCAGGTCCCACAACTGGTTGGCCACGTCTTTGCGCACGTACAGCGCAAAACGGGTCACCAACGGCCACGACTCGGTGCTCTCCTTGAACTTGCGGTGCCAGATGACGTTCCACAGCGTCTGCCGCGTCTCCGGGTCCTGGCGCCGCTCGCGGATCTCGGCCAGCAGCAGCTTGAGATAGGTCCACATCGGGACTTTTTCCTTCTCCCCTTCCGCTGGTGGCGGCGGTTGTTCCTCCGGCGGCAGCTGGCGCTTCAGGTTCTCCCAGGCATAGTCCTTGTACACCTCCAGCGGCCACCAGATGCGGCGATTGTCAAAGCGATAGTACCTGTTGCTCAGGTAAGGCTTTGACGCTGCCTCGTTCTCCTCGCCGACCAGCACGACCGGCTCGTCGAAAGGCTTGTCCGGCTTTTCGACATAGTAGCGAGCGTTGGTAAAGTTGCGCAGGTACCAGTGAAACGGCTGATTTGTGGCATTGTCGTAGGCGATGGGCATCGACAGATCGCCCGCGTAGCGGCGCGAAAGGTCTTCCAGCTCACGAGCCACACGGGCCGGATCGGGCGTGCTGCCGGCATAACGAATCCACTCGGTAGGATAGTCAATGTCCCGATGCGTAGCCATGATCGAGAAGCGGACCGTCAGCAAGTAAAGAATCGCCAGCAAGGCGATAAAGGCAGATCGTCCCATGGCCGCCCAGCCCAGCCTGCGGCCCGTGACAAACAGCCCCGCACCAGCGATGCCCAGGATAATCAGCGCCCCTAGCCAGCGCATCGTCTGAGTCAGATCGTCCAGCGCAACGCCGCCAAAAGGCCGGGAGCGAAACAACGTGACGAGCGCAAGAACCGCGGCCGGAATGAGGATCAGCGCCACGGCGCCGCCACGCCGCCACCACGCGCGCCAGCCCATGCCCTCCAGCACCCGGCCGGCAAACCACGCGCCGAGCAGGATCCAGGGGATCGTCAGGTGCACCATGAGCCACGGCATCTTTTCCCCCGCCCAGGAAAAAATCAGAAATCCAGCCAACCCCCAATAGAGTGACAAGGCCACAAAAGCGGTGGTGACATGGGTACGCCGGGGAGCGACCTCATCCCCCTTCGTCTGAAGCGCGGGTGTGCGGACCAGAAACCAGAGTGCGCCCAGTCCGCCCAGGGCCAACGGCATGAATTCGTACAGCGGCATGACGATCAGGTAATAGAACCACGGTTGTCCTCCTCGGCGCACCTCTTGCTGCGCCAGCCAGTAGCCCAGCGAACCGACGTAACCAGAAATGACGCCCGTGCCGTTGGTCAAAAAGGTGGTGAAGAGCAGCAGTGTGATGGCGTAGAAAATGCCCGCCGAGACCAGCCAGCGCCGCCGGTCCCAGACCAACCCCACGACTGCCGTCAGGCCAACCACGATGGCCAATACGACCGCCGAGGGAACGACGTTCTCCGCGACCGTGTAGCCCGCCGGGTCAAAACCCAACATCTGGACGATGAGCGGTGCCAGGCCCATCGGCGCGACCAAAGTCCCGATGACCATCACCAGGTCAAAGGAGGCCAGATCTGGCGGCATGGGCCGGCCACTCGCCACCCACTCTCCCACCAGCAGGAAAAACAGAAACGAGCCAATGATAAAGATCTCGATAAAAGCAACCTCTTTGGTGCACACGGCCAGCGCTGTGGCCGTCGCGGCCAGGTAGAGCCATTTGTCCGCCCGCTCGCGCAGGTAGCGCAAGATGGCAATGAGAAGCACCAGTATCCACACGGCCAGGTATATGTCGTGGCGCAGGATGCGCGAATAAGCCACGACGAACGGCGAGATGGCCAGCATGGCCGACGCCAGCAGCGCCCCGATCCGCCCCAGTTCCTTGCGCAGCAGCCAGGGCAGGGCGACCAGGATGACGCCAAAGATGGCCGGCGAGGCGAGCGCCGTTGCGTCGCTGTCGCCAAAGAGAAAAAAGATCAGCGCCGTAAAGTGATACAGGAACGGCCCGTGAAACATAGGGTTGTGCCTGTAGCCATCCCCCTGCCTCGCGTACAAGTCGTGGGCTCCCCAGGAGTGGGCGCTGGCGTCGCTGCTAAAGCCGATGAGTGACAGTCCCACAAAGCGCACGGCGATCGCCGCGACCAGGATGATCGCGAACAGGATCGTCTCCCAGTTGACCGGGATGAGGCTCAACAATGGCCTGTCGAGCAAGTGACAGCGCTCAGCGGCTCTGTGCGCGATCTTGACTTCGGCACGATGCATCACGGCTGCTCACCCCATGAAGAGACGGCCAGGTCTTGGCGGACAAACAGCGCGTAATCGTGACGCAAGGGCCAGTCCGAGAGTGGCGGGTCGTAGCGGCGAAACCAGAAAATATCCCACGCTTTGCGCCGCGTCGGCGCGTCACGGAGCGCAGCGACGATTTTGCCCGGCGTGAGGTCGCGATAGACCCGCTCCAGCGGCCACCACAGCAACCGGCCCTCCTGGCGAACGTAGCCATCGCCCAGTTGGGGCACGTTCTTCTCCCAGGTCTCGCTGCCCAGGATGACCACCGGCGCGTCAGCCAGGTCGTCGGGGTGAAGCTCCCGGCCAAACATCTCGGCGTTGGCATAGTCCCGCAGATACCACTGAAAGATCCAGCGACTGTCGTCGTCGTACAAGATGCCCAACTCGCGCTCGCCGGTCTGCTGCAGCGATAGCTCCTCTATCTGCCGCACCGCGCGTTTCACGTCGGCAGAACTGTGTGCGTAAACCAGGTACTCCAGCGGCGTGTCGTGGTTGACAAAGCTGGCCAGCCAGGCAAAGCGCACCGTGAGCAACAAAAGACCGGTGAAAAGCGTGGCGGCCGCCACCTGCCGTGCCGGTCGCCAACCCATCCCCCGAACCAGGCGGCTCGCCGGCCACAGCAGTACGATGCCCACGGCCGCCATCAACAGCCACTGGCCGGTGTCGCTCAAGTCCCAGATCGACCAGCCCTGAAAGGGTCGCACGCTCAACAGCATGAGGGCCAGGTAGGCCAACAACGCCAGCAAGAGGGCCAACGACAGCGCACCCCGGCGGATCAGACCCCGCCAGTTAGCGCCAGCCAGCGTGCGATCCAGGAACCAGCCGCCGAGCAGAACAAGCGGCAAAACCATATGGACGATAAGCCAGGGCATCTTTTCGCCCGCCCAACTGTAAATGACCAGGCTGGCCAGCAGCCAGTAGGCCAGAAAACTGACGAACGTGCGCCGCTCCCCTGTTTCACGCTGCCAGGCTCTCCGCGCCAGCAAGCACCACGCCAGGCCCAAACCGCCGAATACCAGGGGCAGAAATTCGTATAGCACCAGAATAACGGCGTAATAGTACCACGGCTGGCCCCCACGCTGGACGCCCTGTTGAGCCAGCCAATAGGACACCCCCCCTCCGGTGCCCGTGAGCAGGCCGGCGGCGTTGGTCAGGAACGTCGTGTGTAGCAGCACAAAGACCAGTCCGCCAGCCAGCAGGGCGTCCCGCCAGGTGCGGCGGTTTACGGCAGATAGGACAGTCTGCCATTGGCCCTCGCTTTCTGGCAAGCGCGGGATCGCCAGCAGCGCGGCGATCAGCAAACCCAGGCCCAGACTAACGTAGGGCAGTACAGCGCAAAGAGGGCTCTCGTCATTGGCCGCCGTCGCCCACCCGGTAACCAAAAGCCCCACCAGGAGCGCGGCGCCCCCCCAGCCGAGTCGCCGCCAGCGACGGCTCGCCAGGGGCGAGGTTCGCTCCCACCTCCAGGCCAGACCCAGAAAAGTGAGGCCAATGAAGCCGAAAATGAAAGCCACTTCCTTGGTGCAAATCGCCAGCACCGTGACCAGAACGCCGATCTGAAACCAACGACGGTCCCGCGTGGACATGAACTGAAACAGCGCAACGACCATCAGCAGCGTCCACACCAAAACGGGCAGGTCATGGCGGATGTAGCGGGAGTAGAAAAGCGTCGCCGGTGAGATGAGCAGCATGAGCCCGCTCAACAGCGCACCCAAACGACCCAGCCAGCGCCGCAGCAGATAGGGCAACCCCACCAGCGCCACGCCGAACAACGCGGGTACCAGGCGTGCCGTGGCATCACTCGCCCCAAACAGGGCATAGACCAATGCCGTGGCGTGAAAGAGAAACGGCCCATGCATCAGCGGGTTGTGCATATACCCTTGCCCGGCGTAGAGCCGCCACGAATAATAGGCGTGCAGCGCCTCGTCGTGGCTCATCGTGCGCGCACCCACGTCCCATAGGCGCAGCGCCGCCGCAGCGACCAGCAAAGCGAACCACAGCAAGCCTGACAGGCCAAGAGATCGGGCAGTTCGAAGGCCGGTTGAGCGCACCGTTGTGTTCAGATCAACCCTCCCTCAATCCTCATGACGTCTCAGCCACAGCACGACGCGCTCTTCCAGGGGACGGTCGGGTGAGTGGCGATAGATCAACCAGTTCGCCCAATCGGGCGGGCTCAGGTCACGCGGTTGCCAGGTCGTGCGCACGACAAGATCCTGGCCAAAGTAAGCCGCGCCGAGCTCCGGTGCGTAGGGCTTCCACGGCGTCACCACCGCCTCGGTCGTCACTTCTGGCCCGGTCGCGCTCGACAGCCAGGTCTGGTGACGAAAGTCGCGCAGGTACCAGCGCACCACCGGCCCTACAGCCCGGTCGGCGGTGATGGGGATGATCTCGATCGCGCCCAGGCGCTGCATGGAGGCTTGCTCCACAAGAGCTGGCAGGTAGCGCACGGCCGGCGAGGTTCCCTCGACCACCAACAACTCGCGGGGGTCGAACGCCCGGTGATAGGCCAGATTCGTCGCAAAAGAGATCGTGATGGCCGACAGCAGGATCAGCAGTACCAACCCTCCCCCTCGCCAGCCATCCTGCCGCCCGACCCAGGCTGCGTACAGGGCAAACAGCCCGACGAACAGACCCACCGACACGATTGCCAGCCAGAGCAGGGTTGTCTCCCGGCGGAGCGCGTACGACGCCAATTCGATGTAGCAGAAGGCAGCCACGGCGGTCAGCACGCCAACGATGAGGCCGTCCTGGATCCACAGGCCTCGCCTGACGACTTCTTCGAGCAGTCGTCCGATGGCGCCTCCCGCCAGGATGGCCAGCGGCCCGACGATCAAAAGTAGATCGCCTGGCCCTCTGCCGCCCGCGAGCAGTGCAACGGACAACGCCACGCCAGCCCAGACAGCCAGCAGTCGCCCTAGCAGATCGCGCCGTCGAAAAGCCGCGATGCTGCCCGCCAGACCAAAGACTAGCGGCACAGATTCGTACAGCGCCAGGGCGGCCAGCGGGTAACCCGGCGGCTGATCGCCAGCCCACGGCGCAAAGTGGTTGATCCAGCCGGGAAAGAGATCGGCCACGGCTTGCAGGCTCTCCAGGTGCAGGAATAGTGTCGTGGGAACCAGAACCAGCGTGCCGAAAAAGAGCGCAAGTCCGGTGCGGAACCACCGTTCGTGACTGCGCGCCTCTCGCCAGGCCGTACGCAAGCTCGACCAGCCGGCATCGCCCACGGTACGCCGTCCGAGAAAAGCCAGCAACGCACAGCCAACCGCCAACGCCACGATCGAGGTATAGACACCAGATGAAGCGATCAGCGCCAGTGCCGCCGACACAGCGGCCAGGTAGAGGTAGGCCGGTTGGCAAAAGTCCACCCAGCCGACGAGCCCGACGACCGTCGCCAGCCCGGCCGTCAGCAGCAGCAGATCGCCGCTGGCGTCGCGCGAGGTAAAGAGTAGCGTCGGCGAGATGAGCAGCAACGCCGAAGCCGCCAACGCGCCGGCCCGGCCCAGCCGGTGGCGCAACAGGTAGGGCAGAGCCACCAGCACGATTCCGGCCAGTGCGGGCAGCAGGCGCGCCGCGCCGTCGCTGGCGCTCAAGAGAGTAAAGGCCAACGCCTGCCCGGCAAAGAGCAACGGACTCGCAGTCAGCGCGTCGCCGCCCGGGCCACCCGTGGCCTGCCAGGCGTGCAGCGCCTGCGTCGCCTCCGGGGCGGTCAGCGGGCGGTCGCCCAGGCCGTAGAATCGGCTCGCCAGCGCCAGCAGCCCCAACACGCCATACAGCGCTACCTCGACGGTGAGCCAAGGCAGAGCCACCGAGGTCTCCATTTCGGCCTGGTGGCACTCGCTCCGGTCCCGATCATCTAACAAGTACTCTAATGCATTCATGGGTCAATCATACTCCGATACCTCTCTCGTTGCTCATGGCGCGTGCGACATGCCTATCTGTTCGCTATCCCCCGTTCGCCAGGTGCCCTTCCTGCTGATACCGCTGGAACATCTGTCCCCAGGGGGTATTGGCCCGCCAATCCTCATAGATGTGCCGTTCCTTCAACGGCCAATGGATATAGTCGTGGTTGAGCGCCGATATAAAGATCGGGATCGCCACCAGCGGCGTGCGGCAGACGAGCTTTTGCAGAAACCTGGTCGGGCCGAACCACGCCATCCAGGCCAGGAAACGGTGCAAGTTGTAGCCCACCTCAAAGCCCCAGCTCTCTCCCGACACGTCGTCGCCCACCAGGGCGATGTGGCGCACGTCGCCCACGCCCAGGCCACGCTCGTGGGCCAGGCGGATATAATCTATGCTGAGCGGGTCAAAGCCCATCAACTTGGCCGCCACGGCATCGATCGCGACCTGGTCGGCCGAGCCCAGAATGACGTTCTTGACCACAGGCGTCATGGTGCGCGGGCCGGGGCCATTGCCCGCCGTCGTGCCGTCCATCACGGCAAAGATGCCCGGGTGGATCTCCTTCTGAATCGCCAGCAGGTCGACCAGCGTCTCGTGGATCCAGGTGTGCGTGTAATGCCGGTGGGTGCTGAGCAAGCCGCCGAAGGCGTTCTTGATCGCACCGGTCGTTGTGGCGTACATGTGGCACTTGACCGTCGGCAAATGGACGATATTCTTGCCCAGGAAATAGTCGGGAATGCGGAGGCCCTTCGGATAGACGTGCTGCAGGGCCAGCATCTCGGCCTGGGGCTGACAGGGCACCCAGGTCATGTCCTCGTCTCTGAAATTATACAACACCGGGACGTCATAGTGCTGAAAGATCGGGACATAGCCGTTCAGATCTTCCCCTTTGAAGGCGCTGACGACTACCGTCTTGTTCTGTACACACACCAGGTCGTCGAACCCCGCCTGGCGCAGGGCGAGTATCGTGCCTTCGAGTTGCCAGGGCGTGGTGTTGGCGCTGGGCATCGGAAAGGCCCACGAGATATTGTCTTTGAGAATCGTGGTCACGCTGGGGTCAAGCGCCTCTCGCCCCCCAGCCAGCGCAAACAACCGCTGATAGTCCTGCAACACCGTCTCCGGCTGTGTGCGCAGCACAGCAACCCGTGCCCGGTCTGCCATCTGCTACTCCTTGTCCTTACGGAACCCGGTAAATCGTCGCTTCGCCCTGGCGGAAGACCGGCTCGAGGAGCCAGTCAAACTTTTCCAAACCCGCCTGGGGATAAGTGCTGCGCTCCGTCGGGCCGACGTAGACATAGGTGACGTCGTATTCATCCAGCAGGACCAGCACTCGAGTCGCGTCTGCGTCAGTGCGAGCGATGGTGCTATAGATGGCCTCGATGTCCGGTTCTCGTTTGCCCTGCTCTTCGTAGGAGCCCCGCCACTGGTCCTCGTGCAGCGCCCAGCCCAGCACCGAGGGCAAACCGGTCAATGCCGAGATGCGACCTTCATAATTGTAGGACTTGCCCGGCGTCTCCAGCACGACCGGCGTGCCTTCGGCGTGTGCACGCAGCCACTCGACGGCCGCATAGTCGTCCGGGTGCTGGCGCGCGATCCAGGCCGCGCCGTCCAGCGTCCACTTTTCCGTGTCGAACCCTTCCGCACGGCTGTACCCGGCAAAGACGGTATACACCAGCCCGCCGGCGAGCAAGAGAGCCAGCCCAACATGGAACAGCGTCCGTCCCGGCCCGCGAACACGCTCCAACAAGTAATAACTGCCGTACGCACTGGCCAGCCCCATGAGCACCCACCCCTGGAAATAGAACTTGAAGACGGTGTTCATCCGCACGCCAAAGTTGTCCCGCAGGTAGACCCATTCGACGGTCAACGTCAGCGCCAGGCCAACCAGAATCATCAGCAGGACAAAGACCGTCGTTGGCTCCAACTGAGCGAAAGATGGCGCACCATCCCGGTCTCGCAGCCACCGCCACGCCAGCACCAGGGCAACGGCGATGAGCAATGCCAGCAAGGCCGAGGTCCACGGATCGCTCAGGCGCACGCGAACCGTCTCCCCCAGCAGCGAACTGATCGTCTGCTGGCCGATGACCTCGCGGACGACGTCCATGTTGAGCGTGCTCTGGACAAAGGCGCGTCCGCTCGGGGTCACCAGGAGCAGTGCCACGGAGGCCAACATGCCCACGGGGAACAGAAACAGCACGCCCAGCCAGGTCAGCAGTGTCTGGCGGCCCAGGCCCGTGCGTTGCACCCCCTCTGACCTATAGGTGCGGACAAAAAGCACACCCAGCCAGCAGACCAGCACAAAGATGAACGGCCCGAACATGATGAGGTACTGGTGCAGCCGCGTGGGGAACAACAGGTTGGGCAAAATGCCTCCCGCCTGAGAGCGGAACCCGACGTAGAAAGGCAGGTACAATAGCAGGCCCAACCCGAACAACGATCCAGCCACGACTCCCAGGTCTTTCCAGAAGGCATCGCCTGGGACGTCGAACTCCCGGTAGCGGCGAGCGCCATAAGCCAGCAAGGTCAGCCCCAGGTAGATGGGAAAGTCCCACGTGTTGAGGAACGCCAGCCCACCCAGGGCCACTGCCAGCAGTCCGATTTCAATCCAGGTGGGGCGGCCACGACCCCGGAAGAGGTTGAAGGCCAGGGCCAGGGCCAGCAGCACGAAAGGCAGCGCCAGCACGTGGGGATGCATGTCACCCAGGATGAAACTGAAGAACGGAAACTCGTCAATGGGCGAGATGCCAAGTGGCCGGCCCAGCAAGTCCCGATCGAGGATGACCCGCGAGCCGCGCCACCACCACCAACTCGTGCCGGGGAACCAGTTGCCCGTCACCTGCCCCCGCTCCCACAGGTCGGGCACGTCGACCCACTTCCAGAACGCCTCCGAGCCGAGACCCTTGCTGCGCATCGCCTCCAGCAGCCCTTCCAGGTTGCCCATCAGCGCCACGAACGTCGCACCCAGCAGGCCATAGCCCACCGCTAGCCTTCTGTCGCCCTCTCCTCGCCGCGCCGCGCTCACCAGGTTGTAGGCCATGCCGAAAGCGCCCGTCACCGTCAGGGCAAACAGGTGCGCAATGCCCAGGGTAAAGGCGCTGGTCGCTGGCACGCCGGAGAAGCGGGTCAGAAGGGCGGTCATGACATAGCCAAAGTAATAATAGCTGATGGCAAAGCCGGACAGCCAGGGATCGAGCGGTGGGAAAGCCTCGGAACGAAGGATGGCATTGATAAAGGCAATCTCCATGAACTTTTCACCGCCCGCGGTCATCAGATCGGGGCTAAAGCCCCGGAACCAGGCCCAGCCGGCGAAGGCAAAGGCAAAGATCAACTCCACGGCAATGACCAGCCCCAAGTGCCCGCGCAGCCAGGGGAGCAGGCGCGCCTCGTCCTCGCCGGGCCAGCGACGGTAGGCCAGCCAGGACAGCCCGGCGAGGGCGACCAGCGCGAACAGGATGCCACCCCAGCGATTTCGCAGCAAGCCCAGGTTGGCCCCCAGCCAAAAGAGGTAACCTGTGAGCAGCAAACCCAGCGGGCGAGCAAACGTGTAACCCCGGTCGGGCAGCCGCCGGAAGAGCCGGAAGGCCAGCGGCAGCGCCGCCAGACCGATGAGTTGCAGGACAAACCACCAGATCACAATGTGGAGCACGAGAGCCTCCTGGAAACGGTGCGTCTTGCGTCTGGCGCGTGGCCTGAGCACGACCGGCTCAACACGCCACACGGCGCATTACTGAGTAGGGCCACACACACCGGACATTCGTTTTCAATCATAGGGCACCACAGACTCTGCAATGCGGATGAGCTCATCGGGAGACAGCTCTGTCGTCGTGAGCGTCAAGACCGCGCCCTCCCTCTCCCACACCAGATGGAGAATCCGTTCCGACGGCTGGGCAGGGCTGGCCGGTTGCTTGGTCAGCAGCACCGCCGGTTGGCCACCTACGGCCACTTCCTGCACCGATTCAAACTCCTCCGGTGGGTAAGTCAGCGCCCTGACACTGCCCGGCTCACCGGGCGACACAAAATACTCGCGATAGGCCAGCTCCCACACGAACTCGGCCGTCTCTCGCCGGTAGGTCACGTCAATGAACAGCGGCTGTGCCCAAGCTGGCAACTCGTCAAAGTGGCTGGTGCTGACGCGATGCAGGCGATAGCCATCGGGCAGGTAGGCCGGGGCTTGAAACGTCCGGGGCATGGCCGTCGCCCGCGCTTCAGGCAGGCCGGGCAGCGTGATGTCGGCCGTAGAAGTATAAGTCCGGACGAGGTCCATCCGCTCGGGTTCGACGCGCACTTCGGTCTGGCCCAGGCGAAAGACAGCCGACAGTCTGGCCACGACGGCCTGACCGGGAGGCGTGAACAGGCCAGCCACCACGAGCAACAGCGACACGGCAACGCCCCAGGCCAGCCGCCGGCGCCAGCTCGTCGGCCGCCGGGGCCGCTCCGCCAACCGTGCCTCGACCCGTGCCGTCAACCGCCGCTCAAAGGCCGGGTCTGGCGGGCCGAACAGGTCGCCCAGGCGAGCCAGTTGCCGGGCTGTGCCCACAAGATCATCCCGATCCTCATCCTCGCTTATGTCGAGCATCGTCTCGATGCGTTGCGCCAGCCGCCGGGCGGCTCTGCGCTCACCAGTCGCGCCCATCGGACATCCTTCCCAAGGCCTCTACGCCCCACCTTCTCCCAACAGGTCTCGCAGACAGCGGATCGCCCGGTAGAGGATCACCGCCACGTGGCCCGCGCGGAGACCCATCGCCCGCCCGATCTGCCGATTCTTCAGACCGCCGAGAAATTTCAGGCCGATGATCTCCTGCTCTCGCTCCGGCAGGGTGCGGATCGCCGCCAGCAGGCGAGCCAACGCTTCACCGCGCTCGGCCTGCGCTTCGATCGAGGGCGCGTCGTCCGGCTGGTCGGCCACGGCGTCCAGCGGAACGTGCGCCCGCCGGCGGCGGTAATGCCCCGCCAATTCGTTGCGCGCGATGCGAAACAGCCACCCGCCAAAGGCCTCCGGCGAGCGAAGTTGATCCAGACGCGCCAGCGCCCGCTCAAAGGTCGCCGCGGTCAGATCCTGGGCCAGTGCCTCGTCGTCCACCCGCAGGCGCATAAAGTTGAGGACGCGGGGCAGGTATTCACAGTAGCGGCGGGCAAACTCCTCGTCGACGGCGGCCTCCTCTCGCGTGCCTATATCAATAGAGATGCATTACAGCAAAAAGTATTACACGAGCCCCGTAGTAGGGCGGGTTGGTAACCCGCCTTACAACACAGCCCCGTAGTAGAGCGGGTTGGCAACCCGCCTTACAACACAGCCCCGTAGTAGGGCAGGTCGGCAACCCGCCTTACAACACAGTCCCGTAGTAGGGCGGGTTGGCAACCCGCCTTACAACACAGCCCCGTAGTAGAGCGGGTTGGTAACCCGCCTCACAGCCTCACATAACTCCACGGCCATTCTTCCCAAGTGGATACCATACCAGCCTTCACAGGGTTATTGAGCACATAGGCAACAATCCGCTGCAACTCGCCTTCGTCTCGCACGACATGGTCGTGACTTTCTTGCTGCCAAAACGCACCCCGGCGCTCCAATATCTTGTTGGCTTCCCGTGCTGTGTATCGTTTGAGGGAGTGAAGAATGGTGGTCAAAGAGTGATACCCCCCATCTATTTTCTCCAGCGGTGTGCACGCCAGATGTACATGGTTTGGCATGATGCAAAAAACGCGCAATTCATACACCCAACCATCCCGATAATGCAAGCTCTCAGCCACCAGATCGGCAATTCGGGGATCCGCTAGCCATCGAGGACCTTGCTGGGCTGTGTCCAGCGCGGCGTCCCATCGCCCGAAAAGACGACGTTCTTCCAAATAGGCTGTCCGCATCCGCGCGGTGGCATCAACGACCCGCCTTACCATCTGCTCCACTCGCTGACGTTCGGCCCCCAGTTCCTCGATGACAGCACGAGGCAGAGAACCGGCGAGGCGGAAAGTGATGAACAGAGTAGCCCCTGGCGGTTGGAGATGGGGCAGATGACGCCGGTAATACGGACGATAGCTCAACATTCCCAGTCCCCCGTAAGGCGGGTTGGCAACCCACCCCACAACTTCTCTCCTCAATCCGGTAGTAAGGCAGCTTGGCAACCCACCCTACAACTTCTCTCCACAACCCGATGATAAGGCGGGTTGGCAACCCGCCCTACAGCTTCCCTCTACAATCCGGTGGTAAGGCGGGTTGGCAACCCACCCTACAACTTCTCTCCTCAACCCGATGATAAGGCGGGTTGGCAACCCGCCCTACAGCTTCCCTCTACAATCCGGTGGTAAGGCGGGTTGGCAACCCGCCCTACAGCTTCCCTCTACAATCCGGTGGTAAGGCGGGTTGGCAACCCACCCCACAACTTCTCTCCTCAATCCGGTGGTAAGGCGAGTTGGCAACCCACCCCACAACTTCTCTCCTCAATCCGGTGGTAAGGCGGGTTGGCAACCCACCCCACAACTTCTCTCCTCAA
>Ga0180438_10008864_pt1 | contig 12683 bp, 9 predicted proteins | sample SS_ome_12_FD_132455 | JGI IMG/M metagenome (GOLD analysis project Ga0180438, IMG submission 132455) | Hypersaline lake sediment archaeal communities from the Salton Sea, California, USA - SS_3_D_2 metaG | ecosystem: Environmental > Aquatic > Non-marine Saline and Alkaline > Hypersaline >...
AGACCTTCGACCCCGCAAGTGCCCGTGCCTCACGCTATGATCGGTTGTTCGCCACCTGGCGCCGCCTGTACCCGGCACTCCATCCCCTATTCTCGGGACTGGAGGTGTAGAGCATCGTGAGTAGACGCCAAGAGCTGAAAACGATGGTTCAGGCCGCCCGTCTCTACTACGAGGGCGGTCTGACACAACAGCAGATCGCCGACGAGTTGGACGTCTCCCGCCCGCAGGTCTCTCGGTTGCTGGCCCAAGCCCGAGCGGAGAGCATCGTCCGCATCAACATCCTGGATCCCTTCGCCACATTCGAGGAAATAGGAAGCCAGTTGGTAGGAGCTTTCGGGCTGGAGCGGGCAGTGATCACCGCCGGAGAGGGACTGAGCGGGGAGGCACTACGACGGCACATCGGCTTGGCAGCGGCAGAGTACCTGCACAATGTCCTGAGCGACGACCTCAAGATAGGCATAGGTTGGGGACGCACCTTACACGCAGTCACCAAAGCCCTGGACACCGGGCGGCGCATTGACATTCAAGTGTTTCCCCTTATTGGGGGCATGGGACAGGTATCTGCTTCCTTCCAGGTGAATGATCTAGCGCGGCGGACAGCGGAGGCTTTTGGCGGCGTCTGGCAGGCGCTCTATGCCCCGGCCTTTGTCGCCGATTCCCAGGCCCGGGACATATTACTCCGCCACCCGGATGTGGAGCGGGTGGTGGAGGCCTGGGCCAGTCTGGACATGGCCCTAGTCGGCATCGGCCACTTTGCCTTCCAGCGTCAATCCTCTATGTTCTTCGCCGAGTATATGGACGAACCACTGCTCCAGAGACTGGAGGAGCGGAAGGCTGTAGGTGACCTGTGTGGGCGCTTTTTCGACATCCGGGGAAGGCAGTGTTTTGAGGAATCGGGAGTCATCGGCATCTCACTGAGGCAGTTGAAGGCATTGGATCGAGTGGTCGGCATCGCTGGGGGAGCGGAGAAAGTAACCGCGATCCTGAGCGCGCTGCGCGGTGGCTACCTGAACGTCCTGATCACCGACGCCGTCACCGCCCAGGCCGTGTTGGAAAAGCATGAGACGGAGGAATAGACCGTCTCTCCCGAGTCCATCATTCCCAACCGCGGAGGTATGTAACTGCCCAACTCGGTCGGCGTTAGGACATGCGAACCGCTTCCTCCAGCGAGTAAAGCAGCTCATCGAGCGGCCCTTCGCACTGGTCCTTCTCGACCAATTGCGTATAATACCGCCACTTGCTTTCCGCCTTCTCCCCGTTTGCGGAGCAAAAAAGGAGAGCTACATATGCCCGACGATTCACTGCTGATTCACGGCGGCACAGTCCTGACGATGGATGACGCGATGCGCATCCTGTCTCCTGGCTACGTGCTGACCCAGGGAGAACGAATCGCCCAGGTGGAGGCGGGCGACCCTCCCCCACACTTACTGCATAGCACAGACAGGTCTCGCTCTGAGCCTGGCTTAAGGGCCATCGACGCCAGCGGGCAAATCGTGCTACCAGGGCTGATCAACGCCCATACTCACCTCTACCAGAGCTTTCTCAAGGGGTTCGACGATACGCTGGGCCTGGTCGATTGGTGTGCTGCGGTGCTTTATCCTCCTGCCCACGTGCTACACACGATGCATCGGGAGGAGAACGACCAGCGCGGGGGCTACTACTATGCCCTGCTGGGAGCCATCGAGATGATTCGCGGGGGGATCACCTGCTGTGTGGACATGGACGTCATCATGGATTCGATCTTCCAGGCATGGCAGGAGATTGGCCTGCGGGGCGTGGGGGCGCTCACGCTCGCCAATCAGTGGATTCCTCCGCAGTTGCAGTGCGAAGAGGAGCTGCTCCTTTACGAGACGGTGGAGCGCGTTCAGCGGTGGCACGCCACCCCGGCCGATTCCCCACTCATCTACACCGTGCTGGCGCCTTCCACGCCGTTCCTGGCCTCGCGGGAACTGCTGAAGTGGACGCGGGAGCAAGCCTCGACGCTCGATGTGGGCATCCAGATACACGTGTCTGAGACGAGATACGAGGTCGAGACAGTGGCCGAGCAGGCTGGGATGAGCCCGGTTGAATACCTGGACAGTTTGAACTTCCTGCACGAACGGGTCTCTGCGGTTCACTGCGTGCACGTGACTGAACAAGACATCGGCATCCTCCGACGACGCGGGGTGACCGTGGTGCATAACCCCAAGAGCAATCTGAAGCTCGGCAGCGGAATCGCGCCGGTGGGCGACATGCTGGCGGCTGGTATCCCGGTGGCTCTAGGCACCGACGGAGCGGCCTCCAACGACCTGCTGGATATGTTTGAGGAGATGCGCTTCGCCGCCTTGATCCCCAAGGGCCTTGTCGAGGACCCCCAGGCCATGTGCGCTGCCCAGGCGCTCCGCATGGCCACCGTTCATGGAGCACGGGCTTGCGGGATTGATGCCGGCGTGTTGGCACCCGGTCGGCTGGCCGACCTGATCACCGTGGCCCTCAACCGTCCTCATTCCCTCCCTGCGCACGATCCGTTTTGCACACTGGTCTACTGCACCCGCGCCGACGACGTGCAGACGGTCGTCATAAACGGGCGGTTGGTGATGGACAAACGTCGCATTCTCACCATACCGGAGGAGGAGATCGTGGCTGAGGCAGTGTCTATGGGTGAGTTGGTGGTCCAACGCAGCCTTGAGAGTGAACTGTATCAGCCACCCAGGCGCGAGGGACCGCGTTGGGTACTTTGATAGGGCAATCGCATTTAGCCCATCCGCTCGGTCTGGATCGCCAGATCCAGACCTCTGGCAGGCCCGACCTTCGGATCTGGCGATCCAAAGGGAGCGAAGTGGGCCGGCAGGTACGGCGAAAACACTCCGCTCCTCCAAATGCAATTGCCCTAGGTACTTTGATGGCAGGACTTGACATCGAAAAGAGACTGCTGAATGACGATGAAGGGAGAAGCATTCCAACTATGACTGAACTGACCAAGCGACTGACGGATATCTGCGGACCGCGTCGCGTGTCGGACCGGATGGCGGACCGTATATGTCACACGAGGGATTGTGGCCCCTCACCAGGGGGCGTGCCAGCAGTAATCGTACGCCCGCAGAGCACCGAGGAGGTAGCGGCGATTGTCGAGCTGGCCAACGAACTTAAGACGTCCATCTTTGTCTGGGGACGCTCCACCACGTTCATTGGTGCAGGCATCCCCGAAGGATGCATCCTCATGGCATTGGACCTGATGAACGAGATCGAAGCGATTGATTTCGAGAGCCAGGTCGTCACTGTTCAGCCAGGTGCCGTGTGGCACGCCGTAGATACCGAGCTGAACAAGCACGGCTGGGAGTTGGCTGTTGCCGGACCTGGCGGGATGTTTTCCTGCACAATCGGCGGCTGCGTAGCCTACAACGCCGTGCCCCACGGCATTACCGAGTACGGGATGACTGGTGACCAGGTCGTATGTCTGGAAGTGGTGCTGCCCAACGGAGAGGTGATCAATACCGGATCGGCGGCTAACGTCGCCGCAGGCAGCCTGGCCTTCGAACGCTACGCCAACGGTCCGGACCTGGCCGGCCTCTTTATCGGGGCCTGCGGCACCTTGGGAATCATCACCAAGGTCACGTACCGCATCCAGCGTATCCCCCCCGCCGAGCGCTTTCTCTTCTACGCGTTCGACGACTACACAAAGACAGTAGATGCCGCGCAGGCCATTCAGACCCAGAGCGCAGCCACCTTTATGATCGGCTTGTTCGGTGGGCCCAACCCGGTCGGTATCGAGGGCGATGGCTTCCTACACATCATCATCCGCGACAACCCACTGGCCGCTGAGGAGCGTCGCGGCATCGCCGCTGCGATCTGCGAGTCCTTCGGGGGGAATCCCCAGGACTGGCACGCCACCAAGAACTACTGGGTGGACCATATGTATTCCTGGTTGCGCAACTTCCCGCCGGAGACGTACTACAGTCATCGTCCCTACGGCGCGCCGGAGATGGCAGGCTTTATCCCGACCCCCAAGGTAAAGGACGCCATCCGCTATCTGCGTGAGTACAAGGAATCCCACGAAGAGGAGTTTGCCCGCCTGGACATCAGGATCAAGTGCTACGACGTCTACTTCTCACGCAACGGTGCCTTCCTATGGATCGACACCCTCTATCCAGAGCAGGACCCCGAGGCCTGGCAATACGGGGTCAACCTGCGAGCTACCTACGCCGACGACCTATGCAACCAGTTTATGTCGCCAGGCGGCATCTTGCAGGCCCTGGCCCCCGTCATCATGCCCAAGCTCGGACCGGGCTTTGAGTTCCTCAAATTCCTCAAGGCACACCTGGATCCCAACTACATACTAAACCCGGGCGTGCTGCTGCTCCAGCCCGAGGAGACCCAGGAGGCAGGCAAGTGAGCTCGGATACCAAACACTCTGAGACATCTTCCAAGAGACACATAGACGCTTTCAAGGAAGTGATATACAGTTGTAACCGCTGTGGTCAGTGCTTCGACGTGAGCTGGCTGGGCACAGGGTACAATCGCTGTCCAGCCTATAAACACGGCATATTTGAAAGCTACGGAGCCCGAGGCAAATTCAACATCGCCCGTGCCCTGGTGGACGGAGTTATCGAATACGACGCCGACATCTCCGAGCGGGTCTTTGCCTGCACCGACTGTCGAGCGTGCGCCGCCTATTGCTTCAAGTTTCTGGACACGGTGAGAGTCTTCCGCGCGCTCAAGGCAGACCTGGCCGAGCGGGACCTGCTGCCGACGAACTTTGGCGCAGCGGTATCTGGGGACAGCTCCCTGGCGCGCGAACACAACGTCTACGATGCCCCTCAGACAGAGCGACTGGACTGGCTGCCCAAGCGCGGCCAGGTGGACGTGCCAGCGGACACGGTCTTCTTCGTCGGCTGCACGGCTGCCTTTGTGCGCCACAACATGGCCCTGGACACGTGGGAGATTCTGGACAAAGTAGGAGCTGACTTCACCGTGCTGGGCGACGAGTGGTGCTGTGGCCATCCATACCTTGAGGCGGGCAGGCTGGACAGGGCCCGTCAAGTTATGGAGCACAACATCGAGGTGATTACCGCCTTGGGAGCGAGCAAGGTGGTCTTCAACTGTCCCGGCTGCCTCCAGACATTCAAGAAGGATATGCCGGAGCTCCTCGGCTATCGTCTTCCTTTCGAAGCGGTCCACATTGTGGAGCAGGTCGCCGATCTGGTGGAAGCCGGGCAGTTTTCGTTCGAGGTACACCTGCCCAAGGCGGTGGTCACGTACCACGACCCCTGTCCGCTGGGGCGGGGCTTGGGTGTGTACGATGCCCCCCGTACGGTGCTTAACGCTGTCCCCGGCCTGCGCCTGGTCGAGATGCCCCGCCAACGCGAGGACGCCTACTGCTGCGGGGCAGGCGGCCTGATCCGGTACGATTATCCCGACAGCGCCGTCGAGAGTGGCTCGGATCGGCTGCGCGAGGCTGAATCCACCGGCGCCGACACCCTGGTAAGCGCGTGCCCGGCCTGTCTGATGCATTTCCAGCAGGTGCGCAACCAATTGCGCAGCCGTCTCAAGATAGTGGACATCACTGCCCTGATCAACTCACACATCCGCTGAGGCGGCGCGACGTCACCCTGCTCTACGGGGTGATCGTGACACTGGCTTCAGGAGCAGCGTCAATGAACCCAAAACGCGCAGGGAGCAAGCAGATGGATACCACGACAAGGAGTAGAATCACTATGAAACGTTCCCCCTTTTTCTGTGATATCGTCGCTCACAAGCCCACCATGGTCAACGTTCAGGGCTGGGAGGTGCCCAACCAGTTCACTTCTCCGGAGGAGGAACATCGGGCTGTGCGCGAACGGGTTGGCCTGTTCGATTGGTCAACTACCGGCGAATTCGAGGTACAGGGACCCGACGCGCTCGCCCTCGTCCAGAAGATCATCGTCAACGACGCATCGGGCATGCCTGTCCACCGTGTGCTGTACACCTCGATCCTGGAACAAGGCGGGGGCATGCGGTCGGACATCACCGTCTATCGCCTGGGTGAGAGTCACTACATGCTGATGACCGCCTGGGGCAGCAACGCAGCCAACGAGCGGCCAGAGCACGACCTGTTGCTGGCACACGCTGAGGGAACGCAAGTGACAGTCACAGACTCCTCCTCTGGATCAGGTCTGTTAGCGATCCAGGGACCGCGCTCCAGAGAGTTGCTGGGCAAACTGACGCATGCCGACCTGGACGGATTGCAGTATATGTGGGCCAGGCCAGCGCATGTCGCTGGTATCAGGGCGCTCATCTCTCGCACCGGCTACACGGGCGAACTGGGATACGAGGTACTGATCCCCGCGGAACACGCTCACGATTTTTGGCGCGCCGTGACCGAGGCCGGCCAGGAATACGGGTTGGCATTGTGCGGTATGTCGGCGGCCTTCAGCCTGCGCATGGAGAAGGGTTACATTATGCGCTTCGATTTCGCTGGTGGGCGCACGCCCTACGAGGTCGGCCTGGGTTGGACGGTCAAGCTGGACAAAGGCGACTTTATCGGCAGGCAGGTGTTGATCCAGCGCAAGGAGGCCGGCTTCACGGACAAGCTGATGGCTCTGGTGGTCCACGACGGATACGTGCCAGCGACGGGCGACACTATCCTGGTGAATGGAGACCAAGTCGGTGAAGTGACCAGCGGTGCATTCGGCCACACGCTGGGCACGGCTCTCGCTCTGGGATATGTGCCGCTTCGCCTGGCCCAACCCGGCGAGGGAGTCGCCATTCAGGACAAACAAGGCAGTCTGCATCCTGCCTCGGTTGAACGGCGGCCGTTGTACGATCCTGACGGCGCGCGACTGCAGGGCTAGGTGCATCCTCCGGGTGTATGATCCCGTCGCGGTCCTCCTCTGGATTTGCTGCTTTCGCTGGAATGTCTTGATGGAGTTCAGTGGATTCCCGGCGCGGGCTCACCACCGCCGGAGGAGTGGCTGCCGCTGCTCAAGCGCGTTCGGGACACTGGCAAGTTGTGTCAGCTCTACGTGAGCCCCGCCCCTGCAACCAGAAAGCTTCAGGTGAGACAGCAACTGAGCCAGGGTGTGCCGCTTGACGCTACCCGATTATTGTGGTACATTAGTACTGCGAGTGGAGAGGCACTTCATATAAGGAAGGAGGAGATGATGAAGAAGAACCAGCTCTCTTTGCCTCTAGGCATGCTAGCCCTACTAACAGTGTTGAGCCTGTTAACCGGTTGCTTCAAGGCAGCGGCTCCTGATGTAGCTGATACGCCAGCGGCCGGAGCCCAAGTTGACGAGCAGCAGGAGGAAACACCTGACGTGGTAGCTTCAGCAGTGGCGGAATCGACGCGGGTAGCCCAGACGGCCGAGGAAACCCAGACGAACGTAACACCCACCGCCACTCCCGTGCCACCTACACCTACGGCGAGCCCGCCCCCGACGACAGTGCCTATTACGGCCGTGCCCACCTATACGCCAACCCCTGCTCCACCGGCCCAGACACCGGTACCCACGGGTCAGGTAGAGCACACCGTTCAGCCAGGGGAGAACTTGTTCCGTATCGCGCTCCGCTACGGCACCACGGTCCAGGCGATTGCCAACGCCAATGGCATCGCTAATCCAGCTATGATCTATGTGGGCCAAGTGTTGGCTGTCCCCTCATCAGGCAGCCAGCCGCCGGCCGCAGGCGGCACCACCTACGTGGTACAACCCGGCGACAACCTGTTCCGCATCGCGCTGCGCTACAACTTGAGCTACATGTACCTGGCGCAGTACAACAACATCGCCAACCCCTCGAATATCCGTGTTGGGCAGGTGATACGAATTCCATAGCATTAGGGATTTCTACAAAAAGCCAGTGAAGGCTATGGTTGAGCGAGGGCCGTGGGACATGACCCACGGCCCTCTGTGCATTGCCCGTGGGAACTATCACTAGTCAGAGAAACAACAGGGTCAAGTATGTTCGCGCGCTGCAGAGTCGGCGGCGCAAGCGCGAACGAGAGCGGCGTCTCGTCTTTGAGGGAGTACGCCTGGTCGAGGAACTGGTCCGTGCCGGTGTCCCCCCTACGTTTGTGTTCTATACTGAGGCGGCGGAGGGCTCTGGTCACGAGCGAAGCGCCAGACTCCTGGCATCACTTTGCGAGATGAACGTTCCCTGCTACGCCGTGAGCGAGCCCGTGATGGTTGCATGTTCCGCCACAGAGGAGCCCCAGGGTATCCTGGCTGTGCTCCCTATCCCTGACCTTTCCCATCCTGAGCATCCTACATTCACGCTCATTCTCGATCGCGTCCGAGATCCGGGCAACCTGGGCACGACTCTACGCACAGCACTGGCAGCAGGTGTGGAGCAAGTGTTGCTGACACCCGGAACGGTCGATGCCGCCAACCCGAAAGCGGTACGCGCAGCGATGGGAGCGCACCTGCACCTCCCAGTGGCGGCGCTCAGATGGGATGCTATTGTCGCGGCGATTGCCGGCTCCGACATATGGCTGGCAGCGGCCGACGGCGAGACATCCTATACCGAGGCAGATTGGACTCGGCCTGTAGCCATTGTCGTGGGAGGTGAGGCCTCTGGGGCGGGAGAGCGAGCCCAGGCGCTCGCGCAGGGACAGGTCTCCATCCCTATGGCCGAAGGGGTCGAGTCGCTGAACACGGCGATTGCCGCGGCCGTGATCCTGTTCGAAGTGGCAAGACAAAGAGCACTGAAAAGTCACAACGCCGCTTGACAAAAAGGGGCTTTTGCGGCATAATGCGCCGCATATATCTGGAAAAGCTGTGACGGAGAGGAGTAGACGGAGGGAAACCGCCAGGGAAACGGGGCCGCGGACTGGGAGCCCCGTTCGGAAGAAGTCCGCCGAAGTTCGCTCCCGAGCTGACGGGTGAAACCTGATCATCGGCAAGTAGCCCGCTCCGCAGGCCCAGCGTTAAGGGGACAGCCGATCGTGTCCATGGACACCGTCGGTGGAATGAGAGGGCTCCATCAGGAGTCAAGCGGGGTGGTACCGCGGGAGTGCACGCTCCCGTCCCTGAGGACGGGAGCGTTTGTTATTTCGGACGTTGCACATGGACTTGATGCTTGACGAGGAGGATGATCAATGCTCAATCAATTGAAGCAACTGGAAAACAGAGCCATTGCTGCACTGGAGGCAATAGAGGACAGTGAAGCGCTGAACGCCTGGAACAGGCGCTATCTGGGCAAGAAAGGTGAACTGACGCTGCTGTTGCGATCCCTTGGGGAACTGCCCAAGGAAGAGCGTCCCGCTTTCGGGCGGGCCGCCAACAAGGCCAAGAAAACACTGGAAGCGGCCTATCTGGCGCATATCGAGGCGCTCCGACAGGAGGAGATGCAGCGCGAGTTGGAAAAGGAGGCACTGGACATCACGTTGCCAGGTCGCCCCATTGGGCCAGGCCATTTACACATCACCACCCAAACGCTGCGCCAGATCTATGCCATCTTTGCCGAGATGGGCTTCCAGATTTACGAATCCCCCGACGTCGAGACCGATGAGCTGAACTTTGGACTGCTGAACATGCCGCCTCACCATCCTGCTCGCGACATGTGGGATACCTTCTGGATCAGCGACGAGGTGCTGCTGCGCACGCATACCTCGCCGGGGCAGATCCGGGTGATGCGAGAGCGCTGCCCTGAACCAATCCGCGTCATCCTGCCTGGCAAATGCTATCGCTACGAGCAGATCACCGCCCGCTCCGAGCATCAGTTCTACCAGGTGGAGGGGCTGGCAGTGGGACACGACATCACGATGGCCGACCTGATCAGCACGCTGACTGAGTTTGCACGCCGGTTCTATGGACCAGAGCGCCACGTGCGCATACGAGGCTCCTACTTCCCCTTCACCGAGCCCAGCATCGAGGTCGATATGGACTGCATCCTATGCGCTGGGGAGGGCTGTCGAGTGTGCAGGTATAGTGGCTGGTTGGAGATCGCAGGTGCAGGGATGGTGCATCCAGTCGTGCTAGCGAACGGTGGCTACGACCCCGATGAATGGAGTGGCTTCGCATTCGGACCGGGGGTCGAACGGCCTGCGATGCTCAAATACAACATTGATGACATCCGCTTGTTCTACGGGAACGATCTGCGATTCCTGAGGCAGTTCTAATTCACAGGAGATGACCCAATGAAAGTGCCTTTATCTTGGTTGAGAGATTACGTTGACATACCGGTTCCCCTCGCCGAACTGGCCGAGCGGTTGACGCTGGCCGGGTTAGAGGTGGAGACAATCGAGTACATCGGCATGCCGGGGGCTGAGCTGCCTTGGGATCCGGAGAAAATCGTCGTGGGTGAAATCCGCGCTGTCCACTTTCATCCCAACGCAGACCGGCTGGTGCTGGCGGAGGTGGAGTACGGCGGCACGGAGCCCGAGGTCGTCATCGCAGGGCCTCCCAGTCTGCTGCCACTCCGAGGACAGAGCAACCTGCACCTCAAAGTGGCCTTCGCGATGGAGGGTGTCCAACTCTACGACGGCCATGCCGAAGAACCGCGTATCAGGACGCTGAAGAAGACCAAAATCCGCGGCGTCTCATCACGGTGCATGGTATGCTCGGAGAAAGAACTGGGTCTCTCCGGCGATCACCAGGACATCATCTACTTGGATGATGATGCGCCAGTGGGCATGCCACTGGTTGACTACCTAGGCGACACGGTGCTAGAGTTCGACATCAAGGGCCCGTTCGGCCATCTCCAGTCGGTCTTTGGCATCGCCCGCGAGGTGGCCGCACTGCTCGGCGTGCCGCTCCGACGGGACGTGATCGAGGTGTTGGAGCGCCACCCGGCAGAACTGACTGCCACGCCGGACTATCTGACCTTGGAGATCGCTGACCCCGACCTGTGCCCGCGGTACACGGGGTTCTTTATCCGGGGTGTAAAGGTGGAGTCGTCACCCTTTTGGATGCAGACGCGGCTGAGTCGCGCCGGGATGCGCCCCATAAACAACATCGTGGACATCACCAACTATGTGATGCTGGAGCTGGGACAACCGCTGCACGCCTTCGATTACCATATTCTGCGCCCCAAGCCAGGTGACGATAAGCCGGCAATCATTGTGCGTCGCGCCCACCCTGGTGAGCAGATGAAAACCCTCGATGGCGAACTGCATACTTTCGACGACGAGATGCTGCTCATCACCGACGGGGGAGGGTCCGTGGCAGTAGCCGGCGTGATGGGTGGACTGGAGAGCGAGGTGACCGAGGAGACAACCGACATCCTTCTGGAGGCAGCCAACTTCCACTTCCTCAACGTCCGTCGCACTTCCCGCTTGCTGGGGCTGACGAGCGATGCAAGCCAGCGGTTCGGGCGGCGAGTGGACCCAGAGTTGACGGTGAAAGCGGCGGCACGGGCGGCTCACCTAATGGCAGAGCTGGGCGGTGGTATCGTGGTCCCAAGCGTCGGCGATCTGTACCCCGGTCGCCAGCCGCAACGGGTGATTGAATTCGATCCGGGTTATGCCGCCCGCATCCTGGGCGTCGAGGTGCCGACCGATGACATTGTCCGCATCCTGGAGTCGCTTGAGTTTCAGGTTTCAAGTTCAACAGATAGCGAGGAACCTAAAACCCAACAAACGGGAACCTTGCATATGGCAGTCCCCTCTCACCGTCTCGACGTGACGCGACCTGTGGACCTGGTCGAGGAAGTAGGTCGAATCTGGGGGTACGACCGTTTCCCAACGACCCTGATGCGCGACGAACTGCCCCCGCAGCGGGCCAACCCCCGCCTGGAGGGCGCCGAGCGCGTCCGCGACCTTCTGATCGGCTGTGGGCTGGACGAGGTCATCACCTACTCGCTGGTGAACATCGAGGATGAGGAAAAGCTGCGTCCCCAGGGGCCGACTCCCGACCCAGCCAGCTACCTGCGAGTGCTGAACCCGCTCTCGGCCGAACGGGTCTACTTGCGGCAGACACTGCTTCCCTCTCTGCTCCACACCATCCGCGAGAATCTACGTTTCATTGATCGTGTGGCCATGTTTGAGATCGGCGCGGCTTACCTGCCAATGGATGAGCAAGTACTGCCCGATGAGCCCCGGCGCTTGGGCATCGTGATGACTGGCCCGCGAGAAGGCCGCTCATGGATAGCAGGCCAGGACCGGGCGATGCTGAGCTTTTAGGACCTCAAAGGAGTAGTGGAAACGTTGCTGTCCCGATTGGGGTTGCAGGGAATGTACGAGCCATGCAAGGCTTCGGCAAGCCCAGTGGCGCTGCATACGGCCTTCCATCCAGGCCGATGCGCCCAGGTGAGCATCGCTTCACCTGCAGGAGAAAGCGTGGTGGGCCTAATGGGAGAGTTACACCCTACGGTACGCGAGGCCTTTGACCTGCCGGTGCAACCCATCTGCGCCCTGGAATTTGACCTTGATGAGCTGTTGGCGGCACGTGAGACGATCCGCAGTATGGTTCCTATCTCGGCCCATCCTCCGATCTATGAGGATCTGGCAGTGGTAGTGGATGAGAATGTGCCCGCGGTATGTGCACACGACTTGATCGCTGAAACCGGCGCACCACTGGTGCGCTCTGTCGTACTTTTCGATGTTTACCGTGGGGAACAGATAGGAGCTGGAAGGAAGAGCCTGGCCTATCACCTTACCTACCAAGCGGATGACCGGACGCTGACCGACCGCGAGGTCGCCAAACTGCGGAGCAAGATTGTCCGTCGGCTGGAGCGGGAGCTGAACGCTGCCCTGCGAGGCTAGTCGATTATCAAAAGCTGTTGGCCGTTTG
>Ga0180438_10008866_pt1 | contig 12681 bp, 8 predicted proteins | sample SS_ome_12_FD_132455 | JGI IMG/M metagenome (GOLD analysis project Ga0180438, IMG submission 132455) | Hypersaline lake sediment archaeal communities from the Salton Sea, California, USA - SS_3_D_2 metaG | ecosystem: Environmental > Aquatic > Non-marine Saline and Alkaline > Hypersaline >...
AAAGGTCGCCATAGTGAGTGAATCGCTGATGGATGGCATTACTTGGCAGGAAGAAGTCGATGATGGGGAGGATGAGGAGTTTGAAATCGTTAATGCCACCGTTGGAGATAGCATGATGATCAAGTATCGAGGAGAAGGCGTAGTTAAAAAGGAGCGCTGGGAGATCGCCTCTTTTGCGGAAGTTACCGGTAAAGCCCAACAAGTGGGTTGGGGTTCGTGCGTCTTTATTACATTAGATAGCGCACAAAAGTTCTTTCCCAAGTGTAAAGGAAAAGTTGATCAGATCGTAGTGGAAATGGATCCAGCATACGCAAACGAATGGCAAGAAGTGCAACAAAGAATTAAGGATGTAGTTGGAGAGGACCTTGAGGTCTTTGCACCAAAACAAACAACTTTGGAAGCCAATCAAGCTGTCATTTCATTTATTCAATTAGGTATCTTTTTCGCTGGAGCAACAACATTACTTGCGATGGTATTTCTGATATTTAATACCGCAAATATGACTATAGCTGAGCGTAAGTATGAAATAGGGGTCCTTCGATCCACTGGATTTAAGAAAAGGCACGTCTTTAGGATCTTTCTTTACGAAATTCTTGCATTCGGCATAGCGGGATCCGCAATTGGTGTATTCGCCGGTATATGGCTATCAGATGGACTATCATGGTACTTCAAAACTCTCATACAAATACCTATCGATGTGCCCTTTGAAGAGATGAAAGGCGTTGCTATTAATTCAGGATACCTCATAGAAGGGTTTATTCTTGGCGTCATCTTTACACTACTTGGAGGCCTGTATCCGCTCCTCAGTATAACTAATTTAAACATCATCAACGCGCTGCGACCAGAATCCCGAACAAGAGAGAAGCGCACTCTGAAACATAGAATTCGATGGATCGCTAGTGGGAGCATACTACTCTGTGTTGGTATGGGTCTTATATTCGTTTTACAGTTTGTTCTGGGAGTTGAGATTACCTTTCTTTCGAGTATATTCCTGCTAATGATAGCAATTGGAATAATACTCATCGTGGGTGGTCTCAAACGAAGATATCTAACGATTACAGCGGGTGTGGTACTGCTAGCAGTCGGTCTTTTTGATGTGTTCTTCGGTGGTTCAATTATTTCGATTTTTGCTCTCATGATAGGCTCTATCATATTTACTGCAGGCATCCTCAGAGGTGTAGGAGGTGCGTTCGATTTCATCGTTGGACGTGTTCCAGGGTTAAAGTATGTTAGCAATTTGGCGTCTAAGAACATAGCAAGAAAGCGGACCAGATCAACTCTTACCTTTGGTATTTTTACGATTTGTTTAGCGCTTGTGATTGCAATAGCTTCAATCATGACAGCACTCGCAATTGGAATTTTGGATTTCGTTGACCAAAGCTTAGAAGGTAACCTGATCGTTGGTACTGATGTTGGAGCACCCCCTACGCTCAGCGGAAATATTACAAGAAATATTGAAGGTATTCACTGGGCAAATACGAGTGAAGGAATGATTCCAGCCTGCACTGTCTTGGAAGGAGCGGGTGCACGTTTTGAACTGTGGGACGAAGATTACGATTCGCTTCTTATAGGTATCAATAGCACTAATTATGTTGTCGTGAATGAACAAACTCTACCGTCTAAAATCATTGAACCAAATGGCACAGATACTTTCAAGTTATTTAAGCGACTTAAGAATCCACACGAAAATGCTTGTATCATAAGTGATAGACTTGCCTATGAACTCAATGTCAAAGTGGGACAAAAAACACCGATACAAATCTCAGCACATGGAAACACAACGGAGTTCAAAGTTATTGGGATAATGCATGAAGATTTATTCGGCTATCCGCAACCGGGTTACTTCTGCTTAATTGACATTGATCGTTTCTATGAATTTGGCGTTGATAAAACGGCTCATACTTTCTTCATTAAATTAGACCGACGCTATATGAACGGCACAGCAGTTGATCCGCAAGTCGTGGCAGACCAGATCGACGAAAGGTGGGGCGACGAATACAAACTAGAATTTGTATTGAAAGAAGACATCAAACAGGATGTTCACGAACAAGCCAAACAAATAGGGACATTCTTCAATATCATAACCTATTCCAGTATCGTTGTTGGCTTGCTAGTTTTGGCAACCACTATGATCAAAATAGTCAGTGAGAGACGGCGCGAAATTGGCTTACTCCGAACAATAGGCATAAAAAAACAGGGCGTGATAATGCTTATCCTTTCTGAGTCGATATTCCTGGCTCTTATCGGACTTTTGCTTGGGATTATCGATGGATACATCTTAGGATATACATTTGTTCAGGCAATGGGTGACGTAGGTCCCATGCAGTTTGTAATGCCGTGGGACGCTATTGTCCAAACTACTGTAGTGGCACTCGCAATTGCAGTCATCGGTGCGATATTTCCCGCGTGGAAAGCCAGTCGGATACCTCCAGCTGAGTCATTGAGATATACAGGATAGTCTGTGTACACTTCTTCTATCCTTTTCTTTCCTTTATTCAATAAAAAACAAAAAACGACAAAAAAGAGGAGATAAACATGTCAGGTCTTATGAACGAAAATGTTTGTTGGACTTTGCTATTGCTCTGTTTATGTGTATTGGTCATCTTATATGGCCTAATTTAGAAAGGATGTCTGAATTTAGGATCACTTTTGACCATAGCCAACTCGTACATGACAAATTTCTTGATCGTGAACTACCACCTAAAAGTAGGCTGGCTTCCTGAATCATCCATTCCCCAACGGGATATGTCAAACAGGCTCTACGGGCAGTTCCTGCCCTGAACGCGATGTGAAGTTAATGTGAGAACCGGCGAGTGTTACCTCAGCTCAATTCTACTTACGATCTATGCGAATCAGTACTTAAAGGTTAGGGAGTATCGTGAAAGTGAAACAAGTAACGCACTTCATCCCCCCAACACGTTGAGGGATCTTCTTGCGGCGGAGTGATAAACTATACAGGTTGTGTCATTACAAGAGTCCTAACAATCAAAGGAAGAAATAAAACCTTATATAATAAGGAATATCCACATTTATCTGTTATCGTGCTTGATGTATGGATGGTTATCATCGGAGGTTTTAGATAAGATGAATAAGATCTCAGTTATTAGACGGATAAAAGAAGGATTCAAGATCTGGAGAAAAGGATGGTTAAGCTTCATACTTGCTGTAATTTTGCTATCATTTGTTTTTATAATCGTATTGATCCCAGTGAGTTTTGGCATTGCGGGTATTGCGGGTATTGGAGTTTATTTTGAAGAAAGTTTGATTTCAGTAGCGATAACAGCTTTTACGGTAACAGTTTTTGGCATCGCATTTAATTTTATTGTTATCGGAACGATGTGCGGTCTAGGAAAAGAACTCATCGAGATCGAAGATACCCGAGCCGAAAACACTCTGCACTACATTAAAAGTTTTGGTTTACGATTTGCTGCGATAGGTATCATAATCGGAGCTGTAGTTATTGGGCCGTTTATGGTTGTAGGTATCACCTTCGCCTTCATAAACATCTTACCTGCTCTCTCATTAAATCTGTGGGCAGGTATTGCAGTTAGCATTTTATCGTTTATTGTTGTCTTTTTCCTCTTCGTTCCTTTCGCCCTCTCAATACCAGCATGCCTTATAGAGGATATAGGGCCAATTGAATCAATAAAAACCAGTTTTCACGCTTTCAGAAAGAATCCTAAGACAATATCAGTATTGCTAGCGTCATTTATTGTCATTTTCGTTGTTTTACTTGCGCTTCCTATCATAGGTTTAATAATCGGATTTGTTCAAACACCCTTTGCTGTGATATTAGCCGGTGTTCTTGGCACATTTGCTGTTATAGCATTCTTTGTTTGTATTTTTGTGATTCTCCCGGTAATGTGCGTCACGTTTACAAAATTTTACTATGATTACAAACTCCCAGAAAAGGAGGAGGTTTCTGAAGAAGATCTGCCAATAAGGCTACTTTAACGAAGATATTTTGCAAACGATCCAATACAAAAAAGCGACTTAGGTGAAACCTGAAATGCAACAAACTATGGTTGTAAGAGATAAGGAAGTTCTGAAATCACTTATATCACCGATCCGATCGAAGATCTTACAACTTCTTATCAACGAAGAACTTGCAGTTCAACAATTGGCAAATAAGTTAGAAACATCTGCCGGCTCAGCATATTATCATGTAAAAGGTTTACAGGACGCTGGACTCGTTGAAGAAACGCGTACAGAAATGGAAAAGAATATCATGATGCGGTTTTACCGTGCGGTAGCGAGGCAGTTCAAGGTTGATTTTAGTATAATTACTGACAAGGCTGATGAAGAGGTTACCAAATGGGTCAAGAGCCGTGTAGAAAGCATAATTACTGGTTTGCAAGTGTATAATATTGTAATCCCAAAAGAAAAATTTCCTGATGCTGTAAAGTATTTAACAGAGTTCGTCAACCTCGAAAACAAGATAAAGGAAGAGATACCACCAAAAAATCCTGAACTCTTGAATAATATAGCACCCTCCATACGTGAAGATATTTCATCCCTCATGGAAATGTATCATCAAAATCAAGACAATGATTTAATCAATGCGCGAGAAAAACTGATCTCTTTTCTGCGGAAATATGAAAAAACGTGAAGAATTACAGCACTATTTTTACCGAAAGGCTTGATTGGTTTTCTTTTTTTCATGAAAAGATTTTTATATATTGATGTTCATTGTACGTTTGATTTATTTCAAACGTATGAATTATTTATAAATAATTAAAAAAAATGGAGATTAAAAGATTAGTGAGAAGACAGCATTAGAAAGGATTAAGACAGTGTACCAGCGTGCAAACACTTTTTTTGAAAATCGAATGTAAACAAATCTTACTAGAAGACTTCATGGAGGTTATTGATGATATGGCAACGACCTCAATAACAGAGTTGCTAAAAGAAGGCTTTAGAATTTGGAAACAAGGATGGTTAAGCTTCATTCTGTCAGAGATTTTGTTGTTTTTTGCTTTGGCGATCTTATTAGTTCCTACGATGGCTACTGCGAATTATCTTGGAATTACGAGAGAAACTTCGCCAGCCTTCTTAAACCCAATATTAGTTTCAATAATGGCAATAATCGGCATAACCTTCAATAGCGTCGTTATGGGAAGTTTCTGTGGACTTGGAAAAGAACTAATCGAATTCGAAGATACAAAGGCAGAAAACACGCTCTATTATGTAAAAAAACACGGCTTAAGTTTTATAGGAGTTGGTCTCGTAATCGCAATCCTAATCGTTGTCCCATTGACACTGATGCGCCTCTTCTTGGGTGTAGGCACAAACTTTGAACTTTTAAGAGGTCTTGCTATTATCGTTTTTATAATTATATTTTTCCTACTAGCACCATTTGTTATCTCAATACCTGCTGCTGTCATTGATGAGTCAAATGCTATTGAATCAATTAAAACAAGCTTAAATTTCTTACGAGAAGATCCAAAAATGGTCTTGGGAGTGCTTGGATTTTTTACTATACTATACTACTTACTTCTTAGCCCAACCTTGGCATTAACGACCAGAAACGCTATTTTGACACATAGATTCATACCTGTATTCACTCCAGCTATTCTAGCAGTGATAGCCTTCGTTTGTTTCCTTTTTGTGCTGTTTCCGATGATGTCAATCACCTTCACAAAGCTTTACTACAATTACAGAATCCCAAAGAAGCAACAGGTTTCAGAAGAGGAGTCACCAATTAGTCTGTTCTAAAAAAGTGCGTAGGAGTAGTTTCTAAATGAAACAAGTTATGGTGTTGAGAAATGTGGAAGTTTTGAAAGCACTCCTCTCTAGTTGGAGATCGAAAATACTGCAGCTTCTTATTGTCCAAGAATATACGGTGCAACAATTGACAAAAATGTTGATAGAGATGACAGGAGAGAAGATTAATCCTGGTACGGTATACCATCATATAAAAGTCTTGCAGGAGGCAGGACTAGTTGAAGAAACGCGCCAAGAAATTGAAAAAAATATAGTTATGAAGTTTTACCGCGCCGTAGCCAGAGATTTTAGAGTTGATTTTAGTGTATTAACAGGCAAAGATGTGACTCATAGAGATGTTACTCAATGGCTCGAAAGCCGTGTAACAGGTTTAATAGACACGTTAAAAGCTTATAATATCAATATTGATCCTGAAAATTACATCGAAGCATCAGAGCATATAAAAGAATTCATCAACCTTGAAAATAAACTAAAAGAAGAAATTTCACCAAAAAATCCTGAAATTTTAAAAAATAAAGATCCTTCGATAATAAAAGACGCCTTCTCGCTCATGACCCTTTATCTCCTAAACCAAAATGAAGAATACGTTATGTTCCGAGAAAAATTGTTAAATTTCCTAAAAATGTATGAAAGTGCGTGAAGTAAAAAAATGGTATGAAAGAAAGATTTATTTGCTAATACTTCTTTCAGCAACCCCATTCCAAAAGAGGTAGAAAAAGTTGAATAAAGAAAATTCGACGATCTTAAAGACAATCAACCTTCACAAAACATATGTCTCAGGTTCACTTGCCGTACAGGCGGTTCGTGGCATAGATTTAGACGTGAAAAAAGGCGAATTCATAGCACTCATGGGTCCTAGTGGCTCGGGAAAATCGACTTTGATCAACTGCTTAGCTGCTATAGACACGCCAACAATGGGTGACATTTTCATTGATGGGGAAAATATTGCAGCTCTTAGTGACGATGAGTTAGCTGAGATCCGCTTACGTAAAATTGGTCTTGTTTTTCAGACATTTCAGTTATTTGAATTGTTGACCGCTTTAGAAAACGTAGAAATGCCTATGACTTTCCTGAAGATCCCCAAAAAGAAAAGACAAGAGCGAGCTTTAGAATTATTACGAATGGTAGGTCTTGAAGCTCGTGCCAGACATATACCCTCCGAATTAAGTGGAGGAGAGCAACAACGAATTGCTGTTGCCAGAGCTCTTGCAAACGATCCACCGATTCTCTTCTTGGATGAGCCAACCGGTGACCTTGACTCCAAAAATGGAAAGATGGTAATGGAACTATTGAAATCGATCCATGAAAAAGGAGAAACATTGATTATGGTTACACATGACTCCGAAATGGCTACCTATGCAGACCGTGTAATCAATATGATCGATGGCAAAATTCTAAACGAAGAAATCAATGACAAGACCAAAATAACTAACTAGTATGAGGATGTAATAATGAGTTACTTGCGTTATTTGTTCACTGGAATGCGTCGTAAAAAAGCACGTACCATACTGGGCATAATGGGTATTATTGTCTCAGTCGCGTTGCTTACAGGTATGAATGCAACAGTTGATTCATACAGTTATTCTTACATCGACCAGGCTGAACAAAATGAAGGAATTATCGACTTTATGATTACTCGAAACACGGATGACGAAATAAATCCAGATTTCAATGACGCTATATACCTAGAAGCAGAGCCACGTTCTTTTGCAGAAAGTGTGGATGGTGTTCAGGGCGTTTCACCACGCCTTAGGGCACTCATAGAGGTTGAAGTAATTAAGGAAGGTACTGAGCAAATAGAAATCGACCTTGAACTGATCGGTATGGATGTTGATAGAGAACAAGAACTCGGAATTGGACAGATTCGTATCCTTGAAGGTGAGTTCGATCTGGAAGGCAAAAAGGTGTTTATTCAGCGAAGAACAGCAGATCTTCTAGGTGTAGTAGTGGGCGATAAAATTAGGTTTAATCCAGTGGAGTGGAACACCGATGGTGGTGGACGAAAGGGGCAATTTTTTGAAGTCAGTGCAATCATCGAAGATGAAAATCGTTTGGCAGATTCTGATGATAACGCAATGATAGTCGGACTGTGGGCAGCAAGAGATCTTTTAAGATCAAGCAAATATGTTACCGAACTTGTAGGCGTTTTTGAAAATAGAGATTTTCTATATGATATTCGCGAAATTGACGCGACAGTTTCAAGGACCGTAAAATTGGGAACACGAATACAAGACGCAGTGGGTTATGAATACAACGTGGAGTTACCGATTACTGACGAATTGCAGCAGCTCGATCAACAAGGGGTCTTTATTAGAATCATCCTTGGAATGGTAGCAGTAATCTCACTTGTCATTTCTTGTGTGCTAATGTACAGTCTTTTAACAATCTCGGTTGAAGAGAAGACGCATGATTTTGGTCTATTTATGGCTCTCGGAGCAAAGAAGAAGCACATATATCGCCTTGTCATATTAGAAGCGGTAATAATAGCCGTTTTAGGCACAGTTGTCGGAGTCGTTATTGGATTTCTGTTGAGTATAGGACTTCTCTCTATATTAACGGCTGGAGGTCTTCAATTTCTTGTTGGATCTGTAACATTGCAGATTATTGTCACACCCACGACAATAGCAACAAGTATAGTCGCAGGAATTGCAGTAGGTCTAATTAGTTCCATTTATCCCGCGATGAAAGTCACTCGGGTTGACATTGTCGATTCCCTAACGCCTATGCGGGGAAACCCTACCAAGCAAAGTGTAAAAAGAGAGAGAGGCGTCAGTCGTGGTTTGATTTTTTATGGCATTATTATTTCGGGTGTCTCGGGATTTGTTTTCTTCGTATTTCCTACCGCCTTTATTACTGGAGATCTGTCGGTGATCGGGACATTATTCCTTGGAATGATGCTTGCCTTGTTATTAGGATTTGACCTGATTGGCCTTGGTGGCTTAGTTCCAAGCGTAGAAAAGTTACTTGTACGAATAATTCGCCCATTCACTCGCCGAATTAATGACGTTGTCGCAATGTACCTTAAAAAACACCGCAGAAGAAATACATTAACCGCTATTATGTATAGTGTTTCAATTGCATTCATTCTGTTCCTTTCAACGATGCTAACTGTGCAGACACTGTACAATGTAGATGCTGTACGAGCTGAAGTTGGAACAGATTTAGCTCTTGTATCGACCACAAGTTCAGTACAAGGTGCAGGATTTGGAGGAGGAGGATTTGGACCCGGCACTACAAGCAGCAATATTCCAATCTGGATAAACGACACAGAGCTTGTCCCTGAGATTAAAGAGATAAATGGTGTAGTAGATATTACACGAGTAAGTCATGAAAATCATCCTAATGGGTCTTCATCGGTTAGAATGGGTGACCTGATACTGTTTGAAGATGTAAGCGCAAGCGTATATGCAGTAGATGCTGATTTTCCAAATAAAACGTACTTTGATCTCGCCAGATTTACAGAAGGGGACGTCCAAGCCTTTAAAGCAATTAATGAGGTGGAAAATACTACTATCATATCCGAAGGTGCAGCAAAAAGACTTCAGGTTCATGTTGGAGAAAAAGTCCGCATCGAATCCGCTAGAAATCTAGCTACAGGAAGAGACGTTTTCACTACTGAGCTTACTGTTGTCGCACTTGCTAGTGATATGCCTGCCTTCTCAGGCTTTCAAGAGAGAGAGTCAGGTTTTAGTGACGTTTTGGTATCTCAAACTACTTACGCTTTGATCTTTAACCTCTATGAGGGACAGGATATCGATAGAACCGATAGCGAGGAACTAGAGGATTACGTCGAACCAGTCGATAGACTGTTAATACAAACGACTACTCCAGAGGCTTCAAGAAATGTCGCTAGAACCCTTAGACAATCTTATTCAGCAAGGGAAGAATTAAACGTCATAGTCGTTGTGGAAGAAATAGAAGAGGTACAACGAAGTCTTGCAACCCTCCAATTGTTCTTTACGATAGCACTGGGATTTGGTATGATCATAGCTCTATTTGGACTCACAGCAAGTAGTTATACTACGATCCAAGAGAGTATTCGAGAAATCGGAATTATGAAAAGCGTAGGACTTAAACGCAAACACATAACCAATATATTTATGTTTGAGTCCATAATCCTGACGATGGCAGCTGGCCTATCAGGTACTTTTGTAGGATATTTCACAGGGCTTTCGTTAATTGCACAACAGTCCATATTCACTGAACAACCATTACCGCTGTATATCCCTTGGCTGGAACTGGGATTAGTGATCGTTGCATCAATTATAATAGGTGCTATTGGAGCATGGATTCCATCTCGTATGATCTCGAAGAAAAATACTGCTGAAATTCTTAGAATGCGGTAACTTTCTTTACTTTTTTTTTATTCTAATCAGGGTTTTTCCATTTTAGGATAGCATCTAATCTACTAAGTATTGAATTATGTGCTATACAATAGTCTTATTGAATTTTGAGAATTAAAGAATAATACACAACTAGTCAAAAACATGTAACAAAGATAGAAACAGTAACATATAATAGTCACAAGTTTGTAAAATTAACATTATAGTAATTGTTGTTGCTCGAAATGTACCTATAGTAACTCTAAAAATCAAATGAAGGTTATATATAACAGAAAACAGTATTTGCCTTTTTCAGTGTATTGAAAAAGAAGAATTGATAAAATTAGTAGTTGATTGAGGATATAGACTGAAATGACTCGTGGGATTATCTTTACACACTCTGAATTGAAAGGAGACCTAAAGCCGTCATATGTTTACCCCTCGACATTAGAGGAAAATCTAATTCATAAAATAATTATAAAATCGACAACTCTGGTTTTAACGACATTAGATCTTTCTATAGATTATGAAGGAGCATCAATACTTCAATTTCCTGAACTTACAGTCCTTGTTTACTATTTTCTGCATCCACACGAAGAAAATGGAACAGAAAGTCTGATACCCGCGACCATTTCCGTTTTTGTTGAATCAGAGTTTGAATGGTTTTTCTTTAAAGAGATCGAACCTTTAGTTCAACGAATTAAAAGCAGCATTGTAAGTAAAATTAGAAATACAGGTCAAATAATGGGGGAAGAATTTAAAGAGTTATACAATTTTCTTGATTCGGTTCTTCAAACAGATGAAATGAATGAAAATAAGCAGATCGTTCAAACACAAGCAATTATGAAACCTGTTTATATATCAGATCAACAAGGATTTCTCGATTATTACCCATTTATTAATTTGGATTTAAGAGAGGAAATTGTTTCGCGACTTATTGAGGGAGACTCTTCTTTAGATGAACTTTCAAAAGACCTCAAAACGTCCTCTTTTGAAGTGTTTCCAATATTACAGCGCCTTCTTAGTTATAAATTAATTTCTATAGAAAAGCATGTCACTAGCATATAATTGCATAAACTGAAATTGATTTTGTCAATCTTATCTTTAAATTATATTGAAAAAAGAAATGTATTGATCTGATGACCGCTTTTCAGCGTTTAACACCGAGAGTTTTTCAAAGATAAGGAATCAAGCAAATAAACTTAAGGCCATTCTCTCCAGCTTGGAAGTTATGTTCTTCGTTTTCTGGTATCCAAACAACATCCCATGGTTTAAGCGGTTTTTTATTTCCGTCAGGGAATGTAACAGTGCCGCTACCTTCAATAATAAACACTTCGTGCTCCCAGCCATGCTCATGAAAGGGTGAACTACCACCTGGTTTCAATTCAAATAATCGCATTGCAAACCTTTTTGCGGCATCTTTTTCTTTTGAGATCAACCAGCGAACATAAGTATCCTTTGCACCTTGTTCAGCTTTTACTAATTCTACTTGGTCGTAGTGGAATAATTTCATTCAATACCCTCCATAACTATTTAACGTTTCCTTAGTATCAGAAATTTTCTTTTTAACCTTGTTGTTTCGAATTGAAAGAATTATTCACTGACGCAATTAAAAGGCAGTTCTTAAAATTCACTCACTTTTCATTCAATTTGGTTTGAGTATTACTGAGTTCTCATTGCGTAATATCTAATGTGTCTGTAGATGTAAATAACTTGAGTATTACGCAATCTTATAATCCGTAATATTGAAAAGTGGCGTTTTACAAAACTTTTTAAAGAAAAAGCACTTTATAGGTACAAACAATAAATCATAGTTTTTTTGGTGACTATTATGAAAAAGATCAGAAAGAAAACAGCAACTGCCTGCAAATGCGGAGCAAGCTGCTAAAGTCTAAAACAATGATACATGTGAAAAATTCACCAATTTCTTTTTTATTTTTCTATATTTCGAGAAAAAACCAGAATTTTTGCTACATATCATTTTTCTAATAGCTTTATCTTTGACTTAGTTTCAGCAGGACAAGATGGACAGAAATCTGTCAAAAATCTGTTGATCTGTTCAATTTCCAATGAATTAAAATTATACAAGTTAAACAATGATTGATTGATTCTCTTTAGTAGACTGTAATCGATATCAGGACTGTGAAAGGGTTGTGCTTCAAGTATTTTATCAACATTACCTACAATATTCCTAATGATATTTTCTTCTTTAGAGGTTTCCGGTAATTTAAATGGGAGGTATTTAATACATTCCCTATACTTCATACTTCCACCAGGAATTAGCAGCCCCCAATACATTACTCGATAATAAAATTCGGCTAATGGAGAGTTTAAATAGGCTAAGGCGTATTTTATTAAAAAGTCATTTCGGTTCTTTTCATTTTCAGCATTCAAGAAAAGCAGATAAAGTGTATTAAGCGCATAATAATACTTTTCGTGGTCTAATTTTGAGGAATTCCCTCCACCATCATACGCCGTTGTTAGGTATTTACTTGTATTTCTGAAAAAAAGTTTCTCTCTCTCGAAAATGGATGGGTTTTTAGATAAGTAGAGCCTTTCGTCATCTGTTTCTGGCTCATATTTAAGATATATATGTTTCCAGTTAATTCTGTATCGTTCTAAGTCTAAGCCATTA